>ERZ1740067.2802-NODE-2802-length-10277-cov-4.852573_pt1 | contig 10277 bp, 4 predicted proteins | sample MGYA00581736_ERZ1740067 | MGnify/ENA primary metagenome ERZ1740067 (study PRJEB43018, sample SAMN04849236) | marine metagenome | isolation source: floating plastic debris | place: Pacific Ocean | collected 2008-08-27 | study: EMG produced TPA metagenomics... | reverse complement strand
GGTGATGCTTGTAACTCTAAGGAAGGCGAATCTGGTAAATATACTTTCCACGTACAAGGGCAAAACATTGCTCAGGTAAAATTAGAATTTGAAAACAATGGTTCTAAATACGGTGGAAAACGTTCTTCTGATCCTAATATAGCGATCAATAAAATTTGTTTCATTGTAGATCAAGATCAGGATACTCCGGTGATTCCTTGTGATGTAAGCGTTTATTACGCCAACCATACCAATCACAATGTATCTACCATTTACACTGCCCAAACCGATTTGGTAAACAAAACGGTTACTTTCAAAGAATTTACCAAGCTTCCATTTGGTGATGCTCACATTGCATTGAGCTTAGATGGCAAGCGTTTGTATGCGGTAAAAGGCTTTGGAAACAATGAGTTGGGTTATGTAAACATGGAAGACAAGACTTACCACACTGTGGGTTACTTAAACATTGGAAAAGTAACTCAGTTGGCATTTGCTCCTAATGGTAAGCTATACTTCTCTGAAACAAACAAAAACGAAGTATTTGTAATAGATAACATTGATGCTACCCTTTATACCAAATTGGGTAAAATCAACTTAAATAATGGATTCTTAGACATTGCGGGTGGTGACATCATATTTGGTCAGGATGGTACTTTCTACGAAGCTACTGCTGCCAATGGTGGTCGTATCTACCGAGTGTCTAACCAAGGAGGTTTATTAACTGCCGAAGAAATCGGAAGCTCACCAAGAAGCCAAATCAATGGTATTGCGGTACTAGATCATGGCAATGGTAACTTGGTATATGCTGGTAAAGGCAAGCGAGGATTTACAGTATTAGATCCCAACACGGGTAGCTCTTACGAATTGGCCGCCAAAGGTGACCTCAGCGTATTGGGTTATGGTGACCTTTCTTCTTCTTGTATGGATATGGTGGTTACCAATCCTACTGATCCTAGCGATCCATTGGCTTGTGATAAAATCAAAATTACCAACTCTGGTACTGATGTAACCATCAACAACGAAAACGATCAGGAAGTAGTAGTGTACTACTCGGTACATGAAAATGGTCAACAAACCAAAATTGGCAACTTGCTTGTAGATGCCAACACTTCTATTGATTTCAGCGAGAAAGTACCAGGTAATGGTAAGATTGTTTTCTCTATGGGTTCTGACAACATTCAGGACAGTACAGTAGTCACTGGTGCTTACTGTGCCGTGAAGACGGGTACTGAAATCGTAGATGCAGGCGAGCGAATTGAAACAATCCAAGTATACGAAGGCAAATCTTATGATGCCCGCGATTTGAGCTGGTTTGTGTTCAAAGAGCGTCAAAGACTGCAAGACTTGAACGGCAATACAGTTGAAAACAGTGACAAAGGGGTAAGCCTTGAAGACTTGACTACGATTGCGGATGAGTCTAACATGCAAGTAGACATTAAGACTGGAAGAATCGGATATACCGATGCTTTGGTTTGGTTTAAGATTGAAGGTGGAATGCCTACTGCTCCTCAGTTGTTGAACAGTGGACTTCCAAACCTATCTTCTGCTACGGGTACTATCAACGGAAACATTCCTGCCGGAACCCGAATGGGATTTGTATTAGTAGGTGATGTAGCCGCTAAAAACCCAATCGTTCAAAACCCCAACGCTCAGTTGCGTTTCGAGGGAACCAGACTACAATACTCTACCGACAATGGCTCTACTTGGAACACCATTCCTCCTTACCAGTTGGTATATAGTATCAAAGATTGGAACCGAAACCAACACGAAGGTGTAGTAGCGGGTATTTCTGATCACCCAACTAAAGCGGGTGAAAAAGTATTGACGGTAGTATTTGAAGACATCGCCGGAGGTTATGGTGACTTAGATTACGAAGACATGCACTGTACAGTGTATATGAAAGGGGTTACTAAGTTGAAAACCAAGGTGATCAAAGAAACCAAAGAGATTGATGTTTACACTGAAATCCCTTGCGGTAACTGTGAAGTAACCATCGAAGGTGAGAAAAACGAGTTAGAATGTCCAGGCGACGCTTACCGTTATAAATTAAGCAATGGTTCTGCTGACAATCAAAACTACCACGTTTGGATGCCTGATTTCTTCGTACAAGGAGAAACTGCCCGAATGACCTTTGAGAAAGACGCTTTCATTGATATCAAGAAAGATGGATCTCAGGCACGTCTTTACGGATTTGCTACGGTAACTGGTAGTGGTGGCAGCAGCATGGGAGCACGTTATTTGGTAGACGCTACCTTTAACAAAGCAAGTGACAAGACAGGGCCTAAAGTAACCCTTCCTTCTCAAACTCCTGATGTAGTAGCCGATTGGAAATACTTTGTATTGGATGGCACCAAGTCTACCATTACTCGAGTAGGTGGCGGAACGCAAGTCATCAAATTAACTCAAATGCCAGCCAACGAGCAATTTGGCTTGCAAGTAGGTATTGCGGCCAATGGTCAAAATGCCAACTTTGGTGCAGCGGCTTGGTTCTTCTGGGAAGAAGTAGGTACCGGACGAAAAGGTACTGGTGACTTCACCTTGAATATGGATAACCTTTGTCCCGATGATTTAGAGTGTCCTGACGATGCTTACCGTCACGTATTGAGCAATGCCGTTTCGGATGGTGCTCACGGTGGTAACCACGATCACAGTATTTGGATGCCTAACTTATTTGTTCAAGGGCAAAAAGCCATCTTTACTTTTGATAAAGATGCTTACATGGACATCACCAAGGATGATAGCCAAGCACATATCTACGGATATGCCACGGTAACCAAAGGTGGTGGTGCCAGTATGGGAGCTCGTTATTTGGTAGATGTGAAGTTTAACCGCGCTACCAATGACATGATGCCTAAGAAAGAATTGAAAGCGGGTTACCAACCTGACGAGGTAACCAAGAACTGGAAATTCTTTGAGATGGACGAAACCCAGGCTACGATGACCAATACCAGCACTGGCCAAGTAGTGAAATTGACTCACAAGCCTGCCGACAAAAAGATGGGCTTGCAGGTTGGATTGACTGCCAATGGTAAAAACGTGAAGTTTGGTGCTTCGGCTTGGTTCTACTGGGAAGAAGTAGGTACTGGAAGAAAAGGACACGGTGACTTTAACCTTGATTTGGAAAACCTTTGTCCTGGACAGCCACTACCCGACCTTTGTGAGCCTCCAATTGAAGTAATCTATGTATTGGATAACTCAGGAAGTATGCAGTGGGAGTATCCTAAAACGGATGCCGACGGCAAAACCATTTCTAGATTCCGTGCTGCTCAGGATGCCTTGATCTTTGCCAACAAAACTTTGGCCAAGCAAGGAGTACAAAGTAGAGCTGCTTTGGTTACATTTGGACGTGGCAAGAGCTCACAAGTTATTTCAGGATTTACCAAAGACTACCAGAAGCTCAACGAAACGGTTGAAAACCTTGGATCACCATATGGTTACACGCCAATGCCAAAAGGTATGCTCAACGCCAAGGATTTACTAAAAACCCGCGATCCTAATAAGATTCCAGTAGTGGTGTTGTTGACGGATGGAGTACCTAACATTGACTTGAATGGCAAGACTTACAGTGCCAAGAAGGCCGAAGTGATTGACATCTTCAATGAAGCTACTCAAACTTTCCGTCCCAAGGAAGAAGTAGCTACAATGGGTGGTGCCAACAGCAGCAACCCTGGTACTTACCACGGTAAGCCACTTTCGGAAGTAATGGGCTTGATGGAAGAGATGAAATCTGAAGTAGGCGACTTGTTGATTTACGGATTGGGAGTACAAAAAGACCTCAATAGCAACAAGGGCGAATTCAATGATGATATATTAGAATACGGTGCGCACATTACAGGTGCATTGTACCATACGGTAGACAATGCCGACGATATGGTAACTGCAATGGCTGACATCTTATTAGATGCCACTTGTAAGCCTCATAACCCACCAACAGATCCTACTTGTGAGATTTTGTTGAATGGTACACCATTGACTGATTCTACTCAGTGGAACTCAGTATGGAATGGTCAGAGCGATAAAGTAACGGTAACGTTGAAAAACATTACTGAACCAGTAACTTACAACTGGAAACTTACTTTCCCAACTGATCCATCGGTACCTGCAGTAGAGGCTTCTGGTACATTTGATCAAGACGGTACTTACGAGATCACCATTCCTATTCCGGCCCAAGGCCAATGGGGTAATGTGTCAAGCGATGGTACTGGAGTATTCAAGGCCAATGTCAACTTTAATATCTCTACCCCTTGTGGAGATCAAACCTGGGAGCACATTTATTATGCACCCGATGAGGCAGATCTTCAGGTAGTGAAAACGGTAGACGAAACTAATGTAACGGTAGGTGATACCATCAATTATACCATTACAGTAACCAACAACGGTCCAAGAACTGCTGGTGACGATTCTGATACAAGCAAGGCGGTGAAATTGACGGATGTAATTCCAAGTGGATTGAATGTCGTATCAGTAACGGGTGGAACCTTTACTCCTAGTGGAGTACTATACTTGGGTGAGATGAACATCTACACCAGTAAGACCGTCACTGTACAAGCAGTAACGACCACTACGGGTGACATTACCAACACGGCTACCGTGAGCGTGGCTTCACCTACTGATCCAGATTTGAGCAACAATACTTCTTCGGTAACTACTACGGTAGTAGCGAAGCCAGTAGCAGATCTACAAATCACGGGTACTGGTCCGGCAACAGCCTTCCAGAACGCAGAAGCAACTTATGCCTTTACGGTGACCAACAATGGTCCTGACAATGCAGATCAAATCAGTATTACCAATGGCTTGCCTGCTGGTATGACCTTGATTTCTTCTACTGAGTCTGCCATTACTAGTTTGGCAAGCGGTGCTTCGGCTAACTTTGAAGTAAAAGTGAAATTGGAAACTACGGGCGATCTACAAATTACTTCTACGGTAAGTAGCAGTATTGAAGATCCAAACCCAGCCAATAACGTAGCGACGGTAAATACTACGGTGAACATTGATTTCTCAGGAGAGAGCTGTTTCCCAATCTTCCCTGATCGCTACATCCCAGGATTTAACAAATCTGGACAAGCGGAATTTGGTAATGCATTTGCGGCCCTTGGCCAGCCTGAGCGTACCAATGCCACCGGAACTTATGTAAGTCTTGGATTTGGTGGTGAAATCACCTTGATCTATGGTGCCCCAGTGGCCAACGGCGATGGCAACGATATTCGTATCGCAGAAGCCAGCCCTGATGGTTCTAACTGTACCAACAATCCAGAAAAAGCAGAGGTATTTGCTTCTACCAATGGAATTGATTGGGTACCATTAGGTACTGCTTGTGGAGCCAACAGTGAGTTTGACTTAGGCATACTACACGAGGCTTCATTTATCAGAATCATTGATGTATCTGATGCCAACGACTTTACTGATGCTACCGCGGATGGATTTGATGTAGATGGTATTGCTTGTTTGAATGGCACTACGCCTACCAACCCTCCAGCTGACCTTAAAGCTTGTGAAGGTCGTCAATTGGTATCATTTACTCCTGGAACCAAGCAAGACGGTTCAGCGTTAGATGCAGGCAACGATCCTAACCAAGCATTGGGTGATGTAGGAGATATCAATGATCCTACTCAGTCGGTATCACTTGGTTTCGGTGGTGAAATCATCATCAAGTTTGACTTTGCCTTGTTCAATAGCTCGGGCGATGACATCTCTATTGTAGAGTACAGCCCTGAGTTTGACTGTAACAACAACAAAGAACGCGTAAGAGTATACGCTTCTAAGTTTGGCAATGACTGGACGCTGTTGGGCGAAGGTTGTATGGATGCTGACTATGATTTGGGTACCCTTAACTGGGCACAATACTTCCGAATCGTAGATGTGAGTAGTCCAAGCGACTTTGTAGATGCGGATGCCAATGGTTTTGACCTGGATGCTATTAAGTGTACTGGTGGTGGTGGAGCCATCTTCTTTAATACCGATCACAAAGACATCAACGATGGAGATGTGAAGCTAGGTCCAAACCCTGCCGTAGATCACGTAGATGTAAACTTGACTGACTTGTTTAATGATTCTAAACATATTGTGATCAAGAAAGTGACGGTAAATCTTACTGACATCAGTGGTAGACAATTGGGTACTCAGACTTTGGATCTCAACGGTGGTTCTTATACACTACGTTTCGGTCTGAACCCAGGCAATGGCAGACAAACTATATTGGTAAAAGTGGTTACTGATTATGTAAATAGTAATGCAGAAGCCAAACAAAGTGTAGTTGTGAAGAAGATAGTAAACTAATCTTCGGATCATACACTAGTGAATATAAATCAATCCCGTGTCTTGACAGGCACGGGATTTTTTTATGCCTTATTTTTGCCTTCATCTCCCCTTTCTTTTTCTCGTTCTTCTTTTTCGGCCTTGTTCTTTTGGTCTTGCTGGACCTGAAAACCTCCCCCGAAATATTTTATTTATCAGTAAAATAATCATATTTGCAAATTGTAATGAATTGATGTCCGGATAAATAGATAGATATGAGTCATTTATGTGCCCTCCTGCTGACTACCAAACCACTGATCACCAACGACGCGGTGGTATTGGGGCTTTTGTTGTTGATTTTGGTCACCGTGTTTCAAACTTCGCACAGCGACCGTTTCAAAGGCTTTTATAAGTATGTACCTGCCTTGTTACTTTGCTATTTCATCCCTTCGGTGTTCAATTCCTTGGGGATCATTTCAGGAGAGGGTTCTAAACTCTATTTTGTTGCTTCTCGCTATTTGTTGCCAGCCAGTTTGGTATTGCTCACCATTAGCATTGATTTTAAAGGAATCAGGCAACTAGGTAGCAAAGCGGTCATTATGTTTTTTGCCGGTACAGTCGGAATCATCATTGGCGGACCGCTGGCCCTATTGATTGTGGGCAGCATTGCTCCCGATATTGTAGGCGGGGTTGGACCCGATGCGGTTTGGCGGGGCTTGACTACGGTAGCCGGAAGTTGGATTGGCGGCAGTGCCAACCAAACGGCTATGAAAGAAGTGTTCGACGTAGGCGACAAGCTTTTTTCGGCCATGATTACGGTGGACGTCATTACGGCCAATATTTGGATGGCTTTTTTACTCTACGGGGCAGGTATTTCGGCCAAGGTAGATGGATGGTTCAAAGCCGATAGTTCGGCCATCAACGAAATACAGGAGCGGGTAGAACATTACCAAGCCAGCATTGCCAAAATCCCTACCTTCAACGATTTGGCCACGATTATGGCGATTGGCTTTGGCTGTATGGCAGTAGCCCATTTTGGGGCCGATCTCATTGCGCCCTGGGTAAAGGCCAATGCTCCACACTTGGCCAAATTTAGCCTCACTTCGGGTTTCTTTTGGCTCATCGTCATTGCTACTACCCTGGGCTTGTTGCTCTCTTTTACCAAGCTGCGCAACTATGAAGGCGCTGGAGCCTCTAGGATGGGTAGTTTCTTGCTGTATGTGCTCATTGCATCTATTGGAATGAAAATGGACATCACGGCCATTTTTGAGAACCCTGGCCTCTTTCTCATTGGCATTGTATGGATGTTGGTACACGTCATCATTATGATTGTGATTGGTAGGATTATCAAGGCACCCTTCTTCTTTGTGGCGGTTGGTAGTCAGGCCAATGTAGGGGGAGCCGCTTCGGCACCAGTAGTGGCTTCGGTTTTTCATCCTTCGCTGGCTCCCGTAGGGGTTTTGTTGGCGGTATTGGGGTATGCAGTGGGTACTTATGGAGCCTGGTTGTGCGGGATTATTATGCAAGGAGTAGCAGAGTAAACAAGAAAGTAAACCGCAGGGTACTGGCCAATGCCATGAAGTTAGAGGAAAAATGTTGATTTATGAGTTTTGATCAAGATTACCTTTGGTGAGCTTACTACGTTCACATCTCCATCAATCATTCTACAGCTCATTTCCTTCGTTACTCGACATTCGATGATTGATATTCAAAATTCACTTTGCTGTAGCAGTTCTTCACTTAATGACATTGCCCTCTAAGCCCTTGTTCTGCCAAGATAAATACAATAACGCTTAATAATCCGCTAAAACTTGCACAAAATTTGATTATAACTGAGTACAAATGATCAAACATCTCCTTTATACCCATGGTTTTGAGTGTGTATTAGTGATATTCAAAACTCGACGGAATTGATCGATCACCCAGCTTATTCAAGTTCCACTAACCCTTTAAATATTGAGAAATTATGAATCAATCCAGCCGATTATCCTTTGTGGAGATCAAACAGCACATTGTAAAAGTATGCAAAACCGTAGTGGCGCCTCGGGCACCCCACGCAGAACTCTTACCTCTAGATTGGCCTCAACAACGTAAAATCACTTTTTTATCGGTATTTCGAGCGGTTTCGGCTCATTTTCACCAAGCCGAAGTCTCTTCTAAAAAACAAAATCGCCCCCAGCCTCGCTTTGCGGAGCCGCTGATGTTGTTGCCTCAGCTTTATGAAAGGGTACGCATTACGCCCGAAGCCCTGGCTAAAGACTTCAAGGGAGTCACTACTTTTGAGGAGTTTCTGGACAAACTCCATAAATCTATTTACTCAGGCTACGAGCACGCCGCCGAACTCAATGCTTTTGTGAGTGATTCTGGTCAGTAGTGGGTACAGGACATTACTATTTACTTACTTGATCTAAGAATCAATATGTCCTTTGTCCTTCCGAACTTCAGTGAGGATGAAGTGGGAATGCCGTAAGTTTCATTTATTCCTACCTCATCCTCATTTTTAGCCTTTTGTTTTGGGCGGAAGGACAGGGCAAGTATCGATTTGTTGTAAGCAATTAAAAAACAACCAGTTGTATTATCATTCTCATAAGTGCAATCTAACCAGTAGTAGGCCTTAAATCCAGTACCTCCTTTGTCCTTCCGAACTTCAGTGAGGATGAAGTGAAAGTGCCGCAAGTCTCATTTATTCTTACTGCATCCTCATAGATATTCGGAAGGACAGGGCAAGTATCGATTTGTTGTAAGCACCTGGAAAACAAGTAATTGTATTATGATATCACCAGTAATTGGCTTTAATATGAATACGTTCTTTGTACTTCCCAACTTCAGTGAGGATGAAGTGGGAGTGCCACAAGTTTCATGTATTCTTACTTCGTCCCTATAGATACAATAATACACAAAAACCGGATTTGGAAAGCACACATAATTAAGATAAATTAATAGCAATTATAAAGCTATGCCCTCTCACAACTACTTTGTATACATCACTACCAATGCCGCACGTCAAGTCATCTACGTTGGAATGATAAATGACTTAAACATTCGATTAATTCAGCACTATCAAAATCGAGGCAATCAGCGCTCTTTTCCAGGAAAACACCATTGTTATTATTTAATTTATTGGGAAAGGTATCAGTATGTACTAGATGCCATAGACCGGGAAAAGGAAATTAAAAAATGGCGAAGGGAGAAAAAGATCACCTTGATTGAAAATTTAAACCCCCAGTGGATTTTCTTAAATGATGAAATTTGAATAGAGTTGTTTTCAGACAGGAGCTTTACTCAATATCATTCCATAATTCAAAGTTTAACGCTCCAATTGGCTCCTTAAAACTAAAGAATCGGGAAGGCAGCTGTACCAAGGTCAGTAGTTTTTGTCCGGTTACAATTTTTCTCCTAGTATGAAAGGCCAACATATCCAATAAAATATACAGTACCTCTAGTTCAAGCTTATGTAGGTGCCTAAAAACAAGTACTACCCCGTTATCACCGGTTGAAAAATCATATAAATAATCGTTGAAACGATCATAATTATTCCCCACTGGAGGGAGTTTTAGCTTTTGTTCCAGCTCAAAAAGAAGCTCGGCTTTTGAAGACAAATAATTACCATCAAACTCTATTATTTGATATCTTTTTTTGGCCAATAAATAAACATCGTGCCCTAGAGCAGTATCTCGGTGATACAAGCGAATGCCACCTCTAGCCAAGATAGCCAAATCAAGTTTTTGGTTACGTAGTTTATGGTATTTTCTTGGGAGACGTTTCATAAAGCTAAAAAATAGTTTGACCTGTAAGAATGTAAACCATTTACAATGTTCGCTTTGTAGTATGCAATCTTTTTGCGTAGTAGGGTGTTTTCTTCCTCATATAGACATTTTTTAGTTGTGGAGACACCATAGCCATCAGATTCAAGTTTTTTTATCTTGATCACTACCATTGTCACCTCAGACTGGGTCCCTACCATAGCCGTCAGGCTAAGGGTTTTCACTTGATTAAAAAACGTATGTACTGCCCAGACCTGTCAGGTAGGGTGTTCAGAATTGATGAATTTCTTCCCCTGGTTT
>ERZ1740067.2801-NODE-2801-length-10286-cov-4.023263_pt1 | contig 10286 bp, 7 predicted proteins | sample MGYA00581736_ERZ1740067 | MGnify/ENA primary metagenome ERZ1740067 (study PRJEB43018, sample SAMN04849236) | marine metagenome | isolation source: floating plastic debris | place: Pacific Ocean | collected 2008-08-27 | study: EMG produced TPA metagenomics... | reverse complement strand
GACATCCCGGAGGTCGACGACGACGGCCCGACGGGCGACGGGCGCATGTCCATTGGCGTGCGCGGGTGGACGCCCGTCTTCACGCCCGATGACGCGCGACCCGAGCTCCGACGCACGGGCGCACGCCCGTGGACGCGCGACGACGCCATCGACAGACCGCCCATCCTCCTGCTGCACGGCTCCCCCTCGCGCGGCTCGAGCGACTTCGAGAAACTGGGCCCCGAGCTCACCCGATGGACCGGGCGCACCGTCCTCGCGATCGATCGCCCGGGGTACGCGCGGTCCGACAAGTGGGTGCCGAGCTACTCGCTGCGCGCCAACGCGCACGCGGCGCTCGGCGTGCTCGAGGAGCTGGGCATCGACCGTGCGCACGCGCTCGGGTGGTCGCAGGGGTCGGGCGCCGCGATCTGGATGGCGGAGTACGACCCGGAGCGCATCGGGTCGGTCACGCTGCTCGCGGGAGTTGGCGTGCAGTCGGGTGAGGGGTCGGGCGACTACTACTTCGAGCACGCGAAGTACGCCCTCGGGTTCGTCTTCGTCGTGGGCCTGCCCGAAGTGCTGCCCCACTTCGGCTTGCTCGGCGACCGCTCGCTCCGCCACGCCTTCATCCGCGACTTCTGGGACACGGACCAGCGTCCGATCCGCGCGGCGCTGGAGGGGTACGAGACGCCCCTGCTCGTCGCGCACGGGCGCGACGACCCGCTCGTGCCCGATACGACGGCGACCGAGCACGCGGCGATCACCCCCGGAGCACGCCTGCTCATGCTCGACGCGAGCCACTTTTTCGTCTTCCGCGAGGGCGACGACGCACGCGCCGTGCGCACCCAGCTCGCGCACGAGCTCGCACGCCTCACCGACCGCCACGACCCGCCCGGCGTGTCGCCCAGACCGGGCAAGAGCGACTTCGCGGTGCTCACCGAGGAAGACGACCGGACCATCGGCGGTTTCGAGCTCCCCGAGACGCACTGGCTCGTCATCGTGCTCGTTATCGCTGGGCTCACGCTTATCACCGAGGACCTCACCGTCATCGGCGCGGGGCTGCTCGTGTCGACCCAGCAGATCGACATAGGCGTCGCCTTCGTCGGGTGCTACCTCGGCATCTCGCTCGGCGACTGGCGGCTCGTGCTGATCGGGCTAGTCGTCGTGTGGCGAGGTCTGCGCGCTCGCTCCTGCCGCAAGTCGAGCCCCGAGCGATCGCTCGTGCGCTGGGAGAAGATGTTCGACCGCCACCTCGCGAAGGCCGTCTTCGTGTCGCGCATGCTCCCGGGCACGCGCCTGGCGATGTACGTCTCCGCGGGGATCCTGTCGCGCCGCCTCCCCGAGTTCATGTTCTGGATGACCGTCGCGATCGCGCTGTGGATCCCCGTCCTGATGTTCCTCGCGATCGTCGTCGGGCGCCCGGTGCTCGACTTCTTCAACGAGTACTTCCACGGCCCCGTCGCGGTCGCGCTCTCCTTCGGCGTGCTCCTGCTGCTCATCCGCATCGCGTCGTACGAGGCGACGTACTCGGGGCGCCACAAGCTGCGCGCAGACATCAAGCGGCTGGTCTCGCACGAGTTCTGGCCGCCCGTCGTCTACTACCTCCCGCTCGTGCCCATGCTCGCGTGGCTCGCGCTGACGCGCCGCGGTCCCATGAGCTTCACGTGCGCCGACCCGGGCATCCAGCCCGCGGGCGGGGTCGTCGACGAGCCGAAGACGGACATCGTCAACGCGCTCGAGGTCAGCGCGGCGCGGATGGAACGCCCCTCGCTCGTGCTCGGCGCTCGCCGGCTTCCCGCGGACGATGACGCCGAGGCACGCGCCGCCCGCGCACTCGAGCTCATCGACACCGACCGTGCGCTCGGCGGGTTCCCGGTGGTGCTGAAGCCCGAGGCGGCGCAGCGCGGCTTCGGGATCCGGGTGGCGCGCACCGAGGAGGATGTCCGCGCATACCTGCGCGACATGCCGGGCGAGGTGCAGATCCAACGGTACGACCCGGGCCCCATTGAAGCGGGCGTCTTCTGGTCGCGCGTGCCGGAACGGGGCTCGCGCGTCGACGAGTGGGCGGGCGAGGTCTTCTCGATCACCCGCAAGACCTTCCCCGCGATCACGGGCGACGGCGAGCACACGATCGAGCACCTGATCTGGTCGCACCCCCGGGCCGCGATGCAGGCGGGCGTCTTCCTCAAGCGGTTCGAGGAACGCCTCGACGACGTCTTGGAAGAAGGCGAGCGCCTCGTACTGACGCGCACGGGCAACCACGCCCAGGGCTGCTCCTTCTCCGACGGGGAGGACCTCCGTTCGGACGAGCTCGCGCGCGTAATCGACGAGCTCGCCCGCTGCTACGAGCACGCCGAGACCGGCGCACGGATCGACTTCGGGCGCTTCGATGTCCGCGCCGCGTCCGAGGAGGATCTGCGGGCCGGCCGGTTCGCGGTCATCGAGCTCAACGGTGTGACCTCGGAGTCGACGAACATGTACGACCCGGGGCGGTCGGTCTTCTGGGCGTACGGGGTGCTCTTCCGCCAGTGGGCCCGCCTGTACGACATCGGGGCCGCGAGGCGTCGCGAGGGCGTGGCGCCGACGGGCCCGCTGAAGCTGGCGCGTCTGGCGTGGGCCCACTTCAGGGCCCGTCCGTCAGGGGTGCGCTCCGATTGAGCGCATCGCGGTTGACTCTCCGGGTGGGTGCGCCCACGATCGTGCGATGGCGTGGGTTGGCCGCGCCGCGTGAGAGACGCGAGGGTGTATGTCCGTCCGCATGGAGCTCAGCCGCATCCTGATCTGTGAGATGCACGATCTCCAGATCATCGAGCTGACCGAGCAGGACGGCGACCGGACATTCCCCATCCTCATCGGCCTCGCGGAGGCGGAGGCGATCAAACGCCGCTTCCAGGGGATGGAGATCAAGCGACCGCTCACGCACGAGCTGCTCGCGAACGTGATCGAGTCCTTCGGCGGGGTGCTCGAGCACATCGTCGTCTCGGACCTGCGGGACCACACCTTCTTCGCGGAACTGCACATCACGACGACCGACGGCGAGACGCTCGTCGTCGACTCGCGCCCCTCCGACGCGATCGCGTTGTGCGTGGAGCGCGACGTGCCGATCTTCGTCGCCGAGCACGTGCTCGAACAGGCACAGAGCGAGTCGTGAACGAGCCCGACACCCCGATGACCCCGCCGACGGGCGCTGACGGTCGCGGAGGCCCGAGCTTCGCCGACCCCGTCGGGCTCGGTGATGCCCACTACGTCACACGCGGCATGCCCCCCGTCGCGGGCGTGCTTAAGCAGCACGACGAGGACTTCCTCGTCGACGAGCAGCCGCTGTACCAGCCCTCGGGCGAGGGCGAGCACATCTATCTGCTCGTCGAGAAGCGTGGCCTCTCCACGAGCGAGATGGTCCGCATCATCGCGAAGCACTTCCGCGTGCGCGAGAGCGATGTCGGCTTCGCGGGCATGAAGGACAAGCACGCGATCACGCGTCAGGTCGTGTCGGTGCACACGCCCGGGAAGACCGACGTCGATTTCCCGATGCTCGACCACCCGCGGGTCTCGATCCTGTGGACGGACCTGCACGCCAACAAGCTCCGCGTCGGGCACCTGCGTGCGAACCGCTTCTCGGTGCGCCTGCGCGACGCCGATCCGCTCGGGGTCGTCACCGTCAAGAAGGTGCTCGACGAGCTCGCGCGCACGGGCGTGCCCAACTACTACGGCGAGCAGCGCTTCGGCGCCCGCCTCAACAACCACGAGCTCGGGCGCCTGCTGCTCCGACGCGAATACCAACGCTTGCTCGACGTCTTCCTCGGTCCCGACAACCTGGTCGATCACTTCAGCGATGCTGAAGCGAGGGCGCTGTACGCCGAAGGCGACTACAAAGGTGCGCTCGCGCGGACGCACGACGGGATGCGCAACGCGCACGCGGCCCTGCGCGCTCTCGCCAAGGGCGAGGACGCCGAGAGCGCCGTCTTCCACGTGCCGCGCCTGCAGCGCCGGTTCTGGATCAGCGCTTTCCAGTCGTGGCTCTTCAACCGGTTCGTCGCCGACCGCCTCGCCTCGGGGGCGCTCGACGCGCTCAACGACGGGGACGTGGCGTGCCGCGTGCCCTCCGGGCGTCCGTTCCTGATCGACCGCGAGACCGCGGAGAACCCCGACACACGCAAGCGCCTCGACGAGTTCGAGATCTCCTGCGCGGGCCCCATGTTCGGCGCACGCATGCTGCCCTCGGCCCACGCGATGGCGTCGTACGAGTCCGCGCTGCTCGCGCAGACGGGCGTCACGATCGACGACATCGCGGAATTCGACGACGAGCAGGGCGGCGCCTCGGGCACACGCCGGGCGATCCGCGTGCCGCTGACCGACCCGGAGGTCGAGGGCGGGGTCGACGAGCACGGCGGGTACATCCGCGTCGCCTTCGAGCTGCCGCCCGGCTCCTTCGCGACGGTCGTTGTGCGTGAGATCACCAAGGCCCACCCGATGCCCGAGGCGGCGCGGGCACGGCGCGAGGCGACGCGAGAGGGAGAGGGCGCGTGAGGGTTGTCGTCTTCGATCTGGGCGGCGTGGTGGTGCGCGTCTGCCGGGCGTGGGAGGAGGCGTGCCTCCGTGCGGGCGTCGAGGTGCGCGAGCCCGAACGCTTCGCGTCCTTCGAATTGCGCGAGCAGCGCTCGTCGCTGAGCGATGCGTACCAATCGGGGGAGATCGAGTGCTCGGCGTACTTCGCGGGCGTCGCGAGCGCGACGGACGGGCTGTACACGCCCGAAGAAGTTGAGCGCGTGCACCGCGCGTGGGTCGGCGAGGACTACCCAGGCATCGAGGCGGTCATCGCGTCACTCAACGACGAGGGCGTGGTCACCGCGTGCCTGAGCAACACCAACCGTGCGCACTGGGACGACCTGAAGGGCGCATCGCCCGCGTGCGCCGCGATCGCGGTGCCCCTCGTCTCGCACGAGCTGCACGCCGTTAAGCCCGACGACCGCATCTACCGGCTCGCTGAAGAGGCCCTCGGCGCCTCGCCCGCTGACCTGGTCTTCTTCGACGATCTCGAGCCCAACGTGCTCGGCGCTCGACGTATGGGATGGACGAGCGAACGGATCGACCACGAGGGCGATACCGCCTCGCAGGTGCGCCGTCACCTCAGATCGCTGATCGGTTGAAGGTGGGGCCCCGGGAAGAGCAGCGGTGAGCCGACTGCCTGAGAGCAGAAGCCTCAGCTCTCGGCGGGGTGCTCGCCCTCGACCTCGGAGACGGACTCCTGCATGAGCCGTCCGACCTTGAACTTCACGACCTTCTTCGCGGGGACCGCGACGGGCTCGAGAGTCTTCGGGTTCTGGGCCTGGCGTGCCTTGCGTTCGCGGATCTCGAAGACGCCGAAATCGCGGAATTCGAGGCGGTTTCCTCTGCCGAGCTCGACGATCACCTCGTCGAGAAAGCTCTGGACCGTCTTCTTGACGTCGGCCCTCTTCTGATCGGTCGCGTCAGCGATGCGGTCGATCAGATCCTTCTTCGTGATGGTGTTCATGGGGCGTCGTCGTATGCGAGGGGTCGGGAGCGATGAATTCTGCACGGCAGTATGCATCGCACACAAACGCCCGTCAACATTGGACTTGGAACTCTGGGCCTGCTTGTGGGACACGTGAAGCCCCCGCGGGCCTCGCCCCTCGCCCAGCTTCACCTCGAGCGGGGCGATCGGTCATTATCGGTACGGAAACCCCCGCGCGAGGAGCCACGGTATCCGCCGTTCCACCGGTACCGCCCGTCGTACCGACCGTCGAAGCCCCGCCCGGAGCGGAACCCGCGGTCGAACCCACCGAACCGGCTCCGGTCCTGCTGGAAGAGGTTGAAGTTGACAGGGCGCTCGATGGGACGCAGGGCCTGGGGCCACTGGTCCGTCGCCCGCAGGGCCACGGGCGGCCCGCCGCCGAGGATGGGGTCGTTCCGCGAGAACTCGAACCGATCGGCGTCCGCGGGCGCCTGGGCGCTCTCCCACGCGAGCATCGCGTCGGAGGCGTAGACGAGCGCTGGGGATGGCGAAGTGGCGCCTTCGGCGTGCTCGCTCGAGCCGGGCGTCGCGGTCGATGCGCACCCCACCAGGAGCGAGCACGTCGCGAGCGAGACGGAGTACAGCCCCGCGTGGCGGAATCGGATCTTGGGCATTGAGGTCATGCACAACCCCAGACAACCCGCGTGCCACACCGCGAAAGGGCCGATCGTGCGGGTTATGAGGTCCCATAAGCAACCGCGTGTGGTGTGCGCACGACGCCCGACGGGATGGTGTTGCATCAATGCAACACGCGGGCACCTGAGTGGTGCCCGCGTGGATGGTTCGGCTTGATTGTGTTCGAGGTGCTCGCGTTACTGCGCGCCGCGCGTGTTCGGCACGCGGGGGTCGACGCGCGGCTGGTTGGGCTTGCCGTCGTCGGTCTTGCGCGGCGCGCGGAAGCCCGAGAAGGTCATCTTCGCGGGGGCCTCGTCCTCGAGGCTGGTGTAGACGATGAGCTCGCCGCTGACGGCGGCGGCCTCGGGGGTCACACCCTCGAGCGTGAGACGCCAGGTCGGGACGCGTGCCTGCTCGACACGCTCGTACGTCGCTTCGAGCTGGATCTCACGCTGCGAGCGCCGGTCGTAAGCGACGACGCGGGTGATGGTGAAGTCGCGACCGGAGGCCGCGGTGAGGTTCGAGGTAAAGGTGTAGGGCTGACCGGCCTCGATCATCTGCACGCGGGCGAAGGGGCGGGTGAAGCGGAGGTCACCCGCGAGGTTCGCGACGAGACGCGCGGTGACGGGCGACTCGACCTGCTCGCTCTTGCCGGGGGGCGTCGCAAGGACTTTGATGTCGAGGTTGCCCGCGAGACGCTGCTGCCCGAGGGCGGCGGGGAAGACGATCTCGACGGGGATCTTGCTCTTGTACTCCGACTCGGGGTCATCGATCGGCTGCGTGGGCAGCGGGCGGAACTCGAGCATGCCCTCCATCTTGGGCAGGGTGATGCTGCTGATCGTGGCGGCGGGGTCGTAGCTCATCACGTCGAAGGTCACGACGTGCTCGCGACCGGCACGGAGCTCGCCCGGGCGGATGTCTTCGGGGAACGCCTTCGCGAGCGCCGCCAGCTCGGCGCCGACACGCAGACGCAGGACCGGGGTGGTCGGGTCGTTGGTGAAGAGGGTGACGATCTTGGAGGAGTCGCCCGGGCCCTTGGGGGTGTACTCCACCTTGAGCGGCGGGAGGTCCTCGCCCGGGGCGAAGGCGACATCGACGAGGCCCGTGCGATCGGGGACGGTGCAGCCGCAGCTCGAGGAGATGCGGGAGAGTACGAGGTCGCTCGTGCCGCCGTTGTAGAGCTGGAACTCGAAGCGGACGGGCTCGCGTGCGTAGATGACGCCGCCGTGCTGGTTCGTTTCGCCGCGGAGCATGATGCGGGGTTGGGCGGCGGGGTCATCCGAGAAGACGACGCCCTGCTGCTCGAGCATGGTGCGCTCGCGCTGGGCGCGGAGCCCTTCGGGGGTGAGCCCGTCGGGGTTGAGCGCGGTGCGGGGCTTGGGGGTGTCTTGCGTCTGGCTCTCGGGCGTGGGCTCGGCCTCGGGCTCGGGAGCCGCCACCGGTTCGGTGGTCGTAGAGGCCGGGGTCGTCGACGCCTGGGGGCCCGAGTTGGTTGCCTGGTCGCAACCCGTGAGCATGAACGCGCCGGTCAGGGCTGCGGAAAGGGCCAGGATCCCCATCGGGGTGCGTCGGAACGTCGTCTCGCTCATGGTGTCACCACTCCTCGCGTCGGAAGATGCATCGCTTTTTCGTGCACATCGGCGTGTGCGCTCACGCAAGCGTATCGGCCGTCCCCGACGTTGCCACCACCGGTGTGCAGAAGTCGGTCGGGAATGGGACGGCCCAGTACCCCTTGCAAATACCTATCAAAGACCGGCCCCACATCGGGGAGTCGGTCGTTAGGTCTACCCCGCACCCCCTCGCACGTTGCAACATCAATCCCCGGCTGTACTCGGATCGACGACAGGCCACTGCACGTCGCGGAAACGCCTGTCGTCCGGGACCGAGACCCAGGGCTGCTGGCGCCCGTCGGTGTCCCGGTTGGTCTTGTCCTCCACGTACCGCTGGAGTTCGGCGAAGGAGAGGGCGCCGTCGTTATCACCCTGACGGTCGGCCCCGCCCCGGACAGCGCTGAGGAACGAGGCGGTGAAGACGCCGTGCTTGATCGCGGCGTCCTCGAGCGCCTGCCCCTGCGGCCCGACGGCGGCGAAGAGCGCCACCTTGCGGTCGGTGGTCGAGAAGCCGAGATCGAAGTCGACGGGCCCGCGCGTGCGCCACCGCTCGCTCCCGGGCGGCAGCGGGCGTGCGCGGACCCCGCCGCTGTAGCAGGCGTCGAAGAAGGCGACCACGCGGTTGCAGGGCAGCGCGTTCAGGCGGTCCATGACCTCTTCGCGACGTATCGCGGTGTGGCGCAGGTTGTCGCGTTCGGAATCGCCCAGGACGAGGAATGGGAAGAACTCCTGCTCGCCCGCGCCGAGCCGATCGCGCGCGACATCGATGTGCCCCGCGAAGAAGAAGAGCACGCTGTCCCCCGCGCGGATGCGGTTGGAGTCGATGAGGTTGTCGAGTTCGAGCAGCACCCGGGCGCGGGACGCCTCAGCGCCCTTGAGCGTCAGGCGGATCTCGTCGGGCGAGAACCGCGGGAAGGCCGCCTCCGCCCACTCGAAAAAGGCGTCGGCGTCGCGCTCGGCGTACACCGTCGCGGGCCACCCGCTCGCGTTACCCTCGTAGAAGTTCACGCCGATGCTGATGACGTGGCGACGCCCGGACTCCTCGTCGATCTTCGTCGTCGTCGAGGCGAGGCGGTGCTGCTGGGCGAAGGTGCCCCACACGCGGCGCAGGCGGTCGCCCTCCGTGAGCTGCTTCATCGCCGACACGGGCACGAGCAGCGTGTCGAAGACGCGCTCGAGTTCGGTGGTGTGCGGCTTGATCGCGACCTCCACCAGGCAGCTGCCACGCTCCCACGGGACCATCCGGATCAACGCCTCGGCGACCTCCGCCCCCGCTTCGCCCGCGCCGATGACGTCCACCACCACCTCGCGCGTCGTCTCGTCGAAGCGGAAGTCCAGTCGCTGCTCACGCCCGTTCTTCCAGGTGACATCGGCGGAGAGACGCACCTCGTCCTCGCTCGCACGCGGGCCGCCCAACAGGCGGAACCGCTCGACCTCGCCTGTCTTCTCGATCCAGGCGGAGGGGTTCTGGGCGGCGTACCACGCGTTCTCGACGTCCGTCTCGATGACGTACGAGACGTGATAGAACGCCCCGTCGCTCGAGCTCGCGCGCCGGTCGACGAAGATCTCCCCCTCGCGCAGCCCGCGGACCGTCGCCTCGCGATCGGAGACGAGCTGGCGCCGAGCGCCGGGCTCGTCGGGGCGCAGCGCCGCGAGATGGGTCGTGCAGCCGCTGGACGCGAGCACGCACGCGACGAGCAGGGCGAACAACGCGGAGGCGTTACCGGGGGATCTCATACGCGAACTCCGAATACGCGATGACTGGGGTTCCGATGCCCGCTTGGACCGTGCGCACGAAGGCGGCGGTGGTGTCCTCGGGTGCGAGGGCACGCGGGTACACGTCGCAGACCGCGTCGTCCGATTTGCTCGTGAAGAGCGCGACGACGCGGTGCCCGCCAGGGGCCTCGCCCGCGAACGACCACGTTGTCAGCGTCGTCCTGTCCGAGACGGGCAGGTCGTACGTCCGGCAGGAGGGGTCGTCGACCATAGGGCCGAAGTACCGCGTGACCGTGCCGTCCGGGTCGACGTGGAAGAGATAGGCGTACGCCGAGTTCGCGACGGTCGTCGCGATGCGCACCGTGTCGGTCGGCGTGAGCACCTCGGGGCGCGCGTTCGAGGCGTCGGCGTTCCACGTCAGGCGGAACTCCACCGGCTCGGGCAGCACGATGGGAGCGGGCGCGGGTGTCGGCACGAACGTGTTGCGCGGCACGTCGATCTCGGGCTCGATGGGCGCCTCGTCGGGCATCGCGGCGAGCACGCCTATGAGCGAAGAGAACGCCAGCACCAGGGTCGCCGCCACGCCCACACGGACGGCCCGCGGCACCACGAACCGCACGGGACGCCCCTTGCGCACGCGGTGCAGCACCGGGGCCACGGTCACGCCCTTGAGCGTCACGCGCCCCATGTCGCTCCATCGCAGGGCCAGCGCGTCGTCGTCCTTCTCCATCAGCTCCGCGTCACGCCTGACATCGTCCGTCATGGTGATGCTGGAGCGTCGGGCGTGGTTCGTGACGCGCTGGGCGACCCCGAGGAGGTACCCGCGCCCCCCC
>ERZ1740067.2799-NODE-2799-length-10299-cov-8.986626_pt1 | contig 10299 bp, 11 predicted proteins | sample MGYA00581736_ERZ1740067 | MGnify/ENA primary metagenome ERZ1740067 (study PRJEB43018, sample SAMN04849236) | marine metagenome | isolation source: floating plastic debris | place: Pacific Ocean | collected 2008-08-27 | study: EMG produced TPA metagenomics... | reverse complement strand
GGTAAAAAATCGTCAGGCTGCTTTCTAAACCAACCACTAACGTAGGGATTTTGAGAGGCATAGTCTAAATCGCAAATAATAGTAAAAGTCCATCTATACTCTTGATTGTCCTGTAAAGGCCTAGTTATCTGTACAGGCACTAAACCGGGCACTTGCTCTAAGTCAATTTCATCTTGATAAATAGTCTCCTCGTCAAGATCAACGTTGAGTTCAGCTGTTAGCCTAAGACTCTCAGAAAAGGGAACATAGAAATAAAGAGTGGGCGTTGAATTAATTGTTTGCTCCAGAAAAGTTGAATAACTATCATCATCACTAACCGGAACAATTGCAACTAACTCCTCTTCTGTAGCTGGGCAACCTTCCCTACTACCAGAACCACGTCCAGTTGTATCAGCTGTTTCATTTCTCCCAGGTCCCCTAAACAGCCGTTCTATTCTTTGTCCTCTAGTTGGCCTATGGGGAGGGCTTTGCTGTTTGGCTATCCACATATATAAAGGCGATGTGTTCAAACCAATCAAGTTGACATTTATAGACGCAAAGATTGCTGCTGAAGTTAATCTATTTTTAAACATAAACCTTATTTCACATCCTTAGCCAAGCTTAGGCCATAAACTTGAGTCGATATGATGCTGATAATTGAGGAGATTACTATTATAAGAATCGGAATCCATATATTAAATAAGATCATAGCGATAAGCGAAAAAAGCAATAGGCTGATTTCTAGAAAAGAAGCAAAAAGAACTAGCAAAAATTGACGATTTACGAGTTTTATAGTCAAAATCGTTGAAAAGCTGCTCATCAGAAAAGTGAAAAATAAAATTATCGGCTGGGAAGCTGTGGTTAATGTCCTATCGTCCTGTTTGCTTTGACTCATACGAGCTATAAAGTCACTTACAATATGAGCTTGAACAGAGATTCTATTTGTTTGACCATATGGTGTATCAACTAAACTTGGCGCTACAGTTTCTGCCGAAATCCCAATTAAGACAATTTTTTCTGTGAAAATATTGGCATCAAAACTTGCGTCCATCACTTCTGAAAAATCAAATTTGTAGTCTGTAAGATTTTCCAGTTTGTCATGAACTGGCTTGTAGTCTATTAGGACTTGAAAGCCAGAGCTATCTATGCCTTGATAAGCCCCATAAAAAGGGGATAATAATTTATCTAGAATATTTATATTATATCTATCATCCTCAATCTGAGCCGGACTCGATATTTCTGACAAATCATAATTTAGGTACTTTAAGGCTAGTAAAAAACCAAATGAAAAGTCGCTAGAACATTTACTATCCTTATTTTCCTCGATTCCTACATAGGCTCTTCGAACCGTCTGATCATAGTCATAGAGAAAGTTATTGAATCCAATACGATCCTGGTCTTTTTCTATCCAATCAGGTGCTTTCAGCCCCTCACCCGAAAAGCCTTCTACTTCGCAGACTAATACGACTTTGTCTTCTTGTTTAAGCAAGGAATATAGAGGATCAGCAGATTTGCCATAAGGTCTGAAGATATCAAGGCCAACAGCCTTAGGATTATTCAATAGTACTTTCTGTAATAAGAGTATCAATTCTCGATCAGAGTACGAACCAAGTTTTTGACTCTCTCCCTCAGCGTCTTGCTGAGCATAATCTCTATCGGATGCAGATATAATCACGAGCTGATCTTCCATGCCCACTTCAGCTCTTGACTGCAATAAATGGTCGTAATGCGCAAGTTCAATATCTTCGAATACGCCTAATATTCTAGCTATTACAAGGGCAAAACAAATAAAAAAATTAATTGCGAAAACAGTTATAGTTTCCGTGCGATTAAAAGCTACTGTTTTTCTGTTGCCAGCAACTAAATTAATAAAAAGCTTGACTACAGTAAGATCGCCACCTGCGACATAGGCATCTCTGCCTGCTGAAGTTGCCTGAATATTTCCAGAATTACTATCTGCGTCTAGGTCAACGCTTGGATTATCACTATTATCTGAATCGAAATGCTTTTCTCTGCCCATTGAACCTTATATTTATCAATTCAGAAAGGCAAATTACTACTCTAAAGAAGAGTCGCAAATGCAATCCCTAACCATCCAGCAAGCTTAATCACAGGATCTCTCAACTTTTGTATTAACGTTTTTGCTTCATCTGTCGTTTCACTTAACCCTTTAATAAGCTCAATTGCATTTTTGAGATTATCAGCAATGATATTTTTCTTAGGCTCTGAAGAGTCAGCTTCTAGCTTCGATAATTTAGTATAAAGTTTTGCTTTTTCAAGTGGTTTTTCGGGCAAATTAGATTCTTTTATTAAATTAAGGATTGAATCTATTAATGTTAAAGCCTCCTTATCAGTAATTTGAACTTCATCACCAGATGCACTTTGATTAGAAGATATGTAAGCATCTCGACCCGCAGCAGTAATTTGTACAGAACCACTATTACTGACAACATTGGTAGTAATGTTTTGACCTGGATTTTTATTCATGGCAGCTATATTGATGTTCCAGAAGATTTATAAATGAATTGCTCTCCTACAGTAACTTCACCCTCACTCGCAGTACATGGAAAAATCGAAGCGGACTGATTATTGGAGATGGCCAATTATCGACCAGGCCGCGAAGATTGAACCACCTTAACTTGGCCCGCAACTATGAGCACGTCTGTAGATGTATCGAGTCGAAAGCTGCAAGCATACTGCATCTTACTATTTTAGAGTTTACTTCCTTAACTGCAGTTTGATTGCCATACGAGTATATTTGTATGGTAATACAAATATATGACCACAAGATTACATTAGAGTCTTAAAGTTATCGCCCCCTCACTGTGCTCAACAAAGTAAATGGTTGTTTTGTGTTAAGTCTTGTATGCTTTAGGTAACGAGTCTTGTCGTTAATTGTAGGAAGATATTCACGAAGAAAATCAGTATTTTAAGTTCAGTTGACTATTTCAGAGTTCATTAACTTCTGTTAATTAGTTAGTCAGTCGAAAATGGATGGACAACCTGTCCATCGGTCTTGCTGCTTGTAGAGTTTTTTCCACTAGTTGGTCTCCCCGTCTTTATCTTCTCCAAGCTGCCCAGCACTTTTATCAGCTCTGCATCCGGCATCTTAACCAGGGCGTGTAGGCCAGCTCTAACCAACTCACTCTTTCTAACGCTTTGAGCCAGCCCCAAACACCGCTTCTGCAAATCCTTGATTAACCCGTAGTCATCCTTTGGCAAGCTGAAGCTATCGCGGATAACCTTTGGCTTTGGCGATTTCGGTTTCTTAGGCTGCCTCCCCTGCTCCCCTTCAACCTTGGGATGCTTAGCCTTCTTCCGCTTCGAACCAAACAGACTATCTGCCTTCTCAAACCTGGACCTAACTGCATTATCTTCAGCCTCAAGCGATTTAGATAACGCTGCTTTCATATCTTGTTTCATACGAGTCCCTTAAAGCTGTAAATAGCCTGGTGCAAACTTTGGGAATGGCATATAACCCAGGGGCTTACAAAAATTTGTTAACGGTATAAATCGTACAAACGGTTTATACGATTTTTAATATTTTGAAAAGGCCCCAATATGCCAGCCAAGATAATTACTGTCGCAAATCAAAAGGGAGGTTCCGGTAAAACCACAGTGAGTATGCAGTTAGCCGGTACCCTAGCCCGTCGAAGCTACCGTGTGCTTGTGGTTGACGCAGACCCCCAAGCCACAGCCACCCGCTGGGCAGCATCAGCGTCTGACGATATCCCCTTCCCTGCTTCCGTCGTTGGCCTTTGCGCTGCAAACGATAAGGTTCACCGAGAAGTTAGAAAATTCATCGATGACTACAGTGTTGTCATTATCGACTGCCCACCGGCTGCAGATTCCCAGGTGCCTCAAAGCGCTCTGCTAGTCGCTGACCTGGTGCTGGTGCCCATTATCCCTTAACCCCTTGATATGTGGGCTGCTGTAGGAATAAACCAGGTGGTCGCAAATGTATCTGAGAATTACGACACTCTTCAGGCCAGACTTTTGCTTAACCAGTGCCAGCCACGCACCACCCTGGCCCAGGAAGCTCAGGAAATTTTGCCAGCCTTCGGGATTGAAACCGCTAGAGTACAGCTCTGCCACCGGCAGGTTTACCGTCAGGCAGCCGTCTTCGGGAAAACGGTCCATGATTTTGGCCGTAAAGCGGCAGTGGCTATCACCGAGATAGACGCTCTAGCCGAAGAGGTGTTTGAGATTCTAGGCAGTAAGGCTCCAACAATGCAGCATACGGTTCATACCGTATAAACCACACAAACGATTTATACGGTACGAACGATATAAACCGTATAAACGGTTAACCTTGATTTTTTTCGATATCCTTCTGGCTCTGGTCAGAGGAAAGCTACTGAGAACCTTAGTAGACGTCCTCAGCGCCCTGCCATTGAACGATATCCCCCTCGCCTATACATACCCCGTGCCAGAGAATAAAAATCGATTCTTGGGGCTCTGAGGAGATTTTTTCAATTGATGCGAAATAAGGTTTCTTTTGGAGGGTTTCTCTCTGTTGGCTCAGATGGTCTGATGTGATACTTGTGCGCTGCAGTCTGAAACGGAAGCTGGCTCTGCGGGGACGCAACCATGCCAAGGGATAGGGCTGTCAAAGGCTCATCGAGAATGGGCAGCGGCTGGGTAGGGGATTTCCCCTGCCCGTCGCTTTTATCCTTCCTCTGCGGTGCTGGCTTTTTTTGACCGATCGCGCCGCCGCCCCGCACGACTTGCCAACGTGTTATCTCCCAAGTGTTTCAGATTCTTGTAGGTAGCCTCATCCTTGAGGAGATCCATGGCTTGCAGAAATGCACCCAGCACGGCTCCCGTATCCATCCCTCGAAAGCCTGCGATATCAGCCAGTCCCCCCAACTGAATCAATTCGCGAGTTCGTTGCTTTCTCTCCTGTTTCTTGAGTTTTTGTTGGGCAACCCTCAGCTTTTGCTGTTTTTCTTCTATCTGTTGCCCAATTTTTTTGACTTGTTTTCGTAGTCGCTCTTCGGCCCTATTCATCGATTCCCCATGAGATGCTTTACCCGATTCAGATGTTGCAAATCCTAAGAGTCTCGCCTCCGCTAAGCAAATCAGCACGGACGCTTTATTCTTGATAGTCCTTTGGGATACCTCGAAAAATCCTGGGGGGTTTGGGGGGCAAGCCCCCCGATAACAACAACGCTGAAAATCTCGTTAGAGATTTTTCCATTCGCCATTTCCTTGACATTGCCATTCACCTCTGGAGTGATCCACCCAACCCATGCAGTGGCAGAAACCCCCAGGGGGGTTCGGGGGGATGCTCCCCCTGAGTCCCTCTTGTCTGCTAGGACAGAGGGCGCGCTTAACCGTTTCAAGGAAACGGCGCGTCGGGGAGTGCCCCTGAACCCCCTTGAGCACCGAAGGAGTCCCGTTGGCTATTTATCGTTTTTCGCTAAAACATGGCTCCCGTGACGATGGCAAAAGTGGTGGTGGCCATGTGCGCTATATCCTGCGAACGGAACGGTACGAATATGGTGCTCACGAACTGACATACACCGAGTCTGGCAATATGCCCGATTGGGCGTCTGACCCAACCGAGTTTTGGGATGCGGCGGATGCCTATGAGCGAGTTAATGCACAGGTGTACAGCGAATTTGAAATCGCTCTGCCGAGAGAACTCACCGATGACCAACGCCTTCGGCTGGTGAAAGAATTTGTCAAAACGGAGATCGGGGAGAAGCATCCCTACACGTTGGCAATCCACGACGCTGAGGCGATGGATGGTGGGAAGAATCCCCACGTCCATGTGATGTTTACCACCCGAGCCCTGGATGGAATTGAGCGGCCAAAGGAGCAGTTTTTTAAGCGGGCAAATGGCAAGCGCCCTGAGCAGGGGGGAGCCCAAAAGGACAGGAGTTGGAAGCCAAAGGAACGACTGATCGCGCTGCGTCAGTCGTGGGAAACCCATTGCAATTTAGCCCTAAAGCGTGCCGGTCACACGGCGATGATTGACCATCGTAGCCTTGAGGCGCAGGGCCTTGACCGACCGGCAGAACCTAAGCTTTCTCCCTATGAGTCGATGCTGTGGAAACAGGGAATTCTGTCTGAGAAGGTGGAAGAGATTTTACTTATTCGAGAGCTGACTGCCCTGGAGAAGACTCAGGCAGCGAATGAGGAAACCCTTCAGAAGCTCCAGGAGATAGGCAAATTACGGGATTTTGAGGCGAGGGTAGGGACAACCCTAGACAAAGAGAGAACGCTTCTAGAAACCGTGCTTACGGAGCGAGAACGGGTTGATACCAGAATCACAGACTTAAACAACAAGCTGAGCTATGCCCCAGGCTCCCCAGAAGATGCCTTCGACATGGCCAAAGACCGGCTGTATGGACGGGCGATAGATGCCCATCAGCACTCTATTGACTGCTGGCGGAAGGAACGCGATCGCATCGCCAAAGAAATAGAAAACCAGGTGAAACAAGGCTGGGCAGTGATTACAGACCTACCCCTTATTCTGCAGGAATCCAAAGACCTGCTGGAGGCCCATCAGCTACTCAATGCCGCAAAGGATGCCTATCAAACCCTGCTAGAAAGAGCAGATTCTCCAGAATCCAGGGAGAAGTTCAATGCCCTGGCGAAAACGCTCTATGCCAGTAAGGTCGAGCAGGAGACCGAGCGGAATCAGCTACTTGAAACGGCATTCTTGCTACGAGACCAAATTCCAGCCCACGAAGCAACTATTTCCGACTTAGACCGGATGCTGACTGAGATCCAGCAAGAACGGTACGCCCTAGAAAGCAGCCTATCTCCGGTGGTGCGGATGTGGATATATGCTGAGGATGACGAAATCACGGTAGGGCAGGAGGCTCGGTTTGAGGAGTCGCAGACTCAAGGGCAAAAACGTGAGCTAAAGCAGCAGCTATCCCTGAAGCTCTCCCAGGACTCAGACCCAGTTTAGGGCGCGTCGTTTTGATTGAAATTGCTGTTTGCCGCGTTTGACCTTATTCCTAGCGGTCAGGTCGGGATAGTCAAACTGGATTGGTGTGGTCATGCCCTGATACTGCAAGAATCCCTCGCGATCTCCCAGGGATAGAAATTCAGCCGGAAGCACTAGATACTCAGTTTTTCGGTCCTGTCGGTAGCTCAAGGATTCTCCCCGTCTACCGACGAGCTGTGAGGATTCGCTGATTACCCGTTGCTCAAATTCTGGTTCCCCAATCATGCGGGCACACCATTCAGCCGAGTCAATTTCAGCGGTTCTAAGAAAAATCTTTGTTTTTGGTGCGGAGAGTATGGGCATGGCCAACTTATGGTAAAAGTTCTCGATCTGGTGTTTGTTCTGGAAACCAAGGACAAGGCGAGTGTTATAGCTCCTAGCCTGGGACGCCGCTTGCTCAAGAAAGCTTAGGGTTTTGAGTGAGGCAATTTCATCGATAAAAATCCAGGTAGCTGGTGGACTGGCTTCTGGGGAGAAGTCTAGAAGTTGCTGAATCAGAATATTGAACCAGATGGAAAATAAGGGCTGCAGGATTTGCTGATCGGCAACACCTGCAGCGCCAATAAACAGCCAGCCTGAACGTTTCTGGACCATTTCAGCCAGTGAAAAGCTGTCACGTCCATCCTTGGGCGGTAATAACTTTAGATGGGAGGCCACATTACTCAAGCTGCCGAGGACGCCTGCCCGCTGATCTGGGGCTTCCTTAGGAATGTATTGGGCTACCGGGTCACCCGCCAGGATTTCGTCAATCTGCTCACCGCAGCTAAGCCACTTGAGCAGATCGGCTACGGAGGCATCTTGCGATCTCATCTCCAGTAAAAGATGCTCCAGAATGTTCCTCGGACTTTTTACAAAAAATCGTTCCTCTTCACCCGGAGCACAGGGCAACAGACTTTCTGCCAGTAGCTTTGCCTTTTCTGGGCGGGTCACCTCAGCCGCTAGGTCCCAATAGGGGCAACTGTCTGAGAAGGGGTAAAGCAAGATATCCCCCCGTTCTGGAGAGCCGTGGTATTTCCAGAACTCACACTTAGGGTCATAGAAGACGGCGATCTCTTCATCACGGTGCTGTAGTTGGGTAGCAAAATAGTGAAATATTGAACTTTTGCCTGAGCCGGTGTCACCGCAGACGAGAAAGTGTTTGTTCTCATCTTCCTGGCGAATTTCTAAAAATGGCGGTTCTTTGGCGTGCCGTTTTTCGGCACTATTGTTGGGAATAGCGATACCGTCACCATCGACTTCATCCACAAACGCTTTATTAGTCAGCAGTGTGGTTCCCCGTAGATGCTTTTTTTGCTCGTAGAGGTCGGTTAGTTTAGCACTCCCCAGGATAATGCCTGATGTTGTAAGGACAAATAACCCACCGTAGAGCGGTAAGATGCCGATCTGATAGGCGAACCAGGAGTCTCGGAGGGCGAGTATTTCACCGATGGAGAGAACGGCTGCAATGCCCAGGTGGGCAGGAAAACGCTGATGGTAATACTTCACAGGACATCGGGGTTAACAAAGTTTATGAGTGCTGACTGTAGAGTGACCCAACTGACAAGACAGGTAGGGTGGGTCGTGAGAATCTCTACATTTCGATTCACTCAGGATAACAACCAACTTTCCAAAATCTCGATAGACCTTTGGCATGCCTTCAAAAATCCTGGGGTTTGGGGCGAAGCCCCATGATGATTGGAGCGTAAATGTTCCATCGGTTTTACTCAAATCTCGAACGCCTATTATTTATAGATATTTATAGATATTTAAGGGACAAGATTCTCTCTGTTTGAGAGGGGATAAGTGGTTGAACCCAATAGGCTTTTTCAGATAGTGAATTATGGTCTTGGTACTCTCTACTATGGGGTTTGGTACTCCCTGCTATGGGAATCGGTACTCTCTACTATGGGAATCGGTATTCCCTGCTATGGGGTCTGGTGCGCCCTACTATGGGGATTTTTCTGAATTGGCACGCTCTACTATGGGGCTGAGTACGCTTGGCTATGGGGATTTTCTTGATTTGGTACGCTCTACTATGGGGAGCGGTCTTCTCTACTATGGGGGTTGTTCTCGGCAGACGGTGCTGTTATTGTCATTAAACGCTGCATACAGTTTCTCAAAACACCTGACTGGTGACTTCATTAATAGTTTCTAACCTGCTTCAAAGGTAGTCCTTATGACGGCTACGGTAAATCGTTCTGATGTCCTTGTTGAGCTTGTAGAAAAGTATAAAAGAATCGAAGCAGAAACCGTCAAAGCCCAACAACAAAAAGCTGTTGAAATTGCTTGCACTCCTGTAAATTCGGTTATCTGGAAAGCCGATAGGCGAATGATGGCCTACCCATTATTTGCGCCCGATAAACGGAACCGCATTGATGTCTATAAGTACACCTCGCCAGATGGGAAGTGGCGAATTACGGTCCTGCCTCATCCTGAACTGGGTCGAGCCAAAGTATGGGATGCCGATGTGTTTACCTATTTTCTGTCTAGAGCGTATGAGGCGTATCGCAAAACTGAGCAAATTCCTCCCGTGATACAAACAACGGCCTATCAAGTGCTTAAACACTTGGGAAAAAGTCCAGAAAACACCGGCAACATTTTATGGTTGCGGGATGCCATTCGACGGCTGGGAGGCACCTACTACCAAGCGAATCTGTTCGATACCTTTGTAGAAGCGGGTCAAAGTTTTAATCTGTTGGACTATCAGTTTCAGAAGAGAGCACGAAACGGGGCAATGATCATTGACAAGATTATTGTCAAGTTCAATCCAGAACTGTTGGCGTGCTGGATGAATGACATTAGGCAGATTTTGTCATTACCCAATGGTGTTTTGGAGGACTGTCTAAAGGAGCAACGATCCGGACTTAGAAAACGGTTACTCCTGCTGATTGGTACTCGTTTGGGCAATCAGCCATCTCTCAAGATTTCTCTGGAAAACCTTAAAGGGCTATGCGGATACACACGGGAGACTAAGTTCTTTAAGGGAGCTTTGAAAAAGATTCTGCCGACGCTGCCCTGGCATATTGAGTTTGCTAAACGGACCAGTGGGAAAGGGGACAACGTGATTATCTCTCAGTTATCGGCTGAAGTCTTGCTAGGGGAATCGTCCGTGAGGATATCGCCCAGATAGAGCTGGACGAAGCTTTCAGCAGCTTCGAGGTTCATCTGCTTTAGAGCCTTTGTAATTTCCACAATCGTTTCAGATGTGGGCTCACGCTGCTCATGGAACCACTTATAGACAGCAGAGCGATCGATATTGAGTGCAACCGCCAATTGGTTTTGGCTGATGCTGTAGGTCTGCAATACCTGTTTTAGCGCTCTACTTGCTCGTCCCATACCCTCATCGTGTCAGAGGGGCATGAGCCAGTAAATGTGGT
>ERZ1740067.2797-NODE-2797-length-10302-cov-7.063140_pt1 | contig 10302 bp, 3 predicted proteins | sample MGYA00581736_ERZ1740067 | MGnify/ENA primary metagenome ERZ1740067 (study PRJEB43018, sample SAMN04849236) | marine metagenome | isolation source: floating plastic debris | place: Pacific Ocean | collected 2008-08-27 | study: EMG produced TPA metagenomics... | reverse complement strand
CAGCTGGGCCTTCAGGACGATGTATTGTTATTGGCGGGGAACCGCTTGGCCTACGGAAAAAGTGGTGGAATTTTGTATCTAGTCGTTCTGAGCGAATTGAGACAGCCAAGCGGGATTGGCGTGATTGGAAGTTTGGCCAAGTGCCCGACGAGACCGAGTTTATTCCCCTACCTGAAGACGCCTAGGGCATGCTTAAGGCAACGTTAGTTTCATCAATCCTTAGGCTCTTTTTCCTCTATCTGCGAATTACTCAGCTCGATAGAGGATGATGTATAACAAGTGGATATATGTGGACCCTGAGAAATAGGCGTCAAGAAATAGGCCTCAAAAACTAGACTAGTGTTGTGAGCCACCTACAATGAGCTAATTTTTATGGGCAAGCATTCTGAATCAGACATCATTGAGCTAGAGGAACGTCTTAGGCAAGCCATGTTGAAATCTGATGTGGCTGAGCTAGATGCACTCATTGCACCAGAGCTGCTTTTCACCAGTCATCTTGGTCAACTGGTGAGTAAGGAACAAGATCTTGCGATGCATCGTTCTGGAACGCTAAAACTTACTGAGCTTCACCCATCAGAACAATCCATTCACCTCAATGAAGGATTCTCAGTAGTTTCAGTTCAGATGCATCTACTGGGCCTTTATGCTGATGCAGCAGTGGATGAGCACATTCGATACACTCGTGTGTGGTCGCTATCTTCTGCAGGGTCTCTGCAGGTTGTTGCTGGTCACGCGAGTGTTGTCTCCAGCTGACCCATGAGTGAGTCAATGCGAGTTTAATCTGAACTCACATAGAACCGGCAGTGAGCGTCCTCAAGCTCCGAGTGATCCTTCGGAAACTTGTTGCGCCATGGGAGTTCGTTCTGTTAGCACTATGGAGGATTAATTTGGATATCGTAGAATGTTTTGTTCGACAAAACTTGGATTTATATTCAGCGGAATGCGAGTCAATTTTTAGCCGACTAATTGACTGTTATGAAGAGGAAAAGAAAGATTGTAACGCTAGGTTGGAATGTATTTGTGAGGTATTTGACGATTTTCGCCTATCACTGACTTTTATGGATTTCCCAGGTATGGCGAATTATGGTCAGGTACTCAGTGACGAGGATGAGTCTTTCATGAGTGAGCCGCAATTTTTAAGTGAGGCCCAGGAAAGAGAAATTCTCACAACATTGGAGAGCTATTTCAGCTCTAATCATATTAATGAAGATGAATTAGATGTTTGTCAGGAAGCTACTTTAAGGATAGTTCCTGAATGGCTTAAGGAATGTTGAACTAATGCGAATAAGCTTCAAGGCACTCAATGTAATTTGTTCTATTTCGTTCATAGATATTTTAATGAGCCAGCAATAAATTTGATTAATGATGAAAAACTGTTTCTAGAGGATTTAAAGAATTGCTAACAAGCACTTGCGTATGAAAAACAAAGCGTGATGAAGGATTATTTGAGGCTATCAACGCCATATTGTTTTAATGAAGCTTATCAGAGAGAGCTTAAACTTGCTTATAGATATCTCTAAGAGCATTAGAGTGCACGTCTTGGCAGGGAAGCTGAGGCTAACTAATTCAGTAAAAGGTATTGAAATGCTTACATATCAATGATAGGAGTTAAGCTCTTTTCTAATCAATTAGAGCTGAAAGAATAGAGTTTAAAATAGCTCAAATTCTCTCTTATTTGACAAAATAAGCCAGTACTAGGAGATTATGTCCTAACTCGGCAACCGTAAAAGAGCAATCATAGTTGCTAGGTGTTTACGTATTATCACTTAACTCTCTCGATAATAGTTTGTAACAAATGCCTGCTATTCATGATACCTTCCTCTTTTAGAATCTAGGAGGAACTGCTTAGTGCAAGGCTATGACACGTCGGCTTGGCAAATATTTGCTACAAGAAAAAATCTATGAGAGTGACCATTCGGAAATTTATCGTAGCCTACGAGAAGCCGATCACCATCCTTGTATTCTAAAAATCCTCAAGCAGGATCATCCTAACGCTCAGGAGCTTATCCGCTACAAACAAGAACATAAAATCATTCGCGATCTAGATCTCGATGGCGTTATTAAGACGTATGGAATTGAGACCGATTGTACCACTTTGGCCATTGTGCTTGAGGATTTTGGTGGAACGTCGCTACAGGGGGTAATGCAGGATACAGCCTTATTCTCGGAATCTGCCTCAGAAAACCTCCTTCAGTTCTTAACGCTGGCGATCGCTATTACTGATGCACTGGGGCAGTTGCATGCAGCCCAGATTATCCACAAAGATATCAACCCTTCAAATATTATTATTCATCCTCAGACGCGCCAAGTTAAATTAATCGACTTTGGCTCTGCTGCGATGTTAACTCAAGAAAGCATAGCTCCCAAATCCTTTCATACGATTGAAGGGACTTTGCCCTATATTGCGCCTGAACAAACCGGACGGATGAATCGAGTCATCGATTTTCGAACAGATTTCTATTCGTTGGGCGCTACTTTGTATGAAATCTTGACTGGGCATGTTCCCTTTTCCACCACAAATATCAGGGAAACTGTCCATGCTCATATTGCAAAACAGCCGCTCTCACCAGCTGATGCTCTAGAAAAACAAAATAGAGAAAAACAAAGTCCGATTAACTTGCCACAGACTGTGTCGCAGATCGTGATGAAGCTGTTGGCAAAAGATCCAGAAGAGCGTTATCAAAGTGCCTGGAGCCTTAAATCTGATTTGGAAGAATGCTATCGACAATTGGAAAACACTGGCAGCATTAATCCTTTCCCGCTAGGCACCCGTGATACCTTAATCAAGTTCCAAATTCCGCAGAAACTATATGGTCGTGAACAAGAAATTGAAGACCTCTTAGCTGCCTTTGACCGAATTGCGGGAAGTGAGACTGGCTCTAAAAGCGAAATGATGTTGATTACGGGACATCCTGGTATCGGAAAATCATCGCTAGTGCAAGTAATTCATCAGTTGGTTACTGCCAGTCAAGGATATTTCGTTTCAGGAAAATTTGATCAATTTCAGAGAACTATTCCCTATTCTGCATTAGTGAGTGCCTTGCAGGGGTTGATGCATCAATTGCTGAGCGCTAGTGATAAACAACTTGGGCACTGGCGTGAGCAACTTCTGACCGTCCTGCAGCCTAATGCCCAAATCATTATCGATGTTATCCCTGAACTAGAGCTGATTATTGGCAAGCAACCTGCATGCGAAACGTTAGGTGCGCTTGAAACTCAAAATCGCTTTCATCGAGCTTTCCGCCAATTTATCCAAGTTTTTTGTCAGCCAGAGAAGCCGCTTGTTATTTTTCTCGATGACTTGCACTGGATCGACTCAGCAACGCTCAAGCTCATTGAGATAATGATGACAGCCCATAAGCTCCAGAATTTATTTTTGATTGGGGCCTATCGAAGTAATGAGGTGAGTGCGACACACCCGGTTTCTATGATGTTGGCAAGGCTAGAGCAGCAAAACGCAACCATTAATCATATTGCTCTCAATCCTTTACCTGTGAAGTGGATCAACCAACTACTCAGCGATACTTTAAGGAGGGGGCTTGACTCGACGCTGCCCTTAGCAAAGCTGGTTGCCCAGAAAACAGGTGGAAATCCCTTTTTTGTTAATCAATTTATCCAGGCACTCTACCGCAAACATTTGATTACGTTTAACGCCCAGAAGGCTTGGTGGCAGTGGGATGCTGTGCAGGTTGAATCAAGCGATATGCCTGAACGTGTCGTGGATTTAATGATTGAGACTATCAATACGCTTTCCTTCGACACCCAAGAGCAATTACGGTTAGCATCCTGTATTGGATCTGATTTCGATATCAAAACTCTGTCAATTGTCTCTGAGCAGCCTAGTTCTGAGATCTTTAAATGGTTGCTGCCTGCAGTAGACGCTGGTCTGATAAGGCCAGAATTAGAGTCTGACTCAGGGCTATTGAGTCAGGGTTACCAATTTTGTCACGATCGCATCCAGCAAGCAGCTCATATGGCCATTGAGTTGCCAACCTTAAAAGCAACGCACCTAAAAATTGGCCGACTTTTGAGGGCTAATCTGTCCGATGCAGAGAAATCTGAACGAATGTTTGAAGTGGTTGATCACTTCAATATTGGTCAAGCGCTGATTACAAGTGCCCAAGAAAGATTAGAACTAGCCAGATTAAACCTAGAGACTGGACAAAAAGCCAAAGAAGCAACTGCTTACGCAGCGGCACTACAGTACTTGACCGTGGGCGTTCAACTTTTGAGTCAAGACAGTTGGGAGCATACTTATGCTTTGGCGTTTTCGCTCCATATTGCGCTCGCTGAAGTTTGTTACTTAGAAGGCGAGCTGCAACGAGCAAAAGAACTCATTGCTGTGCTCCTAGAAAAGCAACAGTCAGTCGTGGATCAATCCGCTGCCTACAGTTTATTGATTCTGCTCTGTACCTTGCAGGCTGATTATGCTGAAGCCCTTGCAGTCGGCCGCACAGCTCTACAAAGGCTAGGGCTTGAAATTCCTGTCAGCAATTTGTCAGCGCATATCAGTCATGAGCTATCAGAGGCAAAAAATTACTGGCAAACATGCGCGATCGCTGACCTCGCACATCAACCAGAGACGAAAGTGCCTGAGCAAGTCAGTACGATTCAACTCCTGATGCAACTCATCGTCCCCGCTTACTTGACGGATGAAGACCTGTTTACGTTTCTTGCTACCAAGAGCGCAAACTTCTCTTTTCGCTATGGCCCCACACCGGAGTCTGTCCTCGGATACAGTTGCTATGGCACTGTGTTGTCGCGTTCGGGGGACTACCAATCGGGCTATGAATTTGCCCTGATGTCTTTGGCTTTAACCAAACGCTTTGGGGATCTTAAGAACCGAGCCAAAGCCTGTAACCTCCTGGCAGATCATGCTGCTCACTGGGTCAAGCCTCTAGCCTCGATTAAAGCACTCCATGATGAAGGCTATGAAGCAGCTTTAATCTCTGGAGACCTACAGTTTGGTGGCTATCTACTTCACGCAAAAATTTTCTGTGCCTTTGCCATGGGTCAGAATTTGGAAGAGGTTTTGGCAGAGTCTGCCACCTATTTAGTGTTTGCGCAGGAAACCCAGAATGTTCTCTCAATCAATACACTCCTGACCTATCGCTTTGCCATTTTGAACTTGCTGGGTCGAACAAAAGACGCGTTATCATTCCATGACGATGATATCGATGAATCGGTATTGCTTGAGCGCCTATATACCCATAGTGATTATTTCTCTAGTTGTTTTTTCCATATTTTAAGAGTACAAACCACCTATCTGTATGGTGATTTTTCGATGGCTTTAGACTGTGCGAGGCTTGCTGAACAGTTTTTGCCAGCGATTCGTAATTTCTTCCAAGAAGCTGAACTCAATCTCTATAAGTCATTGAGTTTAGTCGCAGCTTATGAACAAGCCAGTCTGGAAGAACAGAAACACTATCGAGCCCAGCTAGAGGGAAATTTAGCACAGCTAAAAGTCTGGTCTGATCATTGTCCTGAGAATTTTCTCCATAAATATCTCTTAGTTAAGGCTGAATTGGCTAAGCTTGATAATCATGGGATGGATGCACTGGCACTCTATGACCGCGCGATCGCAGCAGCAAAAGAGTCACAGTTTATCCAAGCCGAAGCGCTAGGCAATGAGCTGGCTGCAAGATTTTGGCTTGAGCACGACAAGCATGAATTTGCTAGGCTGCACCTAAAACGAGCACGCGATGCCTATCAGCGATGGGGGGCAACGCGGAAAGTGACACAGTTAGAGACCACCTATACTCAGTGGTTAGACCCGAGACTGGAGACGCCGTTTGTTGAGCGCACGAGAGATCTCTCTACTACTGTAATGGTGGTAGACTCAGGGGCAGGAAATTCAGGGAAAATCTTAGCGTCGTTGGATTTACAGAGTGTTCTGAGCGCATCTCAAGTGCTCTCTGAGGCCATTGTACTCGAAGAATTATTGGCTAAATTAATGAATTTAGCCATCGAAAATGCAGGCGCACAACGTGGCTTTCTGTTATTGGAAAAAGAAGGACAATGGGTGATTGAAGCGTCAGGCAGTATCGATCAGCAAGAGGTTCAGGTTTTACAGTCGTACCCGCTTGAATCGGCACAGTCTACGCAATTGGCTTTATTGTCGAGGGAAGTTGTTTATGATGTGGCGCGATCGCTCGAAAATTTAGTACTAGCCAATGCAGTTGACACTGAAAAGTATAGACAAGACCCTTATATCCTGAAGCATCAGGTGAAATCTTTGCTGTGCATTCCTCTACTGCTGCAAGGTGATTTAAGCGGTATTTTGTACTTGGAGAACAATCTCCTTGAGGGTGTGTTTACAGATGATCGAATTGAAGTCTTGAAACTGCTTTCATCTCAAGCAGCCATTTCCCTGAGGAACTCTCGGCTTTATGTAGCACTCCAAGACAGCCAAAAAGACTTAGCCCAGTCCAACCAAACACTGGCAACTAAAAATACAGCACTAGAGAAAGCAAGAAGTGACTTAGCCCACTATAGTCAGAACTTGGAAGAAAGGGTTGCACAGCGAACGGCTGAACTGACAAGAACCAATGAGAAATTACAACAACAAGTTGTAGAACGGCAAGTTGCTGAGCAAAAACTATGCCTTGCGAATCAAGAGCTGGAGAAACTGGCTACGATTGATGGTCTCACACAAATTTCAAATCGACGAAGTTTTGATCAGTGGTTTCAACAGGAATGGAAGCAATTAGGACGCGAGCAGCATCCTCTCTCTCTAATTATCTTTGATGTTGATTATTTCAAAAACTACAATGATCATTATAGTCATCAAGCGGGTGATGATTGTTTAGTAGCGATTGCGCAAGCGGCCAAGGCTGCTATTAATCGTCCTAGTGACCTTATTTCTCGTTATGGTGGAGAAGAGTTTGCAGTTATTCTTCCTAAGACGGATCAAGTCGGGGCTGTGGCCATTGCTGAGCGGATTCAAACAGCTATCCGTGAATTAGGTATTCCACATGCGCGATCGCAAGTTAGCGCTCAGGTTTCGGTTAGCCTCGGCATTGCAACCGTGGTGCCAACCGGAGATACTTCTCCGACGGAGCTGATTGCACAAGCGGATCAAGCGCTGTACGCAGCTAAAGGGCAAGGCCGTGATCGATATCATATTCACGGGTAATTAGTGCCAATGAATCTTTGCTGAAACTGATTAATGAGATTTGATTTGAAGTTGTCTACCCATATCTTGGAGTACTGTGTTGACGGGTCTTTCAGCTTGGATTGGCTATACGTAAGTGACAAATCCTATAGTCTGTTGGTTAGTCACCCTCTACTAGCTGCCCAATCAACAAGTTGAGGAGGTCTTCTCCGGTATCGTCAACACCGTTTGGATCGGCGAGCTCGAAATCGGTTTCAATAAAGTCTTCTGCGAGCTCGGTTGGGCCTGCCCAGATAGGGCTGAGTCGGCCTAGCCCGCCTTGTTGGAGGAGATTGGCGATCGCATCAAAGGCAGACTCCGGCTGAGCCAAGCGCACCCACAGTGCCGAGGCATTACTAGGTGCTGTGGGCGCTACTACGCCTAGCTTAGCCGCCATCAGCGATTGACGAAAACGAGAAATTTGGTTGGAATAGCCATTGACCATCTCTCGATCAAAGCTAACCACATCTACGCCACCGTCAAAGGTCATGCCTCGTCGTCGCAGATGACTGGTGCCTACCATGCACCAGCTATCATCCACAATCACCGTTGTAGAGCGAATGGCCGTGGCCCGTCCTGGAAAGCCAATCGGATGGAAAGCCGCAACTCTATCTGATGGAATAGTTGCTAGTAGCGCGTTGAGCGCTGCGGTGCGATGGTTAATGGCCGCTAGCGCCCAGTTATCACGCTCAGGGGCAAAGTCGGGATGACGAGGCAGGCAGATAATTACCTTCAGCCTGGGATTATCACTTAAACGCTCGGCGATCACGTTGACCAGGTCAATTTCGTGGGGCAGGACTTCTTCAGGATCTTCGCTAGGCTGAGCTGTCCGCGCAAAGGTTGGACTTTCTATATAGATAGACTCGCGTGCTTGACCGAGCGCTCGCCGCAGTGACCACAGCGCATCGCGCTGGCCATGTTTAGCTGTAGCAATCTCACGCTGAAGGCGAGGGAGCATCTCTTCTTCATTGTGGACATCGACCATGGGTGGAGTGAGGGGGAGGCTGAGAGCAGTGGCGATCGCAGCCGTTAGATTGTCGACACTGTTCTGGATTGAGCCACCTGGTGATGGAATGTTTAACGCGCTGAGTTCCGGTGAATCGGTAAAGGGCGCAATGGTTTCAAGCATGGCCGCAGAAACAGTGCCGCTTGGATCTGGATCTGGCGCGTCCCAGTTGTCTCCTGCGCTGGTAATCAGCCACCCGAGAGAATCGGCAGCTAGCGGAATAATTGCCTGCGATCGCTTCAGTGCATGAAAGGCCAGATCGTATGCTAGTTGACCATCACAGCGAATCCCCGTCGCGTGAATATCTGGCCCAGCTGGGTTCCCAGGGTTACCGAGTTCTGGCTGTGCGGAGCGACTCTCCCATGACCATCGTGCGCCTGTGAGTAGGGCATTCCAACGGAGCTGAGGATCAGGACCGGTGGCCGCACCAAGCGCAAAAATAGTTTCAAATCTGGCCTGTGTGGGTAGGCGTGGGCCTTGGCGAGGTTGGTCTTCGCTGGCAAGCTGACGGACGAGTTGCAAAATGCCACCAGGCTCTGTGTCAGCAGGCGCAAGAGAATTGGGAATGCCGAAAAGCGGTGTGGGTGCGATCGCCCGCGAACTAAAAGCCGACTGCAAACTGCCAATCGCACTACCCTCATCCAGAATGGCCTGTCCGCCAAAATCACTCAAATTATCAGTCCAGTCTGTAGAGCCATCTACCGCTACTGTTATCGACGAGAAGAGTCGGCGCTGGCCCGCTCCATTGACTAGAACAATATCGATGGTTAAGTGAGCCGGGTCAGGCACAGATGCACCTTCCTCTAAAGCAAATGGGTTGACCAATCGAATAAGTGTGGGTTCGCCTGCGTCGGCGATCGCCGCACCCCCATCACCGCGTACAAAGGAAGGCTGCTCACCAATTGTTCTAATCGGCACAAACTGTCGGGGAAACACTCGCACATGAGTACCTGCGGGAACGGTATCCGCCGGTAGTGTCAGGATGACATCTTGAGTGCTGCCAGTTTGCCACTGCGCTGACACGTTCTGGGTCGGATCGATATTCGCTAAGGAATCCACACCAATATCAGCACCGGGCGGCACGGCAAGCGTTGGATCGATTTCTGGTGAAACTGTCAATGCAAACACATCTGTATCTTCAGGTGGGAACCCACTCGCCATCGCATTCGCCGCACTCAAAACCGCCATGCCATCGACCAAATACTCAAAATTTGGGACGGCCTGTCGTACTTGGGGGAGGGCAAAATCTGGAATCCTATCGTCATCACCTGGAATGGTCATATCGCCACTGTCAACATCATCAGCGCTGCGATTGCCCAGCAAGTGCCAGTCTAAATCAACGGCCATTACCCGCAGGAACTGACGATTGAGTGTTACCCCTTCTGGCAGGGCAGGTGGTGAGAGGGGTTGCCGACTTAGCGTGCCGTTAGTTGCCCAGCCCCACTGAAGCGGTGGCAGCGGCGGCGGGGGCGCATCGTCTTCTGTGGGAGGAACGGGGTCGTCGTTGTTTGCGCGACCGATAAGATCGCCCTCAGCCCAGCCAAACAAACTCTCTTCAATTGCACTTTGCTGGTTACCTTCTCCATCAATCAGCTTAAGAACAGCCGCATCGCGAGTGGCCAGGTAGCCCCAGCCGTGCGGGTCAATGACATGGCACAGCACACCTGAGGCTAGTGCAGCAATATCCGCAACAGCTCCCGTCGCTCCTGCGTCCTGGGTCATGCTCAAAGCCGGTCGCCATGTGAGCAGATCGTTGAATAAGGCTGCCACCGCAATGGGGTCGATGATTAGCCCTCGGTTATCGTGAAAAGACAGCGTCGAATCTCCTGCAAAGCCAAGACTCTCACCGGCTAAATACCAGTTCACGGCGGTTGCATCCGGTGGTGTGATGTCGCGGATAACCATCGCCACCGGGATCGGCAAAATGAGCGGATCGCCATAGCGGGCGGCGGCAATGCTTTCTAATCGTTTGGCGGCTTCTGGGTGTAGCCGTAACACGGCCAGTGCTCCGGTCAAGGCGCGACCGTCTACATCGCTCCATAGGGATGCAGTTTCTTCTATGGATAGGATGCCGCGAAAGGGAGCGCGAATGCCAGAAACTGTCAGGGTCAATGTTGTTGCATTGTAGTCGTTGCTAACAGGG
>ERZ1740067.2796-NODE-2796-length-10310-cov-18.731058_pt1 | contig 10310 bp, 1 predicted proteins | sample MGYA00581736_ERZ1740067 | MGnify/ENA primary metagenome ERZ1740067 (study PRJEB43018, sample SAMN04849236) | marine metagenome | isolation source: floating plastic debris | place: Pacific Ocean | collected 2008-08-27 | study: EMG produced TPA metagenomics... | reverse complement strand
CCCATCACTGGCAGTACAATCGCAGCACCAAACAACAGGTATTGCAAAATCTTGCCGCTGTCATCCATGACCACACCCCCGATTTTTGCTGTGTGCAGTCATCCCTTTCTTCTGTAATTGGCGGTGTGGGGTTGGCGGCCTACTCAGGGGTCAACCATGGTTTAGATGCCTTGGTAACTGAGCAAAATCAACAGTCTTCATTTCCTTGGTTTAGCATCAACTGGGATGCCTGGTCCGATGAGAAAGCAGATACTGACACGGGCTGGGGCAGTAAGCTACAGGTATTTTCCTTAACCTCTGAAGAAGTTTGGATGGCCACCGAACGCATCCTGAGCCTGGGGACTCCTGGACAGACTGTGGTGTCTAAGGGCGATCTTTTAGCACGCAGGGTTCAATGGATTCATTCATCCCCTCGACTAGACGTTAGTCAACAGACGGACAACGGCCATCACCGGCCCCAGCTATCCACGGCCTATGTTGCCCCTAGCAATGATGTAGAAGCCACCATTGCCGGAATTTGGCAAGATCTATTAGGCCTTGAACAGGTGGGTGTCCACGATAGTTTCTTTGATTTGGGTGGACATTCTCTCCTGGCGATTCAGGTAATTTCTCGCCTACGGGAGGCGTTTCCTGTGGAGGTGGAAATGCGCAACCTGCTGTTTGAAGCACCGACCGTAGCAGGCATTGCCGCTGTCATCACGGAACAACTCCCCCAAACAGAGGACTTGGACACCATGGCAGCACTGTTGGCGGAGGTACAAAGTTTATCCAGTGATGAAGTGCAGGTCCAGCTAGCCGGAGGTGACGTATGAGTCAGTTTTATCAGCAGCTCTCTAAACTTACCCCTGAGCAGCGTGCCCTGTTCGAAAAAAAGCTATCGGAAAAAGGCTTACAGACACCGAAGATCAACACCATTCCGCGACGTTTGGCCGATCGGCCCATTCCGCTATCGTTTGCCCAGCAGCGGCTATGGTTTGTGCAGCAGCTCGACCCAGACAATACGGCTTACAACGTTGCCAGCGTGCTGAAGCTACAGGGTCCGCTGAATATTTCTGCGCTTGAGAAGAGTCTGAATACCCTGGTAGAAAGGCACGAAACCCTGCGCACTCGATTTGTAACCAATGGTGACAACCAGCCTGAGCAAATAGTTGATTCTCCTGTCTCCCAGGCACTGCAGATGACAGATTTAACTTCAACAGCAGTTCCTGAGGCCTCTGCCCGAGAGAAAATTCAAACGCTCACCCGCACCCCTTTTGATCTAACCCAGTCCATCCTGCTCACGACCCTGTTACGCCTCGATCCAGATAGTCATCTGCTGGTGCTAGCCACCCACCACATCGTGAGCGATCGCTGGTCGGTAATGGTATTTTTGCGGGAAATAACAATCCTGTATCGGGCCTTTTCCCAGGGGTTGCCTTCTCCACTGCCTGAGCTTCCCATCCAATATGCCGACTGGGCCATCTGGCAGCGGCAACAGCTCCAGGGAGAGAAACTACAGCAGCAGCTACACTATTGGACGGAACAGCTAGCTGGGGAGTTACCGGTTTTAGACTTGCCCAGGGATAGAAGCTATGGGGCAGTAGCCACATACCGGGGGGCGCAGATACCGCTGAAAATATCACCTGATTGCTCCAGAAAGCTTAAGGCATTGGCGAGTCAGTATCAGGTGACGCTGTTTTCTCTATTATTGACCGCATTTAAGGTGCTGTTACATCGTTACACCGACAGCGACGATATTATTGTCGGTAGCGATATTGCCAACCGAGATCGCACCGAAACCGAAGGTCTCATTGGCCTGCTAGTCAATACCCTGGTCTTCCGCAGTGATTTATCTGGCAATCCCAAGTTTAGCGACCTTCTCAGCCAGGTCCGTGAAACCGTAGTCAACGGTCTAGCCCACCAAGCTCTACCTTTTGAGAAACTGGTGGAGGCCATCAACCCAGAGCGCCATCTGAGTCAGATGATGCCCCTGTTCCAGGTGAAGCTAGACCTGCAGCAGGTGAATGTAAAGCCCATGGAGCTGGATGGGCTGACCCTGGAGCGCTATCCCCTGGAGGAGACCCAGGCCAAGTACGAACTGCGGTTTAATCTCCAGGATACGGAGCGGGGTATTGCCGGACAGGTGGAGTACAACTGTGACCTGTTTGATGAAAGTACCATCACTCGTATGGTGGGCCATTTTCAAACGCTGCTAGGGGGCATTGTGACCGATGCGACCCAAAGACTCTCAGACCTGCCTTTACTTAGTAAGACAGAAGAAAAGACGCTCCTGATCGACTGGAATCAAACTCAGCGAGATTATCCCACCGATGGCTGCATCCATCAGCTGTTTGAGGCTCAGGTGGAGAGAACGCCAGATCAGGTGGCCCTCACAGACGGCGTTGAATCGCTGACCTATGCAGAGCTAAATACCCAGGCGAATCAGGTGGCGGAGTATTTGCGATCTCAACACGTCACCGCAGAAACCCGTATCGGCATCTGCATGGAACGCTCTTGCCACATGATCGTTGGCTTGCTGGCTATCCTCAAAGCAGGCGGCACCTACGTTCCCTTAGATCCGGCCTATCCAGCAGAGAGACTGACCTTTATTGTCAAAGATGCGGAGATCCCCGTACTGCTCACTCAAGGGGGAGCATTTGACACCGACCAGTTTGACACCGATCAGGCAGTTACCATCATCGACCTTGATCAGCTGCCAAAATTTACCACCGAAGAGACTCTAGAGCACCCAGTCACGTCTAATCATCTCGCCTACGTTATTTACACCTCTGGTTCCACCGGGAAACCCAAGGGGGTGGCCATTGAGCACAGCAGCACCGTTGCCCTGATTCACTGGGCTCAAGAACAGTTTACCCCCGCAGAACTTTCTGGAGTATTGGCCGCCACCTCCATCTGTTTTGATCTCTCTATTTTTGAAATATTTGTTCCCCTCAGCTGGGGCGGTCGCGTGGTGTTGGTGGAAAATGCGTTGGCTTTGCCGGGACTGCCTGCAAATACAAAGGTAAGTTTGATCAACACAGTCCCCAGTGTGCTCACTCAGCTGATGAAACTTGGCCCGCTGCCCAGCTCAGTACACACTGTGAACCTGGCTGGAGAAGCACTGCCAATCACCTTAGTGCACCAGCTCCAGCAGCTGCACCACATTCAGAAAATCTACAATCTTTACGGCCCGTCAGAAGACACAACCTATTCCACCTGTGCGCCGCTACATGATGAGGCGAGTAGCCACGTTCCCATTGGCAAACCCATCGCCAATACTCAAGCGTATGTTCTAGACCGGCACCAGCAAGCTGTCCCTGTGGGTGTAACTGGAGAGCTTTATCTGGGCGGTGCTGGATTGGCACGGGGCTATTTGAATCGACCGGAACTGACGGTGGAGAAATTTGTTGATAATCCGTTAATGAAGATAGTGGGCAGTGTCCACACTACGGCTTTTCTCTATAAAACTGGAGACCGTGTCCGCTATCGTTCCGACGGTTCCCTTGAATTTCTCGGTCGCTTTGACCATCAGGTAAAAATTCGCGGCTTTCGTATTGAAATTGGTGAGGTAGAAACAGCTTTACGTCAGCATGCTGCAGTGCAGGATACCCTGGTGCTGGCCCACGGCGATACGGAGAAAGTACTGGTAGCCTACGTAGTGCCCAAAGTAGCTCTATCGGACGAAATCTCTTTATCGACAACGCTGCGAAATGCTCTAGCCAAGACCCTACCCAATTATTTAGTTCCCAGTCTCTGGATGGAACTAGACGCGCTGCCCCAATTACCCAATGGTAAGATTAACCGCCGTGCTTTACCCAAGCCAGAGACCCAACAACATGACATTTATGTCGCCCCTCGATCTGCGGTAGAGACCACATTAGCGGCTATTTGGGCTGATGTACTTCAGCAAAACCAAGTCGGCATTAAAGATAATTTCTTTGCCCTTGGGGGCCATTCTCTCCTCGGAATTCAAATTGTGGCCCAGGCAGAAACAGCACTGGGGTGCAAAATCCCACTGCGCACATTGTTTCAAGCCCCAACGATTGCGGAATTTGCCGCTCACATAGAGGCTGATGCAAAAATAGGAGAGATCGCACCAGAACAGTTCCCTCAGCTAGAGGCCGATATGGCCCAGCGCCATCAGCCTTTCCCCCTGACCGATATTCAGCAGGCCTACTGGCTGGGTCGGTCTCAGGCCTTTGAGCTGGGTAACATTGGTACCCACGGGTATCGAGAAATCGACGTAGTTGGTCTGTCCATAGCCCAGGTCGAACAGGTCCTAAATCAGCTGATCGAGCGGCACGATATGCTGAGGGCGGTGGTCAACCCTGACGGACAACAACAGATTTTAGCACAGGTGCCCAGATACACCTTGACGGTGACTGATTTACGCCATAGCCCTGGGGAAGCAGCGCTGAACGCCCTGCGAGATCGCATGTCTCACCAGGTCTTTTCTCCGGACCAGTGGCCCCTATTCCAGATAGAAGCTGCCCGGCTTAGCGAGACCAAAGTTAGGTTTTATGTCAGCTTTGATGTGTTGATTGGCGACGCCTGGAGTTTTCAACTGTTGGGTCGAGAAATAGCCCAGCTGATGCGGGGCGACCAGCTACCGCCATTGACCATCAGCTTCCGAGACTATGTGCTGGCAGAACAGGCATTTCGTAAAACCACCGCCTATCAGCAGGCCATGGACTATTGGCAAGCGCGACTGTCGGAGCTGCCCCCCGCCCCGGACCTGCCCTTGACCATGGCCCCCAGCCAGGTGGAATCTCCCCAGTTTGAACGGCGCAGCGGTCGGCTGGACTCGAACCTGTGGCAGCAGCTAAAACAGCGGGCTCACCGAGCTAATCTCACCCCGTCCGGCGTGGTGTTAGCCACTTTTGCAGAAGTTCTCACCACCTGGAGTCGCCAGCCTGCATTTACGCTAAATCTTACCCTGTTCAATCGCCAGCCGGTTCATCCAGAGGTGAGTCATCTGGTGGGAGACTTTACCGCCTCTCTCTTATTGGCCATTAATAACAGCGATAATGACACATTTGTTAGCCGCGCCCAAAGACTACAGACCCAGCTATGGAACGATCTAGAGCACCGGGCCGTAAGTGGTGTACAGGTGCTGCGAGAGCTAGCTCGTCAGCAGAACCGCAGCCCTGGGGCGCTGATGCCGGTAGTGTTTACCAGCACCCTCAATCAGGCCATCCCGGCAACGGCCAACCAAGATTGGCAGACGGAAACGGTGTATAGCGTTAGTCAGACTTCCCAAGTTTATCTAGATCATCAAGTGTCTGAAATAGCGGGTGAGCTGATCTTTAATTGGGATGCGATAGCAACTCTCTTCCCAGCAGGCATGCTCGACCAAATGTTTGCAGCCTACACGCAGCTGCTACGCCAGCTAGCCACCGATGAGACTACCTGGCAGACAGTGCCCCAGCTGGCCCCAGCCGATTATGTCACCACCCTCAACCACACAGAAAAAGAACTGACTACCGATTCTCCTCTACTGCACACCCTGTTCTTCCAACAAGCGCAGCAACAGCCAGACCATTTAGCCATTATTACCCCGACTCAGACGCTCACCTACGGAGAACTGGCCCAGCAGGTCCACACCCTGGCCCAGCAGCTGAAGGTTAGCCCCAATCAGCTCGTAGCTGTCTCCATGGAAAAAAGCTGGCAGCAGGTGGTGGCGGTGCTGGGAATTTTGACGGCGGGAGCGGCCTATGTCCCCATCGATCCGGCGCTTCCCCAGGAACGACGCTGGCAGCTCATGGAGGATACCGCCGCCAAGATTGTTCTGACCGCAGATAAGACCGCAGATGAGACATCTGACTGGCCCGACCACATACTTCAAATTCCGGTTGCATTTGTTGAGCAAGGCTTAGAACAGCTTTCTTTTAGCCCCCTACAAACACCAGCTGACCTGGCCTATGTGATCTACACATCCGGGTCTACTGGAACACCCAAGGGGGTGATGATTGACCATCAGGGGGCGGTGAATACCATTCTGGATATTAACCAGCGGTTTGGGGTGGGGAATTGCGATCTCACCTTTGCCCTTTCCTCCCTCAGCTTTGACCTCTCTGTTTATGACATTTTTGGCACCCTTGCCGCTGGGGCCACCCTGGTCATACCTACCGCCGAGCAGGTGAAAAACACAGGTCACTGGCGACAGCTGCTGAGCGAGCATCAGGTGACTATTTGGAACTCGGTACCGGCTCTTATGCAGTTACTCCTTGCTGAAATGGCGACTGCAGGAACGACGGTGGGCAGTGCCCACCCTACGGGGCTACGGTTGGCACTGCTTAGCGGAGATTGGATTCCTCTCACCCTCCCCGACCAGTTTAGACAACAGTTTCCCGATACTCAGCTCATTAGCTTGGGCGGTGCCACTGAGGCTTCTATATGGTCTATTGCCTATCCGATTGAGGGCGTCAATCCTGACGAGTGTAGCATTCCCTATGGTCGTCCGTTGGCTAACCAACAGTGGTATGTCCTAGATCAGCATCTGAAACCTTGCCCCCCCTGGGTGCCGGGTCATCTTTATATCGGCGGTATTGGCCTTGCCAAAGGCTATTGGCATCAGCCTGAATTGACCGCAGAGAGATTTATTGAAAATCCATTTGAAACCTCTCAAGCTCAGATGAGCGGCGCTACGGCGGGATCTCGTCTTTATAAGACTGGTGATTTGGGTCGCTATCTCCCCAATGGCAATTTAGAATTTCTCGGCCGAGAAGATTTTCAGGTTAAAATCAACGGCTACCGTATTGAGCTAGGGGAAATTGAAACTGCTCTGCAGCGCTATCCAGCCATTGAGACAGCGGTGGTCAATGCGGTGGGGACTCCCCCTGAGCTAGTGGCCTATGTAGTACCAAAGATTGGTAGCACCGGTACCTTAAACCAGCCGCTGGCAAAGTTGGAGTTTAGGCAACAGCAGCTGGGGATTCGTGGGATTGTCCCCGAAGAAGAAACCATTGATCTACCCCCGTCAAAGAAGCAAAGAACAGAAGATTTCTTACGCCGACAAAGCCATCGTCAGTTTCTCGCAGATCCGATTGCCTTAGAGACGTTTAGTGAATTTTTGTCGGGCTTACGGGCTCAATCTTTTCCCACATCTCCCCTACCCAAGTATCGCTACGCCTCTGCCGGTAGTCTCTATCCTATCCAAGTTTACCTGCACATCAAAGCAGAAAGAGTCACCAATCTATCCGCCGGTTGGTACTACTACCATCCCGTAGATCATCGCCTGGTGAAACTAGCTATCGATCAAGCATCGGTGTCGCTCACCGCAGCGCTGTATGGTCCCCACCAGCAACTCCACAATGACAGTGGTTTTAGCTTGTTTTTAATCGCCCAAATGCAGGCCATTGAACCAATTTACGGTGACAAAGCCCGAGATTTTTGCCTGATCGAAACCGGCTACATGGGACAGCTACTGATGGAGACAGCGGCTGATTTTGACCTGGGTTTATGTCCCGTAGGTGGGTTTGACAGTGAGGTATTACAACAGATTCTCGGTCTCAGTGAGCACCATCATCCTCTCCATGGTCTAATGGGCGGAGCCATTGATCCAGCATGGTCTAAGCAGTGGATGGCCGTTAGCAGCTCACCTGGCAATGTCTCTATCACCGACACCCTGAGAAAGCACCTGAGCGCCACATTACCCACCTATATGGCGCCCACCCGCTATCAGCTATTGGAGACCATTCCACTCACCGCCAATGGCAAAGTAGACAGGCGCGCCTTGCCAATGCCAATTCTCGGCTCCACCGCAGACTATGTTGCCCCCACCACCTCCATCGAGACCACCATTGTCGAACTTTGGCAAACGCTTTTAGAGGCTGAGAAAGTCGGCCTCAACGACAACTTTTTTGAAGTGGGCGGCAATTCTCTCACAGCAATGCAGCTACTATCACAGCTGCAGCAAACCTTTTCTACAGAGCTGACCATTGCCCAACTATTTAATGCTCTAACACCGGCTCTCCAAGCCCAAATGGTATTATACGCTCAGGAATCTTCTTCCGCTTCTCCTCAACAGGACGTGATTCAGCCTGTCTCGAGGGAAACCCAGATACCCAACGTTGACAACCTATCGGATACTGACGTTGATGATTTATTAGCGCAGCTGTTAAACCATCAGGAGGTACCCCAATGAGTTCTATCAATTCTCCTGATCTCACCAATCTATCTCCTGAACAAAAGCGGCAGCTACTAGCAAAACTGCTTGCTAAGAAACAAAACGGCAGTCAACAGACGCGCACGGTTCAAAAATTCCCGCTATCCTTTGCCCAGCAGCGTCTCTGGTTTATTAATCAGCTCCAGCCAGGGCAGACGGTTTACTCAATCCCGGCCGCCCTGAGGCTCCAGGGTTCTCTCCAGGTAGAGCTGCTTCAGCGCTGTCTCAATGAGATTATGGCCCGCCATGAAATTCTTCGCACTCAGTTTATTGCTGAAGCTGGTGAACCTTTCCAGGTAGTGCAACCTCAACAGTCCGTGCCGCTACCCGTCATTGACTTAGATGATGGAGAACAACACATTACCCCCTACCTACAGGCATTAGTGGCACTGCCCTTTGACCTGACAACGGGACCACTGCTGCGCTGTCAGCTGTTACGCCTCAGCAAGACTGACCATGTTCTGGCCCTCAGCATTCATCACATTGTGGCCGACTACTGGTCTCTGCGGGTGCTAATGAAAGAGATTGCCCTGCTATATCAGGCATTTTCACAAGCACAACCTTCGCCACTACCAGACTTACCGATCCAGTATGCAGACTATGCCGTATGGCAACAGGATCAGCAAACGCAGCAATTAGATGAACAGCTAGATTACTGGCTCACACAGCTAGCTAGCCCACCTATCCTGCTCCAGCTACCCACGGATCATCCTCGTCCTGCGGTCCAAACGTTTCGCGGTGCCCGGTGCAGCTTTGACTTATCCCAACAGCTGTCAGCAGACTTATCCAGACTAGCCCAACAGCACCAAGCAACGCTGTTTATGACGCTACTAGCAGCCTTTAAGGTGCTGCTATATCGCTACTCGGGACAAGTCGATATTTTAATTGGGTCAACGGTAACTAATCGCGATCGCAACGAAATCCAAAATCTCATTGGCCTATTCGTCAACAATTTAGTCTTCCGCACCCAGATAAATCCTGCTCTCACCTTCCAGCAGTTATTAGCACAGGTAAAACAGACAGCTTTAGACGCCTATGCCCACCAAGACATTAGTTTTGAGCAAGTTGTCGATGCCCTGAAAATAGACCGCCAGCTCAGCCACAATGCCCTATTCCAGGTGATGTTTATCCTCCATAACACACCAAAGGCAGCAATTACGCTACCGGAGCTAACGGTCACCGCCTTAGAACTCACCAACCATGCCTCTCGGTTTGATCTCAGCCTGGATATGTACGAAACCGAGACTGGTCTTACGGGAGTCTTTGAGTACAATACGGATTTATTCGAAGCCGCTACCATCAACCGGTTAGTTACACACTTTAAGACATTGCTCACAGCCATTGTCACCCAGCCGGACACAGCCATTGGTCTACTCCCCCTGTTACCTCAGTCAGAACTAGATACCCTAAACGCCTGGAATCAAACAGACGCAGTGATTCCAGTGGTGTGTGCCCACCAGCTGATTGAGGCACAGGTTGAGCGGGTGCCAGATGCGATCGCACTCACTATCGATCATATTCTCACCGACAATCTTCTCTCTCAGTTCATCGTTCCAGCAAACTCCTGGACCTACCAGCAGCTCAACCAACAGGCAAATCAGGTAGCCCACTTCCTCACAACCCAGGGTGTCAGCAAAGGCAGCCGCATTGCCCTCGCCTTGAATCGTTCTGCCGAACTAGTAATTGCCATACTAGCGGTGCTCAAGCTTGGCAGCACTTACATTCCCCTCGATCCCACCCATCCCACTAAACGACTACAGCATGTACTTCAGGATGCTGAGGTAGCTCTGGTACTCACCGCAGACGAGGCGTTATCTAATCACGATTTATCTAGCGAATTTAAGCTCATCGATCTCAAAGAACAAAAAGATTTTATTGAGCAACAGCCCCTTGAAAATCTCTCAGTGCCAATCACACCAGATGACCTCGCCTATATCATTTATACCAGTGGCAGCACCGGTAAGCCCAAGGGTGTTCCCATTTGCCATCGCAGCCTGGTTAATCTATTAATTGCCATGGCCAAAGCGCCTGGTATCACCGCAGAAGATGCTCTGTTAGCCGTAACCACCGTCGCCTTTGACATTGCTACCCTAGAGCTGTTGTTACCCTTAACCGTGGGGGCCAGACTCGCAGTTGCCAGCCCCGACACCATCAATGATGCCAG
>ERZ1740067.2795-NODE-2795-length-10311-cov-5.110374_pt1 | contig 10311 bp, 7 predicted proteins | sample MGYA00581736_ERZ1740067 | MGnify/ENA primary metagenome ERZ1740067 (study PRJEB43018, sample SAMN04849236) | marine metagenome | isolation source: floating plastic debris | place: Pacific Ocean | collected 2008-08-27 | study: EMG produced TPA metagenomics... | reverse complement strand
CCCGGGGCGTCTATCGAAGACTGGTCTTAGAAGACAACAAGATTATCGGCGCTGTGCTCTATGGGGACACGACAGATGGGGCCTGGTTCTTCGATATGCTCAAACGCGGCACCGATGTGTCGGAGATGCGCGAGACGCTCATCTTCGGCCAGGCCTATCAAGGGGGCGAACCTCTCGACCCTATGGCGGCCGTTGCAGCCTTGCCGGCTGATGCAGAAATCTGCGGTTGTAACGGTGTGTGCAAATCAACAATCACCGGCGCCATCACCGACATGGGGCTTGCCAGCGTCGATGACGTTCGCGGGGCAACGAAAGCGTCTGCCTCCTGCGGTTCCTGTACCGGTCTGGTGGAGCAGCTTCTCGCATTCACTCTCGGCGATGAATACGACGCAGAGGCCGTTAAACCCATGTGCGGCTGCACAGACCTTGGCCATGGCGATGTGCGGCGGCTTATCAAAGCGAAAAAGCTGCAATCCCTACCGGCCGTTATGCAAGAGCTTGGCTGGAAAACCAGCTGCGGATGCGCCAAATGCCGCCCAGCGCTCAACTATTATCTCCTAAGCGATTGGCCTGGCATCTATGTCGATGACAAGCAGTCCCGCTTTGTCAATGAGCGCGTCCACGCCAATATTCAAAAGGACGGCACCTATTCGGTTGTTCCACGCATGTGGGGCGGTATGACCACATCGAAAGAACTGCGCGCTATCGCCGATGTGGTGGACAAGTTCGATATTCCGACGGTGAAATGCACCGGCGGGGCCCGCATCGATATGCTTGGCGTCAAAAAGGAAGATTTGCCCGCCGTCTGGTCTGACCTCAATGCAGCTGGGCTCGTCTCAGGCCACGCCTATGGCAAGGCGCTGCGGACAGTGAAGACCTGCGTCGGGACCGATTGGTGCCGCTTCGGAACGCAAGACTCCACCGGCCTTGGCGTCAAAATCGAAAAGTTCATGTGGGGCAGTTGGACGCCTCATAAGCTGAAGCTGGCGGTCTCTGGATGTCCGCGTAATTGTGCTGAGGCGACCTGTAAAGACATCGGCGTGGTCTGTACCGAAACGGGCTATGACATCCATTATGCAGGCGCCGCTGGGATGGAAGTGCGCGCAACCGACCTCCTCTGCCATGTGGAAACCGAGGATGAAGCCATCGAATACATCGCGGCGCTTACCCAGCTTTATCGCGAGCAAGCCTGGTATCTTGAGCGTGTCCATAAATGGATGAAACGGGTTGGCCAGGATACCATTCGCGAGCAAATCCTCGAAGACCATGCAAATCGCAAGACGCTCTTTGAGCGCTTCGCGTATAGCCAGAAGTTCTCGCAGATAGACCCTTGGGATGAGCGCGCGAATGGCCGCGATGCTCATGAATTTGCGGCCATGGCTGAAATCGACATGGAGAGGGTGGCGTGACCGTTATGCCAGAGATGCATTGGGCCGAAATCGGTGCGCTTGAGGATATTCCGCGTCGCGGTGCCCGCCTTGTCAAAAGCCCGCTCGGCTGCATTGCGGTGTTTCGCACGGCCAATGATGAGGTCTATGCTCTCGAAGATCGCTGTCCGCACAAGGGCGGCCCGCTCAGTCAAGGCATTGTCCACGACACCTCAGTCACTTGCCCACTTCACAACCTCGTCGTCGACCTGGAGACTGGCGCGGCTGGGGAGGATACGGTGATGACCATCCCCGTTAAAATCAGCGCTGGAAAGCTCTTCCTATCGCGCGCAGCTTGGCTAAAGCAAACCGTGTAAAAGTATATGTCGGCCTCCAAAGACATCCGGACGACTTGCGCCTATTGCGGCGTCGGTTGCGGCGTCTTGGCCACCGTGTCGCCCGATGGCATCTCCATCAAAGGTGACCCCGACCATCCTTCAAATTTTGGCCGTTTGTGCTCAAAAGGAGCGGCCTTGGGTGATGTGCTTGGCCTGGAAGGGCGTCTTCTAAAGCCGCAAATCTACGGCGCTGAAGCCGATTGGGACAGTGCGCTTGATTTGGTTGCGCGCCGCTTTTCAGACGCCATCAGCCAGCATGGCCCAGACAGTGTGGCCTTTTACGTATCTGGCCAGCTGCTGACAGAAGACTACTACGTTGCCAACAAACTGATGAAGGGCTTTATCGGCTCGGCCAATATCGACACCAACTCGCGCCTGTGCATGGCCTCCTCTGTCGCTGGCCATAAGCGCGCTTTTGGCGAAGATGTGGTGCCAGGCACGTATGAGGACCTGGAGCTGGCCGATGTTCTTATCCTGACCGGCTCCAATTTGGCCTGGTGCCACCCGGTTCTCTACCAGCGCGTCATAGCCGCGAAGTCGCGGCGGCCCGGCATGAAAATCGTAGTGATTGACCCGCGCCAGACGGTGACCGTGGAACAAGCGGATATGCATTTAGCGTTGCGCCCTGGTAGCGATGTGGCGCTGTTTCAGGGCTTACTGCATTGGCTGCAGACCAATGGTTTTGGCGATGCTGCCTATGTGGCGCGCCATGTGGAGGGGATGGATGCAGCGCTCCTGGAGGCGAAGCCCTGGACCCTGGCAAAGGTGGCCGCCACAACCGGCCTTTCACGCCAAGAGCTTGGCGCATTCTACAGCTTGTTTGGCAAAGCGGAAAAAACAGTCACCGTCTATTCCCAAGGGGTTAATCAAGCCGCCGATGGCACTGACCGCGTGGGCGCCATCATCAATACGCATCTGCTAACCAGCAGGGTTGGCAGGCCAGGTATGGGGCCCTTTTCTGTGACCGGCCAGCCCAATGCCATGGGTGGGCGCGAAGTGGGCGGGCTTGCCAATCAATTGGCCTGCCACATGGATGTCGAAAACCCAGCTCATCGGGAAACCACGCAGAGCTTCTGGCAGTCGCCGACCATCGCGCAGCGCCCAGGTCTGAAGGCGGTCGATATGTTCGACGCTGTCCATGATGGCCGCATCAAAGCTATTTGGATTATGGCGACCAACCCAGTCGACAGCATGCCCAATGCCGATAAAGTCCGCGCTGCGTTAAAGGCATGCCCGACCGTCGTCGTTAGCGATGTGACGGCTGAAACCGATACGGCGCAGTGCGCAGATATCCTTTTGCCTGCGGCTGCTTGGGGCGAAAAAGATGGCACAGTCACCAATTCAGAGCGGCGGATTTCAAGGCAACGCGCTTTAAAGCCTATTCCTGGCGAGGCCCGCGCTGATTGGGACATCATCAGCGATGTCGGTCGCCGTATGGGGTGGCCCGAGGCTTTTCCCTATCAAAGTCCGGCAGATGTATTCCGCGAATACGCGGCGATGACCGCCTTTGAAAAAGATGCCGAGCGGGCGCTGGATTTAAGTGCGCTTCATGACCGGGATTATGAAACACTAGACCCGGTCATATGGCCTATCAGTGCCTCTCAGACTGGAGGCCGGCTCTATGGCGATGGCCGTTTTTCCACGCCCTCGCGCAAGGCCCGCGCGATTGTGCCGGCGCGGACAGTCCCCGCGCAGCAGAGTGCATCCTTTCCTTATGTGCTTAATACGGGCCGTATTCGCGACCAGTGGCATACGATGACGCGCACTGGGGTGTCGCCGCGCTTGTCACAACATATGGCTGAACCCTTTGCCGAAATCCATCCTGAGGACGCGCTGCGGGAGGGGATAAGTCATGCAGGGCTAGTCACGCTGTCGTCTCCCTTTGGCCAGGCTGTCGTGCGCGCTCTGGTCACGCCGCGGCAGCGGCCAGGCAGTGTCTTCGTGCCCATGCATTGGACTGAACAATTTGCAGCCGCAGCCCGTGTGGATGCTCTGGTTGCGCCAGTAACCGACCCTTTTTCCGGCCAGCCGGCGCTCAAGGGCAGCCACGTTGCCATAGCGCCTCTAAAAGCCCAATGGCACGGCTTCGTGGTTGCGCGCGATAAGCCAGATATCAAGTCCAACTATTGGGCGATGGCACCGTGTGCCGGTGGGTTTCGCATAGAGTTGGCCAGTCATAGGCCGCTTGAGACGCGCTTTAGTGCTTGGCTGCAATCGGCCTATCCTGATGCCGAGCGGCTGGCCTACCAAGATGCCAGCAGCAATCAGCACCGCACCGCCTACTTCGCTGGAGATACGTTGATTGCCGCCGGTTTCTTTGGCGCCGGCGGCGTTAGTGTGTCCCGGCAATGGGTTGCCGGGCTGGTTGGCAAAGAGGTCAAAAAGGCAGACCGTGTCTCCCTATTGGCCGGGCGCCCTGGTGCAGATCGACCAGACCAAGGCGCGCTCATTTGTTCCTGCATGGAGGTCGGCATCAACACCATCCGCGCGGCAGCCCAAGGCGGGCATGGCTTGGAGGCGGTGTGCGCCAAAACCGGCGCTGGGACCAATTGCGGTTCCTGCCGCTCAGAAATTGAACGCATTTTAAAAGACGCAGTGGCCCAGCCCACTCCGTATACGGAGGCAGTTTGACATGGCATCAACGATTGGAAAAGTCACCCTGGTGGGCGCTGGCCCTGGCGCGGCGGATTTGCTCACGGTCCGCGCTATTCGCGCGCTGCAAAGCGCGGATGTCATCCTCTTCGATGCCCTGATTTCCGATGAGATTCTGGATTTGGCACGGCGCGAAGCAAAGCGCATGTTGGTTGGTAAGCGCGGTGGCCGCGTCTCCTGCAAACAGGAAGATATCAACGCGCTGATGTTGAAACTCGCCGGGCAAGGCAAGCATGTGGTGCGTCTCAAGTCAGGCGACCCAATGATTTTTGGCCGCGCTGGGGAAGAGATTGACCAATTGAAAGCGGCGGGCATTGCGGTTGAGGTGGTGCCCGGTGTCACCTCTGCCTTGGCAGCTGCCGCGCAGGCACAGGTGTCTTTGACGCACCGCGACCATGCACAATCGGTTCGTTTCGTGACGGGGCATAGCCGCGAAGGGAAATTGCCGGAGCTCGATTGGGATGGGCTTGCGGACCAAAAGACGACACTGGTCGTCTACATGGGTGGGCGCACCGCCGCGCAATTTGCGCAAAAGCTTATCGAGAAGGGTCATAGGCCAGGCTGCCCGGTCATGATTTTCAAAAGCGTGAGCCGCCCGGATTATGAAGCAGATCAGGCCACGTTAGCTGCATTGGCAGAGGGCTGCAGCAGCATGGATGAGCGCCCGCAGCTCATCGCCATTGGCGAAGCGCTTTCACAGGCTGAGGTCGTCGAGCCGATGTATAGTCAAAGCACACGGCTCGTTTGCTAATACACCACCGTCCGTGCTGAGCTTGTCGAAGCACAGCTCCAGGTCAGACAGGCCTTTCGACAAGCTCAAGGCGAACGGAGCTTTGGTTGCCTCGTCTGCGTCGATACTACCGAGCTAACGCCTCACTCTTTTCCTCAAGCTCAAGCCATTCCATTTCAAGTGCTTCCAGCGTATCCTGCAGCGGACCAATTTGGCTGGTCAGCGTCTGGAACTGTGTTGGGTTGGTGTCAAATAAGGTCGGGTCCGCCAGGGCGGCTTCGCATTGCGCGATTTGGGTTTGCGTGTCTTCTATCAAGGCTGGCAGGGCATCTAAACGCCGCTGGTCTTTGTAGCTTAGCTTTGCCTTTTTTGGCTTGAGAGCCGTCACCGTGGCTTTTTTGGGCGAGGTTGCCTCGGGCGCCATATCCCAAGGTGCGCGCCCGCCTGATTGGGTGAGAAAATCGCTGTACCCGCCGGGGTATTCTTGCCAGCGCCCACCGCCCATTGGCGCGATTGTGCTGCTGGAGACTTGGTCGATAAAGTCGCGGTCGTGGCTGACCAGAAGAAGTGTCGCGTCCATATCGGCCAGTACATCTTCCAAGAGCGTCAGCGTATCCAAGTCCAAATCATTGGGCGGTTCATCCAGCACCAGCATATTGGCCGCCTTTGCAAAGGCTTTGGCGAGGAGGAGCCGACCGCGTTCGCCGCCGGAGAGGCTGGAGACGGGGCTGCGCATTTGCGCTGGCTCGAACAGGAAGTCTTTGAGATAGCTGGTGATGTGCCGCTTTTCCCCGCGCACGTCCACATAGTCATTGCCGCCCGCCAACACGTCCTGCAGTGTTAGGTCTTCTTTCAGGGTTTCCCGGTTTTGGTCCACATAGACCGTCTCAAGTCGGGCGCCGTGCTTCACCTCACCGGCGTCTGGCGTAAGCTCTCCCAGCAGCATTTTGATGAGTGTCGTTTTGCCAACGCCGTTTGGCCCAATCAGGGCCATTTTATCGCCAGAGAGAATGCGCGTTGAAAAATCCCGCACGATGACTTGGTCGCCAAACGCCTTTGCGATGCCCTGCGCTTCGATGGCTTTGCGGCCGGAGCGCTCTGCCGTACCCGTGGTGATTTGAACCTGCCCAGTGGGGCGAATACGCTCAGCTGAGCGTTCGCGCAGGGCTGCCAGCTTTTTAAGGCGTCGCTGATTGCGAGTTCTGCGAGCCGTGACGCCGCGTTCAAGGTAGCGTTGCTCTGCCTTGATATGCTGGCGCTCGCGGTCCATCTCGCGGCGCTCTTCGTTTAAGACAAAATCTCTAAAGTCCTCAAAGTCAGCATAGCCCTTGGGGCTGCGATGCAATTTTCTGCGGTCTAGCCAGAGCGTCTCCTGCGCCGCTGTTTCCAACAGGCGCCGGTCGTGGCTGATGAGAATGAAGGCGCCGCGAAACGTCTTCAGGCGTTCTTCCAGCCAGGAAATTGTTGGCAGGTCCAGATGGTTCGTTGGTTCATCGAGCAGGATGAGGTCTGGCTCGGTCAAGAATGTTCGGGCCAAGGCAATGCGTCGCCGCCCACCACCGCTTAGCTGGGTAGGCGGCTTTGCCAAGTCTAGGTCCAGCTCTGCGGCAAGCGCTTCAATGCGATATAATTGCCGCTCATCTGTCGGCAAAGCGTCCAGGAGGGCATCTGATGTGGTCGCGAAGCGCGTGAAATCAGGCTCTTGCGGCAAGTATGTGACGACTTTGCCAGGTTGCACCGTGATTGTTCCGGCATCTGGCTCAAGCGCCTGCCCAAGAATTTTCATAAAGCTGGATTTGCCCGCTCCGTTGCGCCCAACCAGGCACAGCCGGTCATGTGGCCCGACGGTCATGCTAATACCCTCGAAGAGGGGGATTTCGCCAAAGCGCAGGCCAAGGTTTTGCGCTGTGAGAAGGGGAAGCTGTGCCATGCGCCTCTGCTAGCGCATCTAGGGGCCTGAGTGCTAGTGGCTCATGAGAACCGGCATTGTGGCTTTTTCAATCACCGTCCGTGTGACGCCACCTAAGACCAGCTCGCGCCACCGGCTGTGAGAGTAGGCGCCAACGACAAGGAGGGTGATGCCATGCTCTTTTGCCAAATCCAAGATCGTATCATCGACGCCGCTTGGGCCGCAGTCCTCGGCCAGCACGACCGGTTTCAGCCCATGGCACGTCAGCGTCTTAGCCAGGGCGTTGCCGCCAGGCCTGCCGCGCGTCATCTCGCCAACGGTAAGGACAAAAATCTCCTTGGCTTTGAGCAAGAATGGCATGGCGTCGGCGACGGCGCGCGCGGCTTCCGTGCTGCCATTCCAGGCAATCATCACCCGTTCACTCACATGCTCGGGAAGCGTTTTCGGCGCCATGAGAACAGCGCGTCCAGAGCGGGTCATGACTTCATCCATCAGGCCGGCTGTGATGGGGTCTAGTTCAATATCGGGCTGCGGAACAACGGTGAGGTCCATAATTCGGGCCTCCCTGGCAATCACCTCGCCGATGGCTCCTGTGCGGCCTTCCCAATGGGCCGTTGGCTTGTCTGCATCTCCGGCTGGCGTGCTGGTATCCAGCGCAAAGGTCTCGCACATGGAATCAAAAATTTCTCTGGCCCGCGTCTTGCGGCGGTCGCCTTCGCGTTCGGCGGAGGTTACCAGCTCATGCACCAGGTCTGCCGTTAGCCCATCCGCCACATAAGGTACGCTGGCCGCCGCATCCGAGCGCACATGCATGCCAAACAAATGGCCGTCAAAGGCTTTTGCGACCCGCGCGGCCGCTTCTGCCGCGCGCTCACAGGTTTCACCGCCGGTGAGCGGCACTAAAATGGTGCGAATAGACATACGCAAGCTTCCCCCAGGTTCATTTCCGGACTATTCATAGCGTGTTCACGCAGACTAGCCTATTTTTTCATCTATGACACATACAGTGCGGATAAAGATTTGGCGCATAGCGGCTCTGCTGTTCAGCTGGGCCATGCTGTTTGCAGCCGCTGTCGCAACGCCGGTATCTGCGCAAAATAGCGACCAAGACCGCGCCTTGCGCGCGCGCCAATCCGGCGCAGCTGACTTGCCAGCACTGCGCCGCATGGTTGAAGGCCGTGTGCGCGGGACTGTTGTGGGCGTCACGCCGCTTGGGCGCGGCAACAATATTCAATACCGCTTCAAGGTCCTGCGCGGCGCTGACGTCGTCAGCGTGACGGTCAACGCAAAGTCAGGAGCAATTACCAGCATTAAGGAGCCACGCTAATGCGCCTTTTACTCGTCGAAGATGAACCGCAATTGGCGGGGCAGCTGCTTGGCGGCCTTAAAGACGGCGGCTATGCCGTTGATCATGCCGACAATGGCGAAGATGCTCTGCATCTGGGCTCCACGGAGAGCTATGATGCGGTGGTCTTGGACCTAGGATTGCCTGTCATCGATGGTGTCACCGTTTTGGAAAAGTGGCGTGATGAAGGGCGCGACTTCCCAGTGCTTATTCTTACGGCGCGCGATGGCTGGTCCGAAAAAGTGGCAGGCCTTGACGCCGGCGCCGATGATTATGTGACGAAGCCCTTTAAGCTCGAAGAAGTCCTAGCCCGATTACGTGCTTTAATCCGGCGCTCCAAGGGCCACAGCCAGTCTGAGCTCCATTGCGGTCCGGTCATGCTTGATACCAAAACCAGCCGCGTCTTCGTCGATGGCGCGCAAGTCCGGCTAACAGCGCAGGAGTTTAAGCTGCTCAGCTACCTCATGCATCATGCGGAAGAGGTTGTGTCGCGCACGGAATTGACAGAACATATCTATGATCAGGATTTCGATCGCGATTCCAACACCATTGAGGTGTTTGTGAATCGCATTCGGAAAAAACTGAATGTACCAATCATTCAGACGGTGCGCGGCCTTGGATACAGGATTGAAGAACCCGCGGAAACAGCTGGCTGACGCAGCCAAAGCGCATCAGCCGGCTCCGCTGCAGGCAAAAACAGACCGCCGCCCGCGTGCCTCAGGGCAGTCGTTTTGGCGGTCTCTGTCCGCGCGTCTATTGGCGGTCTCGGTGTTGTGGGTTGGCCTCTTCCTGATTGGCGGCAGCATCATCTTTTCGCAGCTGTTTACGGACTATTTGACAGACGCGCTGGATGAGCGGCTGTCCCAATCTGTCCAGGCCCTGATTGGCTCAGCGCAAATCAATGCAGAAGGGGAGCTGGTCTTCGAGCGTCCGCTTGGTGAGCAGCGCTATGAGCAGCCCTATTCAGGCTATTATTGGCAGGTCAGCAGCGAACATTCCGCGCCAATCCGCTCGCGGTCGCTGTGGGACCAAGTCCTGGATGTTGACTTCTCGCAAAACTTGGCCGAAGGGCGTTATTCCATGCGGTTTGGGCCGGATGGGCAGAGTCTTCGGGTCCTCGAAAGAGATGTAAATTTGCTTCAAGCTAAGGAGCCCTTCCACTTCCTGGTGACAGGCAATTTTGATGAAGTGAACGCAACCTTGGCGGGGTTTCACCGCACGCTCTTCTGGTCTATGGGGCTGCTCGGTTTGGGCTTGGTGGGCGCTGTTATCGTGCAAATTGGCTATGGCCTGAAACCGCTCAGGCGCTTGCGGCGGGCCGTGAGCGAAATCCGCAGCGGTAAGGAAGGGCGCATTCCAGACGATATGCCGCCAGAAGTGATGCCGCTGGTGGGCGAGATGAACGCGCTGCTCGAGCAGAACGAAAAAACCGTTGAGCGGGCGAAAACCCAGGCGGGTAATTTGGCTCATGCGCTTAAGACGCCGCTTTCCATCCTCACCAATGAAGCTGAGCAAGAAACAGATGCTCTTGGGCAGACGGTGAGCCGCCAAGTCGCCCTGATGCGCCGGCATATTGACCACAACCTCGCCCGTGCGCGTGCTGCGACCCACTACGGGCGGACCCATATGACTGCGGATGTATCGGACGTGGTGGATACGATTGTCCGCGTGGTCAGTAAGCTCCACGCGCGCCACAGCATTACAGCAGACCACCAAATCAGGCCGGCAAAAGCCCGTATCGCCCGCCAAGACCTGGAGGAAATCCTCGGCAACTTAGTGGAGAATGCAGCCAAATTTGGCCGTGGCCAGGTTATTGTCTCGGTCTCTGCGCAAGTAGGAGCGCAAGGCCCTGGGAGCGCCATCGCGATTGAAGACGATGGCCCCGGCATTCCCGCCGAACAGCGTCAAGC
>ERZ1740067.2794-NODE-2794-length-10311-cov-6.116127_pt1 | contig 10311 bp, 11 predicted proteins | sample MGYA00581736_ERZ1740067 | MGnify/ENA primary metagenome ERZ1740067 (study PRJEB43018, sample SAMN04849236) | marine metagenome | isolation source: floating plastic debris | place: Pacific Ocean | collected 2008-08-27 | study: EMG produced TPA metagenomics... | reverse complement strand
TCTTGGCGCAGCTCAAGATCGGGGGTATCATGGTCGTGCCGGTGGGGCAGTCGGATGCTGTGCAAAGCCTGATACGGGTCACGCGCAGCGAAACAGGCTATGAATACGATGAATTGCGCCCCGTGAGATTTGTGCCCCTTCTGGAAGGTCTGGGCAAAGAGTAACGCTTGAGCGCGGGATCAACCCGCGCCGAGAGGATTGAGGACAAAGAGCAATGGCCGTTTTTCGCTTGCCCCTGACCCGCCTGATGCGCCCTGTGCTGATGGGCACGACCTGCCTCGTTCTGGCCGCCTGCGACGGTGGCCCCGATTTTGGTGGCTTCGACTTTGACCTGCGCGATATGGGTGGTGGGTTCGATACCACCGATGCCGCACAAACCGCGACAGCCTCGCGTCCTCCATCAGACGATCGCGGCGTCATTTCATACCCGAATTACCAGGTCGCCCTTGCCCGCGGCGGCGATACTGTTGCCGATGTGGCGCGCCGTGTGGGCCTACCGCCCGAGGAACTGGCCCGCCATAACGGTCTGACGACAGGCGATGTGATGCGCGAAGGTGAACTGATCGCCCTGCCCCGCCGCGTCACCGAGCCGTCGCCCGCCACAGGGGCCGCAACAACCGGCCCGCTCACGCCGTCCTCGGTCGATGTCACGGAACTTGCAGGCAGCGCCATCACCTCTGCCGAGCAGCGCCAGCCCCGTGTGATCCCGGACACCCCGACCGGCGTTGAACCGATCCGCCATCAGGTCGAACGCGGGGAAACCGCTTTTTCCATCGCACGGCTTTACAACGTAAGTCCGACATCGCTGGCCGAATGGAACGGTCTGAACAGCTCGCTCGCGCTGCGCGAGGGACAATTCCTGTTGATCCCAGTTGCCGTTCCCGGAGCGCAAACCACGGCGACGGACGATGTGAACCAACCCGGTACCGGTTCGCCGACACCAACACCCCCGAGTGCGACGCAACCGCTGCCCGAAGAGCGTCCAGATATTGCAGCCGTCGCACCGACCCCTCCCTCGCCCGATCTGGGGGCGCAGCAAACCCAGCCGGCCAACGCAGGCGCGCGCATGCTGATGCCTGCCAGTGGTCCCATCATCCGCGATTTCCGCAAGGGTACCAATGACGGCATCGACATTGGCGCGCCCGCGGGGGCTGCCGTGATAGCTGCTGACAGCGGCGAAGTGGCGGCCATCACCCAAGACACCGATCAGGTCCCGATCCTTGTGCTGCGCCATTCGGACGGTTTGCTGACGGTGTACGCCAACATCGACGATATCGCGGTGGCCAAGGGCGCGCAGGTCTCAAAAGGTCAGGATATCGCCAAGGTTCGGGCCTCTGATGCGCCATTCCTGCATTTCGAAGTCCGTAAGGGCTTTGATGCCGTAGACCCGACGCCTTACCTGAATTGAGGAACCCGGCGCGCAGCTTAGGTTAGCCTTATGCGCCGCGATCTACCAACCCTTGCTTTGTCTGTCCGCCAGCCCTGGGCCTGGGCGATCTTGCATGGCGGCAAGGTGATCGAAAACCGCACGATGGGCGCGATCCGTGCAGGCAAGATGACGACCGGGACGATTTGCTTGCACGCGGCCTCTGGTATGAAAGAAGACGAATATCGCTGGGGCCTCTGGCGGCTCGCCAAACATGGTGTCACGGCACCACGTCCGGACAAGCTACTTCGCTCAGCCATTATCGGCATAGTCGATGTTGTTGATATTATTACCGAAAGCGACAGCGAGTGGTTCGGTGGCAAAGCGGGTCTTGTGCTGGAGAACCCAGTGGCGATTGATCCGATACCCGCAAAAGGCGCACTTGGTTATTTCGTCTGGCAAGAAAGCGGCAGCCTGGCGAAACCGACCCCATGGATGCTGAAATTTGACCATATAAGCGGGGATGCCGAGACCCCGTCGCTTTTTCCTGATTTACCGCCGTCCTTTGCAGAGCCTCCGAAAAAGCCTTTCACCTAACCCGCGACCTTGACCCCGCGCCGTCCGGCCAAATCCGTGAAATACTGCCACGCCACTCGACCGGAACGCGCGCCGCGCGTTGCTTGCCATTCGATGGCTTCCGCGCGCAAAACGTCGTCCTCGATCTCGACGGCATGGGCATCACAATAGCCGCGGATCATGGCAAGGTATTCGTCCTGCGAACAGGCATGAAAGCCCAGCCACAGCCCGAAGCGATCCGACAGAGAGACCTTTTCCTCGACCGCCTCAGACGGATTGATCGCCGAGCTGCGCTCGTTCTCGATCATATCGCGGGGCATGAGGTGGCGCCGGTTGGAGGTTGCATAAAACAGCACGTTCTCGGGGCGCCCTTCAATGCCACCGTCCAGCACGGCTTTGAGAGATTTGTAGTGCTGATCATCGTGCGAAAAGCTCAGGTCATCGCAGAAAAGTAGGAAGCGATGGGATACGCCGCGTAAATGTCCGAGCAAGCGCGAGATTGACGGAAGATCCTCCCGTTGCAGCTCAACCACTTTCAGCGCAAAACCTTCGTCGTTTACCGCCCCGTGTACCGCCTTCACAAGTGACGACTTCCCCATCCCGCGCGCGCCCCAAAGCAGCGCGTTATTGGCGGGCAAGCCACGGGCAAACTGGCGGGTGTTCTCAAGCAGCGTCTCGCGGGAACGATCGACGCCGATCAGCAGATCAAGCGCGACGCGATTGACCCTCGGTACTGGCACCAACCGATCCGGCTCAGTGTGCCAAACGAACGCGTCCGCCGCACCAAAATCAGGCGCATCTGCCGCGGCCGGTGACATCCGGTCCAAGGCAGCGGCGATCCGCTCTAGCGGGTCGCTCACTTGGAGGCCTCTTCATCGCCCTCACCATCGCCGTAAAGCTCTTCGTCCCAAAGACCTTCGTCCTGCATCTGCTTTTTACGCTTTTTCTCAACACCTTGGACAAGCCAGATTGAGACCTCATATAGCCCGTAGACCACCACAAACAGGATCACCTGCGTGACAACATCCGGTGGCGTCACCAATGCGGCCAGCACCAGAATGCCGACAACTGCGTATTTGCGTACCTCACGCAGACCGCGGGCCGACACCAAGCCCGCCTTGCCCATCAGGGTCAACAACACAGGCAGTTGAAAGCACAAACCAAACGCAAAGATGAACTTGAGCGACACGTCCAGCGACTCGCGGACCGATCCAAGGAAGACCGTCGACAGTTCCTGGCTTTCAGGACTCAGCGCCACATCCGTACCCGTCACCAGCGCCGTCAGCGCCGGGATCGCGTCGGAAAAGCCGATGAAGAAATTCATCGCCAGTGGCGTGACAACGTAATGCGCGAAGGAAGCGCCGCACAGGAACAACAGCGGCGAGGCGATGATGAACGGCAAAAACGCATTCTTTTCGGACTTGTAAAGACCGGGTGCGACAAACCTCCACAGCTGATGCGCGATCACGGGAAAGCTAACGGCAAAGCCCGCAATCACCGAAATCCGGATCAAAACAAAGAACTTTTCCTGCGGCGCGGTAAAGATCAGCCGTGGGTCCTCCCCCCGTCCGCGCAGGATATCAGCGATCGGTTCAGCCAGAAAATTCAGGATCGGTTCGGCCACTGTGAAACACGCGACCATGGCCACGACGAACGCCAGCACCGACCGGATCAGCCGCGTGCGCAGTTCTGTCAGATGCTCGATCAGCGGGGCGTGGCTTTCGTCGATCTGTTCGGTGTCACTCATGCTTTCGCATCCTTGGGCTCTGCGGCGTCCTCAGCCGCGGCCTTTGCTGCAGCCTCGCGATCCAACCGTTCTTGCGCCTTGCGCGCCGATACTTCGTGGATCTTCTTGGCCGCTTGCGCACGCTCTTCGGCCAGCTTTGCCGTTTCCGACCCTTCGCGCAGTTTCGTGGGCTCTTCGGGTTCCCATTTGGTGAAATCCGTCGCCGCTTCCTTGACCTTGTCGAGCCCGTATTTCTTCGGATTGCTCAGGTTCTTAAGGTCGCCTGCGATATCCTTGACGCCAGCCTCATCAGCCGCGTCCTCCATCGCGCGCGAAAACTCTCGCGCCATGCCCCGGGCTTTCCCGGCAAACCGGCCCACCGTGCGGAACATCACCGGCAGCTCTTTGGGGCCCACGACGATCAACGCCACAAGCCCCACGACGACCATTTCGCCCCAGCCCAATCCAAACATCGCTCGGCCTCCAGCCGTTCTAGGGCTTTAAGCGCCGGTTTTGTTGGTGTCTTTTTCTGCCTCAGGGGTGACGTCCTTGGCTTCGGCGACAGCTTCATCTTCAAGCTCTTTTCCGCCTTCGTTGACGCCCTTCTTGAAGGCCGTGATGCCTTTGCCCACTTCACCCATCAGGCTTGAGACCTTGCCGCGGCCGAACAGGACTAAAACGACGACAGCGATCAGCAGGAAGCCCATCGGGCCAATATTGTTCAGCATGTTTTCTCTCCGAAGAATGCGTGAGGGTTTTCACTCTTGACCTGAACCTAGACAGCGCCTGCTGGGATCGAAAGAGGGAAAACCGCGTCAAATGGGGCAGACTGTAGGGGAATCGCACCTTTCGTGACAAAAACTTGTCAGTTGTCGGAAATCTGTCAGTATGTCGCCCATGCCTCGCGCCGACCGCCTCACCCAGTTGATCCAGATCCTACGCGATGGCGCGCTGCACAAGGCTGCCGATCTTGCGGCAGCGACCAACGTCTCCCAGCGCACAATTTACCGCGATATGGAGCGTTTGGCCTCTGCCGGTGTGCCCATCGCAGGCGCGCGTGGCATCGGCTACTGGGTGACGGCCCAGATAACGCTGCCACCCCTGAACCTGACCACCGACGAGTTGGAAGCACTCCACCTCGGTTTGTCCGTGATCGCCGACGCCGGGGATGAGGCGCTCAAAACCGCCGCCAAAACCCTTTCCGCCAAGGTCGACGCCGTTCTGCCCGAAGATCGCGAGACCGCCCCGACGGGTTGGGGGGTCGCCGCATACCCGTTCGCGGACGCAGCACTTGGCTTTCAACACATGCCGCAAATCCGGGCCGCTTTGCGTGCCCGCCAGAAAATTGCCGTGCAGATTGATGGTCAGCGCCACATCCTACGCCCCTTGAAGCTGGATTACTGGGGCCGCGTCTGGACCTGCATCGCGTGGTCCGAGACCAATGACACATTCACCGATTTGCGCCTTGATCAAATCACCGACCTGCGTGTCCTACCCGAGCTGTTCACGGACGAGCCTGGCAAACGGCTGATGGATCGCTAACGCCCACCCGCGACGTCAATCAGCGCGCCGGTTGTGTAGGAGGCCCCCTCACCACACAGCCAAAGCACGGCTTCGGCCACTTCATCGGCGGTGCCGGGGCGGCCAAAGGGTACATTTTGCCCCACCCTCTGTGCGCGATCCGGTTGTCCGCCGCTGGCATGAATCTCTGTCTCGCTCAGCCCTGGTCTGACCGCATTCACGCGGATATTCTGCGCGGCCAGTTCCTTTGACAGCCCAATCGTCAGCGTATCGATCGCACCTTTTGAGGCGGCATAGTCCACATATTCAAACGGCGATCCCAAACGCGCCGCCGCCGAGGACAGAAAGACCAAGGAGGCCGATGGCTCTGTCATCGCGCGCGGCAGACATTTCGCCGCTTCGCGCGCACAATACATCGCCCCCAGCACATTGGTGTCGATCATCTTGCGCAGCCGCGCATCGCTCATCTCGGCCAAAGGCAACGCGTCCGCGACGATCCCCGCATTCACCACAACGCCGTCCAGCTGGCCGAACGCCGCAAGCGCACCGTCAAAAACCCGCGCCACATCGCCGGAAACTGCGACGTCACCCTGAAATACCTCGGCCCCCGCGCCTGCATTGCGCACCTGCGCGGCCGTGTCTTCCGCCATCGCCTTGTCCGAGCGGTAGTTGATCGCGACAGACCATCCCTTGCGCGCCGCCAAAAGCGCAGTGGCCCGCCCGATGCCACGGGACGCGCCGGTAATCAGAAGTGTTTTGGCTGTTGGATCGGTCATGGCTGTACCCCTTTCGGTTCCAAGGGCATACGATCATCCCCAAGCCCGGAAAGAAAGCCCGCTTCAGCCCGTTTTCTGAAAGACGAAGCACCGGTCCCGGCGGATCATCAGCCAAAGCGGCGTACCGGATTTTGGCAGAAACACCGACGGGATTGTCGCTGTCATCAGGCTGCCGTCGAACTCCATGCGGAACTCGACAAGGCTTTCGCGTCCCATGAAGCGGGCGCGTTCCACCAGCGCGCGCGCTGGAACGCCTTCGCTGGGTGTGGGCAGCGGACCGCGACCTTGGCGATCAAAGTCGATCCGGACATGCTGCGGACGGATCACAATCTCGATCTCGCCACCATCGGGAACGCCGGGGGCCAGAAATTCGCCGAACGCTGTCTTGGTCAGTGCACCTTGCACTTTGCCTGTGATCACGTTGATATCACTGAAAAAAGCGGCAACGCGCTTGTCTTTGGGCGCGTTGTAGATGTTGTAGGGCGCGCCTTGCTGGACGATTTTACCATCGCGCATCAAGGCAATCTCATCGGCCATCCGCATCGCTTCATCCGGCTCATGGGTGACCAGCAAGACGGCCGTGCCGGTTTCCTTCAAAACCTCCAGCGTCTGATCCCGAATTTCGTCGCGCAAACGGTTGTCGAGCCCGGAAAACGGCTCATCCATCAGCATGATCTTCGGTTTCGGCGCCAACGCCCGCGCAAGCGCCACGCGCTGCTGCTCGCCCCCCGACAACTGGTGCGGATAGTCATCAATGAAGCGGCCCATGTTGACGCGGTCCAGCAACTGCAACGCGCGCGCGCGCTGTGCGTCTTTCGGCCCGTCCAACCCAAAGGCCACGTTTTGCGCCACGCTCAAATGCGGAAACAGCGCAAAATCCTGAAACATCAACCCGATCGAGCGACCTTCCGGCGGCACCCGATGCACCGTGTCGCAAATCAGCGTGCCATCCACAAAGATCTGGCCGCTGTTCTGGCAGTCCACGCCCGCGATCATCCGCAAGGTCGTGGACTTGCCGCAGCCCGACGGCCCCAACAGGCAGGTCACCTGCCCCGCCGCCACCTGCAACGACACGTCATCCACCACCGCGCGCCCATCGTAATGGCGCACGAGGTTTTTGATCTCAAGCCGGGGCGTGGATGCTGCCACTGCCTATCCTTAGGAATTCACTCGGGTTGACCGCAGCTAGCAGGCTCAGGCGTCGCTCGCAACCCCGCTTGGACGGCGCGCACCAGTCAGCACTGCAGCAAAGCCAACCACCAGAACCACAACGCAAATTGCCAGAAGCTGCTCGTATTTGTGCCCTTCCGGCAAGATCGCCGCGACCAGTTCATTGCCACGCAGGAAATACGTAGCCGCGCCCAGCATGGCTGCCGCGAACGCGACCAAATACGCCCAAAGCGCAATGACGCGACCCATAACAAGGCCGACGATCAGCACCGGCGTGAGGAACATCGACGCCGTCCCGCTGACGGCAACTGCGTCAAACAGCGCCTTGTTGCCCCACAGCGTCAGTGCCGCCCCGCCGACCATAAATGCGACCATCGCGATGCGGCCCCCGTTCAGCGTGCGCGGTAGCAAGCCCAGTTCTTCGACGGTGAGCCGCGCCGCCGAGGCCAGCGCCGAATCCAGCGTGCTCAGTGCCGAGACAAGTAGCGACACCAGCAGCGCCACAAAGACCCATGCGGGGAACATGCCGGCCCATGTGCCGATCAATTCGCCTTCATATTCCGCGCCCACAAGGCTGGCCTGAATCCCAAACATCCCAAAAGCCAGAATGCACAGGGTCGAAATCCAGAATGCATGCAGGAAAGACGCGTTTGTCGTCTTTTCATCGGCAATAAACCCGCGATCCATCATCACCGGATCATGGGCCGGATAACTGAACACCTGCAAAAACGCGACAATCAGCAAAACCCAGCCGTTATAGCTGCCCGACGTGCCTTCCGCCGTCAGAACCGCCCCCAGCGAAAAGCCGGGCGACGTCACCAGAGCCACCAAAGCCGCTGCGAAAACAACAAGGAAAACAAGCATCTGCATCACATCCGTGCGCAGCGCCGCCGACAGTCCGCCCCATGCGGAATAGGCCAGCCCCAGCACTGCGACAACGATGATCGAAAGGGGGCCCGCGCTTGCCATTTCAGGCAGGACGGCAGTGAAGATCAAACCCACCACGATCAGGTTTGCAAACACCTCAGACAGCAACCGCAGCCCGATCACGATGTTATAGCAGGTCACGCCTGCCCCGCCAAAGCGCGCGGTCAACCAGTCCTGAACCGAGCGTGCATCCTGCCCGCGCAGCCGCGCCACGATGAACCCACCGCTGAGAAAAGAACCGTAATACGCCGCATAGGCCAACGTGCCCGCGGCCCCGTAAAAGTAGCCAAGGATCGCGGCATTCATCAGCGAGCGCGCGAAAATCCATGTCGTCACCTGGCTCAGTACAAGCGTCCAAAGCCCCGGAGCGTGGCCACCCTCGCCCGCACCGTCATAAAACCCCTCGACCGACGCCCTGCGGGGGGCTACGGCGAGAGACGCCAAAATCACAAGGCCGAAAAGGCCAATCAGCAGAGCAGCTTGCATGGGGAGATCACTTTCAACAAATGTTTCTTCAGCCCTAGCAGCGCCGGATCAACCCGCCAAGAAAGTTACGCGCCGCCCACGCGAATGTGACGCGAGGTTTACATCGTGATGTTGGTCCCGCCCCCATCGAGCAGAATGTTTTGCCCAACGATAAAACCCGCGTGTTGCGAACATAGAAAGGCACAGGCTGCCCCGAACTCTTCCTTGGTGCCGTAGCGGCGCGCCGGGATCGTTGCCTCACGCTGGGCCTTGGCCTCATCCATCGTGATGCCCTGCGCCTCGGTCACGCCCTTGTCCAAAGACACGGCCCGGTCCGTCGCGTGGATGCCGGGCAGCAGGTTGGAGATGGTCACGCCCGCATGGGCAACCTGCCGCGACGTTCCGGCCACATACCCGGTCAACCCGGTGCGTGCCGCGTTTGACAACCCCAGCACCCCGATTGGCGCGCGCACGGATTGGCTCGTGATATTGACCACACGGCCCCAACCGCGCGCCATCATGCCCGGCAACAGCGCCTTCATCAGCGCAATCGGTGTCAGCATATTGGCATCCAGTGCTGCAATGAAATCCGAACGGTCCCAATCAGACCACATGCCCGGAGGCGGCCCGCCAGCATTCGTCACCAGAATGTCCACATCACCCGCCGCGTCCAGCAGTTTCGCCTGCCCACCATCGGTGGTCACATCACATGCGACTGTCGTCACATCGACCCCAAAATCTGACCGGATATCCGCCGCCGCAGCCTCCAAAGCGTCGGCCCCTCGTGCGTTCATCACAAGATCGACACCGGCCTCGGCCAGACTGCGCGCACAGCCCAGGCCTAACCCCTTTGACGACGCACAGACCAATGCGCGTTTTCCCTTTAGTCCCAAGTCCATAGCACTCTCCCTGCTGTTGCGTCCGCGTATCATTTTGACGCCAAATCAGCAATAATAGACCCAGTCTCGCCGGATCGTTGACGCTTTGCTGCCCAAATTCTAGGGTAACTTATCGACAGTCGCGTTTGAACTGTCAGAGGGATTTTAGATTACATGAGTGCTCAAGCCACCCCCAGCCAAAGCGTGCCGGTTCTGCATCACTCCGACTTTCGCGTGACGAACGGGGTCAATCAGGGCGATCCGGTGACGACCGCTGATGAACTTTTGCACGACGATATCTATGGGCTGACCGATGACAGCACTCAGCACCGCCTTGCGATTGCCTATGATCCGGTCCGGGACCGGTTCATCGTTGCCGACGATACCGAAATCGGCACCCCCGGCGCGGATCTGGCCGTGGATTGTGCCATCACGATGATGTCCAGCGACAGCTCGACCTGCGAAATCCTTGTTCTGGTCGAAGTTGAAAACGACGAAATCGCAGAGATTTATCTGGTGCCCCTGGCCCAACTGCACCCACAAACCGACTACACGCTCGTCGGCATTGATGAGACCGCAGGCGCCAAACGCATGTCCGAACTGGCCTGCGTGTCGTTCACACGCGGGACCATGATCACCATGGCATCAGGCGCGCAAAAGCCGATTCAGGAGTTGCAAATCGGCGACCGTGTCCTCACCCGCGACGATGGCCCGCAAGAGATCCGATGGATCGGGCAAAGCACCATGCGCGCCGTGGGCAGCTTTGCCCCGATCTGTATCAGAGCAGGCACGCTCAATAATGCAGGCGATCTGATCGTCAGCCCCGACCACCGCCTGTTCATCTACCAACGCAGTGACGAACTTGGCGCAGGCCGGTCAGAGCTGCTGGTCAAGGCGCGCCACCTG
>ERZ1740067.2790-NODE-2790-length-10321-cov-6.548120_pt1 | contig 10321 bp, 7 predicted proteins | sample MGYA00581736_ERZ1740067 | MGnify/ENA primary metagenome ERZ1740067 (study PRJEB43018, sample SAMN04849236) | marine metagenome | isolation source: floating plastic debris | place: Pacific Ocean | collected 2008-08-27 | study: EMG produced TPA metagenomics... | reverse complement strand
ACCTGCTTGGCCTTCCAGCATTCCAGCACCGGCATCCCGGCGATGGGGCTGTTGGGGTCATCCTGCGCGGCCGGGTTCACGATGTCGTTGGACCCGATCACGATGGCCACATCCGTGTCCGGAAAGTCATCGTTGATCTCGTCCATCTCCAGCACGATGTCATAGGGCACCTTGGCCTCGGCCAGCAGCACGTTCATGTGCCCCGGCAGACGCCCCGCGACGGGGTGGATGGCAAAGCGCACGCTCTTGCCCTGCGCGCGCAGCTTGCGCGTCAGTTCGGCCACGCCCTGCTGGGCTTGCGCCACCGCCATGCCGTAGCCGGGGATGATCACGATGCTGTCGGCCTCGTTCAGGGCCGTGGCCACGCCGTCAGCCTCGATGGCGATCTGTTCGCCCTCCACGGCCATCTGCTCACCCGTCGCACCACCAAAGCCGCCAAGGATCACCGACACGAACGACCGGTTCATCGCCTTGCACATGATGTAGGACAGGATCGCACCGGACGAGCCCACCAGCGCGCCCACAACGATCAGCAGGTCATTCCCGAGGCTGAAGCCAATGGCCGCCGCCGCCCACCCCGAATAGGAGTTCAGCATCGAGACAACCACAGGCATGTCCGCCCCGCCGATCCCCATGATCAGGTGATACCCGATAAAGAAGGCCGCGAGCGACAACAGCACCAGCGTCCACGAGCCGGACCCGGAGAGGTACATGATCAACAGGATGAGCGACAATGCCGCCGCGGCTGCATTCAGCACATGGCCGCCCGGCAGTTGCTTGGCCGCCGTATCGATCTTGAACGGCAACAGGGAGGAGTTGCCGGACAGTTTGCCATAGGCAATAACAGACCCGGTGAACGTCACCGCCCCGATCCAGATGCCAAGCGCCAGTTCGATGCGCAGGATGCCGATCTCGACCCCCGTCTTCTTGGCGACAAGCTGGCCAAAGGACGAAAGCCCGTCATAGACCTCATCCGCCAGCGGAAAGAGCGGCAGGCCATACCCCCCCACGGGGTTCGCTGCGGCGCCATCGCTGAGCCCCGCAATGTTGTTGATCATGATGTCCGCGTTAAAGCCCACGAAGACCGCCGCCAAACCTACCAGCGAGTGCATGATCGCGACCAGTTCCGGCATCTGCGTCATCTGCACCTTGGTCGCCAATTGGTAGCCCACCGCAGCACCGCCCGCGATCAGTACCAGCGACGCGAACCACAGCCCCGAACCGGGCCCGAACAGCGTCGCCAGCACAGCCACGGCCATCCCGACAATGCCGTACCACACCGCGCGTTTCGCGCTTTCCTGCCCCGACAGTCCCCCGAGCGAGAGGATGAAGAGCACACCAGCGACCACATAGGCCGCAATCGTGAATGCGTTTTCCATAGTCCTCTAACTCCTTACGACTTCTGGAACATGGCGAGCATGCGCCGTGTCACGAGGAAGCCGCCAAAGATGTTCACGGAGGCCATGAAGACCCCGAGGGCGGCAAGTAATGTGATCAACAGATTGCTCGATCCGATCTGGATCAGCGCGCCGAGGATGATGATCGACGAAATTGCGTTCGTGACCGCCATCAGCGGTGTGTGCAGCGAATGCGCCACGTTCCAGATCACCTGGAAGCCGATAAAGACCGACAGGACGAACACGATGAAGTGCTGCATAAAGCTCGCCGGCATCCCGGGCACAAGGCCCACGCCGAGGATCAGCGCACCACCAATCGCCAGAAGCGTGACCTGATTGCGCGTCTCGGCCTTGAAGGCGGCCACTTCCTGCGCGCGCTTTTCTTCGGGCGTCAGTTCCTTGGCCGCTTCCTTTTTCGGAGCCGCGGCAATGGCGGCCACCTTGGGCGGTGGCGGCGGGAAGGTGACGGCCTTTTCATGGGTGATCGTGGCACCCCGGATCACGTCGTCTTCCATGTCGTGGTTGATCACGCCGTCCTTTTCCGGCGTCAGGTCCGCCATCAGGTGGCGGATGTTGGTTGCGTAGAGGCTGGAGGATTGCGTTGCCATACGGCTGGGAAAGTCCGTGTAGCCGATGATGGTCACGCCGTTGTCGGTGACAATCTTTTCATCCATCACCGTCAGCTTGCAGTTCCCGCCCTTTTCGGCGGCAAGGTCGACAATGACCGAACCGGGTTTCATCGCGGCGACCATGTCTTCGGTCCACAGCTCCGGCGCTTCGCGGTTCGGGATCAGGGCCGTGGTGATGACGATATCGACCTCGGGCGCCAGTTCGCGGAACTTGGCCAGCTGCGCCTCGCGGAATTCCGGCGACGAGACAGAGGCATAACCGCCAGAGGCAGACCCGTCCTGCTGCTCTTCCTCGAAATCGAGGTAGACAAACTCGGCGCCCATGCTCTCGACCTGCTCGGCCACTTCGGGCCGCACATCGAAGGCGTAGGTGATGGCGCCCAGGCTGGTAGATGTCCCGATCGCGGCGAGACCGGCAACGCCCGCGCCGACCACGAGCACCTTGGCCGGAGGCACCTTGCCCGCCGCCGTGATCTGCCCTGTGAAAAAACGGCCAAAATTGTTGCCCGCCTCGATCACCGCGCGATAGCCGGCGATATTGGCCATGGACGACAACGCGTCCATCTTTTGCGCGCGGCTGATCCGCGGGATCATCTCCATCGCGATGACGGTGGCACCTTTCTTGGACGCCGCCTCCATCTTGGCCTCATCGGCCACGGGGCTGAAGAACGAGATCAGCGTCTGGCCGTCGCGCAACCGTTTCATCTCGCCCTCGTCGGGCACGCGCACCTTGGCGACCACGTCGGCGGCCTTCCACAGGGCGGCGGCAGTCTTGACCACGTCCACGCCCGCGGCCTTGTAATCAGCGTCGGCGAACCCGGCTGCCAGCCCGGCCCCGGTTTCAATCACACATTCATGGCCCAGCTTTTGCAGCGCAGTCGCACTGTCCGGCGTCATCGCAACGCGGCGTTCACCGGCAAATGTCTCTTTTGGCGTACCGATTTTCATACGGCAGATCCCCCGTCCTTCTTGGCAGTGGCAGCGACCGGGCAACATGGTGCACAGGGCGCGCCTGTCCACTACTCGCTACGTAGGCGCAGCGCAAGAAGGGCCCCCACGTCACAGCGAAACAATCGCAAATCTTCAAATCCAGCGGCGCACTTTCCTTTCGTAGCGCGCAAATTCCGCCCGAAAGACGCGCCGCATCCTGTCCTCTTCGGCGACGACAAAGTGGCGCTCGATCCACCAGACAAAAATCGGGACCAGCGGCAGCGACAGCACCGCGTCAAACCGCAGGATCAGCCCCGCCAGGATCAGCGCGTCGGCGAGGTAGATCGGGTTGCGCGTCACGCCAAATATGCCACGCGTGATCAGGTGCGCCGGCGTCTGGTGCGGGATGATCGTCGTGCGCGCACGCCGGAATTCCCAGGCAGCCAAGGCGATCAGGACGATCCCGCCCCCGATCAAGAGGCCCGCAATGCCTTGGGTGACGGGATAGTCGAGGCTCAGCCCGAGGGTGAAAAACCGGCTCTGCGTCCAGGCCAGCACAATCGCAAGCCCCAGCCAGACAGGCGGTATGTCGAACATCGGTTTCATGGTCCGACCTTTGGTATCAGTGCCGTGTGTGGCAACCTCAATTGCAAAGGCTGCCACGACAAAACTGTCGCGCGGCAGCATGACGCGCCGGAAAAAGCGGCAGGTGCCCGGCCCGTCAGGACGCTGTGCGCAACACAGGTGTGCCGCGCGCGCCATCGACCCAGGCCCGGCACGCATCTCCAAACGCCTCGAACAGCGGGCGCGAAACCGGGTCGCACTTTGCGTTCCACTCAGGGTGCCACTGTACCGACAGGGTGAAGCCGGGCGCGCCGTCGACATACATCGCCTCCGCCGTGCCATCGGGCGCATGGCCGTCAACCACGATGCGCGGGCCGGGTTCCTTGATGCCCTGACCATGCAGCGTGTTGGTCGGCACCGACAGCCGCCCCATCAGCGCATGAAACACGCCGCCCTCGCGAAAGGTCACATCATGGCGCAGCGCAAACTTTTCCTCCAGCGTGCCATCCGGCGGCATGCGGTGGTTGTCGCGCCCCGGCAGGTCGCGGATCTCCGGATAGAGCGAGCCACCCATGGCCACGTTGACCTCCTGAAACCCGCGGCAAATGCCGAGGATCGGCTGGCCCCGTTCCACACAGGCCCGGATCAGCGGCAGGGTCAGCCCGTCACGGTTGCGGTCGAATGTGCCATGCGCCTCGGTCGGCTCTTCGCCGTACTCTTCCGGATGGACATTGGCCCGCCCCCCGGTGAACACGAAACCCGCACAATGCTCCAGCAGGTCCGACACCCGAACAAAATTCGGATCGGCCGGGATCAGCATCGGCACACCATCGGCCACCTCCGCCACGGCAGAGATGTTGATCATCCCGGCGGCCTGCACCGTGTATTCGTCATTGATCACGTGATGGTTGGAAATGATGCCGATAATGGGTCGGGGCATGATGATCCTCTGTGCACAGCGTTCCGGCTGATATATCGCTGCCCCCCGGGCCTGAACAGCCCAAGGCGCGCGCAACCCACTGTGCACGAGTGAAGAGGTCCGGGCCTGCCCATTTCACGGGCAATGACCGGCGTGCGGCCCTCAGATCTCCGCCGTGAGCCCGACGGCCTCGATGCCCGCAACAGCCGCGATGGCGTCATTATCGGATGTGTCACCTGTCACTCCCACCGCACCGATCACCGCACCCTTCTTGTCGCGCACCAGCACGCCGCCCGGCACCGGCACGACCTGTCCGCCAAAGAGCCCGTTGACCGACGTCATGAAATAGGCCTGCTGTTCCGCCCGCGCCATCTGCGCCGTGCCCGCCATGCCCAACATCACCGACCCAAAGGCCTTGCCATGCGCAATCGCAAAACGCCCCGGTGCCGCGCCATCCTCGCGCTCAAAGGCCTGCACATGCCCGCCGGCATCCAGCACCACCACCGACAGCGGCTTGAGTTCCATCTCACGGCCCTTTTCCAGTGCCTTGCGAATGATCGTGCGCGCCCGGCGCAATGAAATCGACATGTTCTACCCTCGTGGGACGCCAGCCCGCCCCGTCTCTGTCCGAAAAAAATCCCGGGGAGTGTGAGGGGCTGGCCCCTCACTCCCACATATGCCTCCCGCTCAGGAGGCCGCCTTGAACTCCAACCGCCGCGCATGCAGCACCGGCTCGGTATAGCCTGAGGGCTGCACACGGCCCTTGAGCACCAGGTCGCACGCCGCCTGAAACGCAACCCCGTCAAAGCCGGGCGCCATCGGCATGTAATCCGGATCGCCCGCGTTCTGACGATCGACCACTGCCGCCATCTTCTGCAACGCCGCCACGGCCTCGGCTTCGGAAATCACGCCGTGATGCAGCCAGTTGGCCAGGCCCTGCGCGCTGATCCGACAGGTCGCGCGGTCTTCCATCAGCCCCACGTCGTTGATGTCCGGCACCTTGGAACAGCCCACGCCCGCATCAACCCAACGCACCACATAGCCCAGGATCCCTTGCGCATTGTTCTCCAACTCGCGCGTAATTTCTTCGGAGGAGAAATTGCGGCCCATTGCCACCGGAATGGTCAGCAGGTCCTCAAGCGTGCCCCGCGCGCCACCCGCCCGCAGCGCATCCTGTCGCGCCAGCACATCGACGCTGTGGTAATGCGTGGCGTGCAGTGTCGCGGCGGTTGGCGACGGCACCCAGGCGCAGGTAGCACCCGCTTGCGGGTGGCCGATTTTGGCCTCCAGCATGTCCGCCATTCGGTCCGGCATGGCCCACATGCCCTTGCCGATCTGCGCCCGCCCCTTGAGCCCGCAAGCGAGGCCGATATCCACGTTGCGGTCCTCGTAGGCGCTGATCCACGCCGCGCCCTTCATCTCGCAGCGGGGGATCATCGGGCCCGCTTCCATCGAGGTGTGGATCTCGTCGCCGGTCCGATCCAGAAAGCCGGTATTGATGAACGCCACCCGTGCCTTGGCCGCACGAATGCATTCCTTGAGATTGGCAGACGTGCGCCGCTCCTCGTCCATGATGCCCAGCTTGACGGTGTTTGTGGGCAAGCCCAGCACCTTTTCCACACGGGTAAAGATTTCGTCGGCAAAGGCCTCTTCGTCGGGCCCGTGCATCTTGGGCTTCACCACATAGACCGAGCCGCTCACCGAATTGCGCAGTCCGTCCGCCTTTTTCAGGTCGTGCATCGCGATCAGGGTGGTGATCATCGCGTCCATCAACCCTTCGCCAATCTCGGCCCCGTCGCGGTCCAGAATGGCCGGGTTGGTCATCAGGTGCCCCACATTCCGGATCAGCATCAGGCTGCGTCCCTTGAGCGTCACGGGAGCACCGTCCACCCGGGCAAAGGTCCGGTCGCCATGCATGCGCCGATGCACCGTGCGACCGCCCTTTTCAAAGCTTTCCTCGAGGTCGCCACGCATCAGGCCCAGCCAGTTGGTGTAGGCCAGTACCTTGTCCTCGGCGTCCACCGCCGCAACGCTGTCCTCGCAATCCATGATCGTCGACAGCGCGGATTCGAGCATCACGTCGGCAATCCCCGCCGGGTCCGTCTCGCCAATGGCGTGGGTTCTGTCGCAGTGTACGATGACATGCAGCCCGTTGTTGACAAAGCAGAACGCATCACCCTCATCCGAGCGGCCCACATATTGCGCGGGCTCCGCCAGCCGCGTCTCCAACGCTGCGGTTGCCACCACCAGGCCAGATGCATCCACATCCATGCCCGTCACATCGGCCCAGGATGCGCCCGCGAGTGGCACGGCCTCGTCCAGAAACGCCTTGGCCCTTGCAATCACGCGCGCGCCCCGCTCGGCGTCATACCCCTTGGCCGTCGGCAAGTCTCCCAGCGCATCCGTGCCGTAGAGCGCATCATAAAGGCTGCCCCAACGCGCGTTCGCCGCGTTCAGCGCAAAGCGTGCGTTCATGATCGGCACCACCAGTTGCGGGCCGGGGGTCGCGGCAATCTCGGGGTCTACGTTCTCCGTCTCGATCTCGAAACCGGGGCCTTCGGGCACCAGATATCCGATCTCTTCGAGAAAGGCGCGGTAGGCCGCGGCGTCAAAGCCCGCCGCGCGGTGCTCTACATGCCACGCGTCGATCTGCGCCTGCAACGCGCTGCGTTTTTCCAGCAGGGCGCGGTTCCTGGGGCCAAGATCGTGGACCAGCGCGGAAAAACCGGCCCAGAAATCAGCCGACCCGACGCCCGTGCCAGGCAAGGCGTGCTCTTCGACAAAGGTCGCCAGTGTGTCGGCGACTTTGAGCTCTGCGCGATCGAGATAGGTGGTCATAGCGGGCCTCCAACGGTCTTGAGTATGCGTTGGTGGCGGGTTTAGAGAAAAAGTTTCCTATCGTAAACTCCATTGGTCCGGTAACTTGACCAATTTAATTTGATGTCGGATCAGCCTGGTTTAACCGAAGCCCGGGCCGCGCGGCGGCACCGGTCCGAGCAATACTTGACCTCGTCCCAGACGCGTTCCCATTTCTTGCGCCACGTGAACGGACGTTCGCAGACCGGGCACATCTTTTCGGGCAGATCGGACTTTTTGCGCATGCGTGCCATCAGAAGTCGAAGCCCATCTGGCGGGTGTCGCGCGCCGCTCCGCGCCGACGCGGCGCACGGTCGTCGACGAAATGTCCCTGCGGGTCCTTGCGGCTGGCGTGTTTGTGGATGACGTGCCGCGCCTCGTTGCGAAAGGCCTCACCCCGCCGCACCGCCCAGACGCGCTCGCGCGCTTCTCGCGCGGCTTCGGTCACATCGACGATGGGGCCCGGGTATGCGCGATCGAGCAGAATGCCCGCCCCCTCCCATGTCCACGGTGTTTGCAAATGCGCATCGGGCACTGCCGACAGTTCGGGGCACCAGCGGCGGGTAAAGACCCCCGTCGGGTCCTGATCCGTGCCCTGTTTCACCGGGTTGTAGATGCGCACCGTATTCATGCCCGTCGTGCCGGATTGCATCTGCGTTTGCGGCCAGTGAATGCCGGGCTCAAAGTCGGTGAACTGCCGCGCCAGGTGCAGGCCGGTGACGCGCCAGTCAAGCCAGAGGTGATAGGACGCCACCGCCATCACCATCGACCGCATGCGAAAATTCAGCCAGCCGGTCGCATCCAGATAGCGCATGCAGGCATCGACAAAGGGCAGGCCTGTCTCCCCCTTCTCCCACGCGGATCGGCGCGCGGAATCGTCGCTGCGCAATCCCTCGTAAGCGGAATGCAGGCAGCGGTGTTCCAGCGCGGGCTCATCCTCGAGCTTCTGCATGAAGTGGTCACGCCAGGCGAGCCGCGCCTGAAACGATTTCAGCGACCCGCCCCAGCCTTCGCGCGTGCCCTTGACCTCGCGCTGCCGCGCGGCCGTGGCCTGCGACGCTTCCCGCCCGCTGAGGCAGCCAAAGGCCAGATATGGCGACAGGCGCGAACAGGACGTCTCGCCGGTGACAGGCGAGGACATGTCCTTGCGATAGCTTTGCCCGCGTTCGGTGAGGAAGGAGCCCAGCAGGCTCAGCGCCATGTCCCGCCCGCCGCGCTGCCGCTGCGGGCAAGCATCGACGCCGACCAGCCGCGGAACGGCGTCGGACGACACATCAGGCCCGCTCAGCCGCTCGGGCACGTCCACTTGCGGCTGGCGCAGGAAGGCGTTGCGCTGCTTGGCCCAGCCGTCGCGCCCGTTCAGCCGTCGCACGACACCCGATTGCGCCAGTTCTTCCCACACCACGCTGTTGGCACGGCACCACGCCGCGACGGCACGGTCGCGGGCGTAAGTCCAAGCGCTGCCCGTTTCTTCGTGGCTGATCACGCGGTCAAAGCCGACCTCGGCATGGAGGGCCGCCAGCACGTCCACCGCCTCGCCCACACGGACGGTCAGCGGCACGCCAAGACGGTGCAACGCGGCGTCGAGCGAGGCCACGCTCTCGGAGACAAAGTCGAATTGCCGGCCCGATACGTCCGGCTCCGCCCAATAACCCGGCTCGAACACGTATAGCGGCAGGACATCGCCCAAGGCCGCCGCACGTGCCAGCGCCGGGTGATCACACACCCGCAAATCCCGTTTGAACCACACAACGCTTGTCATGCCTGCAAACGTAGGATGCAGCGACCCGTGGCCAAGCCATGCCGCACATCATTGGCCTTCGTGTCGCAGGACAGCGCGAAGCGCGCTTAAATGCATTGACAGGGGACCGTTGCGCCGAACGCTCAGATCATTCGTATGAACTTGACTGTCGCGTCACTCACGGAACCAAGGGGCACTGCACCGCCGCACGCGGCCCACATGCTGCGATCACAAGGCGCGGCTTCTCCCCTCCGCAAATGTCGCGCGCGCAAATGCCACCAACAACCTCCGCAAAACCGGCTTGCTGGAATAGCCACCCCGGCGGCTTGCAGGCCCGGTGGCTGCGCCCTACCCTCATGCGGACAGGTTCCAGCACCGGCACAAGGGTTCCCAGATGCGCGACGCCACGCCCCAGACGATCTACCTCGCTGATTATACCCCCTTCGGCTTTGAGGTGGAGGACGTGCACCTGACCTTTGATCTGGCCCCGTCGGCCACACGGGTCACCGCCCGCATCCGCTTTGCCCCGCGGCCCGATGCTACCGACCCGACCTTCTTTCTGCATGGCGAGGGCCTGCAGCTGATCAGCGCCCGCATCGATGGCGAAGCGGTGCAGCCCACACTGACGGACGAGGGGCTGACCTGCGCCGTGCCCAACGTCCCCTTTACCTGGGAAGCGGAGGTGCAGATTGACCCGGCCGCCAACACGGCGCTCGAAGGGCTTTACCAGTCGAACGGCATGTACTGCACCCAATGCGAGGCCGAGGGGTTTCGCAAGATCACCTACTACCCCGACCGCCCGGACGTGATGAGCACCTTCACCGTGCGCATCAACGGCCCGCACCCGGTGCTGTTGTCCAACGGCAACCCCGTGGCCGCCGGTGACGGGTGGGCCGAGTGGCACGACCCGTGGCCGAAACCCGCATACCTCTTTGCGCTGGTGGCGGGCGAACTGGTGGCCCATCGCGACACATTCACCACCATGGAGGGCCGCAAGGTCGACCTCGCGCTGTACGTGCGGCCCGGCGACGAGGGCAAATGCGCCTTTGGCATGCAGGCGCTCAAGGACAGCATGAAATGGGACGAGGACGTCTATGGCCGCGCCTATGACCTCGACGTGTTCAACATCGTGGCCGTTGACGACTTCAACATGGGCGCGATGGAAAACAAGGGGCTGAACATCTTCAACGCCTCTGCCGTGCTCGCCTCGCCCGAAACCTCGACCGATGGCAATTTCGAACGGATCGAGGCGATCATCGCGCATGAATATTTCCACAACTGGACC
>ERZ1740067.2789-NODE-2789-length-10321-cov-7.023573_pt1 | contig 10321 bp, 11 predicted proteins | sample MGYA00581736_ERZ1740067 | MGnify/ENA primary metagenome ERZ1740067 (study PRJEB43018, sample SAMN04849236) | marine metagenome | isolation source: floating plastic debris | place: Pacific Ocean | collected 2008-08-27 | study: EMG produced TPA metagenomics... | reverse complement strand
CCTGTTCCCCCTTAAACTACCAATTTTAAACTCTGCGTTAAGCATTTTGTAATTCACTCATAGTCAGTGATTTATCAATTTGGTAGTTAGAAGTCCACGGTCGATGGTCCATAGTTTTTTTAGTTGGTAGCAATGAAGTGAAAAATGAAAAACGTAAAATGAAAAGTGGACGCCTTGCGCAAGATCCTTCCTTCGTCAGGAGAGCTCTAGCAATGCAACAATAAGCGCAGCGAAGCGATACAAATAAATCATCGCTTCGCGCAACCCGAAGTCCTGAGCGAAGCCGAAGGAACTAACAATAAAACAATGAGCGAAGCGGAACAATGTAACAATAGCAATAAATCATCGCTTCGCGCAACAATTTAACCATAGAACAATGAGCGAAGCGGAACAATAAAACCCTTTACCAATCAAAAAACTAATTCATGTCCATCATTTTAAGGGCGTGCATACGATAGTTTTGAATGAGTGCTTGATAAAGTAAATCGCCTTGTAAACGATAACCAGGGCCGCTCAGGTGAATGTAATCACGACTGGAAAGTTTATTTCTGCGCCATTTTCTAATGGCTCCCAATCCTCCCATGATCGTGTAAATATCCCAAACCGCTAAATCCATTTCATCAGCGAGTTCAAAAATCATTCGGCTTGCCTTGTTGTTGCTGTAGTTGAAACGTCCCTGATACAAGCAGTCTCCAGGAGTAGTCAACAAAATAGACGCCTTGGGAGCAGCTCGCTTGATACGACTCAACAAGATGCTATAGTCATGCTTGAATTGCTTGGAGTTGAAGCGATGAGTATAGGCATCATTGGTACCCAACGAAATGATAATCAAATCGGGGTGAAGGCTTTTTACATTGTTGACTACCCGAGGGCTACGTAAAAATGATTTGACGGTAGCACCATCGGCTCCTGCCGAATGGTATATAACCCCGCGTTGATCGCTTTCTAAAGATATCCCTTCTAGTACAAAAGATTTTTGTTCGGGGCGATTCTTATCCATAGCAATGGTAACTTGGCCAACGGGGCGCTTCAACAAAAACTCTACATAACCATCGGCTACAATGCGTTGAGGGGAAATAACTTCGTGGGGGGTAATTAGTTTTACCTGAAATGAAGCACGGTTTCTAGTGTTGTAAAATACCTTTACTCGGGTAATTTGATAGCGAGTATTACCTTTATTGGGGTTTACTGTAAAGCGGGCATTGGGATCGTAGGTGGTGGCCGCCATTCCACCAATTCCCCAAAGATCTGTTCTAGAAAAGTCGATGGATTTGCTTCCTGACCACTTCCCTGAATAAGAAGTTTTGTAAGTATGTGGGTCATAAGAATGGGCCACCTTATGAGGAAAAACATATCCTCGACCAGCGATCCCCATGTTTGGCTGGTACATAAAATGTTTCCGAACTTGGTTGGAGAAAAAATCGGCCTTAAGATGTGAATCTCCTATGTGCATAATGCTTATACGATTGCGCTTGCCCTGAAGGTATTCGTCCCATACAGTATGAAAATGCTGGAGTGCTTTGCCATATTTTGGGGTAAATATTTTATTGTAATCGTATCGAATAAAAGGGTATTTTCGCTCAATTATCGGGGTATTTGGCAACTTGGCCAAGTGTTGGTAACTAAACGAAGCCCAAAGACTGATGTATAGACTAATGATATAATTGATAGAACTTGTCATATTCTGAAAGTATGGCTTTGTACAGCATTTCAGAGACAATTTGTGCTCCTTTGCCTGTAAAATGAGTAAAATCTAAATTGGCCAGTTTGGGTTTGTTGAATACCCAGCTTGGCAGTGAGTTTCGGCCTCCCATTGCTTCATATAAATCCCAGAAGGCACACCCTGCTTTGAATGCAGCTTTTTTCTGTGCATCGCGAATAAGCGGTACATTGGGGTAAGTTTCGTAGCCTCCGGCTACTCTACGCGACATATCTGATACTCCAATAACCAGGATGTTAAGATTGGGATCAAGGCTTTTAAGAAACATCAATTGTTGGTAAAACATCCGTTCGTACCATCCATAATTTGTAAGTACATTAGGGACAATATTAACGCCAAATTGCAGAATGAGGAATTTCACATTCATTTTGCGAATTTGTTCACGGAAATGTTCTTTTTTAATACGGGTAAATTCTACCCCCGAGCTACCTCGGATAGGAATATTATCTAAAGCAATTCCCCGATTGGCATCCAGCGCTACCCCATATATTTGAGGGCTTTTGCCACCAGTTACCTTGATCTGGACCGCCTCTAATGGTTTAGAGAGCTTGTGCTCATAATAGTTAAATCCATTAGAAGCAGGTATTTGTACTCTAACTGAAGAGTCATTTCTTGCAAAAATTTGTAAGTCAAAAGGTCCTTTTGCACTCCTATAAAGCACTTTTATGTTTTGAACCGCCCTTTGTTTTGGAGTTGCAGTAGGTAAAGTGGTGTAGTTAACCGTAGTGGTTACGCGAGTAGTTTTCAGAGGTTTAAAGGTATAACTGGCTTTTCTGAATAACGGCTGAGGATCGGAAAAATTATACTCGCCTTGATTGTAACCCAATGATGGGTTATAAAACTTGTAATATTTACCCAATAAACCGTAATATTTAGAATTGGTACGACGGTAGCCCTTGCCAAAAAATGAAGATTGAATCCAGTTAGGGCTGGCCGTTTGGCGAAACGCAGACTTGGTTTGTAACTTGTCTACAATATCCAGAATACCTACACCTCCTCCTCCAAATTGCTGTTGAAACTTACCCCTCAAAAAATTGGTAATACGATCACCTTCAAGTTGTGAGTCGCCATAATGAAGTACCCGCACTACTTTTGGGGCGGTTCGGTTTTGCAACGTGTTGAGCGCCCTGAAAAAAGCAAATAACACGGTATCTTGCCCTTCGGGATACTGTATTTTTCGTTCCGCCTGGATTCTCAGTGAATCGGGTGGGGTATAAGCTTTCAGTTTTTGTTGGATAGAATCAGCCTTGGTATTGTTACTGGTAGTAGAATCGTTACCATTGTTATTACCCAATGCTTCCTTGGTTCCAGAGGCGCTTCCTTTGGTGGTTTTGCCTTTGGACTTATTAGGGTCATTTTGGTCGATAATGTTAGCGATGTTTTTATAGGCCTTTTTCTCAGCCGGTAGCACATCAGAAGGTTGAGGAAAACGAATGACCTGATTGTCGCTCAGTTTCATTTCTTTGGGTACCAGAAATGACACCACTGCCAAAATGGCGGCGACATAAACCATCAATAATAATATTCGGGTGGGCTTTACCATATCACTTCAACGTGCTAAATCAGGTACAAAAAAAACAAAATAAGCTGAATATTACAAATTAAACCAAGGTGGGTGTTTTGTTAAAACATTCAGATAATCAATTAGTTAGGTTTCAAAAACGAATTAAAACTAACGAAGGTTTAACAAAGTTAAGTAACGCGTTCGCAATAACTGTCCGATTTAGATTTGTTCCTCTTTGTTACACTTTGTTCCTTTTATTGCCCGTAGCCCTGCTACGAGCGCAAAAAGCGCCTCGTTTAACTTTGAGCAATTTCATTAAAACTCGACACTTATTTTGAAAGCGTTACTAAGCTGGTGGAGTAGGTTCGATGACTCCATCTACCATCACAATTTTTCGATCGGCAAGTTCAGCAAGGTTCTCATCGTGGGTTACCACTACAAAGGTTTGTTCAAATTCATTCCTTAACTTTAGAAACAATTTGTGTAATTCTTGGGAGTTTTCAGTATCCAAATTACCACTGGGTTCATCAGCAAATACCACGGTAGGTGCATTGATGAGGGCTCGGGCAATGGCGGCTCGTTGACGTTCTCCTCCTGATACTTGGGCGGGGGTTTTGGGGGCAATTTCGCTGATGCCCAATATAGACAATAACTCCAAGGCTCGTTGTTCTACGTCATTGCGTGATTTTTTAGACAAAAAGGCGGGTAAGCATACGTTTTCCAGAATGCTAAATTCGGGGAGTAAATTATGAAACTGAAACACAAACCCAATGTGCTCATTACGAAATCGGGCTAACTTATTTCCTCGCAAGCGGTTAATGTCTTGGCCGTTCATCCATACTTCACCATAGTCGGCTACATCTAGTGTGCTCAATACATGCAACAAAGTGCTTTTGCCTACTCCCGAGCGGCCTACAATAGATACAATTTCTCCTTTGCTTACTTGTAAGTTGATTCCTTTCAGTACTTCTTTCGATCCGTACGATTTGGTAATGCCTTTAGCTTCTATCATAATCAATTCGTTTTTCAAGCTGCAAGTTACAGCATTCTTACTGGAATTCGTAGTTCGGAAAAATGTTTAAACATTTTGTTTATTATGTTTGAGTAAGTAAATTTGGGTAAAATCTTTATTTATCAACAAAATATGCATCGTCAAGACCAAAACTATCTCGATAGACTAATACAAGCCGATGCGATTTCCTACATTTAAAAACAACCATATGTATTACATAGATTTAATAGGTTACTATTATATGTTCATTGCTTCGGTGGTGGTTGTCATAGCTACAGTCAAGGACATTGTGAAATACCGAAAAAATGGAGAAAAAAAGCTGTTTCAATTGAGCGTCTCTCTGCTCATATTTATGCTCATTTTTATTCATAATTATTTCACTAACAATTGTTATTAAAGTACAAGCCTTTATATTGTGCTTTGGGTTGGTACTGATATTATTTTTCGGAGAAATCTTGCAGTGATTTCAATTCTGTTATTTTTTTCGTAAATTTGTGTTAAATATTCATTCATAAAACATATTCTTCAAATGCAAAAGTTATCCAAGCTGTGCAAAGGATTGGTTACAATCTATGCCTGCAAAATATTGTGCATCAGTGTCGCCTTTCTGATCCAATCTTGCCAACAAGTAGACCACTTACCACCTACCCACCCCCATCAAGCGTCATTACTTCAATTTGAAAAAGTAGCCATAAGCACCTCCCAGGCACTTGACCAACAAAAAGTGTTGGATAAGGGCAAAGCAGTGCGGGTTTCGGATGCTGAAGTACAGCGCTTGATGGCTCCATTACTCGAGAGTAGTAAACAACTTTTACAAAGTTATGGGGTGGTTGCGCAAGACATCGCCCAAGAGTTGTCAAATGCTGACGACCCTAAGATCATACTGGTGGCTTTGGCGATTTTTGCCCAAGAGAAAAACGAGCCAACCACGGCGGCTCTTCATTTAAACCAACTATTTGGTCATCAAGCCTTTGCTCAAAACGTCTCCATTGATAAAAAGCCCGATATGTGGACTTGTGCTGGTAAAGCATTAGGCTTGAATGCGGTTGCCTTAGTTTTCGCGAGGCAAGTAGATGCAACAGCTATACTTGGAGCTTTTAGAAAAGTAGCTGCTCGCACTTTAGGATGGTTTGGAGTGGTAGCAGCAGTGTATAGTTTTGCAAATTGTATGGGTTATATCTAAACAACAGCTAATATGTATTATATAAATTTAATGGTATTTTATTTTATGGTAATTGCTTCAACAGGAGCAGTGTTATTCACAGTAAGAGATATTATTAAATATCGGCAGAATGGAGAGCAGAAATTATTTCGCCTTAGTGCATCTCTTTTAATCTTTATGCTCATCTTCATTTACAATTATTTTACGAATAACTGTGATTGAAATTGAGCAAGGAGTATGTCTCCTTTAAAAACAGATACAATGATTCACGCAATGATTACCATTATCGAATTTATCTTCATTGGTGCAGGGGTGATTTTGGTAGCCTTGCAAACGATGACTTACCGAAAACAAGGAGATCGTAAACTCTTTAGTTTGACCTTGTCTCTATTGATATTTATGGTTGTTTTTGCCATCAATTTTTTTGCTGATAAGATGCAATGATAGGGGGCACAATGCTTGAGATCATAAATAATAGGCCTGATTGATGTATACATTGATCAGGCCTGTTTTTTTGTGATACTGTTACAAAATTTATTAAGTTGAACCCGGATGAGACCTCTTAATCGGATTCAAAAAATTTGGCAAACCGTATTTTTGGCCACTTGGCGTAAGGTCGAGCAAGACAAAGCGCCCACTCCAGCCAGTGGCTTCCACCGTGAAGTGGTAGGGATTTTTATGGTTACGGCCATTTGCCTGGTGTTGGCGGAGTATACCAGCAGTTTCAAGGGATTGATGCGTTCGCTTGAGAATTGGTTTGGCAAAGCCACTACCCAGCCACTTTGGAATGCGTATCACCAGCATACAAACCCGCAATGGGTAAGTATGATGTATTGGGTCACCATCAACATCATCAGTTATTTGCTCCTGCCGTTGGTCTATATCAAATGGGGGTTGAAGAAAAAATTGTCGGAGTTTGGCTGGCGCCCACATGCTACTCGGCAAGATTTGCTCTTGTATGCGAGTTGTTTTGCCTTTATGTTGCCCTTGGTAATGCTAGTGGCTACTTCCCAAATGTTTTTGTTGAAATACCCTTTCTATCAACCGCGAGCCCATTCCAATTGGTTGTACTATTTTTTGGTCTGGGAGGCCATGTATCTCATCCAGTTTGTTGCGGTAGAGTTTTTCTTTAGAGGTTTTTTGCTACATGGCATCAAAAAACAATTAGGGGCATATAGCATTTGGATTGCAATGATTCCCTATTGTATGATTCACTTTCGAAAACCAATGCCTGAAACCCTTGGGGCCATTATTGCCGGATTGGTACTGGCTACTTTTAGCCTCAAAAATAATTCGATTTGGTTAGGGGTTCTGCTTCATTACACGGTCGCCATTACAATGGACTTGTTGTCGTTATGGCATAAAGGGTTTATATAATCAAATAAAGGTCTTCATTTGGTATTTTATGAAAAAGTTATTTTTGCCTACATTCCTTATTCAAGTAAGTCTGTTTTTAGTGTGGTTACCTAATTTCACTTATGCACAACAGAGTCATTACTGGGCCAACCAGTACGGAGCGCGCGCAAGTTTGATGAGCGGAGCGGTCATTGCGGGAGTAAACGACAATAGAGCAATATATTACAACCCTGCTGCAGTAGCGGGGTTGGAAAACACCATTTCCTTGAATGCCAACCTTTATCAGGGGAGTTGGTTCAATGTGAAAAATGGGCTGGGCAATGGGATTGACATCAATTCTTTCAGTTTCGATTTATACCCTCAGTTTGCTGGGGGGACCATCTCGTTTAAAAATTCAAAGTGGAAAGCAGGGTACATGTTGATGACCAGAGCCTATCATTTCTTAAAATTTGACGAACGTCACGAAAAATTCTTTGATGCCATTCCTAGTGTAGCCGGAGATGAAGAATTTATTGGGAGGTCAGATTATTTGAGCCGAGCCAATGAGCAGTGGGTAGGATTGGCGTTGGCTTATCAGGTTTCAGATAAATTTTCTATTGGACTGACTCAAATATTGGGGTATCGCTTTCAAAACTTCAGGGCGGTGGTCAGTGCCGAAGCAGTCACAACTGATTTTGATAATTTTTATACTGCAGTGGTGAGAGACGAATACGAAATGAGCCTGGATAATTTTAAGGCAGTGTGGAAACTAGGGTTTCAATGGAATTTGGATCCGATCAAGTTAGGGCTGACGATTACCTCTCCCTCGGTCAATATCAACCCGTTTAATTTAGGCACGGGGCGGGCCCGACGAGAATCCTCAGTGGCCAACCTCAACCGAGGTTTACCCAACGACCTTGCCTATGAAAATTTTTTAGCTACCGACAAACAAGATAACATTCCTAGCTTATATAAATATCCGCTGTCTATTGGGTTAGGAATCGAATATCAAGCAGCAAAAACCAAATGGGCGTTTGCTGCCGAATATTTCGCTGAAATTGAAGAGTACAAAGTATTATCTCCACAGTCGCGCCCAGTAGTGCGACCCAGTAATGTGCTTGAAGATCTTACTACGGCCGATTTTTTGACTTTTGGTACCCAATCCATTTCGGTGGTCAACCTTGCCTTGGGGATGGAGCATCAAATCAACTCAAAATGGTCGTTATTGGCTGGAGTACGTACCGATGTCAATACTTATGATGTAATTCCCGAAAATGTAGCTGATGATGTTTCTTACTGGGACTTGTTTCACTTATCAGCGGGAGCCACTTTTCATAAAAAGCAGAGTGATATTACGGTAGGGGTGAGTTATTATTTGGGAGCGTCGTTTAATGATACACAAATTCTGAATTTTGATGCTCCATTGGATCGTAATTACTTGCGGGGTGCTGTAAACCAGACGGCCATTACGACTACTGGAGGGATTAGTTTGATCATTGGGTACACCCATTATTTAAATCCACGGAACAAATAAGGAAGAATGAGAGTTTATAATGTTTAGTTAAATCAGAAAAAATTTTTAGGATGGTCTAAAAATTAGATTTACCTTTGTGTAAACTCTTTAGAATAATTGCAAGTAATAAACATTCATGGATTGGAATGATAGTAATATTTGGTTTGCTTTTGGGTTGACCCTTTTCGCGGGGTTATCTACTGGCATCGGGAGCGCAATGGCGTTTTTCTCAAAGACAACCAACACCAAGTTTTTATCAATCGCACTTGGGTTTTCGGCTGGGGTGATGATTTACGTTTCTTTTGTTGAGATTTTTGTAAAAGCAAAGGATGCACTAGTGAAGTCATTGGGTGATAAAGTAGGCTACGAAGTCACTGTATTGGCATTTTTTGGCGGTATTATGCTGATCGCCCTGATAGATAAAATTATTCCTTATTTTGAAAATCCCCACGAACACATCAAAGTAGAAGACATCGAGGACAAGGAAAAGGATGAGGAATATCAGGATCGCAAAAGTTTATATAAAGTAGGAATATTTACCGCATTGGCCATTGCCATTCACAACTTTCCTGAGGGGTTGGCTACTTTTGTAGGAGCTCTGAAAGATCCTCAGTTGGGAATTCCCATTGCAGTTGCCATTGCTATTCACAACATTCCTGAGGGCATTGCCGTGTCGGTACCCATTTACTATGCTACCCACGATAAGAAAAAGGCTTTCCGTTACTCTTTTCTTTCTGGTATTGCCGAACCAATCGGAGCCATTGTAGGCTATTTTTTGTTGGCTTCAGTTTTCAACGATGTCACTTTTGGGGTGCTCTTTGCCGGAGTGGCTGGTATTATGGTGTTTATTTCGTTGGATGAACTGCTACCCGCGGCCCGCGAATATGGTGAGCATCATCTGGCCATTTATGGGATGATTGGCGGAATGATGGTCATGGCGCTGAGCTTGATTTTGTTTGTTTAGTCAGTAGTTGTTTAGTCCATAGATTATCTAGTCCACAGTAGCGCAAAGCAGAACCTTTAGTCCTGAGCGAAGCCGAAGGAACTAACAATTAACCATCAAAAATCAATAATTATGATAGTGTGTCGCTTTGCGTAACCATTTAGCCATAAGCGAAGCGTTAACCATAAGCCGTAGGCGGAACAATTGAACAATATAACCATATAGCAATACAACAATGAGCGAAGCGGAACAATAGATAAAATCCTTCCTTCGTCAGGAGCGTCATAACGAAACTATATTTTTAATACTTAATTGTATTTGATCTTCCACTGAATCTCTTCTTTTTCTAAAAACAAATGAATCTTGCCTCCACCTCGTTCAGGATGAGAATAAAGGTCGAAACAAGCCTCTTCGATGTAGCTGAACAGCGATGTACGTAAGCCTCGGGCCCCAGTTTCCATCGATACCGCCTGATCTACGATTTTTTCCAGTACTGCTTCGTCAATTTTGAGGGTCGCATTGATGAGTTTAAATTCCTTTTCGTAGCGTTTGAGGGTGTTTTCTACCAAAATATTTTTCAAGTGGTCTTTTTCCAAAGGATGAAAAGGAACAATGCGGGAAAAACGACCAATCAATTCGGGCATAATGCCATACTCCTGAAAATATACGGTTTTGCGTAAGTCCGCTTCGTTGAGCTTATAGGCAATGTTGTCCTGATAAGACTTTTCGGTATTGCTGCCAAAGCCAATTTGCTGGTTATGATGGTTGATGGTTTTGGTAATGCCCGAAAAAGCCCCCAGTGCCACAAAAGAGACAAATTCGGTGCTCATGGTGTCGCGCGACGAATAAGCCGAATGAGAGAGTTCGGTGGGGACATCTACTTCGGCTCCTTCCAAAATTTTGAGCAGTTCCTTTTGTACTCCAAAACCACTTACATCTTTGGTGGTACCTTGCCCGGCAAATACTGCACTATTTTTACTGGTAGAAAGCTTATCAAACTCATCGATGCATACCACACCCATAGAGGCCAGGTCATAATTGCCCTCTGCGGCATGTACCAGCCTGGTAAGAATAGACACCACATCTTGTCCAATGTAGCCTGTTTCGGAGTAAGAAGTAATGTCGATGACGG
>ERZ1740067.2788-NODE-2788-length-10326-cov-5.112939_pt1 | contig 10326 bp, 21 predicted proteins | sample MGYA00581736_ERZ1740067 | MGnify/ENA primary metagenome ERZ1740067 (study PRJEB43018, sample SAMN04849236) | marine metagenome | isolation source: floating plastic debris | place: Pacific Ocean | collected 2008-08-27 | study: EMG produced TPA metagenomics... | reverse complement strand
CAAGTCCTTCAGCAATGCCGTTGCCCTGCAGTGTCGCCAGAAGAACCGTGCCGTATCGCGTGTACTGGTTGATCTGTTTGCGGCCCTGCTCGCCTTCCTTCTTCAGCTGCTCCAGACGCGGCACAACGGCGGTCATAAGCTGCATGATGATGGATGCCGAGATGTACGGCATGACATTGAGGGCAAAGATGGCCATGCGGCCCACAGCGCCACCGGCAAACATGTCAAACATGCCAACGATGCCGCCTTGCTGCTGCTGGAACAGCTGCGCAAGTGCAATCGGGTCAATACCCGGCAGCGGGATATACGTCCCCAGCCGGTACACCAAAAGCGCGCCCAGCGTGAACCAGATGCGCTTTTTGAGTTCCTCCGCCTTGGCAAAGGCAGAGAAATTGAGGTTAGCCGCAAGTTGTTCGGCAGCCGCCGCCATATGCGCTCACTCCTTACAGGCCCCGCGCAACGCGTGGCCTTGGAAACTCAGCCAGACTTACGCGGAAGCAGTTTCATCAGCAGGCTTGGGCTGTGCTGATTCAACAATTTTGATCGACCCACCGGCTTTTTCAACAGCCTCAGTCGCACCCTTGGATGCGCTTGTGACCTCAAAAGCAACTTTGGCCTTCAACTCACCTTTGGCCAGCAAACGGACATCCACGTCTTTGCGGCGCAGGAGACCTGCAGCACGCAGCGCTTCAGCGTTAACCGGCTTCTTGCCGTCCAGTTTGCCGTCATCAATGGCGCGTTGCACGCGACCAATGTTCACGATTGCGTACACAGTCGGGAACGGGTTGTTAAAGCCCCGCTTCGGCAGGCGCATGTGAATAGGCATCTGGCCACCTTCGTAGCCCTTGATGGCCACACCTGAGCGTGACTTCTGACCCTTCTGACCGCGGCCGGCGGTGACGCCCTTGCCAGAACCGTAACCACGGCCAACACGGGTACGCTCCTTGCGGGCGCCTTCATTATCTTTGAGCTGGTTCAGCTTCATCTTTCAACTGCCTTTTGCTCAGGGACAAAAGCGCCCCAGGCGAAATACCAAAATGACGGTGGAAGAATGCCCTTAGGCGTCTTCCACGATCCGCACCAGGTGGTGCACCTTGTTGACCATGCCCCGCACAGCCGGTGTGTCTTCCAGCGTCCGGCGGCGATGCATCTTGTTGAGGCCAAGGCCGATCAGGACTTTTTCCTGCCAGTCCGGGCGGCGAATGGGGCTTCCCACCTGCTCAACTGTGATTGTTTTCTTCTTAGCTGCCATCGATCCAGTTCCTACTCAGCGTCTTCAAGCGCTTCGGAAGAAGCATCAGAACGACGGGAGACCACGTCGCTGACCTTGAGGCCACGGCGCGCAGCCACCATGCGCGGGCTCTGCTCGCGCGTCAGGGCATCAAAGGTCGCCCGAACCATGTTGTAGGGGTTCGAGGTGCCGATGGACTTCGCAACGAGATCCTGCATGCCCAGTGTTTCAAACACAGCACGCATCGGACCACCGGCGATGATGCCGGTACCCGGAGGCGCTGCACGCAGATACACACGACCTGCGCCATGACGACCTGCCACATCGTGATGCAGTGTCCGGCCTTCGCGGAGCGGCACACGGATCATCTGGCGCTTGGCCTGTTCCGTTGCCTTGCGGATAGCTTCCGGCACTTCGCGGGCCTTGCCCTTGCCAAAGCCAACCCGGCCCTTTTGATCACCAACCACCACAAGGGCAGCAAAACCGAAACGGCGACCGCCCTTCACCACTTTGGCGACGCGGTTGATATGCACCAGCTTGTCGACGAATTCGCTATCACGATCATCGCGATCGCGCCCACGTCCGCGATCATTCCGACCGCCTTGTTCCCGTGCCACGTGATTAACCCTCTCGCCTAGAATTCCAGGCCGCCCTCACGGGCAGCGTCGGCCAGCGCTTTCACACGGCCATGATAAATGTACCCACCACGGTCAAAGACGACGTCTGTCACGCCATTGTCTTTCGCACGCTTGGCAACCAGTTCACCCACAGCCGTAGCCGCAGCAACATCGGCGCCTGTCTTCAGGCTGTCGCGCAGATCCTTTTCCAGGGTCGACGCTGACGCCAGGGTCACACCCTGCACGTCATCAATCACCTGCGCGGAAATGTGCTTGGATGACCGGTAAACCGACAGGCGCGGGCGCCCGTTGGCTGTCTTCTTAAGCGAACGGCGCACCCGCATCTTGCGGCGTTCGCGCATCTTCATTGAATTGCTCATCTGCCTGTTCCGTTCACTTACTTCTTCTTGCCTTCCTTACGGAAGATGTATTCGTCGACATACTTCACGCCCTTGCCCTTGTAAGGCTCTGGCGGACGATAGCTGCGGATCTCGGCAGCAACCTGCCCGACCTTCTGCTTATCGATGCCTGAAATGACAACTTCCGTCGGCTTCGGCGTCTTGATCTCGATGCCTTCGGGCACCGGGTAGATCACGTCGTGGCTGAAACCGAGCGCAAGCTTCAGGCTCTTGCCCTGCATTTCTGCGCGATAACCAACACCATTGATCTCAAGCTCCTTGCTGAACCCTTCAGCAACGCCCTGCACCATGTTGGCCACAAGCGACCGCGACAGGCCCCACATGGCCCGTGCCCGCTGGCTCTCATCAACAGGCGCAACGGTCAGACCGTCTTCGCCCTGGCTGATCGTGACTTCCGGCACAAGCGTCAGCTCAAGCTCACCCTTGGACCCCTTCACCTTCACAGTCTGACCATCGACGGTCACTGTGACGCCACTTGCAATGGCGATAGGCATTTTACCGATACGCGACATATCTATTCGCTCCTAGTCCGCTGGTTTGTTCCTGCTTCCCCAACCGGGGAAAGCCCTAGAACACCTGGCAGAGAACCTCACCACCGACATTTTCCTCACGCGCGATGTGGTCAGACATCACACCCTTGGGTGTCGACAGAATGGAAATACCCAAACCATTGTAGACTTGGGGAAGATCAGTCACCGCGGAATAAACCCGGCGACCAGGCTTTGACACACGCTTGATCTCGCGGATCACCGGCGTGCCTTCAAAGTATTTGAGCTCGATCTCAAATTCCTTGCGACCATTGTCGAATGACACTTCCGCGTAGCCGCGGATGTAGCCTTCAGACTGCAGCACGTCGAGCACACGGCGTCGCAGGTTGGACCCCGGGGTCTGTACCTTGGACTTACCGCGCATCTGCCCGTTGCGGATGCGGGTCAGCATATCACCGAGGGGATCAGAAAAAGACATTTGCTAACTCCCTACCAGCTCGACTTTACCATGCCCGGAACCTGCCCGTTTGAGGCAAAGTCCCGAAGCGCGATGCGTGACATTTTCAGCTTGCGATAGTAACCGCGCGGCCGACCTGAAACTTCACAACGATTGCGCACGCGGCTGGGGGATGAGTCCCGCGGCAGTGCGTTCAGCTTCAGCTGAGCCTGGATCCGCTCCTCGATGGGCAGTTCCTGATTGTGAATGATTTCACGAAGTGCCGCACGCTTTGCCGCGTACTTCTTCACAAGCTGCTCCCGCCGCTTGTTCTTCTCAATGGCGCTCTTTTTCGCCATGCAGTCCTCCTAATCCCTACCGTATCGTTCGCGTAAAATGCTTACGACGTGAAGGGGAAGTTGAGTTCGCGAAGGAGTGCCCTCGCCTCGTCATCAGTGGAAGCCGATGTGCAGACAATGATGTCCATTCCCCACACGTGATCGACGTCGTCATAGTTGATCTCTGGGAACACGATGTGTTCCTTCAGGCCCATGGCATAGTTGCCATTGCCGTCAAAGCTCTTGGGGTTGAGGCCCCGGAAGTCACGCACGCGCGGCAGAGCAATGTTCACCAGGCGATCCAGGAATTCATACATACGCTCTTTGCGCAGTGTGACCTTGGCGCCGATATTCATACCCTCACGCAGCTTGAACGTGGCTTCAGACTTCTTGGCCTTTGTGATGACCGCCTTTTGACCCGTGAGGGCTTCAAGGGCGGCAACAGCAGACCCAATCTTCTTCGAGTCACCTACAGCGACGCCGGCACCAATGTTCAGCACGATCTTTTCGAGCTTGGGCACCTGCATCGGGTTTTTGTACCCGAACTCTTCAACAAGCTTTTCACGGACGACATTTTCATACGTCGCGCGGGCGCGCGGTACGTAATTGTCCGTAGCTACAGCAGCATCAGCCATCGATCACTTCTCCTGAGCGCTTCGCGACACGAACCTTGCGGCCGTCATCGAGCGTCTTAAAGCCAACCCGCGATGCAGACCCGTCCTTGGGGTCTTCAACCGCGATATTCGAAATGTGGATCGGCGCTTCCTTGGCGATGATCCCGCCCTCGGCCTGCGGCGTCTGGCGCTGGTGACGGCGAACAATGTTCACGCCCTGAACAACGGCACGGTTCTCCTCACGGAGAACCTTGAGCACTTCGCCCTTCTTGCCCTTGTCCTTACCGGTCGTAACAACGACCTTGTCGCCTTTGCGAATTTTCAGTTTCAAAGCCATGGCTCTAGAGCACCTCCGGTGCGAGCGAAACGATCTTCATCATGTTCTTGGCGCGCAGTTCACGGGTAACCGGGCCAAAGATACGTGTGCCGATCGGCTCACCATTGTTGTTCACCAGCACAGCCGCATTGCTGTCAAAGCGGATGGCACTTCCGTCCGGGCGGCGGATTTCCTTGGCAGTGCGTACAATCACTGCCTTCATCACGTCGCCTTTTTTTACACGGCCGCGGGGAATGGCTTCCTTGATGCTGACAACAATCGTGTCGCCAACACCAGCATACTTGCGCTTAGAGCCACCCAGCACCTTGATGCACTGAACGCGACGGGCACCTGAGTTGTCCGCGACGTCCAAATTCGACTGCATCTGGATCATTGTTTTATTCCTTCACGCTTACGCAAGCGCGCTTACGACCAAACTTAAACTCTCGAAACCGGAGGAAAGGCGCCTACACCTCTTCACCAGTGTAGATTTCCCAGCGCTTCGTCTTGGAAATCGGCACGCATTCACGAATGCGAACCTTGTCACCCGTCTTGAAAGCGTTCTGCGCATCATGTGCGTGATACCGCTTCGTCCGACGAATGGTCTTCTTCATGACAGGGTCAGTACACCGGCGCTCAGCGAGCACTGTGACCGTGTCTTTCATCTTGTCGCTCACCACGACGCCCTGGAGCACGCGCTTTGGCATCTTAGGTTCCTTCTAGTCCTGGTTAGACAGAAGCGTCGGCTTTGCCGCGCTCGCCCTGAATGGTTTTGATCCGCGCAATCGTGCGGCGGATTTCGCGCAAACGCGCAGTGTTATCAAGCTGACCCGTGGCCCGCTGGAAGCGCATGTTGAATGCTTCCTTGCGCAGCTTCACCACTTCGTCACTCATCTGGTCGGGCGTCATGTCCCGGACATCTGCAATCTTCATCAGTCCTATCCTCTTCGCGCCCTGCTAGTGCTCACCAACACGCGTGACCATGCGAACTTTCAGCGGCAGCTTGGCCGCACCAAGTTCCAGCGCTTCCTTCGCCACGTCGTGCGGAACACCATCAATCTCAAACATCACGCGACCCGGCTTCACCTTGGCCACCCAATATTCCGGCGTACCCTTACCTTTACCCATGCGCACTTCAGTCGGCTTCTTTGAAACCGGCACGTCAGGGAAGATGCGGATCCACACACGGCCGGCACGCTTCATGTGACGCGTGATGGCACGACGCGCGGCTTCAATCTGGCGCGCGGTCACACGCATCGGTTCCTGGGCCTTCAGGCCATGGGAGCCAAAATTCAAAGCTGTTCCGCCCTTGGCAACGCCATGGATGCGGCCCTTATGGGCCTTCCGGAATTTTGTGCGCTTTGGCTGCAGCATCTCTCTAAGTCCTCAAACTCTCAAACAACGTCGCGATTAGTCGCGACGGGGCCGACGATCGCCGCCACCGGGACGTCCACCTTCCTGAGCTGACAGAGCGCGCTTTTCGTGCGCCATGGGGTCATGCTCCAGGATTTCGCCCTTGAAAATCCAAACCTTGATGCCCGAAGCACCATAGGCGGTGAACGCCGTAGACGTGGCGTAGTCAATGTCAGCACGCAGCGTGTGAAGCGGCACACGGCCTTCGCGGTACCATTCAACGCGGGCGATTTCAGCACCACCGAGGCGACCGCCACAGGTGATACGAATGCCTTCAGCACCCATCCGCATGGCGGACTGAACAGAGCGCTTCATGGCTCGGCGGAATGCGACGCGACGCTCAAGCTGCTGAGCAATGGAATCTGCCACCAGCTGTGCATCGATTTCCGGCTTGCGCACTTCAACGATGTTGAGGTGCACTTCGCTGGAGGTCATCGACTGAATCTTGCGGCGCAGCGTTTCGATGTCCGCACCCTTCTTGCCGATCACAACACCCGGACGCGCCGTGTGGATCGTCACGCGGCACTTCTTGTGCGGACGCTCGATAACAACCTTGGAAATGCCGGCCTGCTTCAGTTCCTTCATCAGGAACTCACGGATGCGCACATCCTCATGCAGCAGCTCGCCATATTCGCCGCGGTTGGCATACCAGCGGGAATCCCACGTGCGGTTGACGCCAAGGCGCAGCCCGATTGGATTGACTTTATGTCCCATTACGCAGCTTCCCCTGAAGTCTCGGCACCTTTTTCGCGCACAACAATCGTGATCTGGCTGAACGGCTTTTCAATCCGGCCTACCCGACCGCGTGCCCGCGGCTTCCAGCGCTTCATGACCAGGTTCTTGCCCACATAGGCCTCGGAGACGATGAGCTCATCGACATCCAGGTCGTGGTTGTTTTCAGCATTGGCGATGGCGCTCTCAAGAACAGCCTTCACCGACTTTGAAATCCGCTTCGGTGAGAAAGTCAGATCAGCAATTGCACGATCAACCTTCAGACCACGGATGGACTGCGCAACCAGGTTCAGCTTGCGCGGGCTCGTGCGCAGCATGCGGCCAACCGCACGCGCCTCGTTTTCCGCCAGCTTCCGGGGTTTGGATGGCTTACCCATCGTTACTTCCTCTTCGCCTTCTTGTCAGCCGTGTGGCCGTAGTACGTCCGTGTCGGAGCGAACTCACCAAACTTATGGCCAACCATGTCTTCAGAGACCTGCACCGGCACATGCTTGTTGCCGTTGTAGACACCGAAATTCAGACCAACGAACTGCGGCAGGATCGTCGAACGGCGTGACCAGATCTTGATGATCTCGTTACGGCCCGACTCGCGAACAGTTTCGGCCTTCTTCAACAGATAGCCGTCAACAAACGGCCCTTTCCATACGGAGCGTGTCATTTACTTAGGCCCTACCGCTTCTTCTTGCGCTGATGACGGCTGCGCACGATATATTTGTCTGTGGACTTGTTGGAGCGTGTCCGGCGACCCTTTGTGGGCTTGCCCCACGGCGTCACCGGATGACGGCCACCTGACGTACGGCCTTCACCACCACCATGGGGGTGATCGACCGGGTTCATGGCAACACCACGAACCGTCGGACGACGGCCAAGCCAGCGAGACCGGCCCGCCTTACCAAGCTTGATGTTTGACTGGTCCGGGTTCGACACAGCGCCAACCGTGGCCATGCACTCGCCGCGTACAAGACGCTGCTCACCTGACCCGAGACGCAGAATGGCATAGCCCTGGTCACGACCGACCAGCTGCACATAAGTGCCGGCTGAACGCGCGATCTGACCGCCCTTGCCTTCCTTCATCTCCACATTGTGGACGATGGTGCCAATCGGCATCGCGGAAAGAGGCATTGCGTTACCCGGCTTCACGTCAACGCGGGCCCCGGCAATAACCGTATCGCCTTCGGCCAGACGCTGCGGCGCCAGAATGTAAGACAGCTCACCATCTTCATACTTGATCAGCGCAATGAAAGCTGTGCGGTTCGGGTCATACTCGAGACGCTGAACCGTTGCCGGAACATCGAACTTGCGACGCTTGAAGTCGATCATCCGATAGGTGCGCTTGTGACCACCACCTGTCTTGTAAGACGTGGTGCGGCCCTTGTTGTTACGGCCACCGGACTTGGTCAGGCCCTGGGTCAATGTCTTGACCGGCTTGCCTTTCCAGAGACCAGAGCGATCAACGGTCACCAGCTGGCGCTGGCTGGGCGTGATCGGGTTGTATTGCTTAAGTGCCATTTTTCCTGCGTCGTCCCTTAGAGGCCTGTGGTCACATCAATGGAGTGACCATCGGCAAGCGTGACGATTGCCTTCTTGATATCCGAACGTTTGCCAAGCATGCCGCGGAAGCGCTTCTGCTTGCCCTTGACCCGAAGCGTGTTGACGGCTTTCACCTCAACCTTGAAGAGAGACTCAACAGCCTCTTTCACCTGCGGCTTCGTGGCTTCAAGCGGAACACGGAAAACCACCTGGTTGTTCTCACCCGCAAGGGTGGACTTTTCAGTGATCACCGGTGCCTGAAGGACGGTGTAAAGATCTTCTGCCTTCATGAGAACCGGGCCCCCAGAGCTTCAACAGCTGACTTGGTCAGCACCAGAGTGTCGCGGCGCAGCACGTCATACACATTGATGCCCTGAACCGGCAGCACATCGGTGTGCGGAATGTTGCGGGCTGCCAGAGCAAAGTTGTCATCCAACTCGGCGCCATCAACGATAAGCGTGCTTGAGATACCCAGCTTGGCAAAAGCGTCCTTCACAACTTTCGTCTTCGGTTCGGACAGCTTGGCCTCATCAAGAACAATAATGGAGCCAGCCTGCGCCTTGGTCGAAAGAGCATGACGAAGAGCCAGCGCACGGACCTTCTTGGTCAGACCGTGAGCGTGATCACGCACAACCGGACCAAAAGCCTTGCCGCCGCCACGGAACTGCGGAACCTTCTTGTTACCATGACGCGCACCACCGGTGCCCTTCTGCTTGTACATCTTCTTGTTCGTACCGGCGATTTCGGAACTGCCCTTGGTCTTGTGTGTACCAGCACGGCGCTTGGCCAGCTGATAGGTCACCATGCGGTGGAGAATGTCGGTACGCGGCTCAAGCGCGAACACGTCATCCGGCAGATCAACGCTGCCCGCCTTCTTGGCGTCGAGTGTCTGGACGTCCAGCTTCATGACTATGCGTCGTCCTTGTTCTCAGAAGTGGTGTTCTCAGCTTCGTCAGCAACGACTTCTTCAGCCGGCGCTTCAGCAGCGGTTTCTTCTTCAGCAGGCTTCTCTTCAGCAGCGCCAGCGGTGCGGAACGCACCCGGCATCGGCACGCCATCGGGAAGCGGCTTCTTGACAGCATCAGACAGCTGCACCCAGCCGCCCTTGGAGCCAGGAATGGCGCCCTTCACCAGAATGAGACCGCGCTCCACGTCAGTGGAAACGATTTCAAGGTTTTGGGTCGTCACACGGGTCTGACCCATGTGACCGGCCATTTTCTTGCCCTTGAACACCTTGCCCGGGTCCTGACACTGACCGGTCGAACCGTGGGAACGGTGAGAGATGGACACACCGTGGGTTGCACGAAGACCACCGAAGTTGTGGCGCTTCATGCCACCCGCAAACCCCTTACCAATCGAGATGCCCGAAGCATCCACATACTGGCCAGCAACGAAGTGGTCAGCCTGAAGTTCGGCGCCCACGTCGATGAGGTTGTCCGGTGTCACGCGGAACTCGACAAGACGGCGACGGGGTTCCACCGACGTCTTGGCGAAGTGACCGCGCTCTGCACGGGTGAGATTCTTGACCTTAATGGAGCCGGCACCGAGCTGAAGGGCCGTGTAGCCATTCTTCTCTTCCGTGCGGTGTCCAACAACCTGGCAACCGTCGAGCTGCAATACGGTGACGGGAATATGCTTCCCCTCGTCCGTGAAGACCCGTGTCATGCCAACTTTTTGTGCGATCACGCCAGCGCGCATTTTTCGCACTCCTTGCTACTAATAAACCCTAGAGCTTGATTTCGACGTCAACACCAGCGGCGAGGTCGAGCTTCATCAGCGCGTCCACGGTCTGTGGTGTCGGGTCGACAATGTCGAGAAGACGCTTATGCGTCCGGATCTCGAATTGTTCACGGCTCTTCTTATCAATGTGCGGACCGCGAAGAACAGTGAACTTCTCGATCCGGTTCGGCAGCGGGATTGGCCCACGCACCGTTGCACCCGTCCGCTTCGCCGTATTGACGATTTCCAGCGTCGATGCATCGAGAATGCGATGATCGAATGCTTTCAAACGAATGCGAATGTTCTGGTTCTGCATGGAACCTGTTTCCCGTATAGGCGACCCGTTGCCGGGTCATTAGAAAGAACTTGGTCGTCAAAGTCAGGCGGGCGCGCCGATAAGGGACACCCCCCCGAAAAAAAATGAATAAAAAAATGTTGGGCCCAACACAGACGCGACCGAGGGGGCACCCAAA
>ERZ1740067.2787-NODE-2787-length-10326-cov-6.284101_pt1 | contig 10326 bp, 6 predicted proteins | sample MGYA00581736_ERZ1740067 | MGnify/ENA primary metagenome ERZ1740067 (study PRJEB43018, sample SAMN04849236) | marine metagenome | isolation source: floating plastic debris | place: Pacific Ocean | collected 2008-08-27 | study: EMG produced TPA metagenomics... | reverse complement strand
AGCCTGAGTGGCGGCAGCGGCGACGACACACTGGATGGCGGCGAAGGCGACGACACGCTGGGCGGTGTGACGGGCCAGGACCTGCTCGAGGGCGGTGCGGGCGCCGATACGCTCCGCGGCGGGCAGGGCGATGACACGCTGCGCGGCGGCGATGGCGAGGACGCGATCACGCTGGGCCCCGACAATGATCGCGCCGAAGGCGGGCAGGGGTCGGACAGGTTCACCTTTGACGGTCTGGGCAATCACAACATCATCGGTGGCGAAGACGCGGATGGATCCGATATCGACATCATTGATCTGACGGGTGTGAACGCAACCGTGATCCCCGATGCGCCGGGGTCGGAATCGGGTCTGATCGAGTTGCTGGACGACAACGGCAACATCGCACGGCGCGTCACCTATTCCGAGATCGAGCAGATTATCATCTGCTTCACCCCCGGCACGCGCATCGCGACCCAGACCGGCGAGGTGGCTGTTGAAGACCTCAGACCCGGCGACGCGGTCTTTACCCGGGACAACGGGATGCAACCGCTGCGCTGGGTCGGACGGCGCGATCTGGGGGCGGCCGAGCTGCACGATGCGCCGGAGTTCCAGCCGGTGCTGATCCGGCGCGGTGCGTTGGGCAAAGCGCTGCCCGAGCGGGACATGCTGGTGTCACCGCAGCACCGGATGCTCATTACCTCGGATATGGCGGAGGTTCTGTTCGAGGAACGTGAAGTGCTGATCCCGGCCAAGCATCTGACGGGCCTTGATGGGGTGGAGGCGGTGACCACGGATCAGGTCAGCTATCTGCACCTGATGTTCGACAATCACGAGGTCGTGCTGGCCAACGGGGCCTGGGCCGAAAGCTTCCAGCCCGCGGACCGGACGCTCAAAGGCATCGGTGCGCCGCAACGCACGGAAATCCTGTCACTTTTCCCCGAGTTGGAGACGCTGGACGGGCTGGATGCATACGGTGCTGCACGGATGTCGTTGAAGCGGCACGAGGCAGAACTGCTCGTCACGCATCTGCGTTAGCCGCGCGCCAGGCGGCCCAGTCCTCGGGCGTATCGAGATCAAGCCGCGCGCGCTGCGCCGGCAGGCGGACGAGATGCGTCTTGTGCGTGTGTGCGGCGAGGATGTGTTGCCCCCCGGCATCGCCGGTCAGCGCGCGGAACGCGGGAAACAGAGGGTGGCCGATGATGAGGGGGTGGCCGGGCTTGCCGTCCACGGTCGCACCGCGCCAGACGGTTGCGTTGGGATGCGACCGCGTGGTGTCGATTACCGTTCTGAGATCATCCGCCGTGATCTCGGGCAGATCGGCGAGCAGGACAAGTGCATGCGGCGTGTCAGGTGCGAGCGTGGCAAAGAGGCGGCGCAGGCTGGCCGCGATCCCTTCGCTGGCGTCTGGGACGCTGACTTTTTGTGCCGGGTCTTGGACATGGCCATGCCGTGCGTGAGGCTCGGGTGGAAGTGCTACCCGCACATCATCGCTGACCGCAAGCGCCATCTGGACGCGGTTCGCGATCAGCGGCTGGCCCGCGACCTCCATCAGTAACTTGTCGCGCCCCCGCATCCGCGAAGATGCGCCCGCGGCGAGGATCAGGATCGGCATCATGGCCCAAGCCTAGGCTGCGCGTGTGGGCAGGGCAATGCGGCCGTGATCCCATTGCCGCTGCGCGACGACATGTTTTAGGGGGGCTTTGCCCCCCGGCTTCGCCTCCCCCCAGGATTTTTCGGGACAAAGACGGGTCTCAGGCACGCATGGCGGTGCCATCGGGGTCAAAAAGCGGGGTTTCGGTGCGTTTGGCGGGGCGCATCTGGCCGAGGATTTCGATCTCGACATCCGTGGTGTCGGCGATGCGGTCGGTGGGCAGGAAGCCGAGGGCGACCGATTGTGCGGCATGGTGCGAATAGCCGCCCGAGGTGCAGAACCCCACGACCTGACCGTCGCGCCAAATGGGCTCGTAGCCGTGCACGTCTGCATCATCAGCATCGACGAGAAAGGCGCAGAGCATGCGCAGCGGCGGGCTTTGCCGCAATTCGGCATAGGCGTCGCGCCCGATGAAGTCGGGTTTCTTGTCGAAGGGGATGAATCGGTCAAGCCCGGTTTCCAATGGCGTATAGTCGGGGGAGAATTCGGACAGCCAGGAGCCGAAGAACCGGTCGAGGCGCAGGGACATCATCGCGCGCATGCCGAACGGGGTGATGTCATACGCTTGGCCCGCTTGCCACAGGGCCCACCACAGGGCGCGGTGTTGGGTGGCATTGCAGTAGATCTCGTATCCCAGATCTCCCGTGTAGGACAGGCGTTGCACGATACAGTCCACGCCACCGACCGGCATGCGCAGGACATCCATGAAACGGATGTGGCCGAGCTCCTGGCCGCATGCGGCCTCGAGCACGTGGCGGGCATTGGGCCCTGCGATCTGGAAACCGGTGCGGCTGTCGGAGATGTTGTCGATCTGTACGCCGTCCTGATGGGCCAGAAACCAGCGCATGTGGACGGCCTGTGCGCCGTAGGAGCCGGTGATCTGGAACGCGTCGTCGCTGAGGCAGGACAGGGTGAAATCACCGATGATGCGCCCCTTGGGCGACAGCATGGGCGAGAGGCTGACGCGCCCTTGCTTGGGCACGCGACCGGCAAAGATGCGATCGACCCAGGCGCGCGCATTTGGCCCGGTGACGCTGTATTTGCCGAAATTCTGCAGCTCGTTGATGCCGACGCTGCTGCGGACGGCCTTGACCTCGCGCGCGGTGGCGGCAAAGGCGTCGGAGCGGCGGAAGGACGGCGTCTCGTATGCCGGCTCACCGTCCCGGGCAAAGTAATTGGGCACCTCGAGCCCGAACTGATGGCCCCAGACCGCGCCCAGATCGCTGAAGATGTCATACATCGCCGTGGTGCCATGGGGCCGGGCGGCGGGCAGTTCCTCGTTCGGGTAGGCGACGGAAAACCGCTTTTGGTAGTTCTCGATCACCTTGGGACGGGTATAGCCGGGGCCGATCCAGTTGCCGTAGCGGGCGACATCCATTGCCGTGACATCGCGGTCGCACTCTCCCTCGATCATCCATTGCGCGAGCATGAGGCCCACACCACCGCCCTGGGAAAAGCCCGCCATGACACCGCAGGCGGACCACAGGCCCTGGCGCCCCGGGATGGGGCCCACCAACGGGTTGCCATCGGGGGCGAAGGTGAAGGGGCCGTGGATCACGGATTTGACACCGGCACGTTCCAGAACCGGGAACCGTTTGTAGGCAAAATCGACGCTGTCCGCGACCTTGTCGAAATCATCCGGCAGCAGCTCGTGACCGAACTCCCACGGGGTGCCGTCCACGGCCCAGGGCTTGCAGGGTTGTTCGTAGAACCCGATGCACAGGCCGCGGCCCTCCTGGCGCAGGTAGCTTTCGCCAGCGGGGTCCATGACATGTGGGTGCTCGGCGTCACGCTCGTAGATTTCGGCGATATCGTCGGTGACGAGGTACTGATGCTCCATCGGGTGCAGCGGCAGGTAGGTGCCCATCATCGCGCCGACCTCGCGGGCCCACAGACCTGCGGCGTTGACCACATGTTCGGTCTGGATCGTGCCCTTGTCGGTCACGACCGCCCATCCGTCCTTGGTGAGGTTGATCGCAGTCACCTTGCAGTGGGTTTCGATGCTGGCCCCGCCCATCCGGGCGGCCTTGGCATAGGCATGGGTGGTGCCGGACGGATCGAGGTGGCCATCGAGCGGGTCGTAAAGCGCGCCGATGATCCCGTCGGTGTTGGTGATGGGGGCGACCTGCCGGATCTCTTCGGGGCCGATGATCTGCGTCTCGAGCCCCATGAACCGGTGCTTGGCGCGTTCGGCCAGCAGCATGTCGAAGCGGTCCTCGTTGTCGGCCAGCGTCACGCCGCCGACATGGTGCAGCCCGCAGGACATGCCTGTGATTTCCTCGAGCTCGCGGTAAAGCTTGATCGTATAGCCCTGCAGAGCCGCCATGTTGGTGTCGCCGTTGAGCGTGTGGAACCCGCCCGCGGCGTGCCAGGTGGAGCCTGAGGTGAGCTCGGACCGTTCGACCAGCATCACGTCGGACCACCCCAGCTTGGTCAGGTGATAAAGCACGGAGGCGCCGACAACGCCGCCGCCGATGACAACAACGCGGGCTTGGGTTTTCATGTCTTTTGCCTTCGTGTTCCGGGTGGCCGTCCGGCCATTTGCGGTCAGTTTATGGGCTGGAACGCCGCTAAGGAATGGCGCTTGCGACATGTGGTGTCGTTTGTGGCGATTGGCTCAGAGGTTTTGTGTGGCGCGCCGGTTTGCGATCAGGTTGCGGCGCGTGCGCAGGATCAAAGCCCGGCGCAACCACCTGGGCAGGCTGGTCTGCTTTAACTGGCGCACTCTGTCGAGCTGCTGTTTTCGGTAGGTTTTGAACCGCGCGGCAGGGGCGTAGCTGTCGGGCGCGAAGGTGTCCAAACGGTGCTGGATCCAGTCGACAACGGCCTGGGGTTCGTGGCCACGGGCGACGAGTTTGCGGGCAAAGGCGCGTTCACGGCGGGCACAGACCTGTTCGATGCGGGCGATCTGGGCCTGATCGTGCGTGATCCCGTTTGCATAGAGGCGGGCATGGCACATCTCGTGCACGATACACAGGGCAATGTCCGAGATGTCGCCGGAGGCGATGGTGTCGGTGCCGATATAGCAGGTCCGGCTGGCATGGACGTACCATGCCGCCGATTGGTTTGTGGCTTCGGCGGCGATCCCGCCGGGCAAGGTGCGGGCAAGCCGGGCAAAGCTGATGGGATCGGTGTCGGCAATGAGGTCAACCGCTTGTTTCAGCCGACCGAGCGCTGTGTCCGGTGCGAGAAAGTGGATGCGCAGCAAGACGCCCCGATAGGGCGTGTGGTCGAACTGGAACGCGTGTGCGCGCTGCGTGATGTGGCGACGGAGGCGTTTTGGAAATGTTCGGAGGGAGTGAAACGATGCGCTGAGCATGGGGGCCGTGATGTCATGGGACCTGTTGCGCACTGTGCGTGCAGACTGTGGCCAGGATGCGGCAGGTGCGGGCCGTTTCAGGGACATGACGTGCCCCTGAATATGCGCTGAGGGCCGTTTCGCGACACGGCTTGTCGGGAAAGTGCAATCGCAGGCCTGCGAAGCGTTCCAGCTTGCCACCAAGCAGAGGAGAGTGACATGCGGACCCATGCACAGGCGGTTGTGATCGGAGGCGGGGTGATCGGGTGTTCGATCCTGTACCACCTGACAAAGCTGGGGTGGACGGATGTTGTGCTGCTCGAGCGGGACGAGCTGACCTCCGGGTCGACCTGGCATGCGGCGGCCAATATCCACGGGCTGCATGACAGCACGAATATCTCGCGCATTCAGCACTATACGATGGGGCTTTACAAGGAGCTGGAGCAGGAGACGGGGCAGGGCTGCGGGGTGTTTCAGCCGGGCTCGCTTTATCTCGCGCAGACCCAAGAGCGGGTCCACCAGCTGCGGCTGCAGGCAGCGAAGGCCAAGCTTTATGGCATGAATTTCCACGAGGTCGACCGCGCGGAGGCGGAACGGCTGCATCCTCTGGTCGATTTCGACGGCATCCGCTGCATCATGTGGGAACCCGAGGGCGGCAATGTCGATCCGTCGGGCGTGACCAATGCCTATGCCGCGGGCGCGCGGGCGGCGGGGGCGGAGATCATCCGGTTTTGCCCGGTGACGGGGACCGAGGCGCAGTCTGACGGCACCTGGATCGTGCGCACCGGCAAAGGCGACATTGCGACCCCTTGGGTGGTGAATGCCGCTGGCCTGTGGGGGCGGGAGGTGGCGGCGCTGGCGGGCATTTCCCTGCCGCTCTTGCCGACGGAACATCAGTATTTCGTGACGGAAACCATTGCCGAGATTGCGGCGATGGACCGCCGCTTGCCTTCGGTCGCGGATCGGGATGGCGAGTACTACCTGCGCCAGGAGGGGCAGGGGCTGCTTGTCGGGGCATACGAAAAGGACGTGCGGTTCTGGGCTGAGGACGGCACGCCGCAGGGCTTCGGCCACGAGCTTTTTGCCGATGATCTGGAGCGGATCGAGGAAAACATGATGCGCGCCATCGACCGCGTGCCTGCCGTGGGCGATGCGGGGATCAAGCGGGTGATCAACGGGCCGATGATCTGGTCGCCGGATTCAAACGTGCTTTTTGGTCCGGTGCCCGAGATGACCGGCTATTTCTGCTGCAACGGGATCATCCCCGGCTTTTCGCAATCCGGTGGCATGGGCCTGCTGGCCGCACAGTGGATGGTCGAGGGCGAGACGCATTACGACATGTTCCCGTGGGACGTGGCGCGCTTCGGCAGCTGGGCCGGCAAGGCGTTTACCAAGGCGCGTGTGGGTGACCAATACGCGCACCGGTTCAAGATCCACTTTCCCGGAGAGGAGCGTGAGGCGGGCCGTCCCGTGCGTACGCGACCGGCCTATGATCTGCAACGGCGGATGGGCGCGCAGATGGGGCTGAACTATGGCTGGGAACACCCGCTGTATTTTGGCGATGTGCCCGACACCGCAGGGTTCACGCGACAGCCCTGGTGGGACGTGGTGGGCGACGAATGCCGTATGCTGCGGGACCGCGCCGGTATCATCGACATTTCGAACTTTGCCAAATACCGCGTGACCGGACCGGATGCAGAAGCATGGTTGAACGCCGTCTTTGCCAACCGGATGCCGCGCAGCGTCGGCCGGTCATGCCTCACGCCACTGATCGGCAAGCGGGGCGGCATTGCGGGCGACTTTACCGTCACACGGCTGGCCGAAGAGACCTTCTGGATCATCGGGTCGGGCATGGCCGAACGCTATCACCAGAGGTTCTTCAAGGCGGTGCCACTGCCAGAGGGCACCACATTCGAAAGCCTCACCGACGATTGGTGCGGGTTCAACGTGGCGGGGCCCGAGAGCCGCGCGCTGTTGGCGCGGCTCACCAATACATCGCTCGACACGGCCGACTTTCCGTTCATGCGCTCGGCCATGATCGAGCTTGCGGGCGTCGCGGCGCTGGCGCTGCGCGTGTCGTTCACCGGCGATCTGGGCTGGGAACTGCATTGCCGGTCCGACGATCAGGTGCGCCTTTATCAGGCGCTGATCGATGCCGGGGCCCCGATGGGCGCCGGGCCGGTGGGCAGTCGCGCGCTGATGAGCTTGCGGGTGGAAAAGGGGTATGGCTCGTGGAGCCGCGAATACAGCCCCGAATACTGGCCACAAGAGGTTGGCCTCGATCGTCTGGTCAAGTGCGACAAGGATTTCCTCAACAAGGGTGCGGTGGAAAAGGTGCTGGCCCAACCGGCGCGCGAATCACTCGTGATGCTGGCGTTGGATGGGGCGCAAACGGACGCGTCTGATGCAGATGTGAGCGGCGGTGAGCCGATCTTTTGCGACGGAAAGGGCGTCGGACGGGTGACGTCGGGGGCGTATGGCTACACCGTCGGGCAAAGCCTCGCGCTCGGATATGTGTCAGGTGTCGGCCCCGGCGCCGAGGTCGATGTGATGCTGCTCGGAGAGCCGCATCGCGCAATAATACTTGACGCTCCGCCCTTCGATCCGGAGGGCAAACGACTGCGCGCATAGCGCGCGTACAAGCCCGGCGGGAGATGGGATCTGACGCGGCGCAACTGGTAAAACCAGGCCTGTAACTCGCCCCAACAGCCGATCAGCCCCACCTCCACATCAGGCCACCCGGCAGCGTTTACTCTAAATAGCGTCACATGGTAAGACGGCCTCATGTTGGGGGAACGCATGGATCATGAGATGCGGATTTTTGTCTCGAATGGGGCAGTCACGCATTTCACGTTACGCGAGTTGCTGGGGCTGTATCAGTCCTGGCAATTGTGGTTGCTGGTATCGGTTGGCTTTCTGATCATGTCGACGGGGCACCCCGTGACATTGCCGCAATTCGAAGGGTTTGGCGTACGTTTGGCCTTTTGGGTCATCGCGCTGATCATCTACCTGGTGGTGTCGGTGCCGTACGGCATGGCGTTCGACTGGGCCTGGCGCCACAGCGTGGGAACGCCCATTCCGCTGATCGTTCTGTCTGTGCCGCTGGTCCTGCTGTCGACGATCACCGCAGCGCTGGGTCTGGCCGTGGTGTTCGAACCGGGACGGCCGCTTACGGACATGATCACCTGGCAGATGCATGCCCGAAACATATTCGTCGCGCATGTGTTCGAGACGGCGGCGTTACTGTGGCTGATGCCCGCCCTGCGGGTCAAGCGGGAGGATCAGCGCACAGTGGCCCTCGCCGGACGCCGCTTGCTGATCAAGGATATCGCGCGGGTAAAAGCGGCAGAACACTATCTCGAGGTGCATACGCCCGCGGGTGTCGAAGTGCTGCGCGAGCGGATGAGTACGTTTCTGGAACAGGTCGCCCCGGAGGATGGCGTGCAAACGCACCGCTCTCACTGGGTCGCGCGGCAGCATGCGTCGACGTTGAAGGGCTCGGTGCTCGAATTGCCCTGCGGCAAGACGGTGCCTGTGGCGCGCGGGCGCCAGAAACAGGTGCAGGACTGGCTTGACCGGTTTCCGCCGCCCGACGGGGACGCCAGCAATTGCGCGTCGGTCAATCGAGCGCCGCAATCCTGAGGCCGGTGATGCGGTTACCGTGCCGTTCGGTGACCTCGAACCGAAAGCCGTGAAAGCTGAACACTTGCCCGACGGTGGGGATCGTCTGCGCCTCGTGGATCACGAGGCCCGCGACGGTGTTGGCCTCATCATCGGGCAGGTTCCAGTCGGTGGCGCGGTTGAGATCGCGGATCGTCATCGCGCCATCGACGGCAAAGTACCCTTCGGCATCGCGTTCCAGCGCCGGTTCATCGTCCGGGTCGAACTCATCCGTGATCTCGCCCACGATCTCTTCGAGAATATCCTCGAGCGTGATGAGCCCCTGGAGCGAGCCATATTCGTCCACCACCAGCGCGAAATGCGTCCGCAGGCGCAGAAACTCGCGCATCTGGTGGTCCAGCGTCGTGGTTTCGGGGACAAAATAGGGGGCGGTCGTGACCGCCACCATGTCGAAATCCTGCAGGTTTGCCGTGCCGCCCTTGCCCGCGATCTCCTTGTAAATCGCGCGGCTGAGATCCTTGGCGTGGATCACGCCGGTGATATTTTCGGGTTCATCGGCGTAGATCGGCAGGCGTGTGTGGTTGGACTGCAGACATTGTTCGAGGATGTCTTGCGTACTGTTGGCGCCGTCGATCATCTCGATGCCCGAGCGGTGCAGCATGATCTCTTCGACCGTGCGGTCGCCGAGGTCAAGCGCGCCCAGGATGCGGTCACGGTCTTCCTTTTCCACCACACCTTCGGAGTGGCCCAGCTGCAGCGCGCCGGCAATCTCCTCGCGCACCGCCATGATGTGGCTGTCGGGGTCGATCTGGACGCCAAAGATGCGCAGCACGCCGCGCACCAGCAGCCGCACCGCCGACACGATGGGGGCAAAGATGGTGACCACAAAGCCGATGGGCCGCGACACCATCGATGCGGCGGTTTCGGCGTTCGAAATGGCATAGGTCTTGGGCAGAACCTCGGCAAAGATCAGGACAAGCAGGGTCATCACAAGGGTGGCGAGGGCCACGCCGCTTTCGCCAAAAGCGCTGGTAAAGATCGCGGTGGCAAGGGACGTGGCGAGGATGTTCACCAGGTTATTGCCCAACAGGACCGATCCGATGAGCCGTTCATTGTCCTCGGTGATGTTCAGCGCGCGGCGGGCCCCGACCGACCCCCGGTCAGCCTGTGCGCGCAGCTTGCCGCGTGACGCTGCCGTCAGCGCGGTTTCCGAGCCGGAGAAAAAGCCCGACATCACCAATAGTCCGAGGATCACACCGCCCGTGATCCAAAAGGCGGCGTCGAGGGTCGTGCTGGGATCTTCCATTCGCGATTATTCCTTTATCTCCGTATGGGTTATGGGGGGCGCAGGCAGCGCAATCAAGGGATGGGGTCCTGCGGGCCGCGGATTTGGGCGTGCGCGCTCGGCCGGTGCGCGCATTTGGCATGAGCTGTTGCGATTTTCGGGCAAAGCGAACCGCGGCGATGCTGTGGCCCGGTGAACGTGCGATGATTGAGGGTGGAGGCGCGTGCCATATGGCAATGCAAGGCCTGCCGCCGGGCGACAAAGGCCGCCTATTGGCCGTCCGAAGATGTGCCGCGGGATTTGCGGCTGTCGCGTGCCAGCGGGTGATGTTCAAGCACCAGCGCGGTCAACCGTTCGTCCACCACATGCGTGTAGATCTCGGTCGTGGCCACGTCGGCGTGGCCCAGCATCGTCTGGATGGCGCGCAGGTCAGCGCCGACCAGGCGAAGCGGGGCAGAGAGGGAGAGCACCCGGCGGGACACCAGGAAC
>ERZ1740067.2786-NODE-2786-length-10330-cov-17.897908_pt1 | contig 10330 bp, 11 predicted proteins | sample MGYA00581736_ERZ1740067 | MGnify/ENA primary metagenome ERZ1740067 (study PRJEB43018, sample SAMN04849236) | marine metagenome | isolation source: floating plastic debris | place: Pacific Ocean | collected 2008-08-27 | study: EMG produced TPA metagenomics... | reverse complement strand
TCAAGTACGCATGGGGCAAGACTTCATAAGCGATTTTTCTATATCTACTCTCTTAGTGGATATTTGAAAAGTAAAAAAGCTGACGGGATTCAGCCTGTAGTTGAACAGCCAACAGCTCCCTTCAGCGATGACTCAAATTTATCCCAGCGACCTTAACGACTAACAGTGGACCTTACTTGAAGCCCTACTGCCTCCCGCCAAGCCTAGTGGTCGTCCTCGCACCGTGGACCTACGTCAGATAGTCAATGCCATTCTCTATGTCCTTTGCACTGGCTGCGCCTGGAGATACCTCCCCAAAGACTATCCCAAATACAAGACGGTGTATCACTACTTTGCCCAGTGGCGCGATGACGGCACCTGGCATCAAGTTCATGAACGACTCAGACATCAGACAATGGACCCGAACCGTGGAGTATGGCCGTTTCCCTCTCCCTCTCTGGCGGTGGCGGATAGTCAATCAGTGTCAACGGCTCCCATGGTTCATGAGCACGTGGGCTACGACGGTGCCAAGAAAATCAAGGGGCGAAAACGCCATCTACTCGTGGACAGTCTGGGGATTGTTTTGACGGTGGTGCTCACCGCTGCCAAAGTATCCAAGGGAGCGGAATTAAAGCAACTGCTCCATCAGACCCGCCGAGCGTGGGTCTGATGGAGCATCTAGGTGTGGTGTTAGTTGACGGAGGCTACCAGGGAGAGGCATTGGTACGGTGGGTGATGGACACTTGGCGCTGGGTACTGGAGAAGGTGCTGCGACCATCCGAAACGAAAGGCTTCGTGGTGATTCCTAAACGGTGGGTCGTCGAGCGCTGCTTCGGATGGTTTCGATGGTGTCGTCGTTTGAGCCGAGACTACGAGTATTCCCTTCATAGTGCCGAGAGTTGGGTTTACATTGCATCCATTCGTCTCCTATTCAGACGCCTGACGTCGTGAATTAGACTTTTCAGACATCCACTTAGATATATTTCAAAATACCTACATTATTTTTTTCGTAGTAGCGTAAGGCCATCACCAATGGTCAACATACTCATCTCAACTTCAATTTCCTCGCGAAGTCTAGCATTCAAGTTTCTCAAAGCTCGGGTACGTCGGTCATCTGATCGGGAATTAGTAACTCGTCCACTCCAAAGAACGTTATCGATCGCCACAACCCCCCCGGTGCGAACTAGCTTTAGACAGCGCTCATAGTAAGCCTCATAATTTTGCTTATCAGCATCAATAAATGCGAAGTCAATTGAGGGGCGCTCGTTTTTTTCTATTAATTCATCAAGAGTTTCTAGGGCAGGGGCTACATGCAAAGTAATTTTGTGATCAAGTTGAGCCTTTTTCCAAAACTCTTGGGCGATCGCTCCGGATTCAGCATCGATATCACAGGCGATGATATGTCCATCTTCTGGCAAAGCAAGAGCCATCCATAGCGTGCTGTATCCAGTAAATGTTCCAATTTCTAGAATGTTTTTAGCTCCCATGATTTTGAGCAATAAATTTATAAATTGCCCTTGATCAGGGGGGATAAGCATTTGTGAACCAGGACGCTCAGCACTCACTGACCGTAGCTGGCGAAGAATGCTGGGCTCCCGAACAGACACTGACAATAGATAGTCGTATAACTCGGGACTAACACCTGACGTTTTTGAAGGCATATTTAGTCAGCTCTCCATCATCAATAAGCAGTGTGATCAAGCCTGAAACCTTGTGTTTTCCTTGTTAGGATATGGTTACTAGCCTGCATATCATTGTGTTGCTATGACGTTTGCGTCATTTAAGCCTTTGAGCTGAGCAACATTTTTGTGCAGATTGTACGTACACTTCGTCCTCCCTTGTGCAATTGGAGCCATGTCCCAAACAACTCTGCAATCACAAACAGTCGCGCTGACGGAGACGGGATCGGACGTTGAGCTGCGCAAGGTTTTTAAGGTTTTTAACGGTGAGACGGCAGTTCGGGGAGTTGACTTAACCATCGGGCAAGGTGAATTTTTCAGCATCTTAGGACCGTCAGGATGTGGAAAAACCACGACGTTGCGACTCATCGCTGGGTTTGAGACACCATCAGCAGGTGAAGTACTAGTTCGTGGGCAGTCGATGTTAAATGTGCCCCCAAACCAGCGGCCGGTTAATACGGTGTTTCAAAGCTACGCCCTATTTGGCCATATGACGATTTGGGACAATGTAGCGTTCGGGCTAAAGATTAAGGGGTTAACGAAGGCCGAGCTGGAAGGCCAAGTACGAGAAGCATTGGTCCTAGTCAAAATGGAGTCTTTTGCTCGACGATACCCAGCGCAGTTATCAGGAGGCCAGCGACAACGGGTAGCGTTGGCGCGGGCTTTGGTAAACCGTCCAGCGGTATTGTTGCTAGATGAGCCGCTAGGAGCATTGGATTTAAAGCTGCGTAAGGAAATGCAGATGGAGCTATCTAGCTTGCATCGAGAATTAGGCATGACCTTTGTGATGGTGACCCATGACCAGGAGGAAGCGCTGAGTTTATCGGACCGTATTGCGGTGATGAACGAGGGGCGCGTGGAGCAGGTGGGAACACCGAGTGAAATTTATGAGGCGCCACGATCACCATTTATTGCCGATTTTATTGGGGAGACTAATTTATTACGCGGACGGCTGGCTCAGGTGGATCGTGAAGGCTGGCAAGTGGAAACAGACCATGGCTCTCCAATAATGGTACGGCCGGTGGCAGATTGGCAGCCAGGTAGAGGAGATGCGATCGCCGTCAGCGTTCGTCCAGAAAAAGTAGGGTTAAGCTTGTATCCCCCTGAAGTAAAAGTCAATTGTTTTGAAGGCGAACTGCAAAACATTATGTATTTGGGAACCCATGTGCACTACGCAGTGGAGTTGCGTTCAGGGGAGAAGATTACGGTAATGCAGGTAAATACCGGCGGAGAGATGCCCACGGTGAGTACCCAAGTTTACGTTCACTGGTCCACTCAAGACGGCTTGGCAATGCCTGCCTAGGAGTGTCGTTAATCAAGGTTGAGGAAATTCACACTGTGGAGAGCAATCACTTCTGCAATGAACAATGCTTCAGTCTTAGTGTTTGTGGTTTCCAGTGGATTCATGCAATGGGGAACGTTTCTAAAAACCAACGGTTGGCGGACGACTTTTGAGGATAGGCTAAGGTAATTGTGGTTTCCACATTGAAGGATGAATGGCTAGCAGCAGTTGCAGGGCATTCTTATGGAGAAGTGGAACTTCGGTTTTTTCAAATTGATTTGCTTCTGCTGTTTTATTTTTGGTGACGATGGCTGGCGGTAGCTATTCTCGACGGGCTTTTTTACAGCAAACGGCGGCGGCAGCAATGGGGCTGTCCCTGTCTAGCTGCGGCTGGCGCTTGGCGAACGTGCGCCCGACAAACACTGCGTCAGCGGATACAAGTAAGCTTTATATCTTCACCTGGGCAGGCTACACCGACAAGGCACTTCTGGAACAGTTCACGGCTGAAACGGGCGTTTCCGTGGTTGTGGATATTTACGACTCCAATGAGGCAATGCTGGCAAAGCTTCAATCCGGTGGTGGTGGTGCTTACAGCATCGTTTATCCATCGGATTATATGGTGCGGCGAATGCGAGATTTGGACTTACTCCAAGAATTAGATCGCGATCGCATCAGCGGATTAGATAGCTTATTTGAGCCTTATCAAGACCCGTCTTACGACCCCAACAATCGACACAGCGTTCCAGTGTCATGGGGTACGACGGGGCTGGTTTATAACCGAAAGTCCCTAGGAACGGAGCCTCAAGACTGGGATTTTCTGTGGGATCAGCGAGAAAAGCTGACCCGAAGAATGACGCTAATGAATGATACGCGAGAGACCATGGGGGCTTCTTTGCGCCGACTCGGGTTCTCTTACAATGCGGAGGATCCTGAAGCGATTAGGAAGGCATTTGAAGCCTTACAGGAGTTGAAGCCGTTTTTGGCAAACTTTACGACGGATGCATGGCGCGATCGCATTGTTGCCGGAGATTTGTCGGTAGCCATGGGATATTCAGTGGATGCTGTTGGCGTAGAGTCGGAAAATCCCGACTTAGGCTACGTAATTCCTGCCAGCGGAGCTTCATTGTGGACTGACACAATGGCGATTCCAGTCACTGCACCGAATCCTGATGCAGCTCACGCTTGGATTGATTTTATGTTGCGTCCTGATGTCGCTGCTTCTGTTACAAAATCGTTGTCTTTTGCCACCCCTAGTCGAGACGCTTTTGAGCTGTTGCCCCCTGATATTTCTGAGAATCCCAGCCTGTTTCCCCCTGATGACGTTCTGGCAAAATGTGAAGGGCTTGCGCCGGTGGGGGCTTCAACAGCGTTGTACGAGCGATATTGGAATCAGTTAACCAGCGGCTAGCCATTCAACGGATAACTTTAACTGGACTTAGCAAGGAAGTTACACCAGGCAAGCACCAATAGGAATGTGGTTATTGGGGGTTGGGCAGGATATCTTAGACACAGTTCTAAAGTTGAATAGCCGCCTTGTTATGGGGCATTTAACGCTTTTTCAGCATAATTTTTACCGAAGCCGTGACTCAAACAGCGCCTCCTCCAAATACTCCAGGCTCTTTGGACAGTGTGCCCAATGCTGCAAAGAAGCATTGGGTTGGACCGTGGGCGCTGCTAGGGCCTCCAGGGTTATGGCTGGTGCTGTTGTTGGTGCTGCCAACACTGGTGATTTTTGAGCTGAGTTTGGTGCCGGGCATTCGTCCAGGGGACTTGGTTAATCCTTCGGGATTGGACAATTACACGCAGATTTTTGAATCCGTGTATTTGCGAGTGATGTTGCGATCGCTTCTCTTCGCCATCGGCACCACCGTGGTCAGCTTAGTTTTGGGATTTCCCGTTGCCTACTGGATTGCTCTCATGTCTCCTAAGCGCTGGCGGAATTTACTGCTAGTGGCATTTATTTTGCCCCTGTGGACTTCGTCGCTGCTACGCTCCTACGCATGGATTTCAATTTTGCGTCCCACGGGAGTATTGAATTCGTTTTTGGGAATTTTTAATTTACCGGCACTGGATATTTTGAATCAGTCCCCTGCTGTACTGGTGGGAATGAGCTACAGTTTTTTGCCCTACATGGTGCTGATTTTGTACTCATCCCTGGAAAAGCTAGATTTGAAGTTATTGGAAGCAGCCGCAGACCTGGGCGCCACACCGATTCAATCCTTTTGGAAAATCACGGTGCCCCAAAGTTTTCAGGGCATTGCGGCAGGTTCGCTGTTGGTATTTATTATCAGCCTGGGGGATTTTATTAATCCAGAATTACTGGGAGGCGCATCCAGCATGACCGTTTCCCGATTGATTTACAATCAGTTTTTAGGACCCACGCAAAACTGGGGTTTTGGTTCATCTCTCAGCATGATTATGATTTTTGCGGTGAGTGCAGCGGTGGCTTTGCTGATTCGCTACGGCAATACCTCTTCTGGAAAAGTTTAGGCGACCTTATCGACAGCGATACCTGTGTTATTCGCCAAGGAAATATAAGACACTGCAGTACCTATGAGTGCAATTCAACCTAACCTGGATTCACAGGAGGACATCGTCGAAACTATGGCTACGCCGAAGCTAAGAATTTCCTGGCAAGGGGCTTTTTCAACGGTGATGTACTTTTTGATGTACTTGCCGATTTTGGTGCTGACGGTTTACAGCTTCAACGAGTCACCTTATAGCGCTGGGTGGAAAGGTTTTACGTGGCGATGGTACGGGCAACTGTTTGGCGACACAAGAATTTTGACGGCACTGCGCACCAGTTTGGCAGTAGCACTCTTGGCGGTGGGGCTATCGGCGGTATTGGGAACGATGATGTCGGTAGGGCTATCGCGCTATAAGTTCCGAGGGAAGAAGCTTTACCTGGGAATGTCCTATTTGCCGACAATTGTGCCGGACATCGCCATGGCGGTGGCGACGCTGGTGTTTTTGGCGGCGTTGGCAATTCCCTTGAGTTTGTGGACGATTATTGCGGCCCATGTGGTGTTCTGCCTGGCTTACATTGCGATCGTTGTGTCTACACGGCTGGCAGATTTGGACCCCCATTTGGAAGAAGCAGCATTAGATTTGGGCGCTACACCGGTTCAATCCTTTTTCAAAGTTTTGCTTCCTCAGCTGGCGCCAGGTATTTTGTCGGGTTGTTTGCTAGCGTTTGTGCTGAGTTTGGATGATTTTTTGATTTCCAGCTTTACAGCAGGAAGTGGGGCGACAACGCTGCCGATGGAAATTTTTAGCCGTATTCGCACTGGCGTTAAGCCGGATGTCAATGCCCTCAGTGTGCTGCTGATTTTGTTTTCAGGAGCGATCGCCTTTGCTGGCGAATACGTGCGCTACCGTAATCAAGCTAAAAAAGCGGGCTAGGGGAGCACAATGAAACGGATTCTTAGGCGGATCGTATCAGGGGTGCTGATCACCCTAACCTTTGGAATTGTGATCGCCTCCTATAGTTTTCATATTGAACCCGCCTGGATTGAGGTGGTGCAGCTTCAGGAAACCCTGCCTCGCCTATCACCCGCCTTTCAAAGTTTTAAAATCGTGCAAATTAGCGATACCCATGTGGGACGGCTAATGGGGCAAGAACGACTGAACCAAATTATTGACCTGGTGAATGAGCAAGAGCCTGATCTGGTGACGATTACGGGGGATTTTGTGACCCATCATCCTGACCGATATGCAGATACATTAATTAGCGGACTGCGGCGGCTGACCTCAAAGCACAAAACTGTAGGAGTTTTGGGCAACCATGATTACTCGAGCGACCCCGTTGAAGTGCGGCGCATTCTTCAGGAGGGTGGTGTTTTAGAGCTGAGTAATTCCGTGTATACGATTCAGCGCGGGGAGGAGCAGCTTCAGGTGGCGGGGTTGGATGATCTTTGGGCTGGGAAGACCGATTTGGACGAGGTGCTGGAGCAGTTGCCGCAGCAGGGTGCTGCAATTTTACTGATCCATGAGCCGGACTTTGCGGACACCAGCAGCCTGGCCGGGCGCTTTGATTTGGAGCTTTCGGGACACTCCCATGGGGGACAAATTCGCTTTCCCTTCGTGGGAGGTGTGTGGTTTCCCCGCGATGGAAGAATTTATACCCAAGGGCGATATCAGGTGGGAGATATGGTGCATTACACCAACCGCGGTGTGGGAATGATGGCCATTGGGGCACGGTTGCTGTGCCGCCCTGAAATTACGGTTTTTACTTTGCAAGCTCCTGCTTAATAAGCTGCCTAAATCCCATGACTTTTGCCGATAACCCAGTGGCGGCGGAAAAATCGAGATAGGGAGCTTTCTTCCAGGGATAGATAAATGGGCCGACCGTGGGGGCAGGTGCGGGCGTTTTTAGTCTTCTGCCAATTGTTGATTAGAGTCTGCATTTCAGTGAATTCCAGGGGCGTGCCGTTTTTGATAGCGGTACGACAGGCCACAGCGGCTCGCGCTTCGTTGTAATCATCTACTTTTGCTAACTCTCGCACTGCGCTTTCTAAATCTTCCCGATCCACTAGCGGCGCCGGAACACTTCGAATCGCCCACAGGTTATCGCCAAATTCGTCATATTCAATGCCAATGTCCGCCAGTTGATCACGATCGCTTTCCGATAAACCTTGCACCACTAACGCCTGGGGAAGGGGAGTAATTTTCCAGCGATCGCCCAATTCTTCATACAGCACTCGCTCATGGGCCACATGCTGCTCAATCAGCCATAAACCACCGGGGTGCTCCGCCACAATATAAGTCTGGTTCACTTGCCCAACGGCGCGTAATTTTGGCAACGCAGGTTCCAGAGGTGTGGAAGTTTTTCTTGGTTCCAGCTCTAGAGTTTGGGCGTCGGGTTCTGAATCAATTTGATAAAGGCTTTTGGGTTCGGCAACTTTGAGGAGTTTGCGTACTCGCTGGGTTTGATAACCATCTGGCTGGTGAGTGGGAGTGATCGCCAAAGTGTCAGCCACTGCCTGGCGCAGTTGCTCCACCCACCAGTCGCCCTGGCGCAAGTAAATTTCCCGTTTTGATGGCGTGCGATTCCAGTCTACCCATCCCGCCGGTATAGTTAGGTGCACTACGGCGATGGGGTGGCGATCGCGCGGCAAGGTGCGATAGAACGCCGATGTAACAGTACTAGCGAGTTCTGGCATGTGCACCAGTCGCCCATTCACCATGATTCGAACCCAGTCGAGTCGCCGTCGATGGGCACGATCCGGTAAGCCAATCACCAAATCTACGGTGGTAACGCTGGTGGAATCTGCCGATGAAGTGTCAAGAGATCTCGCAGGCAAGGTGATTTCACAACGGCGATGCTGTAAATCTGAATAGCGCACCGACGTTAGCACTTGGGGCAAGATATCGCAGGCGGTGGCGCCGGGACCCAGGGAAAACCACAATCGCTCTTGTTTATACACTTGCCAGGCAATGTGGGGATGAGCCAGCGCCGCATTTTGTATCGTGATTTGTACCTGTCGCTGCTGCTGGGGCAAACTGGGCAGGCTTTCTTGGCGAGCCGGCAGTGGGTTAAAGAGCTGATCCACTTCCACAATGGTTCCGGGGGCGATCGCCACAGGATTTTCTGTAATTCCTTGTCCCTGGGAATCGAAGGAAACTCGCCACCCTTGCAATCCATCAGGGCTGTTGATCCGACTGGCGATACTTAGCGAAGACAGTTGCGCCAAACTGTGGAGGGCTTCACCGCGAAATCCCAGGCTTTCAATGCGCTCTAAGTCTGAGCGATCGCGTAATTTACTGGTGGTATGGGCGATCGCGACCACCTGCAGCGTTGGTAAATCCATACCAGCGCCATTATCCACTACCCGAATCCAACCTCGCGTCAAATCAAGAGACACTGAAACTCGCGTTGCGCCAGCGTCGATGGCATTATCCAACAGTTCTCGCACTGCGGCCGCTGGAGAATCGATGGTTTCCCCCGCCGCAATAAACTTCACCAGCTCCGGTGACAACGGCTGCAGGTTAGGAGAAGGAGAAGCGTTGCTGGATGGATCGTCGGTCAATTACTCAATTACTTTTGGTAACTATCTTCAGTAGTAAGGCGCATGCCCAGTCTGAGCCTATCACCCCCACAAATCTCGACGTGCCCCCAAAAACAGAAAAAGCACGATCCCCCTTAAGCGATCGTACTCCGTATATGTAGTTGCCTTGCTAGCTCAGACAGCATTGCAAGCTTTTGATTTATTACATTCCCACCATTCCCTGTGGAGTTAGCGATGAGAATGCAATACCAATCTTAGTTAACGCCTCTTATACCTCAGAGTTGCGCTTGCGACGGCTAACCAATAGACCGCCTACAGCCAACAGACCCAAGGTCATGGTGGGCTCGGGCACCTTCTCAGCGGTGAATAGCCAATCTTGGTACTCACCATTACCAAGCTCAATCCAGTCACCGTAGGTACCATCACCATTGTCCACACGGGCTTCTAGCCAACCCCAGCCAGAAAGTCCAGCAAATCCACGGTGATCAGTAGCAAAGTAAAAGGAATTGCCGCCACCATCAGCTTTCGCACGAAGGTCAAAGTCAATCCCCATGAAGCTCATAGAGCCGGTGCCGGTACTGCCACCGCCTGCTACAGCTTCATAGCTAGAAGATCCAGTGGTGAGTCCCGTGTAGTCGAAGTCGAAACTTGCAACACCCGTGGTGCCATCTTTGTAGCCATCTGAGTCAGCACCCAGTCCTTTTCTCGCATTAAAGTCTGCTCCACCGTAGGCATCACCTGAAATATTGATGGTGCCTGCGACCTCATCGAAAACCATCGTCATCGATGAAAGCGCATTGTCAAAGTCGAAGGTGTACTTATCACCGTCTTCGAGCAAGTTGTCCATGCGCAAGCCGTAGCCGGGGTCGGCAATGGAACCGTCGGGATGATTTCCCAAGGAGTAAATGGTGCCAGCTTGAGCTTCAGGAGCAGCAATACCAACGGTGATAGCGCTGGTTAGACCGATGGCAAGTGCGGGGAGGAAGTTAGCAGTTTTCATGACTTTTGAATACGGAGTAATTGGGGTAAATCTTGCGGGCAATTTCGGTAGGACCCTTAAAGCACTTTATTTAGAGTCATAAGCCTAACTAGTTAAAGTTTATTGACCAGCGAGCTTGAGCAACTTGCTTAAAGAGGAAGTATTGAGGACTACCTTTGCTTGCCTATGAATACATCATACGCACGAGTTTTCCTTGTTAGTTAAAGCTTCCATGAAGATACGGCACTTTTTATATGAAGTTCTCATGAAGCGGCGACCAGAGCGACTTTATACAATTCCATTTAGGAACGTTTGCAGCTCAACTTGAGGGAATTTATTTGACGTAGCCGGCTGACGGGGTGACAGAGTAGGTGAAAGCCTTTTTAGCCATGACTTACAGCAT
>ERZ1740067.2784-NODE-2784-length-10336-cov-7.355899_pt1 | contig 10336 bp, 10 predicted proteins | sample MGYA00581736_ERZ1740067 | MGnify/ENA primary metagenome ERZ1740067 (study PRJEB43018, sample SAMN04849236) | marine metagenome | isolation source: floating plastic debris | place: Pacific Ocean | collected 2008-08-27 | study: EMG produced TPA metagenomics... | reverse complement strand
ATACCACTAATATTGAGCCCTGGAGAGCCAAAGCATTCCCTATTGTAAAGGATTAGGTAGTAGACCGTTCCGCATTTGACCGTATTATTTCGGCAGGTGGTTATGTATCGGTAAATACTGGGGTAAACGTAGACGCCAACGAGATTCCAATCCCTAAAAGCATTGCCGACGAAGCCTTTAATGTAGCCGCTTGTATTGGGTGTGGAGCCTGTGTAGCAGCTTGTAAAAATGCCTCGGCCATGTTATTTGTATCGGCCAAAGTATCGCAGTTGGCCTTGCTTCCTCAAGGAAAAACGGAACGCAAAGAACGGGTAGAAAAAATGATTGCTCAAATGGACGAGGAAGGGTTTGGAGCTTGTACCAATACTGGAGCTTGCTCGGCCGAATGTCCAAAAGAGATTCCTTTGTCGTCTATCGCTCGCATGAACCGCGAGTATTATGCTGCGAAGGTAACTTCTAAAAATGCCTAGTGAAGCATCGATTTTTTATTATAAATAATATATATACAGAGATAGGGAGTAAATCCTTATCTCTGTTTTTTTATGAGTCCTGTTTTTTATGCTTTGTCGCCTCAGACTGTGTCCCCACAGGCTGATCGATGCCTGAATTTGGGGTACCTCATCGGTTCGTGGAGACACCGAACCGAGGCGGGGAGTAATGAATGTGGAAGAAAACTCGCCTTCATTATGGTTAGCCTGACGGCTATGGTGGAGACACAAACGAAAAATATCTAGTAATATGACTTTTATTTTAATATAATACAATGAATGTCCCTGAGATTGTCCAACAAGTATTGACCAGCAATGAAAAGAACATTAGTGACTTGATCAACAAGGAGTTAGGTGTTTTTTTATTGGCTGATTTTGTATATCGCAACCCGCATTTGGCCAACGAGATGGGCAGTGTGTACCAGAATGTATACAAAAAGACAGTCCTAAACCTTACTCAAATGTTTGAAGATTTGCTTGAGCAACAGGACAATAAGTTGAATGAGGAAAGTCAAAACCAAGTGAAACAATACGTACAATGGTTTGTAAATGATTTGGTCAATGAGTACCAGGATGAGGTACAGGAAAAGGTACGTTGGCTTGAACAGAAAGGAGCTCAACGGGATCTATAAAGGTTTTATTAAGCGCTCTTAGGTACCTTCACCGTCAGTAAAAACATGTAGTGATCATCGTCTAACTGCTCCATATGAGCATCCAACTGGTTATTGGCGGTTAGAGCGACTTGTACCAACCCTATCCCAGCACCTTTGCTACCTGTATGAGGTGGAGAATCTCGCAATTCTCGTTTGTAAGCTCTTAGTGAATCACGATCAAGTGAGTTGATCTTTTCGCATTTGGCAATCAACTTGGGTACCACATCGGCAGGTACCATGTTGCCAGTCATCACAGAGTAGGAATCTCCAATTTGGCTAATCGCTAAAAGGCCAACTTTATCATTGCCATCAAAACCATCTTTTTCGTTGGAATAATAGAGTACATTTTGAGCCAGCTCCATAAAAATTGCGAATACTTTCTTACCAGCTTTTCTTTCCTCTTTTAATTGTGCGCGGATATCATTGCTAAACTCAGTTAGCAAAAAGTCAGTAACAGGCCCTTTGTAAGAAAGCAAAATGTTTTCTTGCTCTATTTGACTATAAAATTCGAATACGTTAAATTTTTCAGACATTTGTAACACCAACTGATTATCCGAAAGTTGTGAGTTAAAATAATAAGTGATTTGCTCGAGGAATATCTAGCACATTTTATGCAAAAATACTCAATTACTCCATATATTTTACAAGAAATAATCAATACCAGTGATTTGTTTCTCAAAAAATCATTAGAGTAGAAAAGCAAAATACGGCATAAACAAGTGAAAGGTAGTAAAAAACCTGAATCGCCCCAAAAAAAGCCTGCTATTTTTATAAATCCAGTTTTAAAAATAACAATTTAATAAACACAAAACGCCAAAGCAGGAATGTACCTATTTTGGCGTTTTGTATCTATTTTAAGTCAACGGTTAATACTCAAACAGAGGACGTTTATTTTTGGTAAAAATAGAGATAATCAATGAAAATATGACTCCAATTAATGCTATTACAAATAAGCCTACGAACCATTTAAAGAGTGGGGTATTCAATTGTTCATTACTTCGTTCGGTCTCTTCAATTTGTTCTTCAGTAGCTCCCCACTTTTCCATCCACAGTCGCGACAATGTTTCGTTATACTCCTGTATTTCTTGACCTATTGCAGGTTCTACTGAAGTAGTATAAAAAAGAAAAAACGCTGCCCCAATCGCTCCTGCCCCAATCACCGTCAAAGCAGTACCAATGCCTACACCCTGACCATAGCTCATAAAACCTTCGTTTTTTCTCTTGTACTCTTGATGGGCAAAAGCAATGGCCGCAATGTACAGCACATAGACCAAACTTGTTACCCAATGTAAATACATTCCGGCTAAAAAGGTCATCAGATTGAATACTACAGTTGCTATTCCCAGAAATAAGCCATATTTTTTGATGACTTGCCATACCGAATAAGGTTGTTGCTCTTCGTCATCTTCGTATATATGATCATGTTGGTTAGCGAATTCTTCCATTGTGTTTCGTTTTTAAGTTTAATAATTGTAATTGGCTCTGCCTGCTTACACAAAGATAAATGAATTTGGTTCACTATCTAATCTGTCACGCACATTGCTGATAAATTACACTATAGATTCAATTATTTTTTGCTCGTTTTTAGCTTACCATTCCGATTAAAAATCAATTTGTTGTCCCCAGTTTTGCGGTCTATCAACTTGTGGTAAGGATCAATACCTGCACTGTAGGGCTTTTCGTCTACCAATACCTTGATGGTGTGGGTATTTTTAGTGATTTTATGTTTTTTGAGGTACAACACCTTGTTTTCGCGTTTGGTACGGTACCTGGGCTTGCCACTACGCGTTTTGGTTCCTTTCATGGGTACTTTTACCTTGGTACGGGCAAATACCCCAATGTCTATGTAGTCATTGAGAGGCACTTTTTTTTCTACTCCATCACCATCCGCTTTGAGTTTTTTACTATTTACCTTGAAGGTTACCTCATATTGATTGCCTTTTTTCTTATAGCTTAAGCTATCTACATTATTATCATACAAGGTAATGTCCTCAAACATATCGGTAATTACATATTGTAGTGAGTCGGGGGTAGCTTCTCGCAAATACTTGATCCATTCGTTGGTGGTCGTATAGGGAGCCGATTGATTGGCTACTTTGGCGATGTACTTCTGCAAAGCTCCATTCAGGCGATTTTCACCGATATAATCTTTCAGCGCATACAAAGCTACCGACCCTTTGTTGTAGTGAATATATTGCTGATTTTCCACTCGTTTCAAAGGCTGCTCTTGGCCAATCTCAGCACTTCTTCCCTTGAGATAACGGTTCATTTCCAAGCGCAAAAATTTATCTATTTTGTCTTTCCCCAAGGTTTTTTCCATTGTCAGCAGCGCCGAGTACTGGGCCATACTTTCTACGATGGCGGTTGCTCCCTGGCTATTGGCCGGAATGACTTGATGGGCCCACCATTGATGGGCCACTTCGTGGGCAGAGACATAAAACACATAATCTACGTCTTAGTTATGATCTATGTCTGCGGTAAACTCGATGTCTTCGGAATAAGGAACCGTGTTGGGAAATGACTGGGCAAATCCAGCGTAACGAGGAAATTCCAAAATCCGCATTTGACGGTATTGATAAGGTGAGTAGTTTTCACTACAATAACTCAATGCCTTTTTCATTCCCTTCATCATACGATCCAAGTTGTAGTCATGACCAGGATGGTAATAGATCTCCAGATTGACTTTTTTGCCTTCCTTGCTTGTCCAGATATCCTTTTTCTTGGCATATTTGGCTGATACAATGTTGTAGAAATTGAGGATGGGCTTGTCCATCTTATAATGGAAATATTTGCGACCACCTTTCTTCCATTGCTTCTGTAAATAACCAGGAGCAACCAATGTTTGGTCGCCTGCCGTACTCGCCTTGATTTCAAAGTTGATCCAATCCGCATCATTAGAAAGCATGCTGTTTTTTCGGGCTTCCTGGTCATTCAAATCAGGGGTACGAGGCTTTGGAGCAAGCCCATAACTTTTGCGAATGTCGTCGTTTTGTAATTCAGCATTGGGCTGGTATCCAATTTTTGGGAATAGGTTTTGACTAAGGAAGGTCCCATTGTAAGTCAAGAAGTTGTTCACGCTGCTATTGGCAAACCCTTTTAAATTGTATTCAAACTCAAAATCTAATTGAATCGTAGCTTGAGGTTGGAGTGGTTCTTCCAGGCGATAAATAAAATAGGCCAATGTTTTGTCTTGTAACACTGCCTTTGCCTTGCGGTTCCATTGCATCTTCTTGAGTACAATAGAGCCGCTCAAATTCACGTGAATAGAATCAATGGCGGAATTGGTTTTGTTCTTTAAGATGTAGCTTCCCTTGGCCTTTACGCTTCTTTGGTAAGGAAACAGGTCTACCTCTAGGTTTACATCTGTAACTCTAGGTTGGAATATACCATCGTATTTTTTATACTTTTTCTCATAATTCACTTGGGCTTTTTGATCATCGTCGCCCGTAGTAAATTCATTGAGCACATTGGTATTGTAATAAATATAACTACCCATGGCCACAAAACCCACCAGGCTCACCCCCAAAGCGATACGAGCCACCCGAGTAATACGTTGGAAAGCATTGCGCCAACGTATTTTGAAAAAGCTATCAGTTCCTCGCAACCACAGGCCATTGGCCAATACCAATAAGGCCAAACTCAACAACAACCAATAAGTTTTAAAAGCCAAATGCCCTTGTAAAAAATGACCGTAGCCATTCATGTCAGAATAGACAATGGAAGGAGCACTACCAAACAGAAACAGCTTGTGGGTAACCCCAATATAGGGCAAAATACTCGCAAAAAAGAAGTACACCAACACCACAGCAAAGAATCCAAAATACTTATTATTGACTATGATATGGATAAAAAAGGTAAGTATGGTAAAGGTGAGCAAGTCCAGCATTTGAATCCCGTACAACTCTTGAAAATACAAACTCAACTTGATATCATAAAAACCTTGAGTAACCTGAAGCAAGATACCCACCACCATCACCAAAGTCATCAGGCCTAGTTCTACGACAATCATGGCCAAAAACTTGGAAGCAAAACTCAGCCAATTGGGAATAGGCAAAGCATCATACATCAAATGCACGCGTTGCTGTCGCTCAGTCCATACCATTTCTCCCGAATAAAACACGATGATGGCCAAAATAAAGATATTAAAGCTTCCATTGAGAATATTTAATATCCTGTAAGTAAGTGGTAAACTAGGTGTTTCGAATACTTGTCCACTAGACATCACACTCAACACCATAAATAGGATGCCCACGCCTGCTATGACCAAAAAAATGGGATTGAACAATACCTGACGAAACTCCTTACGAATCAATACTCGTAATAACTTGAAATGGTAACCCACACTAAAATCCTGACTCACCTTGGGGAGGGTAATTTTTTGAATCGTTGGAATGCTGGATCTGTTGCGGCCTTTGTTTGACTGGGGTTTACGTACTTTACCACGACCAGTAAAAGCAAAGGTAAATCGGACATAAGTAAACACGAGGATCAAAATTCCAATGCCTACCCAAAGTACCCGATTGAGCACCACCAAGGTAGTCAAAGGCATCAATTGCGCATTGCGTTCGCTTACGGTCCATAATTCGGTTGCCTTGGTAATCGCAGCTTGACCAGTAGGATCTAATAAACTACTGATGACTCGATTGTCGATTTTATTCCCCAAAATACTCGCGCCAAAAATAAGTGCCAACACCAACAACGCATTGAGATAAATAAATAATTGATTACGCGATAGTGAAACTGTCGCAAAGAAAATAGTCCCGGTAAAGATTGTGAAAGGCAATACTGATACAAAATAGGGATGCAAATAGTACATCAGATTAAAAGCACCATATTTATCGGCATTGACACCAGGAAGCCATTGAGATAGCATCAGCCCCACCGAAATGCTGAGTAATACCAAACTGGTCACCAGTAGTGACCCACAGAAACGCCCTCCCAAATAACTCCATTTGGAGATGGGCTTGGTAAAAAACAATGCATAAGTTTTGTGTTCAAAATCGCGGTAAACAGGCACCCCCATAAAAGCCGCCACGACGAAAATGCTAATTTGACTGAGGGCTCCAGTAATGACTGCAATATTGTAAGGAGAGTTTGCGTTATTTTTACCACCTCCAGTAATCAGGATGGCTACTTCACTGCCGAAGGCTCCCCCCATTATTGCTCCGTAGAGTAGGCCAATCAAAGCAAAGATGATAAAATACAAATAGGTGGCGGGGCGATTGAGGCGATACTTGATCTCAAAACTAAAAATTGCCTTGAACATGGATTTTTAATTATAAGTGATGGTTTTGTTAATGGTTGATAACCGTCGTGAAGACTTCATTTACTCTGACTTTTGAAGTGAGATATTCGTAGGCGGCGTTTCAGGAGCTTCAATAGGTGGTAACATTCCTTGTTCTTTGGTTTTGATATAAGCAAAGTACACATCTTCTAAACCGGGAGCAGAGGCTTCAAAAGATTCATCTGGGCAGTTTTCATCAAAAACCTTGATAATAATTTGACCATCAAACATATGCGAGGATACTACATTGTATTTTTCCTGATGATCTTGAAGCGCATCTTTGGCAATGATTTTTTTCCATACCTTTCCTTTGGCAGCCTCAATCTCTTGGCGAGGATTCCCCGTCAAAAGCAATTCTCCTTTATGAATAATGGCCATATTGCGACACAAATTGCTGACATCTTCTACAATATGGGTAGAAAGAATCACAATGATGTTTTCGCCTATTTCGCTCAACAGGTTATGAAAACGGTTACGCTCAGCAGGGTCGAGTCCTGCCGTAGGTTCATCTACAATAATCAATTTTGGGTTTCCCAACAAAGCTTGGGCAATCCCAAAACGTTGTTTCATTCCCCCTGAATAATTGCTTAATTTGATGTTGCGTTGTTGGTATAAGTTGGTTTGGTGCAACAATGCCTTGACAATTTCTTTGCGCTCCCGACTCTTTTTGATTCCCTTCAGCAAGGCAAAATGATCTAACATTTGGTAAGCCGACATCCGAGGGTACACTCCAAACTCTTGCGGCAAATACCCTAGCACTTGTCTTACCCGTGCTTTTTCCTTCAATACATCAATATCACCCAGTCTGATACTGCCAGTGTCGGCATCTTGTAGGGTAGAGATGGTACGCATTAGGGAAGATTTGCCTGCCCCATTAGGGCCCAACAAGCCAAACATCCCAGTAGGAATTTCTAAACTTACCTCTTTGAGGGCCTGGGTACCATTGGGGTACGTTTTAGACAGATTTTCAATCACTAGGTTCATGGAGTGTAATTATTAATTGTCAATTTTATTTAAATCATTGTGGTAGTATCTGTCGTAGAGCAGTGAGATTTATTACAATTTGCACCTAAATTAAGCCAATTCAATTCATTTCTATTTTGTAACTTGCTCATAAGTATCAGATTTTGAATGAGTTAGTATGGAAATCACCCTTGCTTTAAGTCGGTTAGAAATATTACATCAAGTAGACCAACTCAAACTTGAAATAGATGGCCTACGCCCGCTTTCTAAGGATCAGGAAGGTAGAATTTTTCAAAAATTTCGTCTGGATTGGAATTATCACTCTAATGCCATTGAAGGCAACTCGCTCACTTATGGGCATTTTTCCCAATTTATTCTCCCAGTAAAACAGGAAAAATGAACCTAACAAGTATAAAATCTACGTCTGTCACCCATTAACTACAGGCAAAATATTCCTATCACTCAGCTCCCAAATTACCTGTTGTAAACAACTCGGGTTTCTCGATGATATTTTGCAAATCCCACAGGTTTACTCAATTTTTTCTATCTTAGTCTACACCAAATAGTCTACCCTATGATTCACCCCAACAGCATTGCGGTGTTGCCTTTCACCAACATGAGCGCAGATGCAGAGAATGAATACTTCAGTGATGGCATTACTGAGGAAATCATCAATGTATTGGCTCAAATAAAGGGGATTCAGGTAACGGCCCGCACTTCTTCTTTTGCCTTTAAAAACCAAAACCTGGATGTACGCGAAATTGGGGATAAGTTGGGCGTAGTACATGTATTGGAAGGCAGCGTAAGACGAGCGGGAAACCGGGTACGCATCACGGCTCAATTGATCAACACCCAACAAGGTTTTCATGAGTTTTCGGAGGTGTATGACCGTGACCTGGAAGATGTTTTTGCCATTCAGGATGAGATTGCTCGTTTGATTGCCGAAAAACTCAAAGCCGAGCTGGCTCGAAACACCTCTATGCCATTTAGCAATGCCCACCCCAAAAATGCCCAAGCATATGACTGGTACCTTCAGGCCAACCACATTTTATTCAATTGTTTGCCACAAGACATTGTACAGGCCGAAGATTTATTTAAAAAAGTAATTGAAATTGAGCCAGATTATGCGCTGGCTTACAGTGGTTTGGCTAAATGTTACTTGTACTATGGAGCCATCCAATCTATGGATAAAAAAACGGCTTTTGAACAGGTAAGAATATTTGTAACCAAAGCATTGGAGATTGACTCTCAACTCATTGATGGGCATATTACCTACTTGGGCTACATGTTTTGGCAAAATTGGGACATCCCCTTTGCGCTTAAACACTTGGCCAAAACCATTCAGCAATTACCCGGTTCAGCAGAGATACACGTGGGTCGTGCTATGGTGTTGTTGGTAGACGGGCAATTTGAAGAAGCCCTGGCCTCTATGCGTCTGGCCATTCAGTTAGACCCTTTTTCGGGGCATGTGAGACATCGGGCAGGTGTATTGCTGTATTGCATGGAACGATATGATGAAGCCATTGAACAGTTTCGACATGAGGCCAATCACTCAATACGTAACGATACTGATTTTAAAATTGCTTGGTGTCAAATTTTTCAGCAAGCATACGATGAAGCACTCCACAGCATCGATACTGCACCAGAACATCCTCATCAAATTATTATTCCTGAAGTAGCCAGGGCTTATTTGTTTATTCATAAAGGAGCCGCATTGATGGCCAAAGAATGGCTCGACAAAGCCATCAATAAGGTAAAAACAGGTTCGGTGGCTTTCCCTCATTACAACCAGGCTATTATATATATGCTACACCAAGACGAGGAAAAAATGTGGTATCATTTAGAAAAAACCCTGGCCAATCAAGTACCTATTGCATTGTTTACCAAAGTAGACCCCTTATGGAAACCCATTATCAATCGGCCAAGGTTTTCGGAGTTGATCAATCGTTATATGTATTCCAATATCATCAATATCAAAACCAATACTCAAGAGGAGTTTGCCATAGACCTGTCCCAAATTTTATATATAGAGGCGGAAGACAATTATTGCCAGATTATGTACCTTAACAATGAAGGAAAACACGCTAGAAAATTATTGAGGGTGTCGCTCAAAGATTTAGAGCCTCAAATACAAGAAGACACCTTTATACGTACCCACCGTTCGTTCATCATCAACTTTCAGCAACCCTGGCAACTCATTGGTAAGTCTAAAAATTATCGTTTCAAAAGTCCGGTGGTTGCTATAGAAATTCCCCTGTCTCGCTCAAAAGAAAAGGAAGTCTTGTCTTATTTCAAATCACGAGAGGTACTTTCAAGGTAAAGGACCATTTACCCCAAAATAGGTCCGTTTACCCCAGCAATCCAGTTGGGTTTCTCAAAATCGAGGCAATGAGCGTATCTTTCAATAAGGAGTAATCACGTTACTTCTTTACACATAATCAATGAAAAATTCACCTAAAATATACGCCCATGAAACTCATGTTTGTAAAGGCTTGTGCTGACCAATACAGCGTGCCTAAAAAAAGTGATCAAACTCCACAAACACAACCAATAAAGCCTAATAGCAAGTCTCAAAAAGATGCCTTCCCTGAAAAAGAGAAAGAAAAAGAGGAGGAAGAAAAAAATGCATCTCCCTTTGGGTTAGTGATGTTCCACTTTATGTAATGATACAACAAACCCCTGCATTGCAACAATACAGGGGTTTACTTTCAATACTAAGTAACGCTCTATAATTTTTACCCAATCTTCTTGAGTGGCGTAGTTTGAAACAACTCTTCATCGTGAAGTACATATATGATACTTCCTTTATCAGTGATTTCAAGCCGGAAGATATCTTGCAACTGTAATTCGTCTAGTTTTTGCTGTGCTTGAGCAATCGTACAATCCAACACTACACAAAGTGACGCTGGAGTAAGCCTCCCTCCTGTATTTACTGCTGCCTTGAGCAC
>ERZ1740067.2783-NODE-2783-length-10337-cov-4.522369_pt1 | contig 10337 bp, 10 predicted proteins | sample MGYA00581736_ERZ1740067 | MGnify/ENA primary metagenome ERZ1740067 (study PRJEB43018, sample SAMN04849236) | marine metagenome | isolation source: floating plastic debris | place: Pacific Ocean | collected 2008-08-27 | study: EMG produced TPA metagenomics... | reverse complement strand
CAGCCAAATCCGTGCTCGGTCTGGATGGGGTGCCTGAACTGATTGAGGTTGCAGACCGCGCGCCGGTGGAAGCGCCCAAATCTGATCCCGCTAAGCTTGACGTGTTGCGCCGTGAATGGGCGCGCTTGACCGATACGCACCAATTCCTGCGATTGGCATCAAAACTCAAGATGAACCGGCTGGGCGCATATCGCATCGCAGGGGATCCGTTTGTGCGTGCCCTCAAGCCATCGGCGGTTGACGACATGCTGGTCAAGTTACAGGCGCAAGGCACGGGCGTGATGTTGTTCGTGGGAAACAAAGGCTGCATTCAAATTCACACCGGGCGCTTGGAAAATTTGCATCCCATGGGACCGTGGCAGAATGTGATGGATCCGCGCTTTAACCTGCACCTGCGCCTTGATCACGTGGCCGAGGTGTGGGCCGTCGACAAACCGACGCAGCGCGGTCCGGCCATGTCCGTCGAAGCCTTTGACGCAGACGGGTCGCTGATCTTTCAGGTCTTCGGAATTCCGAAAGACGGCAATGACACACGCCCAGAATGGCGCGCGCTTGTTGCAACGCTTGAAAGCCTTGAAAAGGAAGAAGCCTGATGCGGTTACGTTTCCTGAAGATTGATCCAGTCTGCGTCATGCGCAGGATTGGACTGGCGTTTTTTGTTGTCACAACCGCGTCGCAGGTCACTGCACAGCAGCACAGCGCGCCCGGTGATGTTGTGTCTATCGGGGGATCAATCACCGAGATTATCTATGCGCTGGGTGCGCAGGACCGTTTGCTTGCCCGGGACTCAACGTCGTTGTTTCCGGCACAGACACAAGATCTGCCAAGCGTCGGCTACGTCCGGGCCTTGTCCCCGGAAGGGGTGCTGTCGGTCGGACCGCAACTGATCATCGCGCAAGAAGGGGCCGGTCCGCCAGAAGCGGTCGATGTGCTGCGCAACTCATCCGTGACATATGTGGATGTGCCGAACACGCCTTCGGTTGCAGGTGTTATCGACAAAATCCTGATCGTTGGGCAGGCCCTCGGCATGCCAGACAAGGCTGATGCGTTGGCGCGCTCCGTGTCTGACAACTTGCAAGCCGCGCTTGATGCGGTCGCAACCCAACCTGTGGATCAACGCCGCGTGATGTTCGTGCTATCGACCCAAGGGGGGCGGATCATGGCCAGCGGAACCAATACGGCTGCGGATGCGATTATCACACTCGCGGGCGGCGAAAACGTCATGCGCGCGTTTGAAGGATACAAAGCCGTCACCGAAGAAGCCGTTGCCGTGGCCCAGCCGGATGTCGTCTTGATGATGGATCGCGGTGGGGAACATTCCAACAGCAACGCAGAGCTGTGGTCACTTCCTGCGTTTGCGGACACGCCTGCCGCGCGGCGCGATGCCGTGATCCGGATGAACGGTCTTTTGCTTCTGGGGTTTGGTCCGCGCACACCGCAAGCGATTGCAGATCTGCACAACACACTTTTGGGTGGCAGCTAAATGGTGGCAATCTTCGCGCCCACGACCGTGCCAATAGACCGACGGCATGTCTCTCGCTGGGCCCACCTGGTTCTTGGTCTGATCCTTGCTCTTACCTGTCTTGCCAGCCTCGCGATTGGACCGTCGGGTGCGTCGTTGTGGGAGGCAGTCTTTCGCATGTTTCAGGGGCAAAGCCTTGAACGGATTGAGGCAATTGTCCTTTGGGACATCCGCGCGCCGCGCACCGCGCTTGGCCTGTGCGTTGGCGCGGCTCTGGGTCTGTCGGGTGCAATCATGCAGGGATTGTTCCGGAACCCCCTGGCTGATCCGGGTATTCTGGGTGTCAGTGCTGGTGCGAGCCTCGGTGCACTTACTGCAATCGTTATGGGCGCAGTGTTGCCCTTTGGATTGGCCCAACTCTTTGGTGCTGCCCTGTTGCCGGTCTTCGCATTTTTTGGCGCCTGGGTGTCGATGTTGATCCTGTACCGTGTTGCAACCCGCGCTGGGCGGACATCTGTCGCCACCATGTTGTTGGCTGGGATTGTGCTGGCGGCCCTGACCGGGGCTGTTTCGGGGCTCTTGGTTTTTCGCGCGGATGATCTGCAGCTGCGCGAGCTGTCGTTTTGGCAACTTGGGTCCTTGTCGGGGTCCAGTTGGGAAAAGGTCTTGATTGCAGGCCCGATGATGATCTGCGCGTGTCTGTTTGGTCTGACCCTTGCGCGCGGGTTGAATGCTCTGGCGCTGGGCGAAGCGGCGGCGCATCATATGGGGATCCGCGTTCAGCGTTTGAAATCCATGTCCATCCTCACGGTCTCTGCCGCAACCGGTGCTGCCGTTGCAGTGTCGGGCGGGATCGGTTTCATTGGCATTGTGGTGCCGCATATGCTGCGTCTGGCGACAGGGCCCGACCACCAAGGTTTGTTGCTCAACTCAGCGCTGCTTGGGGCCAGCCTGCTTTTGGCGGCTGACATCATTGCGCGCCTGCTGGTGGCCCCGGCTGAATTGCCGATTGGCATCATCACCGCGATCATGGGTGCGCCTGTCTTCTTGTGGATACTGCTGCGCAGCCGCAGCATTGTCGATCTGTGATGGGCTTAGATGTTGAAAACCTGTCGGTCAGTTTCGGGCGCAAACCTATTTTGCGCGATGTTGGCTTTGCGGCCAAAGCGGGTCAGGTGACGGCGATTGTGGGCCCAAATGGTTCGGGCAAATCCACTCTTCTTAAGGCTCTGACAGGTGAGATTTCCAGCACCGGAACGGCCCGCTTGAATGGTCTGGATATCAACAACACGCTGCCGACGACTTTGGCAGATATGCGGGCAGTCTTACCGCAATCAACGCCCATGTCTTTTCCGTTTCAGGTTATCGAAGTTGTCCGCTTGGGGCTGCGGTATCGGGGGCCAGAGGCGCAAGGTGTGGCCCGTGACATGCTCGCGCGGGTCGGCTTGGCAGGATACGAACACCGCTTGTATCAAGAGCTGTCGGGCGGCGAACAGCAACGTGCCCAATTGGCGCGCGTCTTGTGTCAGACATGGTCTCCGCACATCCCGGATGCGCCGCGCTGGCTGTTTCTGGATGAACCCGTGGCCAGTTTGGATATCGCGCATCAGCTACACGTGATGCAAATTGCCCGCGCATTTGCCGATCAAGGCGGTGGGGTTCTCGTGGTGATGCATGATCTCAACCTCAGCGCAATGTTTGCCGATCAGGTTCTTGTGATGAAAGACGGCGCATTGATCGCAAATGGACCCGTGCACACGACCCTGACAAACGCGCTTCTCAGCGATGTTTACGGCTGCGACGTCATAAGTTGTGCAACGCCTCATGCCGGGTCTTGGTATGTCTTGCCACATCTATCGCGCATTGCGTAGCCGGGCCCACTTCTCAACGATGTCACGTGACCGCTTCACGCTGTGACCTCGGGCTTGATCGGTGTCGAAAGCCGGTCACACATATCGCTGGCTTTCCCTCTGGTCCGCAACACAATATCCTGCGACATCAAACGGTGCGCGCGATCTTGGAAAGGATTTGGTATGCCACGTCACGATGTCTCAATTCCTGATGGCTCAAACGATAGCCTCAAGATTGCTGTGTCGGGCAACGGCGTTGCAGATATCGGGCGCAAGATCACAATCCCGGCCCGGTGTGGCATCGCGACCCGTCTTTCGACAGGACAGGTGTTAAGCATCGTCAATCCAAGCGGACATCAGGTGTGTGATTTCTTTGCATTTGCAGCAGACAACCTAGCAGAGCATCTGTCGATGGCGCATCTGCACACCTCTCTGGGATCGGTTTTTCCACGTGTTGGCGATGCATTGGTCAGTAATCATCGCAAACCCTTGCTGACCATCACCCAAGATACATCGCCAGGCGTGCATGACACGGTCATCGCCTGTTGTGATCATGCACGCTACCGCGAGCTGGGATGCGACGGCTATCACGACAACTGCGCCGACAATTTGCGCATGTCTCTGATCGCGATCGGATTACAGGCGCCCTTGATACCGGCCCCTTTTAACATCTGGATGAATGTCCCCCTCGCCCCGGATGGATCAACGCGCTTTCAGCCGCCCGTTGCGCGCGCAGGTGATCGAATTTCGCTGCGCGCCGAGACCGATGTGATTGCCGTGATGTCCGCCTGTCCGCAGGACATGACCCCGGTCAATGGCACAGGGGTCGCGCCGGGACCGTTGGAGTTCAGCGTATCAGCAAACGAGAGCTTTTCGCGTTTAACTTGACGCAACACGCATCACGTTTCGCGCTCGCGCGCCGCGAAAGGCAGCGCATACATGATGCAGGTTTTACGCGAAACGCTTTAGGGCCCTGACCCCCCGGGAAACGCGATTTCTGGTTTATAGCTGTCAAAGCTGCTCAGGGTTTGGGCGTTGCATTCCGCTTGCCAGCGCGAGCCGGGGACGACCGCCGAAATGCAGGGATAGACCTCGCGGTACGTTTTGGTGCGTTCGTTTTCTTCGATCGCAATGGCCAGAAGCCCTGCGACAACGCCGCCTTGCCGCTCTATCAATCGGATCGCCCCATCCATTGTGCCGCCTGTTTCGACCCATTGATCTGCAAGCAAAACCCTGGTGCCAGCGGCAAAAGCCGGCTTGCGCATTTCCATGTCCTGCGTGCGCCCGGAATAATTGTTAAAGCTGACCTTGTCGGTTTCCACGCACAGCTTTCCGGCCTTGCGGATTGGCAGAAACCCGACACCCGACCGCGCCGCAATGGCTGACCCCAGCACAAAGCCCATCGCATCAAGCCCACCGACGACGTCATACTTTACAGAGTCCAGATCCGCCATCAGATCATCCAGCAGGTCATTGAAGGCTGCGGCGTTGATGTAAATTGAGGTCGGATCAAGCCAGGCAAACGTATCGCCTTTGGTGTTGGGCGCCATGATGTTCAGATACCATCGGTCATCGCGCGCGCCTTTGTCTGTCATGTCACATCTCCTATGCCGATCGCGCGACTGACCTGCATCAACTGCGCAAGCTTTTCAGGGTGAATATCATAGAAGTTGTCGCGTTCGTTGATGCCAGTGGCGACCATAAAGCAATCTACGTCGCCATATTGCATCGCATTGTCTGGCGTAATGCCCGAGGCCAGCGCCAGCGCGGTATCGCCAATCGCGTCGCGAAAGGATTCGATCTTGCCAAGATCTGCTTCCTGTCCAGTTGCCACGCCAGACGTCGTGACCACATCCATAAACTCACAAGCATAGCGGGCTGCGTCGCCATAATGTGCGGGCGCAACCGCGCGCTGTTTCTTGAAACAGGTGCCGCCGAAATAGAGGCCATCCCACCCGCTGTCGCGGTACACATGCGCAATGTCGCGGGCCGTATGGTTTTCGCCATGTTCATCGATACAGGCATCATCGGCCCAATAGCCGTCAACCCGCACACCTTCTTGTGCCAATGCGCCGAGCATCGGAAACGCATCCTTGCCTGTCACGGCCAAAAAATTCACACCCATCCAAAGCGCGGGGTAGGCGGCGCGCACATCCCGGATGATGGGCAGAAATCTGTCGGGCTCAAAATCATGGTTGATCAGAAAACATCCCGCCGCCCCGGCAGAGATCACTTCGCGCACATTGCGCAGCGTGCGGGGCGTGTCGCGCACATGGATCACCGGTAACACGACCGGCCCAATGGATTTGAACGCTTTGTGGAATTCTGCCCGCTGCATAGGCTGAGATTAGGCAGAACCATCTGATTAAGGAAATTTATTATTGCAATCGAAAGATTAAGTTCTGAAATTGAACGCCATGCGCACGGTCAATCTGCCAACCGATCTTTTGCGGACCTTCATCACAGTGATCGAGGTCAAAAGCCATACGCGCGCGGCAGATTTGCTCAACCGCTCCCAGCCCGCCGTCAGCTTGCAGATCAAACGCCTCGAGACCCTTGTTGGCTATAAGCTGATCCGACAAAAAGGGCGCAGCATGCATGTGAGTGAAAAGGGCGAAGCGCTTGCTATGCATGCCCGGCAAATTCTGCGGCTCAACGACATGGCGATGGGTCTTTTTGAGCGGCCCGATGCAGAAACCAACCTGCGGATTGGCCTGCCGCTGGATTATGGCGTTCGTATGCTCCAGACAGAAGTTACAAGCCTGCTGCGCGAGAACGCGGACCTGCGCCTGACGATAAGCTGCGATCTGTCCCAGAACCTGCATGACGCTCTGCTGCGCGACGAGTTGGATATTATTGTCGCCCTCTACCAAGATGGCGACCCGCAGTTTCTGGTTCAAAAATGGCGTGAACAGCCGGTTTGGGTCGGGGCACAAGGTCTTCGCCCCAATCAGTTCGAAGACCTGCCGCTGGTGGCGCATCCCGCTGGCTGCGTATATCGTCAGCGGATGACCGACGCCCTTGGGGCGAGCGAACATACTTGGCGCGTGGTTTTTTCCAGCCCGAACATTGACGCGGTTCAGGCTGCGGTGCGCGATGGGCTTGGCTTTTCCTGTCTGACCACGCCGACCACGCAGCATGGTATGCAGCACCTGACCGGCGAAGATGGATTGCCGCCCCTTGAGGCGCTGCGCATCGGTCTGTTCTACCGCCAGACCCGATTGGGGAGTTGGGGAAATCTCGTCGCCGAGCGTTTGACGCAAGCCATCGAAAGCGTGTTGAGCAAAGAGACGTCAGACGCGGCTTAGCATAACAAATGTTTATGCATCCATATCCCCCATTAATTTCCTATGTGCCATGATTCTGAGTAACCTTTTGTTAAAGGCGGAAAGCCGACGCGACGGGCAAAGTCCGAGCGACTTAAAAAGGCCAATCAACAGTGGAGTGTGACCCATGGCAAAAGATCCAAAAAGTAATCAAAAACATTACCTTAGACGGGATGTCCTGCGGTTGGGTGGCGGCGTTGCGCTATCCACCCCATTTGTCAGCCGTGCCTGGGCACAAACGACAGAAATCAACATGCTGGCATGGTACGGGCACGGAGAACCTGACATCGTCGGGGCCTTTGAAGAGGCCAATAATGTTAAGTTTGTGCCTAAGTATTATGCAGGTGGGGACAATATGTTGGCACTCATCGCGCAATCGCCTCCGGGCACGTATGACATTATCTTGTCGGATGCCGAGTTTGTGCAGCAGCTCAACCTGGCTGGCTACATCGAAGAAATGGACGCGAACGACTATCCATTTGATGACATGTTGCACGAAGATTTCACAAAATTCCCGGGCCATTGGGACGGCGATACGCTGTTTTCGATGATGGTGCGCTGCGGACATCTTGGTGTGTCTTACAACACCACTGCGATGAGCGCCGAAGAAGCCTCCAGCTATGACGGTTTTTGGAAACCGGAATTGGCGGGCAAGGTGGGTCACTTTGACTGGCACCTGCCCAACCTTGGCATGATGAGCCTTCTCAATGGAAACAGCGCCGGCCTGTGGGATCTATCGGATGACCAATGGGCCGCCGTGCAAGAAAAGACCATGAGTCTGCGCACGCAAGTTGGCGGTTTCTTTGACTATGGCGGGACCTTCAACGGTATGAAAAATGGTGAGATGTTGGCGATGTGCGGCATCGGTGATTGGATCACCGGCGCCTTGGAGCGTGACGGTGCGCCGGTTGCCTCGGTGATCCCAAAAGAAGGCGGTATCCAGTGGACCGAAAGCTATTGCATAGGCAAAGGAACCGACAAGGCTGATATCGTTAAAACCTTTATCCAATACATGTTGTCACCAGAGGGTCAGACAAAGTCGGCTCAGATGCTCGCCTATCCCGGCTTTGCGATCACCAAGGCGGGCCGCGCCATGTTGCAAGACGTTGATCCGGCCGAAGCCAAGCGCAGCCACCAGATTGACGGGATGGTAAATGAACCGATTGCCCTGATTGATGATGGCCGCATCCATTACCGCGACATCCCACAGCAGCAATCCTTGGAAGACTGGAACGACTTCTGGTCCGAATACAAAAACGCCTAGTAAAACCAAAGTTGCGCGGCCTAACTTGGCCGCGTGACACGAGGTCGGGACGACGGGTTTGAAGGGACAGCTGAAATTTGATGTCTACGCGCTGACATGGCGGCTGCCCATTATCCTGTGGCAGCTGTTGTTCTTTGTGGGTCCGGTCGTGTACATGATCGTGATCTCGTTATTCGTCGTGAAAAACTATCGCATGACCGAAGCGTTCGAGTTGGTGAACTGGGCGCGTATGCTGACCCGCGGATATTTCTGGGACAGTTATGCCTATACGCTGTTCATCGCATCGCTCAGCGCGACGATTGCGATGGTGGTTGCTTTTCCTGCTGCGTGGACATTGGCCTTTCGCGCGACAGAGGCTCAGCGGCGTTGGGCGGTGTTCCTGCTGATCATCCCTTTCTTTACCTCTTACCTTGTGCGGACATTCTCGTGGTACGTGATCCTTGCAGAAAGTGGCGTGTTAAATGCGATGCTGGGTTATGTTGGCCTGGGTCCGTTCAAAATGCTCAATACGCATTTTGGCACGCTTATCGGATACCTGACGCTTACCTTGCCTTTGGCTGTGATCCTGCAAACGGTTACAATGGCCAACATCGACAAAACGCTCATTGAGGCGGCGCGCAATCTGGGCTGCAAGCCGTTTGCGACGATCTGGCGGGTCGTGCTGCCGCTGTCGAAAACTGGGTTCATCGTGGCCGCATTGTTCTGCTTTATTCTTGCCTTTGGCGATTTTGTGGCGCCGTTCTATCTTGGCGGCTCACAAGAGCCGACGCTGCCGATCCTGATCCTGGATACCACCAAATCCGGCCAGCAATGGCCCCGCGCTGCCGTCGTGGCGATCATGATGATGGCGACGTTGTTCACTGTCGCGTTCACAGCCATTGCATTGGCCTATCGCACGCCAAAAGGGGCCAAAGCATGAAGGGGCGCGGACTAAACATCGCGCTGTGCCTGTATGTCGGGCTGATCTTTATCTTCGTTTTCGCACCGATCATCTTCAGCCTGATTTTTTCGTTCAATTCGCAGCGCTTCCCGACGATCCCTCTGGGCGAATTTTCTACCGAATGGTACGTTAAAATCTTCAATGATGAAGATGTTTGGAAGGCTGTCCGTAACTCTGTTATCGTGTCTTCGAGCACGGCAGTTCTGGCCACGATCCTTGGCTTTTGCACCGCATATAGCGACTTTCGGTATAACTTTCGCTTCAAGGGGCCTTACCTCGCTCTGATCTTGCTGCCGCCGACGATCCCGCTGATCATTATGGCGCTGGCGATGCTGGCATGGTTGTCACGCATCGGTATGTCTGGTCAGCTTTGGTCGATCATCCTGGCCCATTCTGTGCTGACGGCGCCCTTTGCGATGGCGATCATTCGTCTGCGACTTCATCAGATGGATCCCGATCTTGAAGCCGCGGCATGGAACCTTGGCGGCACTGAATGGCAGGCGATGCGCCACGTGATTGTCCCGTTCTGTGCCCCGGCAATCGTTTCGGCACTTTGCCTGACGGCAGCGGTGTCATTTGATGAATTTGCCGTGGCATGGTTCGTTTCGGGACTAAACAAAACTGTCCCCATCGTGATCCTTGAAATCGTGCAGGGCAATATCGATCCCACCGTCAACGCGATTGGAACTTTTGTGTTCTTGACCTCAATGACGCTTGTGGTCCTTGCGCAGGTGATCTTCCTCAGCCGCCAAATCAAGAGCCATTCCTGACATGACAGCGCCTCTCGTCACCTTCCGCAATGTAGAAAAGCATTTCGGCGAATTCGTCGCCGTACGGGACATGACGCTGGACATTCATAAAGGGGAATTCCTTGCGATCATGGGGTCGTCAGGGTGCGGCAAGACCACGACGTTGCGGATGCTGGCGGGACTGGATACGCCCACCGCTGGCGAGATCCGGATTGGCGGACGGTTGATGAATGACGTTAAACCGCATGATCGCGATACGCCGCTGGTCTGGCAATCGCTCGCGTTGTTTCCGTTCCTGACAGCGCGCGAAAACGTTGAATTTGGTTTGAAAATGCGCGGCGTGAGTCCGGATGAGCGTAAACGCCGCGCGCTTGACTGGCTGGAGCGGATGCAAATCAGCGCGTTCGCAGAGCGCAATGTTGCCACGCTGTCGGGTGGTCAAAAGCAGCGCGTGGCCCTGGCGCGCAGTCTTGTGATGGAACCGCAAATGCTGCTGCTTGATGAACCGCTTTCGGCGCTGGATGCGAACCTGGTGATCCGGATGCAGAGTGTCTTGATCCGGCTGCAAAAGGAACTGGGCATCACGTTTGTTTACGTCACGCATTCGCAGTCCGAAGCATTTGCGATGGCAGACCGTGTCGTTATCATGAGCCAAGGCGATATTGCCCAAATCGGTGCACCCAAGGACATTTATCGCACACCTGCAAACCGCTTCGTTGCCGAATTCGTCGGGCGAAACAACATCC
>ERZ1740067.2782-NODE-2782-length-10340-cov-5.886048_pt1 | contig 10340 bp, 9 predicted proteins | sample MGYA00581736_ERZ1740067 | MGnify/ENA primary metagenome ERZ1740067 (study PRJEB43018, sample SAMN04849236) | marine metagenome | isolation source: floating plastic debris | place: Pacific Ocean | collected 2008-08-27 | study: EMG produced TPA metagenomics... | reverse complement strand
GCTTGATAAATCAATGATCCCCAATTTACTATTCAGTTTTATGCGCTCTTGAAAAGCCATTTCACGTAACAAGCCTTCATCTACATTTTGATTAAGAAAATACTTGTATTGTCCTATTTTATCTTTTTCGTGGGTAAATAGTGAATGGTATTTGGTAGAAACTTCAAAACCCTGCTTTTGGTAACGTGTCCTAATCAGTTGATTAAAGTAAGCAATGGTAGAGATGTAATTACTCGGATAATTGATATTTATATCCTGTGGATCGGTTGTCCCCAAACGCATAAAAGCAAAGCCTCCCAACAAGCTATCATATGCCCTTATTTTTTTATCCAAACTCTCTACAGAGGGCAAATCTATGTTGATCTCGCTCAAAGTGGCGGCCACCTCCCAATTTTGCTTTATTGCCACACATTTAAGTCTTTCAGGAACAAAACCTGCCCCAATATTTACATTCCAAATCGTAGTATTTGCCTGCTTAGCACTCGTAAAAAATATGCTGATAATCCTCGATATAGGCAAAGCAGTTCCTAGCACATAATAATCTTCTCCTATTTTCCTCAACAATTTAACTTCTCCATCGGTCAGGCTTACTTCAATGGAACAATCATTTTTTTCCGCCCATTTTTTTGATGATAAAAGTAAAAATTCATCAAACCTGAATTGTACATCAGTGTTTCTATTTGTGATGTATTTTACGGGGCTTAGTATCCCTTTCACAAAATAATGAGCAAGGTTTACAGAATTTATATGTATAAAAAATGTCTTCATTTCTTCCATCTACAAATCATTTAGCAATATCAAAACGGCAAATCGTCAGGCTCATCTTCCGAAAATCCAGGTAATTTGAGATACTCATCATTCACTTCCAGCAAATGGTTTGTAACCGCATTATGCAAAAAAGGTAAACTACATCGTTCATTGTCTTCCACCATACTATCATCAATCAAATATAAATTTCGCCGAGTCCTGGTTAATGCTACATAATAATCATTTTCTGTTACCGTGTTTAAACCATCAAGGTTGATCTGAAATAAATCAAAGTTAGGAATAATTACCGTATCAAACTCCAGTCCTTTGACTGACTTAAAAGTAGTCACATGAATATTTTTGATCACCCCAATCTCTCCTTTTTTATGAGTATATTTACTACAATCATAACCATCGTTTATAAGCAAATTATACCAAAAGTCCACAGTTTGATTACCTGAAATATGAGAAACTTCATTTTCTAAGGGGACCAAGACAACAATATTATGGGTGTCACTCTGAAACAGGTCAATCACCTCTTCCATCGCCTTTTTTTGTACCTCATCATTTGCGTTTGTTCTAATAACAATTGGTTTGGGGGCACTCATTTCACTACTTTTTTTACCTTCAGGTATTAACTTATCTGGGAAAATAGATTGAATAAAATAAGTAATTTCATAGGTATTCCTAAAATTTTCATCCAGATGAAAATGCTTATTATCCACAAATAAACGCTCGAGTACTTCCCAGCGAGTTTCTTTATCAGGATACAAACTTTGCTGATTGTCAGCACTATATGATACATTGGCTACATGCCTTTATATAATTTCATAACGGGCCAGCTCTACATCCTGCGCTTCATCTACAATTACCTCATCATAACTAGAATTAGCCCGATACTCAGTCCACATATACATTCTATCCACCCTGTGAGCCGCCGCCTCTTCTACCCCCATCGCCGCATATTTTAAATAATACTCCAACGACTTCGTATAAGTCAAAAGTAAGCTTTTACACTGGCTCAAACTATAATTTCTAATGTGTCTCCATAACATAATAACACTTTTACCGGTTCCTGGGCCACCAGACACCGCAACCGAAGCAGTTTCATTCAATACCATTTGTTGTGCCGTGGTCAAGTCCGTCAGCACAGGCAAGTTAAAGGAATAAGGCATAGTCAAGTTTATTTAATATATCTAAAAGTTAAATTAATTCTCTTTCCAACTTGTTTTTTGGTTTTAGGAATTTGGTGCTGCCAATAATGCTGTAATGCCCCCTGCATGATCAACACACTCCCATGCTGTAGCTCAATATCAATCCGTTCTTTTGTTTCCTTATGTCGTAACTGAAACTTTCGGGTAGCGCCAAAACTCACCGAAACAATCACTGGGTGCTCTCCTAATTCTTTTTCAGCATCTGTATGCCAGGAAATAGAATCACTTCCATCTCTATATAAGTTTAAAAGAACGCTATTAAATACTGTTTGGCACCTCTCCTCTACCAATTCCTTGATAGCGACAAGTTCCTTTGTCCAATTTTCAGGCGTTAACGTAATACCCGAGAAGGTATAAGGTTTGTCATTGTCTCCATACCAAGCCGTCAATCGAGGAAACTTTACTGTCTTCCCATATATTTTCATTTCCTCTTGTTTCCAGTGTATACTTTCCAGAAAATGGGTAAAATACCTATTACTGTCTACTGTATTAAAAAAGTGTGACAAATAAATGTACTCCCCATTTTCCACTTCAGCATGTACTATTTCTTCTTTTTTATTCGGCTTACTACTAAATAGGTTTAACTGCTCCATTACTAAATGTATAGATAAAATATCATAATTGCAAATTTGCAACATTCATTTTTAAATTACAGCGATTATTAAGGTGAAATTCAGCATTGGCACTATCATATGTGTAACTACTTAAAATTAATTTCAAGTAAAAGTTCCCCAAATCATTGTCCGTTTTTTTTGATTGTCTATTTTTGTATATAATTTTAGACTTAATAGTAAAATGAGTGTATTGTAAGTAATTGGTTTTCAAGCATTCTGATGGCTCAATTACTCAACTTGAAATACGGTTACTCAGTTGGACACAGACATTATAGCAAACGCTTATGAAAATAGCATATAGTTGGCTCAAAGAGTACATTGGCTTGGCCGAAAGTGCCGAAGAAATTGGAGCGATTCTAACCCAAACCGGGCTGGAGGTAGAAGGCATTGAAGAATTCCACCAGATAGAGGGTGGTTTGCAGGGATTGGTATTGGGCGAAGTAATGACTTGTGCCAAGCACCCCAACGCAGAAAAGTTAAGTGTAACCACGGTAGACGTAGGGCAAGACCGCCCCTACCCGATCGTATGTGGAGCTCCCAATGTAGCTGCCGGACAAAAAGTGATTGTGGCATTGCCCAAAACCACGATTTATCCGACCAATGGGGAGCCTTTTAAAATTAAGAAATCTAAAATCAGAGGTGAAGTTTCGGAAGGGATGATTTGTGCCGAGGACGAAATTGGCCTGGGTACCGAACACGATGGCATCATGGTGTTGGATACTGACCTACCCAATGGTAGCCCCGCCACCGAAGCACTGAACCTACAAGCTGATTATATATTTGAGATTGGGCTTACTCCCAATCGCGTAGATGGTGCTTCGCATATTGGTACGGCCCGAGATCTAAAAGCGGCTTTGGATCGTGCTTTGTGCTTGCCTACCGTAGATTCATTTACTGTTGACAATACCGACCACCCAGTAGAGGTAGTTGTAGAAAACCAAGCGGCTTGTCCCCGTTACGCTGGAGTAACGATTAGCAATATCCAGGTGGCTGAATCTCCCAAGTGGTTACAAGCACGCCTCAAATCTATTGGGCTGGCTCCCATCAACAATGTAGTAGACATTACCAACTTTGTACTCCACGAAACCGGGCAACCGTTGCATGCTTTTGATTTGGCCGAAATAAAGGGTAACAAAGTCATCGTAAAAACATTGCCCGAGGGCACTCCCTTTGTCACTTTGGATGAGGTAGAGCGTAAGCTAAGCGACAAAGATTTGATGATTTGTGATGGTGAAGAAAACGGCATGTGTATTGGTGGAGTATTTGGCGGCATCAAATCGGGAGTAAAGGACAGTACTACAGCTATTTTCTTAGAAAGTGCTTACTTCGATCCGGCTTACATCCGTCGCACCGCCCAAAAGCATGGACTTAAAACAGATGCTTCTTTCCGATTTGAGCGAGGAGTAGACCCTAATGGAACTTTGTATGCTTTGAAAAGAGCAGCCAACCTAATCAAAGAAGTCGCGGGTGGTGTTATTTCTTCCGAAATAGTGGACTTGTACCCAACACCTTTTCAAGATTTTGAGGTAAAGGTAAAGTATGCGCATGTACACCGCTTGATTGGAAAAGAATTGAGCAAAGAAGAAATCACTACGATTTTAAATAACCTGGACATTGAAGTAACTCAACAAACTGATACTGAATTTGTAGCCATTGTGCCTCCTTACCGGGTAGATGTTACCCGCGAAGCCGATGTCATTGAGGAGATTTTGCGTATTTATGGCTATAATAATATCGAGATTGGCGAATTCTTAGGTGCGGAGTCATTGGCCAACTTCCCGGCGGTAGACAGCAATAAATTACAGCAAAACATTACCTTGACTTTAGCTGCCAATGGTTTCAACGAAATCCTCAACAACTCGTTGACCAAACCGGCTTATGCAGAGGCTTTGGATAGCATCCAATCTGACCAAAATGTAGTCATTCTGAACAAGTTGAGTGAAGAACTGGAAGTGATGCGCCAAACGCTGTTGTTTTCGGGTTTGGAGGTCATTCGCCACAACATCAACCGAAAACAAAAAGATTTACGCTTGTTTGAATTCGGCAAGATTTATCAAAAGATTGAAGGCAAGTACCAAGAACAGCAACAACTGAGCATACTGGTAACTGGAAATGAGCAAGCAGAGTCTTGGATGGGGACTACTCAACAAAGTAGATTCCATACACTGGCTACAGCCATTGCTTGGGTTTGTCAAAAATTTGGTTTGCAAAACATTGCGAACGAAAGCATTACAGACAATAAGTACCAGTTTGGAGTCAACTATACTTATAAAAATCAAGTCATTGCTCAAGCCGGACAGCTAAGCGATGCGGTGCTGCAAGTGGGGGCTGTTGAGCAGGATGTTTTCTATGCTGAAGTATACTGGGAAACCCTCATGAAGCTGTACAAGGAAAAAATCACTTTTGAAGAGATTTCTAAGTTTCCTGAGGTACAGCGTGACCTTTCGTTGGTATTGGACGAAGGCATTACTTTTCAGGAAATCAAGAAATTGGCCGAAAAAACCGAACGTAACCTCATCAAGTCTATCAATGTATTTGATGTGTATGTAGGTAAGAGTATTCCAGAGGGTAAAAAAGCTTACGCATTGCGCTTTATCCTTCAGGACAATAAGAAAACCCTGAATGATAAGATGATTGATAAAACAATGAAAAAGCTTCGTGCTACCTTTGAAAACGAGCTTGCTGCAGTGATTAGAGAGTAAAATAGTACTTATTTTTCACTCAGACTGGATTATCATTGTTGAATGATTTAATTGTTCCGCCTACGGCTCATTGTTCTATTGTTACATTGTTCCGCTTCGCTCATTGTTAAATGGTTGCGCGAGGCGTCGCAAACTATAGACTGTGGAACGTCAACTGTGGACTAAAAAATAATGGTTCCGCTTCGCGCTACTATGGACTATCGACCAATGCTGTTTCCATAAGAAAAAATTATTTACTGGTCGTTTAGACCTGACAGGTTTTTGAAACCTGTCAGGTCTGAATATGACGTTAAGGAAACAGCATTTGACTATCGATCGTGGACTGTGGACTAAAAAATAGTGGTTCCGCCTAAGGCTCATTGCTACAGCTCTCCTGACGAAGGAAGAACCGACCAAGGGGAGCTCTGCGAAGCTAATCTTAAATGGTTCCGCTTCGCGTTACTATGGCCCGTCGACTGTGGACTAAAAGACGCTGTTTTTCTCGAATTACTTAACTATCAAATCATGCTCCTCCTTTGGGGTTGGGGGCTTTTCTTATGGAAGACCAAGAACTCAAAGAACGCTTGGATTTATTTGAGCGAAAAATGCAAAAATTGATTGTGAAAACTACTACCCTGAAAAAGGAGTTGGACCGGGTAGTAGAAGAAAATATCACACTGAAGGATACCGTCAGGAAACAAAAAGAAGAACTAGATAATTTTCATAATCAAGAAAAATTCACTAAACTTGTTGCTTCAATATTAACAGGCGCAGATGGCGCTAATGGATTGAAAAAGAGGCTAAATGAGTATATCGAAGAGATTGACAAGTGCATTGCACTGATGAGCAGATAGCTGGAGAATATAGGTTAATTTAGAAATAGATTTGTACTAACTCACTCAATAAATTGAGTTGGCTGAGTTGAGTACGGTTATTATATATAATACTTTTTAATCATAAATTTTGAATGAATCAATCACTCTCAATAAAGTTAAAACTGGCAGACCGGGAATACCCCATGCAAACTGACAGCGATACTGAGAGCAGATTGCGGAAAGCCGCAAAAGTAATCAACGAAAAGGTCAAGGAGTATCGCAAGCAATTTGGAGTAGAAGATCGCCAAGATTTGCTGGCCATGGTAGCCCTTGATTATGCTGTTGAAACTTTGACGCTTACCCAGGAAAATGACAGTGTTCAGGAGATGGTTTCCAAGAAAATCGATTTCTGGAATCAATTAATTGACTCCGCCCTGAGTTCAGAATAACATATTAGGTAAAACAACCGTACTTTGTTTATCCAAAGTAGTATCAGTCCTTATTTCTACTATTGGCAGATCATATCCCTGCTATCCCTTCTTTCTCTGCCGCATAAATATTGTGGCAATGATCATATACTCGTGTGACTAAATACTTTCTCAAAGAAAGTGTATTTCATCTACCAATCTTAAAAATGAATCTATATTATGATAGTCATTTACGTAGCAATTACGGCTATTATTGCTGTTCCACTTGGAATAGCAATAGATAGAAGCATCTTAAAAAAACAATTGAAGATTAAGGAGGAGGAAAGTGAGGACAAATCACAGTTATTGATCAAAAAAGCGAAAGTAGAAGCCGAAAAGGTGCGCCAGGAGGCCAAAGAAATGATAAATGAGGCCGAAAGTGCCAAAAAAGATAAAATTTTAGAATCCAAGGAGCATTTCTTAAAATTAAAGGCTGACTTTGAAGATGAGGCCAATCGCAAGAAAAACCAAATCATTAGCAATGAGCAAAAGCTAAAGCAACGAGAGCAGAACTTGGCCAAGCTCATGGAGCAAAACAAACGCAAGGACAACGAACTTGAGAAAATTAAAGAGAGTTTGCTAGAGCAGACCGAGCTCATTACTGAAAAGAAAAAAGATGCCGAAAGGTTGCGTCAATCACAGGTAGCTCAACTAGAAAAAATTGCTGGGTTAACTGCAGAAGAGGCCCGCGAAAAATTGATGGAGGCTTTGAAAGGCGAAGCCCAAAGTAGAGCTTCTTCTCAAATTAGGGACATCCTGGAAGAAGCCAAACTCACCGCTACCAAAGATGCCAAGAAGGTAGTCATTGAAACCATTCAACGAACTGCTACCGAGCACGCCATTGAAAATTGTGTGTCTATTTTTCATATAGACAGCGACGATATCAAGGGGAAAATCATTGGTAGAGAAGGACGCAACATCCGTACCCTGGAATCGGCTACTGGAGTAGAAATTATTGTAGACGATACCCCTGAGGCCATCATCATTTCAGGGTTTGATCCCGTACGTCGCGAAGTGGCTCGTTTGTCGCTCCAACGCCTGGTACAAGATGGACGAATCCACCCAGCTCGCATTGAAGAAATTGTGGCCAAAACCACCAAAAGCATTGAAGAAGAAATCATCGAGATTGGCGAACGCACCGTCATTGATTTGGGTATCCACGGATTGCACCCAGAGCTGATCAAGCTGGTAGGCCGCATGCGTTTCCGTTCTTCTTATGGTCAAAACTTGCTGCAACACTCTCGCGAAGTGGCCAAGATTGCTTCTACGATGTGTGCCGAGTTAGGATTGAACGCCAAACTCGCCAAGCGGGCTGGTTTGTTACACGATATTGGCAAGGTGTATCCTGATGAGCCTGAGATTCCTCACGCCATTTTGGGAATGGATTTGGCCAAAAAATACAAGGAGCACCCAGAGGTATGCAATGCCATTGGAGCCCACCACGACGAAATAGAAATGACTTCCCTGATTTCGCCTATTATTCAAGCGGCCGATGCCATTTCGGGTTCTCGCCCAGGTGCCCGACGCGAGGTGATGGAGTCGTATATCAAACGTTTGAAAGAGTTGGAATCGTTGGCGCTGTCGTTTGACGGAGTCAATAAATGCTACGCGATTCAGGCGGGGAGAGAGCTCAGAGTGATTGTAGATGCTGAATCGGTGAATGACGAAAGAGCCAGCATTTTGTCTTATGACATCTCTCAGAAAATAGAAAAAGAAATGCAATACCCTGGTCAAATCAAGATCACAGTAATTCGGGAAATGCGCGCAGTGAGCTACGCCAAATAGTTTTTATGGTAGGTTAGTACCAAAACCTCAAACATCCCATTGAATTGCAAACCAATAACAGACATCAAGATACAACTAGCCGGACCCATCGTCCGGCTTTTTTTATGACTAAGTTGAGCTGGTGGGGGGGATTGTTGTTATTGGTAGTTGGGGCAGTTTTCTTGCAGGCCTATAGCTACGATGCCGTCACGACCAAATTGGCCCAATGGAGTGGCAAAACCGACCGACTCGACGTTTTCAGAAATCAATACCTGACTCCAACGCTTTTTTTAGTTTTTCGTTGGTCGAGTATATTCATTGCATTGGCCTTTATTTTTACCTACCGTTGGCTGCCTTGGCTCGCGTCTCGAGTAAATCAGATTTGGCTTTTGTGGATTCAACTCACCTCGCTTCCATTCCAACGCTTCAGAACACTGGCAAAACCACAACAAGTCATTTTACTGGCTACTTTGGGCCTATTAGTCATTATTCGGATATATCACTCCTGGCTTTTTCCCCTGCAATACGACGAAGCCTTTACTTACGTTCATCTAGTCCACATGGGGGTACTGGTATCGGCTACTTATTACCCCGGCCCCAACAACCACGTATTGTTCTCCATCATTGCGGCTTTGCTAGACTGGTTACTTCCTCCATTGTTCGCTTTGCGTTTGCCTGGTTTACTCGGTAGTTTGCTGCTTTGGTGGCTATTGTGGGATTGGTTGGCCAGTAAAATTCGTTTCGAGTGGGCCTGGTTGCTCGCCACATTGCTCGTGCTCACGCCTACCCTCAGTGTATACGCAGTAACGGGGCGTGGCTATAGTTTGCAATTGATTGCCACCTTGATTGGGTTTAGGGTAGCATTGGCTCAAAAATACCTCCCTATCCATCGCCTTGCCTTTGTATTGAGTAGTGTGGTGGGTTTTTACTTGGTGCCTACTTATTTGTACGTATTTATCACCTTGGTTATTTTTAAAACCAGTACAATGCTACGCACCAAAAGCAAAAACACGCTGAAACATGGGGTATTGGATATGGCCATCATTGTCTTCATCACCAGTATTTTATACGCACCCATCATTTTATTCAACGGCTTGGGAACAATTACTCACAATGGATGGGTACAACCCTTGGGCTTTGTGCAATGGTGCTCACATTTTCCTGCTTATTTAACAGAACTGACTCAGGCGCTTTGGGGGCTTGAGGCTGGGGTGGGTATTGGCATTGGCTTTCTGTTTCTATTGCTGGTTACTTTTGTTTTAAGGCCTCGTAAATACTTCGGAGTGCTCGGCATTGCCCTGGCATTGTTACTGATGATGGTGCAGCAAGTCTTGCCGCCTGCTCGTACTTTACAGTACCTAGTATTATTGCTAGGTTGGTGGCTGGCAGAATGGCTTCCTAAGCAGTCATCTCGCTCAAAATACCCATTGGTCATTACTCTAACTTTGTCGGCCTCCCTCCTATTTTACGGCCTGACTGTTACCAAGGCGCTTTACCAAGTCGCTCAAACACCCCACCCTCATATTGAAGTGGCCCGCAAAATTACCTCCGAGAAAAAACCACAAAAAATCTTGGTCACCCAGGATACCTACGCGGTGTTTTTGCAGTACTTTAATGCACAAAATGACCACAAACACCAAATTGATACTCAAGTCAAAGCGGGGGTACCATATGATTGGCGGATCTACTCTATCCAGCAATCAAAAAGTATAAAAAAGCCTCCCAACAATGTTCAATTATATCTAAAAAATAAAGAGGTCGTAATTTATAACAATACTTCACATTGACTTTAGTCAAATTTGATTACTGATGATTACCTGATCGGCCTTTGGCAGCACTTGTGTTTTGTTCTGTGGTGATCAAATCATCTTGCAATTTTTAACAAAATAAGCATATGCTCGAACCGGCTATGGACTATGGGCCAATGCTGTTTCCATAAGCCAGGTTTTATGCTTTTAACTTTCGCTTTTGAAACACGGATCGTACTGATCAGACGGATTTTCGCCGATCATTGGTGAAAATCCGTGTTACCGGAGGT
>ERZ1740067.2781-NODE-2781-length-10344-cov-5.830887_pt1 | contig 10344 bp, 9 predicted proteins | sample MGYA00581736_ERZ1740067 | MGnify/ENA primary metagenome ERZ1740067 (study PRJEB43018, sample SAMN04849236) | marine metagenome | isolation source: floating plastic debris | place: Pacific Ocean | collected 2008-08-27 | study: EMG produced TPA metagenomics... | reverse complement strand
GGGGGTTCAGTGGCCACTTGTTGGTTAAATCCATGGTGCGCCGCACCATCTTTTTTGCCGGATTTCTGCGGAAAAAGCCTTGGTCGCCCCTTTGGCCCGGGTCTAACCTTGAAGACCTGAACCGCACCACATTCAAAGCGATGGGGCATCCAAAGTGAATAAGAACGATCTGATTGCAGAAGTGGCCGAACAGACCGGCCTGTCTAAAACCGATGCGACAACTGCCGTTGAAAGTGTTTTCGACCAAATTACGAAAACCCTTCAGGGCGGTGATGAAGTCCGGGTCGTTGGATTCGGAACATTCAGCGTGTCACAGCGTGCCGCAAGTGAGGGCCGTAATCCTCGCACCGGCGAGAAGATTCAGATTCCTGCGTCGAAGCAACCTAAGTTCAAGGCCGGCAAGGGCCTTAAGGATGCTGTAAACGGCTGACAGGTCGTGCGTGAATACGCTCGCCTTTGTGCATTGAACAGGACGGCCTGGGCACCCCGGAATGGGCTGCCCGGCCGTTTTGCGTTCAAGGGCTCAAAACGGACCGACTTGGCGCCCCCGGAAGAGGCTTGCGCAACTGACCGTTTTTTATTGTCGAGGGTCAAATGTCTCTTGGCGAATAGGGCTTGGTGGCGTATGACCTGCCTCCGCGCTTCGTCGTTTGGAGCGCACCGCACCCTTGGGTGCCATGTGGGCGGTTAGCTCAGCTGGAAGAGCATCTCGTTTACACCGAGAGGGTCGGCGGTTCGAGCCCGTCACCGCCCACCATTTCCGCACTTTTCAAATAACAACTATGCCGTGTCTGGTCTGGATGGCTGGCGCCCGGTTTAGGTGGCCATTTACCTTTGACCGATAGATTGCACTGAGTTGCACCGGCGCGGATACGCATCGCGGTCTGCAGGACGCCGGGTTTGAGCCAGCAATGCGCATCGGGGCCAGAAAGTGACCGGCACGGATACCAATGCATCACAGGTAGCGCGCGCTCCGCGCGACGGGCTGCCTCACATTGCCTGGCTTCCTAGCCCGACCCTTCTTGTGGATACCAAAGGTGCATGCCTGGCGGCGTCCAGCAGCGCGTGTGAGCTTCTGGCAACCACGCAAGACGCCTTGCGTGGCGAGGGATGGATTGAGCTCTTTGACAATGCTGACGATACCATTCGCTGGATCGCATCGATTGCGGACGCCAAGGGTGGCGGAGTGTCTATGGACCTCACGTCGTCCTACCAACCGGGCCGCTCATTCCAGATTGAGTTCAGGAGCGTCCCGAACAGTGAGGGGGTTTTGTTCGCCTGTCTGAAGGACACAACCGCCGAACATCAGGCAGTGAACGCTCTTACCAAATACAAGACGATCCTGGATCGTATCCAGAACATCAGTGACACCGGATACTGGAGCTATGAGGTCTCGAGCGGGCAGGTTCTGTGGTCGGATCGTGTCTTTGACATTCATGGATTCGAGCGTGACCCGCGGGGCATCACTATCGAAGAGGCGATTGAGGTCTACCACCCCGAAGACCGCGAGAAGGTGCGGAACTATATCAGCGAAAGTCTGGCAACAGGGGACCCCTTCGAGTTTGAGCTGCGGGTCATTCGCGACGACGGATGCATTCGCCATGTTCTGTCGCGCGGTGAAGTTGAGAACGCAGATGACCCGGCTTCCGCACGCCTGTTCGGGGTGTTCCAAGACGTAACGGATGAACGGGAAGAGGCGCTGGCCAAGCAGGCGACACAGGAACGCTTGCGTATGGTGGTAGAGGCGTCTCGTGAGGGGCTTTGGGACTGGGACTACGGTGCCGACACGATTTTCATGTCTCAGCGTCTCAAAGACATTCTGCGGATCACTGATCCCGACAACATGATTGATGCTGATTGGGTCCGCTCCTTCATTCATCCCGCGCACCGCAAACAGTTCTACGCTTTGATTGATCACTCTGCTGAAACGAACGAGCGCTGCGACGGCGAGGTTCGTATCCGACGCGCCGACGGATCTGATGGCTGGGTTGAGGTGAAGGCGGTCGCGTCTTTCGATGGTGATGGAAAGCTCAACAGGGTCGTGGGAGCCGTTGGCGACATAACCGAACGCCGCCAGGCTGAAGAAGAGTTGCGACTGGCCCGCGCTGAGGCAGAACAATCAGACGAGGCGAAATCGAAGTTCGTTGCCACCGTCAGTCACGAACTGCGGACACCGCTCAATGGCATAATTGGCATGCTGGACCTGCTAACGCAGGCTAAACTCAACTCCGACCAGCAACCCATGGCAGACATTGCGGTCGACAGCGCACGCGGGTTGTTGGCTATTCTTGATGACCTTCTCGACCTGTCCAAACTCGGGGCCAACCGGCTCGAACTGAACCCGGTTCCTTTCAAGCCGCATGCTCTGGTCCAGGGCGTCATCCATCTGTTCGCGCCGGCGGCTGCGCATCGCGACCTTGGTATCTTCCTCGATGTGGATCCGCTCGTGCCGGATGTGATCGCGGCCGACAAAATCCGCCTGCGGCAGATCATTTCCAATCTCATAGGCAATGCGCTCAAGTTCACCGAGTCCGGCACGATCAATGTATACGTGTCGAGAGTGACAGGGCCCGACGGGCAGACGCAATTGCGATGCGCCATCCGGGATACTGGTATCGGCATCGCCAAAAGCGCGCACGCGGGGCTATTCGAACCCTATGTCCAGGCATCCGGACGTACCTTCGAGGAATTCGGCGGAACTGGACTTGGCCTGGCAATCTGCAAGCAGCTCTCGGAACGGATGGGCGGGCGGATCGGCGTCGAGAGTGAACCGGGCGAGGGCAGCACGTTCTGGTTTACTGTCGACTATGCTGAAGCTGAGGATGTGCAGGACAACTGCGATGGTGCGGCTGATTCAGTCGGAAGCGCCGATACACTGCCGACGCGGGGTGCTGCACTCAAGCAGACTGAACCGGCTCGACACAGTAGCAATGGCGAAAGCCGCTCGAACACTGCGCATGAGACGAAGCCTTCAGCGGTTGCCCGTGACAACAGGAAAGAAGCACCCGCAAGCGGAGAAGGAACCAAGGGCCATCTCCTGATTGCTGAAGACAACGAGGTGAACCAACGGGTCATCACGGCGATGGTGACGCGGCTTGGATACTCCTTCGACATGGTCGAGGACGGTGCTCAGGCCGTGGAAGCCGCACGGGCAACCTCCTATGATGCAATTCTAATGGATGTGCAGATGCCGAATATAGATGGCGTCATGGCCACGCGCTTGATCCGTGAAGAAGAGCGTGACCTTGATCGTCGCGTGCCGATTGTTGCGATTACCGCCCATGCGATGCGAGGCACCAAGGAAGAGTTTCTGGCGGCTGGAATGAGTGACTTTGTGCCCAAGCCGATCTCGGTCAAGGAGCTTGCCTTCAGCCTGCACAAGCTCTGCCAAAAAGGCCCGAAAGACCGGGATGGCGAGAAATCCACAGCTTTAGCCGCGGGCGGTGCTTGACACCTTTTATGGTGTGCCCTAGACACGCCGCTCCGCAAGGCGAAACATTGCCTGCGGAGCCCTTACGCGGGGGTGTAGCTCAGTTGGTTAGAGTGCCGGCCTGTCACGCCGGAGGTCGCGGGTTCGAGTCCCGTCACTCCCGCCATTTTCAGCAGGACTGGAAATGGCGGTTTGCGTATGTAGGGAGCCTCATCAGCCGATCAGGCCCCGGTCATCGCGAATTATGTTCCCCACAAAACGCCACTTACCTCGTGCGATCTGAGTGGTCAATTTCTCCGCCAGTCCGCGCCACTGCGATATCATGATGGTGGCAGGGACATTGACCAACAGGATGGCACCTGCTCTGCGCAAGCTCTGTGACCAGATGCCGGAACCTCGGTACGTCATTTCCATGGGGGCATGCGCCAATGGTGGCGGCTACTACCACTACTCCTATTCAGTGGTGCGCAGAGTGGATCGAATTGTGCCGGTGGACGTGTATGTGCCTGGCTGCTCGCCGTCAGCAGAGGCACCGATGTATGCAGTCCTGCAACTTCAAAAGAAAATCGGGCGTACGAGTACCATTGTCCGCTGACCACGATGTGATCCCAAAAGTCTGATTTCCGGCCATTCGTGACTGAAAACGGGCTGCTGTTAATAACGTCTCGCAACAGGAGGGGGTGCATGTGCGGCACGCAGTCTCGCCATGCGAAAAAGCGGGTGAATCCACGGCTTCTGTGCGTTGAAATGCGACGGCGCGCGGATATAGTGGCGGCCAATTCCGGTTACAAGTGAATCGCGACAGTTTCTTGTGGTATTCGCTTGATGATCGAACTTTTTGGGCCCTGTCAAAAAGCCGGGCCACGGGACGTGTCTCTCACGTTTCGGCAAACTTGTTTAAGACAAGGCGTTTGAGATAGGGCCATGCCTGAGCTTCTTGCCAACTATCTGCCGATTGTCATTTTCCTCGGTGTGTCCATCGTCCTGGTAACAGCGTTTCTCGTTGCTCCGATGATCATTGCCCCGTCCAACCCGGACCCGGAAAAACTCTCCGCCTATGAGTGCGGGTTCAATGCGTTTGACGATGCCCGCATGAAGTTTGATGTGCGCTTCTATCTGGTCGCGATCCTGTTCATCATTTTTGACCTGGAAGTCGCTTTCCTGTTCCCGTGGGCTATCTCCCTGGGAGACATCGGTATGTACGGCTTCTGGTCCATGATGGTGTTTCTCGGCATCCTGACCATCGGCTTTGTGTATGAGTGGAAGAAGGGTGCGCTGGAATGGGAATAGAAACCAAAGACGGCATTCTGGTCCCGGAAGGGTCAGACAGCCTCATTGACCCCAAGACCGGGTATCTTCTGCGCGCGCCGCAGCCATCAGATGCGGACAACGACCCGCTGGTCCGCCAGATCACTGAAGAGATGGACGACAAGGGCTTTGTCGTCACCAGCCTTGAAGATCTGATCGCCTGGGGCCGCACCGGCTCTTTGATGTGGATGACGTTCGGTCTCGCCTGCTGCGCCGTGGAAATGATGCAGTCCTCCATGCCGCGCTACGACGTGGAGCGTTTCGGCTTTGCCCCGCGCGGCAGCCCCCGCCACTCTGACGTGATGATCGTGGCCGGTACGCTGACCAACAAGATGGCACCCGCTCTGCGCAAGGTGTACGACCAGATGCCGGACCCGCGCTATGTGATCTCCATGGGCTCATGCGCGAATGGCGGCGGCTACTACCACTATTCCTACTCTGTCGTGCGCGGCTGTGACCGGATTGTTCCGGTTGATGTGTACGTGCCCGGCTGCCCGCCCTCCGCAGAAGCTCTACTCTACGGTATTCTGCAGCTGCAAAAGAAAATCCGGCGTACCAGCACTATTGTGCGGTAGGTGCGCTATCCCGTCCGCATCTGCCTTGTCAGGTTTGATGCATCCCCCCAGGGCCGCAGCCATGCGGCCTTTAGAAGAACAAGCGAAAGCAAGCCATGTCGGTTGTTGACGTGACGCCCAGCGAAGAAACACTGAACGATCTCGCGGACCATGTGTCTGGCGGGCTTGGCGATCTTGTGTCGAGCCACGAAGTTGCATGGGGCGAGTTGGCGATCACTGTTCCTGCTGGTGAAATCGTCCGTGTGCTGAAGTTTCTGCGGGACGACGCAGGCTGCGAATTTACAACGCTGATCGACATCACGGGCGTGGACTATCCCGCCCGCAGGCGCCGCTTTGATGTGGTGTATCACCTGCTCTCCATGACACTGAACCAGCGCATCCGGATCAAGGTTGAAGCCGACGAAGAAACACTGGTACCCAGCTGCGTGTCGGTTTACCCGGTCGCCAACTGGCAGGAGCGGGAAATCTGGGACATGTACGGCGTTCAGTTTGCGGGCCATCCGGATCTGCGACGTCTGCTGACGGACTATGGCTTTGAAGGGCACCCGTTGCGCAAGGACTTCCCGCTCACTGGCTACTACGAAGTGCGCTATGACGACGAGCAGAAGAAGGTTGTCTATGAGCCTGTAAAGCTGATGCAGGAATTCCGCAGCTTTGATTATATGAGCCCGTGGGAAGGGGCCGAGTATGTGCTTCCCGGCGACGAGAAAGCGGAGCAGCCCAAATGAACATTGCCCCGACAAACGTCCCCTCCGGCGAAGACGCCGACAAGACCGACAACATAACCATCAACTTTGGTCCCCAGCATCCGGCCGCCCATGGCGTGCTGCGCCTGGTGCTGGAAATGGATGGCGAAGTTGTGGCGCGCGTGGCCCCGCATATCGGCCTCCTGCACCGCTGCACTGAAAAGCTGATGGAGCAGAAGACCTATCTGCAGGCGGTGCCCTATCTGGACCGCCTCGACTACGTGGCGCCAATGAACCAGGAGCACGCCTTTGCTATGGCCGTGGAGCGTCTGCACGGGATCACTGTGCCCAAGCGCGGTCAGCTTATCCGGGTGCTGTATTGCGAAATTGGCCGCTTGCTCTCACACATCCTCAACATCACCACCCAGGCGCTGGATGTCGGCGCCATGACGCCGGTGGTGTGGGGCTTTGAAGAGCGCGAGAAGCTGATGGTGTTTTACGAGCGCGCCTCCGGCAGCCGTATGCATGCGGCCTATTTCCGCCCCGGCGGTGTCCACCAGGACCTGCCGCCAGAGTTGCTCGATGACATCTGGACGTTCTGCGAAGAATTCCCGCCGCTGATGAACGATATTGAGGCGCTGCTTACCGGCAACCGCATCTTCAAACAGCGCAATGTGGACATTGGCGTTGTAAGCAAGGAAGAGGCGCTGGCCTGGGGCTTTACAGGCGTCATGGTGCGCGGCTCAGGCATGGCCTGGGACCTGCGCCGCTCACAGCCCTATGAATGCTATAGCCAGCTCGACTTCGACATTCCCGTTGGCAAGAACGGCGACTGCTACGACCGCTATTTGTGTCGTGTGGAAGAGTGCCATCAGTCGATCCGCATCATGAAGCAGTGCCTTGAGCTGCTCCGTAGCCCGGAAGGCGAAGGGCCTGTCTCCTCCATGGACGGCAAGATCGTGCCACCCAAGCGCGGTGAGATGAAGCGCTCCATGGAAGCACTCATTCGCCACTTCAAGCTTTACACCGAGGGCTATCATGTGCCTGCCGGTGAAGTGTATGCGGCGGTGGAAGCACCCAAGGGCGAGTTCGGTGTGTTCCTGGTGTCGGATGGGTCCAACAAGCCCTATCGCTGCAAGCTGCGCGCGCCGGGCTTCAACCATCTGCATGCGATGGATCATCTGTGTAAGGGCCATATGCTGGCGGACGTCTCCGCCATTCTTGGCTCCCTTGATATTGTGTTTGGCGAGGTGGACCGATGAGCGTCCGGCGTCTGGATCCCAACCAGCCTGAAAGTTTCGAGTTCACTCCCGACAATCTGGAGTGGGCGAAGAAGACAATTGCGAAGTACCCCGAAGGTCGCCAGGCGTCTGCGGTGATCCCGCTTCTGTGGCAGGCGCAAAAGCAGCACGACTATTGGCTGCCGGAACCGGCCATCCGCTATGTGGCCGACATGCTGGACATGCCGCATATCCGTGTGATCGAAGTCGCCACCTTCTACACCATGTTCAACCTGTCGCCGGTCGGCAAACACTTCATCCAGCTGTGCGGCACCACCCCGTGCTGGCTGCGCGGGGCGGATGATCTGAAGGAAGTCTGCCGCAAGAAGATCGGCGAGCAGAGCACAGTCTCTGCCGACGGTAATTTCTCGTGGCTTGAAGTTGAATGCCTCGGCGCCTGCGCCAATGCGCCGATGGTGCAGGTCAACGACGACTATTATGAAGATCTGACCGCTGAAAATTTTGAGCAGCTTTTAGATGACCTGGCTGCAGGACGCGAGACCAAGATCGGCTCGCAGACGGGCCGCAAGGCGTCTGAACCTGCTGGCGGTCCGACATCGCTTCAGGACATCCCGCACGTCTCGTCTGAAGGGCCACGCGTTTCGCCTGAAGGGGAAGGGGTCTAGATCATGCTAGAAGATAAAGATCGCATCTTCACAAACCTCTATGGCTTTGAGAGCTGGAACCTTGAAGCAGCGCGCAAGCGCGGCGACTGGGACGGTACCAAGGAGTTGCTGGCCAAGGGCCGCGACTGGATCATTGAAGAAGTGAAGAAGTCCGGTCTGCGCGGACGCGGTGGCGCCGGCTTCCCGACCGGTCTCAAATGGTCCTTTATGCCGAAGGAAAGCGACGGCCGGCCGCATTATCTTGTGGTGAACGCCGACGAGTCCGAACCGGGCACCTGCAAAGACCGCGAGATGATGCGGCATGATCCGCATAAGCTCATCGAAGGCTGCCTGGTCGCGGGCTTCGCCATGGGCGCCAACCACGCATACATCTATCTGCGCGGTGAATACATTTTTGAGCGCGACCGTCTGCAGGCTGCTGTTGACGAAGCCTATGACGCAGGTCTCATCGGTCCTGATGCATGTGGCTCCGGCTGGCCGTTCGACGTGATCGTGCATCACGGTGCGGGCGCCTACATCTGCGGTGAAGAAACCGCCTTGCTTGAAAGCCTTGAAGGCAAGAAGGGCATGCCGCGGCTGAAGCCGCCATTCCCCGCTAATGTGGGCCTCTATGGCAACCCGACCACGGTCAACAATGTGGAAAGCATCGCGGTGGCGCCGACCATCCTCCGCCGCGGTGGTGACTGGTTTGCGGGCTTTGGCCGTCCGGGCAACACCGGTACGAAGGTGTTCTCCATCTCCGGCCACGTGAACAATCCGTGCAACGTCGAAGAAGAGATGTCGATCCCGCTGAAGGAGCTGATCGAAAAGCATGCCGGTGGCGTGCGCGGTGGCTGGGACAATCTTCTGGCTGTGATCCCGGGTGGGTCTTCGGTGCCGCTGATCCCCAAGGACATTTGCGATACGGTGCTGATGGACTTTGATGCCCTCAAGGATGTGCAGTCCGGCCTGGGTACGGCAGCAGTGATCGTCATGGACAAGTCGACGGATATCGTCAAGGCGATCGCGCGTCTCTCTTACTTCTACAAGCATGAAAGCTGCGGCCAGTGCACGCCGTGCCGCGAAGGTACTGGCTGGATGTGGCGCGTCATGGAGCGTATGGCCAAGGGCGAGGCGGAGGTCGATGAAATCGACACGCTCCTCAAGGTCACCAAGCAGGTTGAAGGTCACACCATCTGCGCGCTGGGCGATGCAGCCGCATGGCCGGTGCAGGGTGTCATCCGCCATTTCCGGCCGGAGATTGAATCACGTATTGCTGCCCGCAAGGCTGCCCAGTCGGGTGCGCCTTCGGTCGCGGCGGAATAGTCAGGATACGGATCACGAGCATGGGCGAATTACGCACCATCAAGGTTGACGGCGAAGAGATTGATGTCGATGCAGACCTCACGCTGCTGCAGGCATGTGAAGAAGCCGGCAAGGAAATTCCGCGCTTCTGCTATCACGAGCGCCTGTCGGTTGCCGGCAACTGCCGCATGTGCCTCATTGAAGTGAAGGGCGGCCCGCCCAAGCCCGTCGCCTCCTGCGCACAGAACGTCAAGGATTTGCGCCCCGGCCCTGAGGGCGAACCGCCGGAGCTGTTCACCAACACCAAGATGGTGAAGGACGCCCGCGAAGGCGTGATGGAGTTCCTGCTGATCAATCACCCGCTTGATTGCCCGATCTGTGATCAGGGTGGCGAGTGCGACCTGCAGGACCAGGCCATGGCCTACGGAACCGATGGGTCTCGCTACGCGGAAAACAAGCGCGCGGTGGAAGACAAGCACATCGGTCCGTTGGTCAAGACCATCATGACCCGCTGTATCCACTGCACCCGCTGCATTCGCTTTGCAACGGAAGTTGCCGGCGTGCCGGAACTGGGTGCGATTGGCCGCGGCGAAGACATGGAAATTACGACCTATCTCGAAGAGGCCATGTCCTCCGAGCTTCAGGGCAATGTGATTGACCTGTGCCCTGTCGGCGCGCTGACATCCCGGCCCTACGCCTTCCAGGCGCGTCCGTGGGAACTGAAGAAGACAGAGACCATCGACGTCATGGATGCGCTGGGCAGCAACATCCGGGTGGACGCGCGCGGCAAGGCCGTGATGCGGATCATCCCACGCAACGCGGACGACATCAACGAAGAGTGGATTTCAGACAAGACCCGCTTCGTGTGGGACGGCCTTGGCCGCCAGCGTCTGGATCAGCCTTATGTGCGCAAGGACGGCAAGCTGACGCCGGCCAGCTGGAACGAAGCCTTCGCGGCGATTGCTGACAAGCTTGACGGTCTGGACGGATCAAAGTTCGCCGCCATAGCAGGCGACCTGGCGTGTGCTGAAAGCATGAAGGCGCTCAAGGATCTGTCAACGGCGATCGGCTCTGCAAACATTGATTGCCGTCAGGACGCGACCAAGCTCGAAGCAGGCGCACGCGGCGGATATCTCTTCAATTCGGGCATTGAAG
>ERZ1740067.2780-NODE-2780-length-10346-cov-4.969585_pt1 | contig 10346 bp, 12 predicted proteins | sample MGYA00581736_ERZ1740067 | MGnify/ENA primary metagenome ERZ1740067 (study PRJEB43018, sample SAMN04849236) | marine metagenome | isolation source: floating plastic debris | place: Pacific Ocean | collected 2008-08-27 | study: EMG produced TPA metagenomics... | reverse complement strand
CACCAACGGCGCGGCGCCGCACCAGACCCGGCGCACCTTTGCGATCATTTCCCACCCGGACGCCGGTAAGACAACGCTGACGGAAAAGCTGCTCCTGTCGGGTGGTGCAATCCGGGCAGCCGGTCAGGTCCGCGCGCGCGGTGAACGCCGCCGGGCCCGCTCCGACTGGATGAAGATCGAGCAGGAACGCGGTATTTCTGTTTCGTCCTCCGTCATGACGTTCGAGCGGAAGGGCATCATCTACAATCTTTTGGACACACCGGGCCACGAAGACTTCTCCGAAGACACCTACCGCACGCTGACCGCTGTGGATGCTGCGGTCATGGTCATCGATGCGGCCAAGGGCATCGAAACCCAGACCCGCAAGCTCTTCGAGGTTTGCCGTCTTAGAGACATTCCGATCATCACCTTCGTCAACAAGATCGACCGTGAAGGCCGGCATGCGCTGGAGATCCTCGACGAAGTGCAGGAAGCCCTCGCCCTGGATGTGTCTCCGCAGACCTGGCCAGTCGGCATGGGCGCCGATTTCTTCGGCGTTTACGACTGGCAGAAAAAGCAGTTCCACACATCCGGCGGCGACCGCGGCGGGCCTTACACGGAAACCAAGACCGTTTCCGGTCTGGATGACGACACGCTGACCGGCACCGTCTTCGACCGGATCATGGATGAGCTGACCGAAAACGTGGAACTGGGCAGCGAAGGTTATGCGGAGTTCGACAAGGAAAGCTTTCTGGAAGGCCATTTGACCCCGGTGTTCTTCGGCTCGGCCCTGCGCGACTATGGCATTGAGGAAATCCTCGATTTCATCGCCGATTTCGCCCCGCCGCCGCACTCCCAGCCGGCGACTGGCGGACGGACCATCATGCCGAACGAGGACAAGGTCACCGGCTTTGTCTTCAAGGTGCAGGCGAACATGGATCCGAAGCACCGCGACCGCATTGCGTTCGTTCGCCTGTGTTCAGGCACCTTCAAGCGCGGCATGAAGCTGAAACACGTGCGCGCGGGCAAGCAGATCGCCGTCTCCGCGCCGATCTTTTTCTTCGCCGAGGAACGCGAGATCGCAGATCTTGCCTATCCGGGCGACGTGATCGGTGTTCCGAACCACGGCCAGCTGCGCGTTGGCGATACCTTGACCGAAGGCGAAAACATCCACGTCACCGGCCTGCCCGCCTTTGCCCCGGAAATCCTGCGCCGCGTGCGCCTGTCCGACACCATGCGCGTCAAGCAGATGCGCCAGGGTCTTCAGGACCTCGCTGAAGAAGGACTTGTCCAGATCTTCAAGCCGGATCTTGGCTCCAACTGGATCGTGGGCGTTGTCGGCGCGCTGCAGCTCGACGTGGTAGTCGATCGCCTGCGCGCAGAATACGGCACGGAAATTGGCTTTGAAGCCGTTCCCTACACGACCGCCCGCTGGATCGAGACCGACAGCCAGACCCTGCAAAAGATGATCGAAGGCCACCGCATGTCGATCGCCAACGACCGGGACGACAAGCCTGTGTTCCTGTTCAAGAACGTCTGGGAAGTCGGCCACATCACCGAAAAATTCTCCGATGTCACGTTCCGCGAAACCCGCGAGATCGTCTACGAGGGCTGAGAAACAAGGGCCTTTTCTGACATGACCGTCACTCTTCGCCCCGTCGCGCCATCTGATTGCGATCTGATTTGCCGGCACCGGTACGACATGTTTCAAGCGGCCGGCGATCAAGAGGCCGCAAAAGCTGCCTTGAGCCCGGCCTATCGAGAGTGGCAGCAAAACGCACTACAGTCCGCGGCTTACTTCGGCTTCATAGCAGAAGTGGGCAGGGTTGCTGTCGGCGGTGTTGGGCTGATGGTCATCGACTGGCCTCCCCACCATCTCCACCCGGACGTCTTGCAACGCGGCTATGTGCTGAACGTTTTTGTCGAACCGGCCCACCGGGGAAAGGGGATCGCCAAAAGCCTGATGGTCGCATCCGATGACGCCTTCAAGGCGCGCGGGATAACCCATGCCGTTTTGACCGCGACCGATCAGGCCCGGCCACTTTACGAACGAGACGGGTGGCGGCAAACGGCTCAGATGGCCAAGGAACTTCGCTGAAACTGCTCAGGTAACCTCATACACCACTCAGAACACATCCGTTTGCGTGTCCATCAAGATGTAAAGCCCCGCGACGATCATGACGAGCGGGGCGAGGCGTTCGAAGAATTTCTCTGCAGCCGGTGTTGGCTTTATGAGACGGCTCAAGAAGGTCCCAAGTGCCAAAAGCGTTGCGACCGCGATCAGGGCGCCGGAGAGGACGAAACGGTCGAGCTCGGGTCTCGTATCTGCAAAAAACGTTGCCATCAAAACGAATGTGTCGGTGCTGAGTACCAGGAAAAGGACAACCACCCCAATGATCGATCCTGGGGCCGGCGGATTCTTTTCTGTGACCGTGGGTCTTCGGCGGTTTTTCAAGACTTCGCGAAAGCCGAGTGCTACCGGCACAATTCCAAGTAAACCAAGATCGGCCGGCGCCAGAAGCGCGGCTCCACCGCCCACCAGAACCGCCCCGCCTATAACGACGACCTGTGCCAACACAAAACCAACGATGGCCGCCGGTTTACGTCCCGTGGCCGCAAGCGCCAAAAAGGCGAACAACCCGTCGATGTTGGTGAGTATGTAGGTGGTTGCGACAGAGAGCGCAAAAAACATCCAGCAGATCCAAGGCCATGGCGTTTCAAGTACGACCATCAGTCATAAACACGCCAAGCCAGCCTGTCCCGGAAAAAAGGTCATTGACGCGAGTTGCACAGCCCGTAGAGCGGCATTGTGTCCTATGCACAAGTTCACTCTTTAGAAGCGCGCCACTGTGATCTTCCACCAGCTTGGCTTATCGACTTACTAAGAAACTTTGCCGGGCAGGCAGACACAGACGCCTGGACCGGTCTCGCAAGAATTGGAGATATCTGAAACCTCCGGACTCAACCGAAACATCAGCTCAATGCTTACCTGCGACCGAAACGCTATAACCGTCTACTCAGCAGGTTCCCCCATTGGGCGTGCAGGCGCCGGTTCAGTCTTGTCCGGCCGTGTTACAAGAAAAACACCGAAAACAATGAGGCAAAGAGCCGGCCAGGTGGTCCAGCCGGGCTGTTCTCCGAGCACAGTGATCCCCAGCCCGGTGCCGATCACAGGCACTGCATAGTTCACCTGCTGCAGCCGGGCGGCTCCGATGCGCGGGATCAAGTAAAAATAGATCAAAGCCGCGAGCGCTGTTGGTCCCAGCCCCAAATAAAGGACCGCGGCCAGCGCCGGAACCGGCGCAGCGGGCAGACCAATTTCCGATACGAACAGAGCCATGTATCCCCCCAGCGCCAATAGCCCGACGAAGACCGATGCCGCGGCCATTTGCAAGGGGTCAGGAAAGGGAAATCTCCGCGAAAAAAGCGCCGTGAAGGCATAACAACAGGCTGCCGCAACCAGGCAAAGCTCAGGCAGAAGACTGCCAATCCGGCCTGCACTTAAGTCCGGTGCCGCCAGCACAGCGACTCCGGCAAAACCGGCGAGCGCACCGAACACTTTCAGTCTCGTCAGGCTTTCCTCACAATGGACCAGTGGCGCGACGACCAGCGTGATGATCGGGGCAATGCCCATGATCAGTGCGGCAAGCCCGGTGTTGACCTCCTGTTCTGCGTAACTGATCAGAAGAAACGGCAAGACGTTTCCGCTGGCGCCGACCACGGCTGCAATGATCCAGCCGTGGATCCCAAGATTGAACCCGCCTCCTCTCAGCAGCAGCACACAGCCCAGAACGGGCGCCGCAATCGCCATACGCGCAAGAACCAACATGGCCGGATCCATGTCTTTGACGGCAACACCAATCGCCAGGAACGAACTGCCCCAGAGCGCTGCGAGCACCGACCACAATAGAAAGTCTCTTGCCTGCATGGGCCTATCCTCTAAACTGCTATGAAAGAAATAGCATGCTATTATTTTAATAGCAATGGAGGATAAATGACCGACATCCCCGTTCCCGGAAAGGCTGTCCGCGGATCGCGCAGCGGCGCGCCGATCATGGCCTTGTTCGACTTACTGGGACGCCGCTGGGCGATGGGGGTCGTCTGGACCTTGAGCGAAGAGGGCCCCTGCACATTCCGTGCATTACAGGAGGCTTGCGAGAGCATTTCTCCGGCTGTTTTGAATGCCCGGCTGAAAGAACTTCGGGCCGCTGGGTTCGTCACACAAGGGGATGGCGGGTATTGCGTGACACCGCTTGGGCAGGAGGGCTATGAAGCGCTGCTGCCACTGTCCAAAGTGTCGAAGGTCTGGGCCACGCACATTGAGCAGAGCGTATCTGATACAACTGATTAGCGCTGGCCGCCGACCTCAAGAAATCGCCAAACGGATCAAAACGGCTGCGCTGGCAATGATGTGCGCAAGCGTTATGACGACGGACGCGCCATGCAGTACCTTGAAACGTTTTGTTTCGCCCGTATCGGTCGCCGCATTGATCATTGGCATCAGGACCTGTCTTGCAAAGATCGCGGATGCCGCGATCAGGACCATTATTACGCAAGAGACCACATCTAGAAATCCGGTTCCAAGCGCCGCGGCCAAGGATGTCGCGATCACAAAAAGATAAAAGTGCGGGAAGGCTTTCCGGATAAGGGGTCCCGCCGTTTCCGCCGGCAGCGCTGTGAAGACGAAGGCCGCGAAACCAAAGGAATAGAGCGTCATGCCGCCGAACAGCAGCGCAGTCACAAGAAGGGTGGCTGAGGTGACGATCATTTCTTCGGTCTCCGTGTGACATTGGGCAAAATGTAGGGAACGGCTGTCTGGTACTGCCGGAAACGGTCCCCGAACTGTGAGGCGAAACGCCGTTCTTTCAGGATCGGTGCGAGCAGGCAATACGCCGTTAGCGAACTCGCAACGGCGAGCTGGTCAGGCGTCCAGACCGGTACCGTCCAGGTGGTCAGCGCAAAGGACACATAAATTGGCTGGCGGATGATCTTGAAAAGCCCCGTCTCCGGCATGTCCGGGAAAATCGGGCGAATGTTCTGCGCCAGCGACATCCAGCCAAGCGCGCCTGACTGCACCTCGGCGCCTGCGTCATAACTCGCCTTGATCAACAACAGCCATGAGAGGGTGTAAAGCCCGCACAAAACCCAGAAGACTGCCCCATCCGCCTGCCACCAGATCACACCGCTTGGTGTCCAGAACGCAAACAGCAAAAGCAGCTGGAGAGAGGCGATGATGGCAAAGGTTGTGGTCGCCAATGTCTTGCCGTGCCCGGACGGGGCGAGCGCCGACAGCCACTTCCGCCCGCGAGCTGACAGGAGCACTGAATGGGTCAGCGGGAACTGGAGCAAAAGGAGCGCATTGCCGACATACCGCCATGGATCCGGAAGCGTACCGAGGCTGCGGTTCATCCCGAAAAACATCGCGGCGATCATGGCAAGGACTGCGGCTGCAAAGAGCGTGTGGCAGATGAGACCATAAAGATAGGCGAGCGCAATCCGGCCACGCCCAGGCGGCACGGACAACAACCCCGCCACCAGGCGAAGCAGTCTTTTCAAAGGTTTCAGGTCAACCAGCATCATCGCCCACAACACCTAGCGTCATGCGTCCTTATCGCCAGTGGCACTTGACGGTTTGTCGCAGAGGTTTGAGAAAACCCGAAAAACTTGGACCAGGACCGGCCGAAAACCGCAAGAAGTCTTGGCGTCCCCGGTCATCTTCCCAGTGAAACTGCTTTAGACTTGAGGGAGAACTGAATGTCTGAACCAGTTGTTGCGCAAAAGGCGCGCTATCCGTTCGAAGTTGAAGCGGGCAAAAACTGCTTCTGGTGTGTCTGCGGCAAGAGCGCGAACCAGCTGTTTTGCGACGGTGGCCACAATGGCACCGACTTTGCGCCGGTGAAATACACGGCGGAAAAGGAGGGCAAAGCGTTCTTGTGCGGCTGTAAGGCAAGCAGCAAGTCTCCGCTTTGAGATTGGACGCACAGCAAGCTTGAAATACAAAACAGCCGGACCGGGGAACCCCAATCCGGCTGTCTTCAGCTGTTCATAAAGTCAGGACGCCCGGGCTGCGGACGGCGGCAATTCGATATCGATGCCAAGCGTGGTGACATCTCCGTCCCGGTCCATTTCCAGCCGAACGGCATCGGGATCGATATCGATCCGCTTGGCCACGACCGCCAGAATGTCTTCGCGAAGACTGGAAATCAGCGCTGCATCAGCGCTGTTGCCGGCGCGTTCATGCGCGAGAAGGATCTGCAGCCGGTTCTTGGCAACCGAAGCGCTTTGGCTTCTCTTGCCAAAAAGGCTCAGGATATTCATGCCGCCCTCCCCTTGAAGATCTTGCCGAACAAGCCCTTCTTTTCTTCCGGAATAGTGACGGGAATATTTTCCCCCAAAAGGCGCCGAGTTGCTTCCATATAGGCACGGGCCGCGGGCGAGCCTTCATCGGCCAGCGTGACCGGCAGGCCCACGTTGGAGGCCTTCAGGACGTCCTTGCTTTCCGGGATCACGCCAATGAGCGGCACGGACAGGATGTCGACCACATCGTCAGTTGCCAGCATGTCGCCCGTTTTGGCGCGGGCGCTGTCGTACCGGGTGATCAGGAGGTGCTTGGGCATGCGCCCGCCCTGCTCCGCCACTTGGGTCTTGGCATCCAGAAGCCCGATGATCCGGTCGCAGTCGCGCACGGACGAGACTTCAGGGTTGGAGACGATGATGGCTTCATCGGCATGGCGCATGGCCAGCGTCGCGCCGCGCTCAATGCCCGCCGGGCTGTCACAGACGATCCAGTCGAAGTAATGGCGCAGTTCGCTGATGACGCTGGCAACGCCTTCTTCGGTGAGGGCGTCCTTGTCCCGGGTTTGGGAGGCAGGCAGAAGGAACAGGTTGTTCAGCTTCTTGTCGCGCACCAAAGCCTGCTTTATGGTCGCCTCGCCGCGCACCACGTTGACCAGATCGAACACGACGCGACGTTCCGCGCCCATGATCAGGTCCAGGTTGCGCAAGCCCACATCGAAGTCGATGGCACAGACCTGATAACCTTCCTTGGCCAGCGCTGAGGCGATTGCGGCGGATGTGGTTGTCTTGCCAACCCCGCCCTTGCCTGACGTGACCACAACGACCGTTGCGTTGCTCATGGTGTTCGTCCCACTTGTTGACGGTGCAAAGGCTCTTCGCGGCCCCGACCGGAGTTAATTCAGTTGTTCAAAGACAAGGCTTTCGTTTTCAAAGCGGATCTGCGCCGGTGCGTTGCACAGGGCCGCGTCAAAATCGTCGGCAACCTTATAAAGTCCGTTGATAGACACCAGCTCAGCGTCCAGTTTCGAGCAAAAGATCCGCGCCCCGTCCCGCCCGGAGACCCCGGCCAAAGCCCGGCCGCGCAGGGCGCCGTAAACGTGGATTGATCCGCCGGCAATAATCTCGGCACCGGAGCTGACCGAGCCGACAATCGTTACATCGCCGTCCGGATGCAGGATGCTCTGCCCGGAGCGCACATGTTCAGTAATGACGATCGACGACCCATTGGCCTGTGGCACCGCCCGAGGCTGCCGGTCTGCCTTTTTCGAAACCGGTTTCTCAGCGGTCTTGATTGCCGGGTCCGGATCGGATGCATCTGTTTTCGCTGTCATTTTGGGCGCATCGGTCTTGCCAATTGTCTTTTGGCCAGCAGCCTCTGTCACCGGCTCATTCTCGGCAGCAGTTTCCGGGATTTCGACATCTGCCGTCAGTCGTCCACCGCCAAAACTCGGCGGCATTCCGGGCTTGAGGCGCGTTCCGGAAATCCCGTCGATGCCGAAAACCCGCACGGAACGTTCGCTCAAGCCGTCCAGAAGAGTTTCAAGGTCCTCAATCGGGATCTTGGTGCCGCGCACGTCCAGAACGATCGGCCGGTCGATGAAAAATCCCGGTGTGCGCGCGATGATCCGGTCGATCTCCTTGAACCAGTCCTGATAGGGCGGCTCGGGAGATAACACGATCGCAATGAAGGATTTTCCCTTGAATTTCATCAAAGAGGCCCGGCGTCTTTCTCAAACGGAGTGCTTAGTCGCATAAACCTATCATTAACCGAACCGGACAATTGGGCAGCGGACCGTTTTCCACGGATATCCAAATTCTTTCGAGTTTTCAGATAATTGACCAGATTGCGGAGCCTCCCTGATAGTCCTTCTACGAAAGACCTGACAAAACTGCCGATCCAATCGGCAGGAATCACCCCGAATACAGGGCGATTCTGTCAATTTGAGCCGCCGCCGGTTAACCGAATTCCAGATGAGAGCTTCACTTTCGCCATATTGCAATGCAATATAAGCTATCTAACAACCGAGCGCGCTGACCGAACCTGGAACAAAAATGAGCAATTTCAGCGATGTAATGGACTATTTGGGCCTGTCTCAGGATGAGGCAGCTCGCGTCCTCAACTCATCTGCAGACGAAATTGTTCGCTGGCGCAACACAAACGAGGCGCCACCGCTGCACATCTGGCAGTCGCTGGTGCAGATGCTCGACGACGTCCGCCGGTCCGCTGAAGAAGCAGCAAAATCGGCCGACCTTGACCATCTGGAGGCCTCTGACCTCAACCGTGTCACGCTGAACATGCCGAGCCAGATGTCCTCCGATCTTGCCGGCCCAAAACGCGCCGCCACTGCCCTAGCCGTCGCCACCCTTGCCCGGGTGTTTGTTTGAGGCGTCAGCCGTCCGACTGCGACCGACCTGCGCAAATGGCAGAGTTTCTTACCTCCATCATTCGTCATTGCCCGGCATGACCGGGCAATCCACGCCGTTCCCCTGCCCCAAGCACAGCTGACCGGTTGGATACGGAACGGCATGGATCCTCGGATCAAGCCCGAGGACGGCGGAGATGGGTGCGGCAGCACATTTGGCCAACCAAATCAGGCCCTGGAAAAGAGTGAACCCTGCACGCCGTGGGAGGACCGGTTCCGATCAGTAAAACCGCGCATATCTGGCCCGCCGTGACCCATACCTCTCTATGTCGCCCCAGACGCAAGGGAGCGGCGACCCGGGGCCCACTCATTCGCAGAGCTGTCCGGACTGGACGTTTCAACGAGCGGCACGGCGAGTAGGCCCCGGCTCAGCGCTGTACTTGGCCGGGGTGACACTGTGGTTGCAAACAGCGCCTGTGTCCCACATCACCTTCGTCTGAACTTAAACCGATTAGAAAAATGTGCACAGCGGCTTGATTTTGGCTCATTCCTGCCTTTGGCAGCGCCCGCTTTTCTGCTAACAATTGTGCTGGTGCGGCGCTCTATCAGGCCGCAGGAACTAACCTGACCCTGCCGCCCGGCAGAGGACCGGACCCACTCAAAACCCGCTTCTTCAAGGCCGCTGCCCATGTCCGCATCGCTCAAAGGCTTTCTGTTTGCCCTTGCGGCGTTTGCCTTCTTTTCGACCCACGATGCCATCGTCAAAACGCTGGGCAGCAGTTATTCGGTCTTCCAGATCATATTCTTTTCTATGCTCTTTGCCTTTGTGCCGATGTCGATTTCAATGCTCGCCGACCGGGCCGTCGACAATTTCCGGCCACATCATCCCTGGCTGGTTCTGTTGCGCTCGGGCCTGTCGATCATCTCCATGTCGAGCGCGTTTTACGCCTTTACCGCGCTTCCGCTCGCCGAAGTCTATTCCCTTCTCTTCGCAACACCTTTGCTCATCACGGCGCTTTCCGTGCCGATCCTGGGCGAGACGGTGCGCGGTCAGCGGTGGGCAGCGGTCATCATCGGCCTGCTTGGGGTTATGATCGTTCTAAGGCCCGGGGTTACGGAATTGTCGCTCGGCCATCTTGCGGCGTTGCTGGCCGCCTGTGCCAGTGCGTTGGCGTCAATCTTGATCCGGAAAATCGGCAGCGAAGAACGCTCCGCCGTCCTGATCCTTTACCCGATGCTCCTGTCGCTGATCGCCATGTCTCTGGTGATGCCGGAGGTCTACCAACCGATCTCGCTGCCGGACCTTGCCCTGATGGCGGCAATCGGGTTCCTGTCTGTGATTGCCCAGCATTGTGTCATCGGCGCTTATCGTGCGGCTCCGGCTGCCGTTGTTGCCCCCTTGCAATACAGCCAGATCCTTTGGGCAACATTTTTTGGCGCGCTGTTTTTTGCCGAAACCCCGGACCTTTATGTGGCCATTGGCTCCGCCATCATCATCGGCTCGGGCCTGTTTGTCGTCTGGCGCGAAAGCAGAGAGAATGTCTCGGCCCGCCGCCCGGTCACCCAAACCGCCAACATGCGCTTCGACACCGGCCCCTCACCTGCCCCAAAACTGCACCGGCAGGAGGACGTTTCTGGGAATGAAACTTAGACACCGCGTATGGGCTGCAGATTACTCCGGCAGGAAGCGCGTCTTTGCAAACCGGA
>ERZ1740067.2779-NODE-2779-length-10346-cov-6.450491_pt1 | contig 10346 bp, 9 predicted proteins | sample MGYA00581736_ERZ1740067 | MGnify/ENA primary metagenome ERZ1740067 (study PRJEB43018, sample SAMN04849236) | marine metagenome | isolation source: floating plastic debris | place: Pacific Ocean | collected 2008-08-27 | study: EMG produced TPA metagenomics... | reverse complement strand
GAGAAAAAGGGTTGGGCCGAGCCGCAGATCGTGATCCGCTTCTGGATCATCTCGCTGATCCTTGCGATGATCGGGCTGGCAACACTCAAGGTACGCTAGATGAAGACAGCGCTGATCACGGGCGGCAATCGCGGGATAGGGCGGGCCATCGCTGAAGCGCTGGTCGCGGATCACCGCGTGGTGATCGGCGTGCGCGATCTGGAGGCAGGAGATGCCGCCGCGGCCGAGATCGGATGCGAAGTGGTTGCCATGGACCTGATGCAGCCCGCCGGGTTTGAGGCCGCGTTGGCGCAGATCGGCGGCGTGGACGTTCTGATCAACAATGCGGGTGTCCTGATTGAGCGGAACATGATGGACGACCCCGACGGCTTCACGACCTCCATGCAGGTGATGGTGCATGCGCCGTATGAACTGATCCGCCTGTGCCTGCCGCATATGAAAGCGCAAGGCTGGGGGCGAATCGTCAACATGTCCTCGGGCTGGGGCGCGTTCGCCGAAGGTCTTGAGGGACCGGGCGCCTATGGGGTCGCGAAAGCGTCGCTTAATGCGCTGACCAAAGCGCTTCCGCGCGATCTGCCGCACGGCGTGACGGTGAATGCGGTGTGCCCCGGATGGGTCGCCACCCGGATGGGCGGCAGTGCAGCGCCCCTCACGCCAGAGCAGGGCGCCGACACGGCGCTTTGGCTCGCGCGCACCGGTGACGATGGCCCCACGGGCGGGTTCTTCCGCCGCCGCGCACCGATTGAATGGTAATGCAATGATCCCCGTCCAAGGATATGACGGCCGCCGCGTGGCCGTTCTGGGGCTGGGCCGGTCCGGATTGGCCGCTGCTCGCGCCTTGCGCGAAGGCGGGGCTGAACCGCTGCTTTGGGATGACAGCGTCCCCGCCCGTGACAAGGCCGAAGGCGAAGGGTTCACGATCCACGATCTGACGCGACATGGCGCGTTTGATGATATTGCAGCACTTATTGTCTCTCCCGGCATTCCGCATCTTTATCCGACGCCCAACAAGGTGATCGCCGCAGCCTATGAGGCCGGTGTTCCCGTCGACAATGACATCGGCCTGTTCTTTCGGTCTTTTGCGACCGACGACTGGGCCGGCTTTGACACCACTCCGCGGGTGATCGCTGTGACTGGAAGCAATGGGAAATCCACAACTTCTGCGCTGATCCACCATATTCTCAGCGAGGCTGGCCGCCCCACACAGCTGGCCGGCAATATCGGCCGCGGCGTGCTGGATATTGATCCGGCCCATGACGGTGAAGTCGTCGTGCTCGAGCTGTCCAGCTATCAGACCGATCTGGCCCGCGCGCTGACGCCCGACATCGCCGTATTCACAAACCTTTCGCCGGATCATCTGGACCGCCACGCAGGGATGGGCGGATACTTCGCCGCCAAACGCCGCCTCTTTGCCGAAGGCGGACCGGACCGCGCCGTGATCGGCGTGGACGAGGCAGAGGGCCTTTATATCGCCAATCAAATGGCCGAAACTGCTGCCGATGATCGTGTAATCCGTGTGTCGGTGGAGCGCAAACTGACCGGCCCCGGATGGCAGGTTTTCGCGCGCAAGGGGTTTCTGTCCGAGTACCGCAAAGGCCGTCAAACTGGCACGATTGATCTGCGTCAGGTGTCCGGATTGCCGGGGTCACATAATCATCAAAACGCATGTGCGGCCTATGCCGCCTGCCGCGCGCTGGGGTTGGGACCAAAGGTGATCGAGGCGGCGTTTCACAGCTTTGAAGGGCTGCCCCACCGCTCGCAAACAGTTGCCGAGCGGGGTGGCGTGCGCTTCGTCAACGACAGTAAAGCCACGAATGTCGATAGTGCTGCCAAGGCGCTTGCGGCGTTCCAGAGCATACGTTGGATTTGCGGGGGGCTGGAGAAGGAAGGTGGCCTGTCAGGGTTGGCAAGGAACCTTGATCACGTGCGCAAAGCCTACGTGATCGGGCGTGAGGCAGAAAGTTTTGCCCGCCAGCTTGACGGTATTGAAGCAGAGGTCTGCGAGACGATGGCGCGCGCGGTCACGCGCGCGGCTGAGGATGCAGAGGCGGGCGATACCGTCTTGCTCGCCCCAGCAGCTGCCAGCTTTGATCAATACGACAGCTTCGAGAAGCGCGGCGATGATTTCATCGCACAGGTCCGCAAGCTTGATTAGTTCTGTGATAAGGTTTTGCGCTTTGGCTTCGCCAAATCGCGGTGCCTCCGGCGGGGATATTTAAGCCAGATTGAAGCATGCCTTTTTCATTTGGCAAAAGTACTCCGGGGTGTAAGGGCAAAACCAAAGGTCGTGTCGATCCCATCAGGCAGCGCAATCCCGACTTTGTATCGCCTGTCCTGCGGCCCAGCCCGACGACCACGCCCATTGAAAATTGTACCCGCCCAGCCATCCGGTGACATCCACCACTTCGCCGATGAAGTAAAGTCCGCCAACGGACGCCGCCTCCATCGTTTTGGACGACAGCGCGTCGGTGTTTACACCGCCCAGCGTGACCTCGGCGGTACGGTAACCCTCTGATCCGTTCGGTTTGAGCGCCCAATGCGTCACGCTTTGGGCAAGATGCTCCAACGCCCGGTCCGGCAGATCTGCGATGTTTCCAGAGAGGCCCGACAGCCCGGCCACATGGCTGGCCAATCGCGCTGGCAGGACATCCCCTAATACCGTGGCCACCTGACGACGCCCGTTTTTGGCGCGGCTGGTCTTAAGCGCGGCTTTCACATCCAGATCGGGGGCAAGGTTCACCTCGACCGGGTCACCTTCGTGCCAATAGCTTGAGATTTGCAGGATCGACGGACCTGAAAGCCCGCGATGCGTGATCAGCAACCCTTCGTCAAAGCTGGTGCCGTTGCAGCTGATCCGCGCGGGCGTCGACAAACCCGCCAGCGGTTTCAGATCTGCCATGATGTCTGCCCCGAACGTCAACGGCACAAGGGCAGGGCGCGTCTCGATCTGGGGCAGTTTGAATTGCTCTGCGATGCGGTAGCCAAAGCCGGTGGCGCCCATCTTCGGTATGGATTTGCCGCCCGTGGCAATCACCAGTTGGGCACAGGTCAGGCTTTCGCGCTGACCGTCCTCTTCCACATCCACCCGAAAGCCGCTTTCAGTTTTAGCGACGTTCAGAACAGACGTGTTCAGGCGCAACACGGCGCGCGCCTTCTCCATCTCAGCCAAAAGCAACGCGATGATGTCCTTGGCAGACGTGTCGCAAAAGAGCTGCCCAAGTGTCTTTTCGTGGTACGGAATGCCGTGCTGCGCGACCAGATCAATGAAATCCCATTGCGTATACCGGCTTAACGCAGATTTGCAAAAATGCGGATTCCGGCTCAGGAAATTCTCAGGGGCTGCATACATATTGGTGAAGTTGCACCGCCCCCCGCCAGAGATGCGGATTTTCTCGCCCGGCGCTTTGGCGTGATCAATCACCAGCACATCCGGCCCGGCATGGGCCGCGCACATCATGCCTGCCGCACCTGCGCCTAATATGATTGTGCTGAACTTCATCGCCGCCTTGTGGGCAATCCACTGGTTTGCGTCAATCGGCTTATGGTGCGCGGTTTTTCTAGCCAAATCGCGCACAGCGCGGTACTATCCTCCTTAGATCCCGCAAAGGGGCATGACTTGAGGCAAGTTGGCGGTAATTTTCCATGACTGAAATGGTCTATGGCTCGCTCCCATCGCGTGATGGAGAGCCGATCCTTCCCAAATGGTGGCGCACGATTGATCGTTGGACGTTGTCCGCGATCCTTGGGCTTTTTTGCATCGGGCTGATGCTGGGCTTTGCGGCATCCCCACCTTTGGCTGCGAAAAACGGGTTCGAGCCGTTTCACTATGTGATCCGCCAGACGATCTTTGGCGGCATGGCGCTGATGGTGATGTTACTGACCTCGATGATGTCGCCCGCCGTCGTGCGCCGTTTGGCCGTGCTAGGCTTTATCTGCGCCTTTGCGGCTTTGGCGTTTCTGCCGCTTTTCGGGACGGACTTTGGAAAGGGCGCCGTGCGCTGGTATTCGCTGGGCTTTGCGTCGATCCAGCCTTCTGAATTTCTCAAACCCGGATTTGTCGTGATGGCGGCGTGGATGCTGGCGGCCAGTCAGGAAATCAACGGCCCGCCGGGTAAAACGTTCTCCTTTGCGCTGACGATCATCATTGTGTTCCTTCTGGCGATGCAGCCTGACTTTGGCCAAGCCTGCCTGATCCTTTTTGCCTGGGGTGTGATGTATTTCGTGGCAGGCGCGCCGATGGTCTTGCTGCTTGGCATGGCTGGCATGGTGATCTTTGCAGGCACGCTGACCTATTCAAACTCTGAACACTTTGCCCGCCGCATCGACGGGTTTCTGTCACCGGATGTCGATCCGACAACCCAGCTTGGCTATGCGACCAATGCCATCCGCGAAGGCGGCTTTTTCGGCGTCGGCGTCGGTGAGGGCCAAGTGAAGTGGTCATTGCCCGATGCGCATACCGACTTCATTATCGCTGTCGCAGCCGAGGAATACGGCATGATCCTCGTGGGGATCATCATCGTCTTATACGCGACCGTTGTCGTGCGCTCGCTGATGCGCCTGATGAAGGAACGCGATCCGTTCATTCGTCTGGCCGGTACGGGTCTGGTCTGCGTCTTTGGGATCCAGGCGATGATCAACATGGGCGTCGCCGTGCGTCTTCTGCCCGCCAAAGGCATGACGCTGCCCTTTGTCAGCTATGGCGGGTCTTCGCTTATTGCAGGGGGTATCGCGGTTGGCATGTTGCTGGCCTTTACCCGTACAAGGCCCCAAGGCGAGATCGGAGACATCTTGCTGCGTCGTGGACGATGAAAGGCCAATGACATGAGCAACGCGCCGCTTTTGGTGATCGCCGCAGGAGGCACGGGCGGGCATATGTTTCCCGCTCAGGCCTTGGCTGAGGCGATGTTGCGAAAAGGCTGGCGGGTCAAGCTCAGCACCGATGCGCGCGGCGCGCGCTATACCGGCGGCTTTCCCCATGTGGTCGAGATCGAACAGGTCGCTAGTGCGACATTTGCCCGTGGCGGTATGTTGGCAAAGGCGCTTGTGCCGTTTCGCGTTGCAGGCGGCCTGATCGGCGCAACGCTCAAGATGATGCGCGACAAGCCCGCCGTTGTCGTGGGCTTTGGCGGATACCCGGCAATTCCCGCAATGGGCGCCGCCACACTGTTGCGATTGCCGCGCATGATCCACGAACAAAACGGTGTGCTGGGCCGCGTCAACCAGCTTTTCGCCAAGCGCGTGCAGCGCGTCGCCTGCGGCACATGGCCCACTGAAATGCCGGATGGCGTCGAAGGTGTGCCCACCGGCAACCCGGTCCGCAGCGCTGTGATGGAACGCGCGGGGGCAGCCTATATTCCGCCCGGCGATTATCCGATGTCGATCCTTGTCATCGGCGGCTCGCAGGGCGCACGGATATTGTCGGATGTCGTCCCGCCTGCCATCGCGGCCCTGCCGATGGAAATGGTCAAGAACATCCGCGTCAGCCATCAGGCCCGTGATGCGGACCATGCGCGTGTCACTAAGTTTTATGAGCAGAGCGGCATCACCGCAGATGTGCAGCCTTTCTTTGCGGATGTCCCGACACGGATGTCAGAGGCCCAGTTGGTGATCAGCCGCGCCGGAGCCTCATCCGTCGCCGATATCAGCGTCATTGGCCGTCCGTCGATCCTGATCCCGCTCGCCGCAGCCCTGCGCGACGAACAAACCGCCAATGCCCGCGGTCTTGTCGATGCCAATGCCGCGATCCTGATCCCGGAAAGTGCGCTGACTGTTGAAAGCCTGTCACAACAGATCCAGGCCGTTTTGTCCGATGATCATGCCGCCTTGCAAATGGCGCTTGCCGCGTTAGGACAAAGCCGCCCCGATGCGACCGAACGACTCGTCGCCATGGTCGAAGATTTACAGAGCGCACAAGCGCCGAACCCTTGAGGGAGCAGTACGATGGACGGAGACGCCAGAATGAACGCAGCGACGAAACTTCCCGGCGATGTCGGGGCTATCCATTTTGTCGGTATCGGCGGCATCGGTATGTCGGGCATCGCCGAGGTGCTGATCAATCATGGCTACACGGTGCAAGGCTCTGATCTGAAAGGCTCCAAGATCACCGACCGATTGAAAACGCTGGGCGCTTTGGTGTTTGAAGGCCAGAAGGCTGAGAATTTGGACGGCGCCGAGGTCGTGGTGATCTCATCGGCCATCAAACCGGGCAATCCTGAGCTTGACGAGGCGCGCCGCCTTGGCCTGCCAGTCGTGCGCCGCGCTGAAATGCTGGCCGAACTGATGCGCTTGAAATCCAACATCGCCATCGCAGGCACCCACGGCAAAACCACGACCACCACGATGATGGCCGAACTGCTGGTCGCAGGCGATCTGGACCCCACCGTCGTCAACGGTGGCATCATCCACGCCTACGGCTCCAACGCGCGGATGGGGCAGGGCGAATGGATGGTCGTTGAAGCGGACGAAAGCGATGGCACCTTCAACCGACTGCCCGCCACCATCGCCATCGTCACCAATATCGACCCCGAGCATATGGAGCATTGGGGCGATTTCGACACACTGCGTCAGGGGTTCCTCGATTTCGTCTCCAACATCCCGTTCTACGGATTGGCAATCTGCAACACCGACCACGCCGAGGTGCAGTCGCTCGTTGGCAAGATCAGCGACCGCCGCGTTGTGACCTATGGCTTCAACGCGCAGGCCGACGTGCGCGCCGTGAACCTTAAATACAAAGCAGGGGTTGCTTGTTTCGACATCGCCCTTCAGGCCGAGGAAGTGGTGATCGAAGGTTGTACGCTGCCCATGCCCGGCGATCACAATGTCTCGAACGCATTGGCCGCCGTGGCCGTGGCCCGACATCTGGGCATGAAAGCGGATGAAATCCGCGCAGCCCTTGCCGCGTTCGGCGGCGTCAACCGCCGCTTCACTAAAGTCGGCGAAGTGAATGGCGTCACCATCATCGACGATTACGGCCACCACCCCGTTGAAATCACCGCCGTTCTGAAAGCCGCGCGCCAGGCCACCGAAGGCCGCGTCATCGCCGTGCACCAACCGCACCGCTACTCCCGCCTGAACGATCTGTTCGACGATTTCTGCGCCTGTTTCAACGATGCCGATGTCGTCGCGATTGCCGAGGTGTTCGCGGCAGGCGAAGACCCCATAGACGGTGCATCGCGCGATGATCTGGTCGCAGGGCTCATTCGCCACGGCCACCGCCATGCCCGCGCGATCGTTTCCGAGGACGATCTGGAACGCCTCGTCCGCGAACAGGCCCGTCCGGGGGACATGGTCGTCTGCCTTGGCGCCGGCACGATCAGCACATGGGCCAACGGCCTGCCGGAGCGGCTGGCTAAATAAAGCCCGCACGGCGCGACCCATGAGCCTGTCCCTCCTCCTCGCCGCCCTCTGGGTGCTGGCCGCCACCGTGGTCGCCATGCTCCCCATGAAGCACCAATACGTCCCTGGCATCGCCCTGCTGATCGCCGCCCCTTTCGGCATCGCCTTCATCGGAGCGCAACACGGCTGGATCTTCGCCGCCCTCGGCCTTGCCGCGTTCATATCAATGTTCCGCAACCCCCTGCGCTACCTCTACAAACGCGCCCGCGGAGAGCACCCCGAGCTTCCCAAATGACCTGGTCCCTGATAGCCGCCTGCCTTTGGCTGCTCATCGCCAACATCGCCGCCATCCTCCCCAGCAAAGACAACCACTGGAGCCGCGCCTATGTCCTGATCGCGCTCGGCGTGCCCATCGTCGGCTGGGTCTGGTGGCAGGCTGGCATCTGGTGGGCGCTGGGCGTGTTGGTCGCCGGCGGTTGGCTGCTGAAATGGCCGGTGATTCACGCGTGGCGGTGGGTGAGGGGGAAGTTAGGTCGGTAAGGGTTGCCCGAGCGAGGCGAGCGGGGCAGGGTGCGGGGTATGGTTGAGATCAGTGACATCGTTGATGACAATAGCCTCGAAGAGTGGGTGCGAAAAAGAGCGGTTGTGGTGTCGGCGCTTATTGCGACACGCGCGGCTCTAAGAACTCTGCCTGCCTTATGGGATTGGAGCATTTCTGCGAGGCCGCATGAGGCCGATCTAGTATTATTGTTTGTTCTGCGCTCTTTGCTTTCCGCATCGGTAGGGGCAGCAATGCCTGACGATAGTTTAGTGCGAGCCGCGACCCGTGTCGCTGCTGCTGCGGCACGATCTGCAGCCGACTATTCCACCGTCCTCTCAGGGTCTCATGACGCCATGCTCGCTGCGCGAGCCGCCTATGGGGCAGGAACTCGCGTCGCTGCTGACAACGCTGGCATCGTCGCTACCGACGCTGCTCAAGCCTCCGCGAATAGTCAAAGGTTTTGGGAGGCCGTTCGCCTAGATTGCGCTGTTCCAACGATTGATATGCTTTCGCAACCACTGTGGCCGGAACGGGCTGACCTGATGGGTTGGGCTGAGTTGAAAAGAAAAGTTGCCGAAACCAATGAGACAAAGCCGTCCATCGACTGGTTATTCTGGGTTCAGTGGTATGATGCTTTGATGCAAGGTAAAGTTCGTTCAGACCGTAAATGGGAGATGCTGAAAGAGATCGCATTGATCGACAACGAGTATTGGGAAAAAGGCCCCGCGCATGTCAATCCGATGATCGACCAGATCGTGGATCGCTACGCGCTTGAGGCAACTCAGTTCGGCGAAAACCTTACCTTCAACGGGCAATCTGAACGTCTTGCGATGGAACCGGCGTCAAACGCGACGACTAACAAAGATCAATGCGTCGCAAAGTTGCGGGAGATTGATGAACTTCTTGAGCAGTTCGACAACTACAAGGGCGTTGTTCGGGCGGAGGTTTTCTTGGTGAGACGCGGCATCGACCACCATCCCGACAACGCCGTTTTGCTGCACCACAACGTGCGTGCTGCGCGGCAAATCCTGTCTGCTTATGTCGCTAACGGTAATTGTCCGTCTTTTGAGTCCGAGCCAGTCCTAGGTCTGTTCGATACCACCTTGCAGGAGGTCGAACTTCGCCTCGAGCAAGAACGGGATGTGCAAGAGGCAAGCCAGTTCCGATTTGGTGCGGATTCCCTGCTTAATGATTCCGATGCAATGGAAGCCATGCTGGATGCTGCGGATGAAATTGCCGGACTGTCCGAAGGTCGGCTTGCAACCGAACTGAACGAAGATGCGCGGATCGCTGCCGACATATCGCAACCGACGGAACTGCGAAGGGTTTCTGCAGAAGCCGTAGCCAGCCGAAGTCTGCGCGTTCGGATTGTGTCGCGATATCAGGTGTTCAGAACGGCTCTGGATGAAACCGAAGCTGTGACGACAAAAACAGCTAAAATCATTGGCGGCGTAGGAACTGTTGGAGCCGTGGGATGGGGTGGTTGGTATACACTCGCTAACTCTCCGAAAATTGCCGAGTTCGTCGCAAAGGTCACGGCAGTCGTTTTCTAAATCCTTGATCCTCTCCGATCCCAACACTACCACCCACCCCATGACCACTTTCCCAACCCCACGCGGCACGCTGACGCCGAACCGTCCACTCAACGACCTCACTTGGCTCCGTGTCGGCGGGCCTGCGGATTACCTGTTTCAGCCTGCTGACCCCGAAGACCTTGCGGCTTTTCTCAAAGCCCTGCCCCCAGAAATCCACGTTTTCCCCATGGGCGTCGGCTCGAACCTGATTGTGCGGGACAACGGCATCCGCGCTGTCGTGATCCGGATGGGCAGGGGGTTCAACACAATCACAATCAATGGCGATGAAGTCACAGCAGGCGTCGCCGCTCTCGACGCTCATGTCGCCCGCAAAGCCGCCGACGCTGGCCTTGATCTGACCTTCCTCAGGACCATCCCCGGCGCCATCGGTGGGGCCATCAGAATGAACGCGGGCTGCTACGGCTCTTACGTGGCGGATGCGTTCCAATCCGCCCAAGCCGTCTCCCGTGATGGCGAGATCAAGACGCTCACCGCCGAAGACCTCAACTTTGCCTACCGCCAAAGCGATCTGCCGGAGGGCTGGGTGCTGACTCAAGCAACCTTCCGCGCATCCAAGGGCGACCCCGAGGTCCTGCATGCCCGCATGGAAGCGCAACTGAAAAAGCGCGATGAAACCCAACCCACCAAGGACCGCACCGCGGGCTCCACCTTCCGCAACCCCGCCGGATTTTCCTCGACCGGTCAAGTGGATGACAGCCACGAGCTGAAAGCCTGGAAGGTCATCGACAAGGCAGGCCTGCGCGGCGCAACCCTTGGCGGGGCGCAGATGTCGCCCAAACATCCCAATTTTCTGGTCAACACCGGCACGGCCACAGCGGCGGATCTGGAAAACCTTGGCGAGCTGGTGCGCAAAAGGGTTTACGAAACCAGTGGGA
>ERZ1740067.2778-NODE-2778-length-10351-cov-7.384810_pt1 | contig 10351 bp, 4 predicted proteins | sample MGYA00581736_ERZ1740067 | MGnify/ENA primary metagenome ERZ1740067 (study PRJEB43018, sample SAMN04849236) | marine metagenome | isolation source: floating plastic debris | place: Pacific Ocean | collected 2008-08-27 | study: EMG produced TPA metagenomics... | reverse complement strand
ATTCTGGAGCATCGTTGCTCCCCCAGAATTAGGAACTGGGGGCAGTGCAAGAATGATGTTTGATCTCCAATTTAATTAGATCGCTCTACTTATCGGTAGTGCTGCCTAAGCAATGCTAAAGGTAAACCCTGAATCAAAGTTAGAAATGATCTGTTGATCGAGCACAGCGATGAGTTCATTAACACCTGAGGTTTCCTGATGCCACAACTCTGTTGATTGTTGGTTGCTCGAAGCTCCTAGCCAGTAGGCTACAGCCTCACCCACCAGCTGAATGGTGTCCATAGCGGCATCAAAATCAGTGATGAGGGCATAGTCTAATGCGCCTGCACTGCTATAAAAGACCTGCTCAGCTTCTCCTAAAACAAACGTGTCGGCGCCGCCGCCACCCATGAGTGTGTCAATTTCACCGCTGCCCGCAGCGCCTGCATCTGTCCCGAACAATATGTCGTTGCCCATTCCAGCCGACAAGTTGTCATTCCCTGATCCGCCAAATAGGTGATTATCACCTGCGCCAGCGATCAGCGTATCATCGCCGCCTTCGCCCGCTAGATGACCCAATTCTTTGGTTAAGGTGTCGCTTTGGGAGCCGCCATGGAGAATGCCTTGGTCATTTTGAAACACTCGAATATAGTCGATATCAAAAGAGCTGGTCTCTGGTGTTGTTTCATCAGGAGAGCCTGGCCAGTAACCACCCACAGCCAAGTTTGCTAGCAGGTACATTGGCACATCAGGAATATCATGATCGATCTGGAACATTGCCTGATCATCTATATACCAGGTAAGGCTATCTTCACTCCATTCCACCCCATAGGTGTGGAAGTTGGCAGAAAAATCGACGCCTGCAAAGGTTTGTTCTGCACTGTGATGGACGTGGGTCCCATTCTCATCAAATGCATGCGTGCCGTTGAAAACGGTGTCAGTACGGTGGCCCAGGGTTTCCATGATATCGATTTCCGGAGGCCAGCCACCGTCAGTGGGCAGCATCCAAAAAGCGGGCCAGAGGCTTGTTCCAGCCGCTACTTGGGCACGAATTTCCATGTAGCCATAGGTGAATGCAGCGTTGTCGTGGCTGGTCAAGATGCCAGAGGTGTAGTCAAACGATTTAACGGGGTCGAATCCAGGAGTGGAATCATTTAGGTTCACGGTAAGAGGCTGATCCAGCTTTTGGCTCACAATGCTGAGGACACCGTTATCAAATTCAAAGGCATCATATTCAACACCGTCGATCACTTCACCATCGCCTACATAGGCCTGATGTTCACCATTCCATGGGTTGGTACGGCCGTCGTAGAGCGGATGCGAGTAGCGTGTGTTCCACTTGCTGCTATCGATGCTGGCAAGATCAAAGTCATCTGAAAAGACCAGTTCCCAATTGCTGTCATTGCTAGGATGCCATAGGGTACTGGTTGGCTCATCTGTGAATTGGAAGTAAGCCGCTTCTAGTACTAGGGTGTCTGGTGCTAAATGTTCGACCACTGCAACTAATTCGTCAGTGCTGTCCCAGCTGCCGCTGTTGTTGGTGTCGTGATAGATTCCTGCTGTTTTCGGATTGGAGAAAGTAGTACTGAGTTCTGTTGGTAGGGCAGCGACGACATAATCAGTCGATGACCCCGTCAGCTCAATACTATCTTCAAACCGATTAAAGTCTTTGATGACAGCATAGTCAGTGATGCCGGCAGTATTGGCATCACCATCATCGTAAAATAGTGTGTTTGCATCACCGAGAACAAACACATCACTGCCATCGCCACCAATGTAAAAGTCAATGGTATTAGCACCTGGAAGGTTTGTTCCATTGGCTGGATCTGCTACACCGATTAAGCGGTCATCACCCGCTTCACCATAGAGGTCGTCATTCCCGGCTCCCCCGAATAACGTATCCTGGTCATTGCCGCCAAAGAGAGTATCGTCGTCATCATCGCCTTCTAGCAGGTCTTGACCATCGTAGCCATTTAAATTATCGGCTCCCGTGCCACCACTAAGAACATCAGCGCCGCTGCCACCATTGAGGGTGTCGTTTCCACCATTGCCCAAAAGACTATCTTGGCCATTTTCGCCTAACAGAGTATCGTCACCTGCATTGCCTTCTAGGGTATCGTTACCATCCCCACCAAAAATGCTGTCTCCATCTTCATCGCCTTGAATAAAATCATCTCCTTCATTGCCGAATAAGGTATCTTCATCGGCACCGCCAGAAATGGTGTCATCTCCGTCTCCCCCAAAAATCAGGTCACGACCTATGCCACCTCTAAGCCAATCACGACCCCACTCTCCATAAATTTCATCGTCGCCATCGCCGCCGTCGATCTCGTCATCGCCGTCGCCGCCGAAGAGTCTATCTTTACCTCGTCTACCAAAGATTCTATCTTTTCCTTTGCCGCCATAGATTTCGTCATCGTCTTCACCACCGTCGATCTCGTCATCACCGTCGCCGCCGAAGAGTTTATCTTTGCCCCACCCACCGAAGAGTCGATCGTTGCCCCATCCGCCGTAGATTTCGTCGTCGCCATTGCCACCGCTCAGCGTATCATTGCCGTTGTAACCATAGAGGGAATCGTTCCCATCCCCCCCGTCGACTTCATAGTGGGTGTATTCTTCCCATCCACCCCATACATCGTTGCCGGCAGTTAACTGGCCAATGATTTTTATAATCCATGAAGAATTTGCCATCGTTTATATTACCCCTGGTTGTTTGTTATTGTTTGGAATGTTTTACCGGCTAACCAACAAACAGCAACAGATACGGAGCAGTTGGCCAGCTGCTTACCTTTCTTACATCATGGTCGGCAATTGTGCCGGTATAAAATCATACATTCCTTACGTGTATGATTATTTAGCGATATTGTCAGGTTAATTGTCGTGGGTGATCCTTCGGGGATTGTGCTGCGAGCGCATCAGTTGGAATCTCTTTTATGCGCGTGATCCTCACTTACCCTTGATGTAAATCTAAGAAAGCTGCACAAAAGTGATAAATGTAACTTAAGTGGGAAAAGTAGTTTGGTAAAGTGATGATGAAGCATTGGGCTCTCATTGAGCCATGCCTATATCCAAGGTCCCCTATGTCAGCCCAGTTTGATACCCTAATTGCGCCGCTACGGACAAAAATCGGCAAAATGTCGGCAGCGTTAGATGCCGTCACCGATGCGATTGTCTGGACTGATGAAAAAGGAAGAATTAAATGGTGGAATACTCTTTTTGAGACATTAGTTCAAAAAGAAAGACAGTTAATCTTCAATAGAGATTTAGCTGATATTTTGCCGCTCCATAAGAATGGTCATTTACTCTCGGCAGATAAACATCCCGTTCAGCGAGTCCTGGCTGAGCAATCTCAAGGCACAAATTGTTATGAATTTTGCCAAAATAAAACTCAGTCCATCTTAGAAATTTCTTGGGGCCCCGTTAAATTCAGCGATAGTCATACGAGCAGCGCGGTTCTTGCAATTCGGGATGTTACTGAGAAAAAGAAATCGGAAGCTGAGCTTGAGCAATACCGTGCTCAATTAGAATCTTTGGTTGAAGAGCGGACTACCGAGTTGGTGGTCGTTAATGAAAAACTACAGTCTGAGCTAACAGAGCGTCGTCGGATTGAGAACCTCTTGGCTAGGCGCGAAACGGCGATCCGAACCCTTTACGATATAACAACCTCTCTCAATCTTAGCTTTAGGCAATCAATTCAGAACTTGCTGCAGTTTGGCTGTGATCAATTTAATCTACCTATTGGCGTTTTTTCTAAAATTAAAGGTGGCCAATATAACGTGTATGCAGCTCGCCTGCCAGATGCCTCCTACGTTCAAGATATTTCTTTGCCAATTGAAAATACCTATTGCCACGATACGATTAATCATGGTCAGGCCCTCTGTATTTTGAACGCTGGTAGTACCACATGGGCACAACATCCATGCTACGAGGCTCTAAGGCTAGAGGCATATTTTGGCATACCCGTTTTGGTTAATGGCGACATTTACGGAACGCTCAGTTTTTCAAGTCGGACCGTTCGAGAGGACAGTTTCGATGACTTTGAAAAAGAGTTGCTTAAGTTGATGACACAATGGGTTGGTCGTGAAATTGAGCGTCAGCATGCTGCGATCGCGCTCTCAGAAGCCAGAGACAGTGCACTTGCCGCAACCAAAGCAAAAAGTGATTTCCTGGCAACAATGAGCCATGAAATCCGGACCCCTATGAATGCAGTCATTGGCATGGCGGGTCTTTTGTTGGATACGGACTTAAGTGCTGAACAACGAAATTTTGTGGATGTCATCCGCAATGGTGGCAACTCTTTGCTCTCCTTAATCAACGATATTCTTGATTTTTCTAAGATTGAATCGGGTCATTTAGAGTTAGAAGAAAGTCCCTTTAATTTAAGAACATGTCTTGAAGAGGCGGTTGATCTGGTTGCGACTAGGGCAATTGAAAAAAATTTAGAGCTGACCTACCAAATTTCTCCAACTATTCCTGAGACATTGATAGGTGATGTCACCCGTTTGCGCCAAATTATTGTGAACTTACTCAATAATGCTGTCAAATTCACCCATCAGGGCGAAATTGTTGTCACTGTAGATAGTCATTTTCCTCCTGTCTTGGGCGCTCAGGCTGATGATCAGGTGAATGCCCAAGTGGATGAGCAAGGGGTAAAACCCAAGCTTGTTCAAGAGCTGTGTTTTTCAGTGAGAGATACCGGTATTGGTATCCCAGAGCAACAGATGGGGCGACTCTTTCAGACCTTTAGTCAGGTTGATTCTTCGACGACTCGTAAATATGGGGGGACCGGGCTTGGATTAGCGATTTCTAAACAGCTGGTTCAAATGATGGGCGGCAAGATTTGGGTAGAAAGCAAAGTAGACAAGGGCACAACCTTTTCATTTACCGTGCCTGCTCAAGGTTCTTTCTTAGATAGCAATCAACGGCTGTCTTCTGTCGTCACCACGTTGACTGATAAGCGATTTTTGATCGTTGACGACAATACAACTAACCGTCAGATTCTAGAGCAACAGGTACAATCCTGGGGCGGTATCACTCGCTCGGCAGCTTCAGGAAAAGAAGCTTTAGAATACTTTGAACAAGGTGAATATTTTGATCTGGCTCTGTTGGATATGCAGATGCCCTGTATGGATGGTGTGATGCTAGCCCAGAAAATCCATGGTTTTTCGAAATATCGAGCATTACCACTGGTGATGTTGACATCCATCGGTCAGCATCAGTTTTCTGAAATAGACATTAAAACTCACTTTGTTGCGTGGCTCAATAAGCCTATCAGGCAAGCTCAGCTGTTGGATACCTTAAATAAAGTCTTTGCGAACTCATCTATTCAATCCGAACAGCTTAAAGACCCATACAATAGCCAAGTAAACAACAATCCAGTAGACGATAGTATTGACCACGACTTGGCTAATAAACTGCCGCTCAAGATATTAATCGCAGAAGACAATAGTATTAATCAACAACTTGTCATTCAATTACTTAAGCGTATGGGCTACCGTACTGATGTTGTGGGCAATGGGCTAGAAGTTCTGCAATCTTTAGAGCAGCAGTCTTACGATGTGATTTTGATGGATTTACAAATGCCAGAGCTGGATGGCATAGAAACGACCCGAAAAGTTCATCAACGCTACGCTTCTACAGCTAAGCCCTGGATTATTGCAGTGACTGCAAATGCTATGCAAGGAGATAGAGAGAAGTGCTTAAACGCTGGAATGGACGACTACATTAGTAAGCCTATCCGCGTTGCTGATTTAATTTCGGCGCTCAAACGAGTCCCATTACGTCAACAAGATTTGCCTAAACGTGCCCCTGAGACTTCTTTGGTATTACATCCCAGTACCGATGAAACAGAAGCAATACAGACAGAGGTGGCATTGGATATTGCCCCGTCAGAAGCTGATTTCAACGGTATAGATTATCAGCAGCTCTGTGACTCGGTTTCGATGATAGATGATGCCAATGCCAGTATTTTTTTATAACTCTTAATTAGTACTTATCTAGAAGAGTCTCCCCTGCTCATTCAGTCTATGAAGACCGCTATTGTTCAGCAAAATTCGGATGCGCTATATTTCAATGCCCACACCTTAAAGTCAAGTAGCTGGGCTTTAGGCATACGTGGTGTCGCAGATGTCTGTCAAACCATTGAGCATATGGGACAGCAAGATCAAATAGACGATGCTGAAAATATGTTAGAAAAGCTGCATCAGGAGTATCAAAGTGTTGAAGAATTCCTGAGCATAGAGGTTGATAAGCTTCTGCAGCTGGCCTACAGCTATTCGGCCTAGATTTGCCCTAGGTTTCAACCTGGCTGCTCTGATAAGTCAGTGAGTTCTGTAGAGCAGGGGGATGCTTCTCTACTCTTGGAACTATTGAATTTCAATTGAAAGATCATAGGTGGCATTGCCTCGGGTGCCGCCGACGATGATTTCGTAGTCGCCTGTGTGGGGTAGAAATATACTTTCTTCGGTGAGTTCTGTTCCTAAAATGATGCCACTGGGTGAAACGACATCGAAAACGGCGTTGTTTTCCAATGAGCTGATGGAGAGTTTCATTTCTTGGCCGCCTTGGGCTGTGAGCTGGTAGAGGTCGCGATCGCCTCGGACCACAGCCTTACTCACCGTTGTGCTGGTGCTGCCAGGATCGAAAAACACTTGCTGAGTATGCACTTGATTAGCATTAATAGTAAGGTCTTTGGCTTCTAGACCTGCTTCATTTTGGAAGACTTTATTGACGGTATCGCAGCTTTCTGTGCCTAGCGTTTCATTGTTGAGCGTAAGTGTGCTGTCTGAGACTTTCCAGACTTCTTGTTTGTTTTGCTTGTCGTATTCTATCCAGGTAGCGACATCTAAGTTGAGATTGCTGCCGTCTATTGTGCCGTCTAAGGTCTGGTTGTATGAGGTGTAGTAAGCATTGGCCTCGTCGTGAACGGTGCCTTGTAGATTGCCAGTGACTCTATCTGATGGGGCGATGTTGATACGGGCGTAGAGGGTGTTGGTTTCTGTTTTAGTGGTATAGCAATAATCTCCAGGGTCGAGGGCTGGGAAAATAGGTTGGGATGCGCTTTGGTCTGCGGGTTTGTCTGTTGGCGCCTTGGCAGTGTTATTAGAGCCATCCTTTTCGGCATTGGCTATGTCGGAGGAATCAGCAGTGCTGTCTTCGGAGATTTCTGTTTGTGCGGCGGGTTCGTCAGTGGGATTAGCCGTTTCTTGCTGAGGGCCGCAGCTAACTAGTGCTGTGAGGAGTAGCAGTGAAGAAATGGATATGCTGCTGAATCGGTTAGTGATGTTTATCATTTTTTACGGGTTATGGGGGAGTGGGCGCTGAAATAGCTATACCCTTTGACCAATCGCTGTGTAAATCGGTGGATGCCGTATGGAAATGCTGTGATTTTGTTACGGCGCTCTGATTACGGTCTGCTTTGAGTACTCGCGGGTATATGACTACACAGTCGTGAAGGGTTTGATTCCGCAAATTTACTCGTGCCGTCGGTGTTCGCATATTAGGCAGGGCCAAGACCCCAAGTACTTAGGGCTAGGCGGGAAAGCTAAAGGCGGTGTCTTCTTCCTTACTGCCAACAACTTGCAACCATGACTCAGTCTTCGACGAGTAGCGTTTTTTTATCTTTGTCTCAGCATAGTCAGGGCAGACTTGCTGAGCGGGTGGAAGATCTCTCCATTCCCGATTTTATTGACTTTTTAGAGCGGACAACGCGTGATTTTAAGCAATTTCTCAAGGTGATTGATCTGATTAACAATCAGTCGCTTGAGCCGATGCTCGATGAATTGCTAGAGACGTTTACGCTCAAGATTGGGCAAATTTTGCAGGCGGAGCGGACGACGATTTTTGTGGTGGATGAGGACCGCCAAGAGCTGTACTCGAAGATTGCGCAGGGTAATGGGGCCGATAGCTTAGAAATTCGTCTGCCGATAGACCAGGGCATCGCCGGGTATGTGGCGATGACGGGGAAAGGCGTTAATATTCCTGATGCCTATGCGGATACGCGCTTTAGCGATGCGACGGATAGGCAAACGGGTTACCGGACGCGAAATATTTTATGTATGCCGGTAATGAGCAGCGGCGGGAAGGTGGTTGCGATCGCACAGCTGCTGAACAAGGTTGGCGAGCATCCATTCTCGTCAGAAGACGAATCCCGCTTTGCGCGGTTTGCTCCTTCTATCGGCATTTTATTAGAGACCTGTCAGTCTTTTTACCTGGCGGCGCGTAACCAAAAAGGCGTGGCTGCCTTGCTTAAGGCAATTTCGTCGATGGAGCAAAGTCTGAATCTGGCGGTGACGTTGCAATCTGTGATGGCGGCAGCTCGCGAGCTGATGCAGGCAGATAGGAGCACACTGTGGCTACTCGATGAAACCAGAGGTGAACTGTGGTCGCAGGTGATGAGTGCTGACGGCCAAACGCTTATTGACCTGCGGCTGCCTGCGGATAAGGGAATCGTGGGGGTTGTGGCAGCGACCGCAGAGACGCTAAATATTCCCGATGCCTATTGCGATGAGCGTTTTGATCCGTCTTCTGATCGCAAAACAGGGTATAAAACGCGGAATATTTTATGTATGCCAGTGTTTGACTCCAGCGGCAAGCTGATGGGGGTGAGTCAGCTGATCAATAAGCGTCAGGGGCAGTTTACGACGCTAGATGAGTCGTTTATGAAAGCGTTCAACACGCAGGCGGGAATTGCACTGGAGAATGCACAGCTGTTTCAGGAGATTTCTCGGGAGAAGCAGTATCAAAAAGACATGCTGGAGAGCCTGTCGGATGCGGTGATTTCGACGGATATGGTGGGGCGGATTGTGACCATTAACGAAGCCGCGCTCAAGCTGTTAGGATGTCCGACGGGCGAAGCACCCACGTGGGAGCGCGGCGGAATGAATGAAGATGAAGAGCTGCGTGTGAACAGTGCGATCGCAGCTCAGTGGCAGGATGCGTTGATTGGTCGGTATCTGTGGGATGTTGTTCCGCTAGAGCGATTGCAGCAGCGGCTAGAAGATAGCTTGCATAGCGGGGCGCGTCACTATGTGCCGGAGCAGAGTTTGACGGTGTCTGTGGCTTCGGCTCCGCTCAGCCACCGGATGGTGAGGGATGGGGGCCAAGAGAATGGGACAACAAGAGCGGTAAGTTCGGGTGAAGGTGCTGTTCAGGTTGCGGAAAGAGAAAGCAGTCAGCGGCCTGAGAATTGTGTGCTGGTGGTACCGGATATGGATGGGTACCGGCTTTGGGGTTCGGATGAGTGCGAGATTGTCGCAAGTCAGGTGATGGGGTGGAACCGGAGCATTAATTTGACGGTGAGCCCACTCAGTGACCCGCAGGGGGGTGTCCGGGGTGGACTGGTAGTGCTCGAAGATATCAGCCAAGAGAAGCGGATGAAGACGACCCTGTACCGCTACATGACGCCGAGCGTGGCAGACCGAGTAATGGCACTGGGTGAAGACGTGCTGATGGTGGGTGAGCGCAAGGATGTGACGGTGCTGTTTTCAGATATTCGTGGCTATACGACGCTGACCGAGGCGCTGGAGGCGGCGGAGGTGGTCTCTATGCTAAATGAGTATTTTGAGACGATGGTGGAGTCGGTGTTTCACTGTGAGGGCACGCTCGATAAGTTTATTGGCGATGCGCTGATGGCGGTGTTTGGTGCGCCGCTACCGCTTGCGAATCATGCGTGGTCGGCGGTGCGCTCAGCACTGGATATGCGGCGGCGGCTAGTGGCATTTAATGCGGAGCGGGTGCAGCAGGGGCAGCCAGAGCTGCGGATTGGGATTGGGCTGAGTTCTGGTGAGGTGGTTTCTGGCAATATTGGCTCGCAGCGAAAGATGGAGTATACGGTCATTGGGGATGGGGTGAACCTCAGCTCGCGGCTGGAGAGCATTACCAAGCAGTATGGCTGCGATATTGTGCTAAGCGAGCATACCTATGAGCTGTGTAAAGAGAGAATACGGGTAAGAGAGCTGGACTTGATTCGGGTCAAAGGGAAGATGGAGCCCGTGAAGATCTATGAGCTGTTGGGCGAATCTTCTGAACCGATCGATATGAAAACAAAGATATTTCTCGATCTCTATCAGCAGGGCAGAGAAGCGTACAAGGCTGCTTCTTTTGATTTAGCGATTTCGCTGTTTAATTTGGCTCAGGCACTACAGCCAGAGGACCGGGCGATAGATCTGCATATTGCGCGATCACAAATGTATTTACTGCGCCCGCCTGCTGAAGATTGGGATGGTGTGCACGTGATGACCATGAAGTAGCGGTCGTGAGAACAGGCACGTCAGAATCGGTGGGAGCACGTCATCCTCTGAGTAGAGAAAAAGTAAACTAGGATGATGCCCTTCTCGCCCAAGGATAAAGTCGATGAGCCCAGAGAACCAAG
>ERZ1740067.2776-NODE-2776-length-10360-cov-7.960505_pt1 | contig 10360 bp, 8 predicted proteins | sample MGYA00581736_ERZ1740067 | MGnify/ENA primary metagenome ERZ1740067 (study PRJEB43018, sample SAMN04849236) | marine metagenome | isolation source: floating plastic debris | place: Pacific Ocean | collected 2008-08-27 | study: EMG produced TPA metagenomics... | reverse complement strand
TTGTTTTCAATGCTCGCAAGCGCGGCCGCCGCAGCCAATGCTACCGGCGGAGGGGCGGCCGTGTAGACCTCATAGAACGTGTAGGTGTCGAGGATCTCTTGTCGCGAGGCTTCTGAAACCGCGTTTTCTGCCACCCCGGCAGCCACAAGCGCGTCATATGCGGTTTGCCGGGCCGCATCCGTGTTGAGCGTGGCCACTGGTATGCCCCCAACCAGACCCTCATCGATGTTGGCAACCAGCACTTCACGTCGCTCAACGGACGATAAGACAGGCGGCGCCACCTCTTCGGCGACCAATAGCGCATAGGCGTCTGTTTCGGAGATATCTTCCCCCAGCGAGAGAATGCGCGCCACATCATCGCCCGTGGGGCTTTCGTCTGAGAACGTGGTCTTGACGCGCAAAAGCGGGTTCAACGCGGCGCGGACATCAACGCCCAGATCCCCCTCAAAGGATTGAATGGCCGCGATCCGTTCGTTGTCGGTTTCGCCAAATTCTATTGTCAGAAGCCGCTCAAGACGGGCCATGCGGGTTTTGACATCCGCATCGGCTTCACCATCAATCACATCGCGTAGAGCGGCCAAATGGGTGTCTTTGGGATCCCGTGCGATCGCATCCAAGGCCGTTTGGCGCGTGGTGAGATCCGGAGCGATCAGTTGGAGCTTGACCAACGCACCTGCGATCAGCCCGCGCACACCGCTGTTGGGCTTGAGTTGGCGGTAGGCCTTGTCTTCGACGGTGCCCAACTCGTCACCATTGGCAATGTCGAAAATACGGATTGTCTTGCGATCAATTTCTTCTGCAAAAACAAAAAGGTCTGTTTCTTTGTTGCGCCAGATCTCTTTGTTTTGCCATTTCTCCAGAACGGTTGACACCTCGGAGAGACCGCTCTCGACAAGGGCATCAATGGTCGGCTGAATTGTCTTTCGAGACGGTTTGGCGAGGCTGTCACCATAGTCCTGCATCAGGAGCTGGATTGGTGCATCGGCCTGCTGCGCAGAGAGTGGCAACGCCATGACGATGCCCAGAAGAAATGCGAAAACGCGTGTCATGCTTTGCCCCAAGGTGAACGAAGGGCGGTATCGCCCCTCGCTTGTTTTTTTACTATTGGTCCTGCGTAGGGTGGGGTTCACCCCACCACTGACCTTAGTAGTTTGATTTGATCTGCACGCAGGTTTCGGTCTCGGTGTTGTACATGCCGCAGCCGAGTTCTTTCCAATCTGACATCAGCACAGCCGACTCTGGCAGGAAGTCCGTCCACGCATCGCCGGGCACTTCTGCGGTCTGGCTGATGATGTCAAACTGACCGTCTTCCTGGATCTCACCGATCAACACCGGCTTGGCCAGGTGGTGGTTTGGCAGCATGACGGCTGTCCCGCCTGTGAGGTTTGGGAATTCCTGGCCGTACATGGCCGTGCGAACCGCATCGACATCGGTGGTACCTGCCGCGGTGGCCGCGTTCACCCACATGTTGAAGCCGATGTAATGCGCCTCCATCGGGTCATTGGTCACGCGCTCTTCACCCATGCGGGCTTTCCACGCTTCGACCCAACCTTCGTTGGCGTCAGATTCGGCAGATTGGAAGTAGTTCCAAGCGGCCAAGTGACCCACAAGGTTGGTCGTGTCGAGGCCGGCCAGCTCTTCTTCACCCACGGAGAAGGCAACAACTGGGATGTCATCGGCAGAGACACCTGCCGCGGCGAGCTCTTTGTAGAAGCCGATATTGGCGTCGCCATTGATGGTCGAGATCACGCCCACTTTCTTGCCGTCTGCGCCAAGCGCCACGACGTCAGCCACGATCGACGACCAGTCGGAATGACCAAACGGCGTGTAGTTCACGAAGAGGTCTTCTTCGGCGATGCCTTTGTCGATCAGGTAGCTTTCAAGAATGTTGTTGGTGGTGCGCGGGTAAACATAGTCCGTGCCCAAAAGCGCGAACTTCTCTACGCCCAGCTCTTCGAGGAAGTAATCTGTCGCAGGGATCGCCTGCTGGTTCGGAGCGGCGCCTGTGTAGAACACATTCTTGGAGCTTTCTTCGCCTTCATACTGAACAGGGTAGAACAGCAATCCGTTGAGTTCTTCGATCACAGGCAAAACTGATTTGCGGCTCACAGACGTCCAGTTGCCGAAAATCACGTCAACTTCATGTACGGTCAGCAGCTCGCGCGCTTTTTCAGCAAAGAGTGGCCAATCAGAGGCTGGATCAACCACCACAGCTTCGAGCTCACAGTCAAGAACACCACCGGCTGCATTTTGCTGTTCTACCAGCATTTCCATGGTGTCTTTGAGTGTCGTTTCAGAGATCGCCATTGTCCCCGACAATGAATGCAGTACGCCCACTTTGATGGGTGCATCACAGGCCAGGGCTGGCAGCGCGCTTGCGAGGCAGATCGCAGCGGCAGAACTCAGGAGTTTTTTCGTCATTTTCTTTCCTTTTGGACAGCGCACGCAGGCCGTTTGAAAGAAAACACTGGTTCCCCCTAGCCAGACGCGCATTCGAGTGCGACATGCGGTTTGGACTACCCAGCAGTCTGACAGTACCGCACGTTTGAATAGGTCCCCGTTGACCACGCGTCTTTCTAATTCCCCTGATTGGGGTTGCGGAGTCACGATGCGATGGAAGGGCTTTTGCACGGCCAAAGCGGCTAATTTTTAGTCTTATTTTTCAATTTTGCGTTAGAAGTGTGCAGGTAAATGCCCGGTGAATGCACGATATGACTATTTTCTGGGCTATCAGGCATTCAGTTCGCATGCAGCTAACGCCGACTGAGCGGCGCGATCTTGCACTAAATCGCAATGGAACGCCACTCACCCGGAAGGCTTCGTGGTCCATTCTCTACGTGCGGCATCCTTTCAGAATGGAAACATTCCCACGGTTCAGGCGCGTGTAACGGACATTGTAAATGCAAGGCAGCCCTCTCATATGAAAGTGGTGTTGTTTCATTCGGAAAAGGACGAAAAAATGCCCCTGATCAGTTCCCCCATTGACGGCTCCCCCATGCGAGAGATCGAGCGCTATGGCGTTAAGATCGACATATGCCAAACGTCGGGCGGCATATGGCTTGATAAGGGTGAACTGGAAAAGATCATCATGATGATCCGCGAAGAGGCTTTGCAGGACGGTGCTGTTCAAAATGCGCCACGCTCTGCGTCCTATGGGGATGACAGATCCTAAGACGATCAACCCCGCTCCGGCCAGCATCCTCGTAAACGCCAGAAGCGCGAGGGTGTCTTTGAAAATCTGATGGATATTTTTGATTTCTGATGTGGCTGCAAAGATGTTGCATTCGACTGGGCATGCTGCTGTTTGCAGACATCCTCGTGTAGAGCGCAGCCTACGTTGGCAGCATGGGCGCACCCTGCGATCTGGATCGCGGGTGGCGGGGAAACCTTTCTGACGGGCGAGAAATATCCGAGATAGAGCCAACAGAATTTCAAAATGACAGATGAATATTAGGGGCAACCATGCCCTGTTGTGCCCCTTGCCAAAAAATCGACCGATCGGTGCCGCGTCTGATCGGTCGTATCTGCGTGTGACGTGGTCATGTGCGCGGCCACTTTTCTTAAGCGTAAGATCTTTTTTCAGAGGCGCCACAGAGTGTGCCGATGCATGGGGTTGCGTGTGAAACGACGCACGCTGGCTCTTCACCTGTGGACCAAGGCCCTGATGTTGAGACAAATCTTTTGTTCCAGTGCGCGGGGAAACCCATTACGCTTGTTGCGTAGCGGCAAAACCGGCTATCTGATCAAACTCAAGATGAAGGGGCAGACAACCCGATGGCGTCAATTGCCGGTACAAATTATGGCTTGATGACCGTGCTTGTCGCGGATGTCGCCGGGTATTCCAAACTCATGAGCCGCAACGAGGTTGAGACGTCTCACCGTGTGGAGCAGGCGATCACATTAATCCAACAGCTTGCGACCGATTATGGGGGCACGATCAAGGGCGTTGCGGGCGACGGTATCGTTGCCATATTCAACAACGTGTCCAATTGCGTGAACTTTGCCATCGCCATGCAGCAAGAATTTGTCAACGACACCGTGTGGCATACCCGAGAAGAGCCCATCGTTTTTCGCATCGGGATCAATATGGGGGATGTGTCAGAGGGTAAGTTTGGCCTGCAAGGGCATGCCATTAATGTCGCGTCCCGTCTTCAAACGCTGGCCAAGCCGGGCGGTATTTGCATCAGCAAGGCGATCTTGCAGGTGTCCACAAAGCTTGCGCAGGTCCCGCTCAGGTCGTTGGGCACACCAGAGATGAAGAACATCGCGGAACCCATCGAGGTTTTCGAGATTGAGCCGCAGGGCCTTGCCGCCGAGCCCAGAATATCGACCCCGGCCATTGTCGAACGATTTGTGGATCAACAGGACGTACCGGACAATTCCGTAGCCGTTTTGCCGTTGGAGAACCTGTCGGGAGAGCCGCAGAACGTGCACCTGTGCAACGGGGTGACGGGCGATATCATTTCCAATCTGACGCGGTTTAACAATCTGCATGTGATCGCGCAGCAATCGTCCAACCTGTTTGAAAACCGTGAAACCCCGATGCATGAAATCGGCAAGAAACTTGGAGTTCGGTACATCAGCACCGGTGGCTTTCAGCGTGCTGGAGATCAGCTGCGCGTCCAGGTTCAGCTGCTCGAAGCGGATAGCGGGCGATCTGTCTGGGCGGAGAAATTCAGCGGTTCGATCAGCGATGTGTTCGCGTTTCAGGATGAGATCACTGCTGTGATCGCGTCTTGCCTTTCCGTCAAAATCGACAAAGCGGAACGGCAGCGTCAGCAACGCTCCGCCCCGTCTGATCTGCAAGCTTACGGTTTGATCCTGCGCGGGCGCGAGGTGTACAAACAGCCCCGGCGTGAGCTGAACCTCCACGCAAGACGTCTTTTTGAGCAAGCCTCAAGCATCGATCCCAACTATGCGGTGTCTTACACGTCGATTTCGCGCACATCCAATGATGCCTGGCGGTTCAATTGGGCGGACCAGCCCGAGCAATCCCTGGATGACGCTATTGTAAAGGCGGAAACTGCGTTGCGGCTGGATCCTGATGACGCGCGGGGGCATGCGGCTTTGGGCAATGCGTGTCTTTACAAACGTCTTCACGACGAATCCCTGGCGGCGTATGAACGCGCGATCCAGTTCAACCCAAATGACGCGGATATCCTGGCTGAGATGGGTCATTCGGCCAGCGTTTATGGCGAACCGGAGCGTGCTGTGGGGCTGATACAACGCGCCATGACGCTCAACCCGTTCTATCCCGATTGGTATCTTTGGCACCTGGGCGAGGCATATTTCGATATGACCGACTACGAAGAAGCCATCCGTACCCTCAACAAGATGCACGATAAAACCGAAGCCTACCGCATGCTAACGGCCAGCAATGCGCTTTTGGACCGGATGGATGATGCGCGCAGACATGCCTCGCAGATCCTGGAGACGCACCCCGAGTTTACACTCAAACATTGGGAGAACGTACCGCCCGACCGCAACCCGGAGCCGCGCGAACGTCTGATCGATGGGTTGAAGAAAGCGGGCCTGAGTTGACCCACGGTGGCGGCTCATCGGATGACGTAAGCCCCCAGCCGCTGAAATTTGCTTTGCGTCCGTGTACAGAGGAAGATTTTGACTTTGCCCGCACGCTGTATGTCAGTTGCATGCAACCCCTTCTGCGCGCCCTAGGCGCTTGGGACGCGGAGAAACTAGAGGCTGCATTCGAGAGCTATTTCGATGTCAACGAGATCAGCATCATCACCATGAAGGGCGAAGATGTGGGCTGGATCCAAGTGTCTGATACAGATGACGAACTGTGCCTTGATCAGTTGCACCTGATCGAGACTGTGCGGGACAAAGGCACCGGGACCTATTTGATCAACTCCACCATTTCAGAGGCGGCGCGCCAGAGCAAAAAGGTTAGCCTTTCGCTGGTCAAGGGCAACCGCGCGCAACGTCTCTATGAGCGCTTGGGATTTCGGCAGGTGGCCGAAGACGACACGAAAATTCACATGGCGATTTCGACCGATCTGGCGCGTTAAACGCGATCAGTCGCTACCCCCGTAGGCCTTGCCGCCGCTATAGGCTTTTCCACCGCTATAGGCCTTGCCGCCGCTATACGCTTTGCCGCCACTATAGGCCTTGCCACCACTGTAAGCCTTGCCTCCGCTGTAGGCTTTGCCGCCGCTATAACCGCCGCCATCCATGCCAAGTTCCGCCTCCAGTAGGATCTGATCAAGCGGGCCAATCTCTGGGTCCAGGCGCACCGAGAAGTCGGATTTTTCATAGGCCCAGACCTGTACGTCATCGGCAAATTTCAGGTTGCGCGTGGCCATACCGCCCTGATCTACGCCGCCGCGCATGCGTTGCTGGATGGCAGCTGCATCTTCTGCCGGTGCGCCATCGCCATGCACCAGAAAAATCTGCGGGCGCGCGAGATCATAGTAGTGACCTTCAAAGCTGAACCCGAAGATGCGTGCAAAGCGGGAATTGGCCGCGGCCAGTTGTCCGTCGATGAAACTGGTTGTGTCAGCCTGTTCAGGTTTTTCCGTCTTTTCAATGGGCTTTTTGTTCTCATCAAGCTCGACTTTGTTGGGGCTTCCAGCCTCCGAGTATACCATGTCATCCATTTCCCGCCCAAACAGCAAGATGGTTGAAAAATTTACCAATCTATCGCCCATTTTAAATCCCTTCCTTAGGTGTCGCCGGTCGTTCGTGCGCGGCCACGGCAATATCTATGCACATAAACCTGTGAGATGTCGCCCTTTTTTGTCTCTGACAGGATGTATTTGCGGTTCTCATCTGCGCAGTTTGTCCTTGGATCAATCATGAGTTGCGTGCCAGCTCCCTGCGTATCGAATAGGGCAGGCCCGGCCTGCAACAGTCACAAGCCCCCATGGGCGTGGCCGTGCGGTCAGAAAACGCATGACTTTTCTCATCTGGCGGTGTGAGGCGCGGGCCCGCCTTTATGATGCCAATGCCCCTGCGGCGCATGTTGGTGTGAATGATGCGACTGTAGCGCCCGCGTGTCATGTCTTGGTCAACCTCAATGAAGGTCTCATAGACATCTGCGTAATCAAGCGTTTCGATGGTGAGCCGTTCCCAGATCGCGGCCAGTGCAAACCCCATGTAGTCGCGCGACGCGATCAGCGCATCGGCAAATCCGCCAGGGTTTTCGGCATAGGCCGCATCAAATAGAGGCTGGATCACAGCCTCGTAGTCGGGATCTCCTTCCATCCTGTCGGAGAGATCTTCGAGGCTTTGCGAGATAAGGCCCGCGTCCAACAGGTTTTCATGGAAGATATCGACCCACGTGTCGAAAAGCGCCCCGGTCATCACCTGCGACAGGTTGTGTTCATAGGTCCAGCCATCTGCAAAATCATAGAGCGTCTTGTCATTGGCCGCTGAGCGCAACTGGTAGTTGTCCGACACTTCGCCGAACCTGTTGAGCCGGTTGTAGGAATAAAGGTTGCCCCGGCTGTTTTCTAAAAGCCCGACCGTGGCGCTGTCGAAATGCAAAAGAGAGATCAAGGCGACCATGTCGGCCGCAGACTCGTGAAAGCCGAAATACTCGCCATCCACCTCGACCGTGCCGGGAAGCCCGATTTCTTTGTAGATGATGAGATGCCCCAGCTCGTGGGAGAGGATATCAAAGCTCAGACCGAACTCGACAAAATCGCCGGTCTTCTTGGAGGTGTAAGAGCCGATCTCAATCGACCCAAACCCTGCGAACGCATTGTCGAGGCCGCGCAGAAACAAGATTTCAAGCTGGTCATAGTAATCCTGAAAATGCCACTCGAGCGGGCGTTCGAAATACCTCTCCCAAATGTCCATGGTAAAGCGGATGGAGCCGAAGGCATGGGCTTGCTGAAACTGAAAGGTGTCAACGTCGAGGTGATCAAAATGCCCGTCCGGATCGGGGTAGGCCATTTCAAGTATCTGGCCGGGCCATGGCGGGCGATAGTGGAAGGTCGAGCCTGCTGGGCCAGGGTAGTAGCCATAGGCCTTTTCCTTGCCCACCGGATCAATCACATACATGCGGTGATCTGCGGGCCCGGGCATAAGAGAGCCCGCCGGGGATGACACCCAGACAGTTTCCGGCTCGTGTTGCTGATCCAAGGATGGCAACTGCGGATAGAGTTTAAAGCGGGTGCCGCCTTTGTGTTCGGTCTCTACATATGACACTCGTACCGGTCCCATCGGATCTGTTACCCGTGATGTTGCCACAGGAGATACTGGCGCGCCATCATTTGTTCGAACTCTGCACGACTGGCAAACCCATGATCGTGCAGAAAAACGTCCATATCCTGTGGCGCGGCGCGCCCGCGAAATGTCTCAAAGTACCACATTAGCAGCCTGACTTGGCTCAGCCCAAGATCGTCCGGTGTTGGCATATCAAACCCAGCTTGGCGTATTCGGTCCGCCTGCGCTGTAGCGGTGGCCATCATGGCATCGAAATCGCCGTCTTCTTTGAGCGTGCGCACCAGTGCATCTCGAAATGCGCTTGGGTCTTCGGCGATGAGGGCATTGAGCATCATGTCCTGTGACAGACGATGGCGCAGCTCTTCCAGATCGACGTCGTTGTCTGCGAGCCAGACCTGAAAGGCCGCGCCACTGTAGAGCCGGTTTTCAGAGCGGAACTGCGTCAGCGCCCTGTCAACCTCAGCGCGCGGCACGTGCCCATCGGCTTGCGCCAATAGGCGCGGCGCAGCGCGGTTGCGGATGGCGTGATAGCGTTCGGGATCATGTCGGACTGCATCCAGTAAGAGCGACAGCGTCAGCCCGGCGTCTGCGCCGCCGCATGTTCGGGTCAGTTCCTCCCACATCACAGTGTGTTGGAAGGTGAACTCCACCTTCTTAGCCCTGTGGTGCGATACGTCGTCAGAGGCCATCCTGGCCAGCATATCCAGCGCGTCCTGCCGTTTCTGATCGACGCGGCCCGAGGGCAGCCAGTCTTGAAAGGTGTCGAGCCTCTCCGTGTCACACCCTTCTTTCCGCGCTTTCGCCAATAAGGCCTCCCAGGATCTGTCTGGAAAATACATGGTCTTGGCCAGCGCGGTGAGATCTGATGCGATCGCTTTGTCCAAAACGCCACGAGCGCCGGCGCGCTCCAACGTGACGCGCATGTTGACCATCGGTTCGGACAACGCCACATAGCCCATTTCTTGTGGGCCATGGCGCAGCGCGACTTCATCGTCGTCTTCCAAATTCCCGTCTTTGAAGGCCTCAAAAATCCAGCCGATGCCGATCATGCCGAAGGCGTGCAGCTCTGCGGCCCGCAACGCCCCCATGCTGGAGGCGCCGAAGACCGGGATGCCTTGATCTATCGCCCAGAGGATTTCCTTGTGCCAGACCGAAGGCACACCTTCGAAAAACCCGTCGATCAATCCGATCGCCGCGGGCCCGTCTTCGCAGGCCTTAAAGATGTCTCCAGTGCGGGCAGGGGGGCGCAGATCGGCCTGGCCCAGAACCTCGTGCACGTTTGATGCGGGGATGGACGGGCCTGCAAAAATGATCATGCGGCAAAGCGCTTTCTGGCGCGGGCCCCGGGGCAGTAATCGTCATGATCATGGGGGCCTTCCAACCCGGGGATGATCACCCTGTGCACCGGGATACCAAAGGCGGGTTTGGTCAGATCGACCGTCACCACCTCTCCAATACCTGCCGATGTCAGGCGGGAGAGGAGCCAGCCCAGATCGTCTTCCAACGTGTCAAAACTTTGCGATGGGACGTCTTTGTAGTCTACGGGCGGCGTCGCTTGCGCGTCCATGAGGCTGGTGGCGTATCGCGTCTTTCGCGCAATGCCCGCATGGCCATATTCGTCATCGCGAAGATCGTCGCGCGCGCCTGTGATGTAATTGGTGCGCACCTGAACGGCCTCGGTCAATGCGCGCAAAAGGGCGATGTCGCGGCAAAGATGCGTGCCCGCGCCGCCCCCTGAGTGCCCGTGTTCCACCTCTGTGTCGGTGATCAGGCACTGAAACGTGGCCACGGCCACATCCCCGGTCATATCCCAAACGCCCACGCGCATTCCGGCGTCCTGCAGTTTGCCGATGACATGCCGACAGGCGGCATCTGTCACGCTGTCCAAATCCAGTTGGGTTTCTGTTTTGGCGGGCAAATCCTTTTGCTCCCAAAGCGTATGGGCATCGCGTTCGATCACCTCGCATATGGCATGCACGATTGCCTCAAGACGATGATTGCCCGACGCGAGCCCGTTGGTGCTGGCCACAAAGCAGCCCGCATGGGGGCGGCGTGGCAATGTGTAATCCGTGTGGACGAGCTCGGAAGGCACCATCACTGGCGCGTTTGTCACAAAATCCTGCCCTTCGATCCAATGCAATGCGCGTGCGGGGTCAAATTCTGTTTCGCG
>ERZ1740067.2775-NODE-2775-length-10361-cov-6.068795_pt1 | contig 10361 bp, 5 predicted proteins | sample MGYA00581736_ERZ1740067 | MGnify/ENA primary metagenome ERZ1740067 (study PRJEB43018, sample SAMN04849236) | marine metagenome | isolation source: floating plastic debris | place: Pacific Ocean | collected 2008-08-27 | study: EMG produced TPA metagenomics... | reverse complement strand
GACCAATTAACATTAGAAGAAAAGTTAGAGAAAATTAAATAGTTACTTAAAGCCTGGGATCATTGGGAATCACTGTAGGAGTGTGGGGTCTACAACTACCACTGGTAGAAATGACCGAATAGGGCTTTGCCCGTTCAGCTATTCTCAATTCTACCAGGGGTAGTAGTAGACTAGAACACGCTGAATGACATTGCCATATGGTGATGGTCGGAGAGCGTTACTGCAATTACGACGAAACGTCGTAAGGAATGCTAACAAATATTTTCAATACAATGATGATTGTGCTTTCACAATCTATTCTTGCTCAATTGTTTAACAAAGATAATGAAAGGTTATCAAAAAAACAAATCAATAATTGAAAAATCCCGCTGTTTACTTCTGGTTTTTAGACTTTACTTTGTAGATTGATTGTTGCTTGGTAATTCGTAAAAATAAAGTTTCGTTTCTATTAGTCCATAGTCCACGGTCGATGGTCCACAGTTTTCTCTGGCCTGGAGTATTTTGTCGCCTCGCGCAACCCAAAGTCCTGAGCGTAGCGGAGCAATAGTCTATAACTTGTTGAAAATCGCAAGGTTATTTTTTTAACCTTATTTACCATACCTTGTCCATTTTTTGGACAAATTGCGCTCACTCCTGGACATGAACAAAAAACGAGTTCAGGCATTATATATATAAGCAATTGAAAATAAACATCTTAACAAAGTGGATCAAGTATTGAAAAGATACGTTCTAAAAATCATATCTCTATGAAAACACCCAAAGTATACTTCTTACTCTTATTAACGTTGCTGTCCTACTATGTACAAGGGCAAAGCGCTAAGCCAAAAATCAAAGAAACTCGTATTGTGTGGGATACCTGGGGGGTACCACACATCTATGCAAAAAACAATGAGGACCTGTTTATGGCCATGGGCTGGACCCATATGCACGATCACGCCAACGTTATTTTAGAGTTGTTTGCCAAGTCACGCGGGAGAGCCGCCGAATACTGGGGGAAACGATACCTACGAAATGACATGTTGGTGCATACGATGCAATTTCCTAAATTGGCTAAAGATTGGTGGGCCAAACAAAACAAAACTCAAAAGAAACTTTTTACCGCTTTTGTAAAAGGCATGAATCAGTATGCGGACAAGTTCCCTGATAAAATCAAGCAAAAAAACAAGGTGGTATTGCCTATTACCACTGATGACATCAACCTACACATGATTTATGTGATCTTTACTCGATTTGTGGGTGGTTCGGAACTTGGCCGGGTACAACGATGGAAAGACAAAGGCTCTAATACTTACGCAGTGGCTCCTTCCCGATCGGCCAACAAACATGCGATGTTGGTACAAAACCCACACTTGCCTTGGTATGGAGAATTTTTATTTCACGAGATGCACGCCCTCACTCCCCAACACAACATTTATGGAGTCAGTCTGGTAGGTTTGCCCGGAATCGCCATCGGCTTTAATGAGTATTTGGGCTGGAGCCATACTGACAATACCATTGACAATGCCGATACATATGAATTGGAACTCAAAGATGGTGGTTACGTCATGGATGGAGTCGTGAAACAATTTGACAAAGGTCAAGCTACTATTAAAATAAAGGGTAAAGACGGCAAAATAAAAACTCAAACCATTGATGTATATAGTTCGGTGCATGGCCCGGTTGTAAAACAAGGAAAAACCAAGGCCTTGGCAATACGTTTGGTAGGTAAAAACACCCCCAATGTAGGATTACAATGGTGGAAAATGGCCACTGCCAAAAACCTCAAACAGTTTGAAAAAGCCTTGAAAATGGGACAAATTCCTTTTTGGAATGTCATGTATGCCGACAAAGCTGGTAACATATTTTATGTGTTCAATGGACAAGTGCCCGTACGGGCTGAAGGTGGTTGGAAGTTTTGGAACCGAATTGTGCCTGGTAATACCAACAAAACCTTGTGGACCAAGGTACATCCTTATAAAGATTTACCCAAGATTAAAAACCCCGCTCAGGGTTGGTTGCAAAACGCCAATGATCCTCCTTGGTCGTCTACCTTTCCTCGCTTATTGAACCCCAAGGATTTCCCTCCTTATATGGCTCCTATCAGAATGGGGTTTCGCCCTCAACGTTCGGTGCGTATGTTAGACGAGGACCAATCTATTACCTTTGATGAACTCCTAAAATACAAATTAGACACGCGTTCTGAACTGGCCGATCGGATACTGGATGACTTGTACGCAGCCATCGACAAATACGGCAAAAACGAGCTTAGTAAGGAAGCCAAAAAAGTGTTGCAAAACTGGGATAGAAAAATGAATGTGGATAGCAAAGGGGCATTTTTGTTTTATGCTTGGGCTTCTAAAATGGGTTACTGGCGTAGCAAAATGTTTAAGCAACCTTGGAACCCTCAAAAACCACGTACCACGCCCGATGGTTTGGCCAACCCCGAATCAGCGGTAAAAGTATTGAATGCAGTGGCCCAATATGTTAAGCAAAAGTTTGGCGCCTTGGATGTGGCCTGGGGTAAAACATATCGCCTCAAATATGGCAAATACAACTTACCTGCCAATGGAGCACCGGGAGGAATTGGCGTATTTAGAGTGGCTTGGCCCGAAGATTCAGACAAGAATGGAGTAAGTTATGTGGGGGGAGGCGATTCTTGGGTAGGAGTCATTGAATTTGGTAAAAAGGTGAAAGCCAAAGTGTTGTTGAGCTACGGAAATTCTACTCAAGACGATTCTAAACACAAAGGAGATCAATTGGTATTGTTTTCTAAAAAACAAATGCGAGATGCCTGGTTTTACCACGAAGATGTACAGAAAAATAAGGTTCGAGTTGAAATACTCAATCAAGGACAGTTTACCGAACAGAAGTAAACTAAAATTACTAGACTCAAATAGCTTAAAGTATCAAGGGATCTCTAGGTCGTAAGCCACACATTATTGATTAGACAAATGCCTCTTGCAGAAACCCTCTCAAAGAGGCATTTTCGTTTAAATTGAACTTTCTTTTGAGCCTTTTTCTTGCCATACGTACCGCATTGACCGAAACCCCCAATAGTTGAGCCGCTTCTTTCCCTGAGCAATCTAACTTGACCAATAAACAGTGTTTGGCTTCGTTTTGCGATAAGTGTGGAAACAGGGTCATAATTTCGGCCAATATTTTGGGGTACTTGGACTCCACACTTTCTGACAGAATGTCCAGGTTGGCAATGGACTTTAACAAATCTTTTAGATCACCTTTGATCTCAATTAACTGAGGATGATGGATCGTCTTGGATAATTTCCCCAAACGAGTATCTAACGAGCTCAGTGCTTTGTATTTCTCATCAAATATTTGCAATGCAGTAAAAAACCGTCTTTCCCTACTTTTCATTGTTTTAAGTAATACCTTTCGTTCTTTTTCTTTGAGAATGATGATGTCGTTTTGTTGCTTGTTCAATTCATCATTCAAAACCAATAGTTGCTGATTGGCTTTTAGCAAATCAATGGTTTTGACAGTGAGCGCCTGCTCAAGGCGTTTTTTCTTTCTTTTGATGGCTGCCAAACGCCATTGATGCACCCCTAATAGTGCCATCAACATCAACCCTACCAAGATCATTCGAAACCACCAAGTTTGCCAATAAGGTGCTCGAATGGTAAAAGAGTAAGTCAAAGTTGGGCCCCATTGTTGGGCTGCATTCAAGGCTTTTACCTCTAGGGTAAAGTTTCCCGAAGGTAGATTTTGATAAGTCGCCTGGGCAATCAAAGAAGGTCTGCTCCAAACTCGACTCAATTCTTTGATGCGGTAGCTAAACCGAATTTTATCATGACTGGCCAATCCTTGAGTGCCCATAAAATAAAAAGTAAGAAAGTTGATGTGATGGGGAAGAGATAGTCCCTGAGGTACATTACTAAACTTGGATATTTTATCGTAACGAATGACTTGTTGAATGCTGTCATTCAATTGTCGATAATCATATCGTTGGCCTTGTAATTCTACCTCAATCAATTTCAGTCGAGTCGCTTTCTTGTTGGTTTGAAATAACTTGGCATCCAGGCTCACCAAGTGCTTGTCAGTCCCCCAGTACAGTTTTCCTTGCGAAGTAACCAACCTACTATTTCTCTGAAACTCGAGCAAATGAACTAGCCTGGTATGATCAAAAGGCAAAATACTGATCCCTTCTGCATTTCTTTTTAGACAATTTAGCCCTTTGGGAGTAGCTACCCAAATATCCCCCGATGGACCTTCTAAAATAGACATAATGGCATCACTCACCAACCCCTCTCTGCGAGTATAGTAGGTAAATTTTTTGCCATCAAACCCAATCAGTCCATCTCTTGTGGTACCTATCCAAAGGTGACCTTGACTATCTTCAAGTAAGTTATAAAATATTTTTCCAACCAAGCCTTCTTTCTGGCTGTAAAAAGTGACCTCTTTCCCACTAATTTTACTGATTCCAAATCGCCCAGTGGCCCAAATTTGTCCCTTGCGATCTTCTAATAAATTATAGCTGCCACTGATTTGGCCCAATAGTCCTTGCTTGTATCTGAGGATCTTTTTTTGGGTAAATTTTAGCAACCCATTCTTCATAGTGCCTGCCCACATATTTCCTTGCTTGTCTTCCAAAAAAGCCACGACCCTTACCTTGGGTAAATAGTGGGTTACTTGTCCTTTATAATATTTGAATAGGCCTCCAGTGGTACCAAGCCACACCGCTCCTCGACGATCAACTTTAATAGTATGTAATGTCCATTGCCTGAGCTCCGAAAACTCATAAAACTCATAATGATCTGTATCTTCCCTCAACCATCCAATATCTTCTAAACCTACCCATAGCTTTCCTTGAGCATCCATATCCAGCCCAACCACGGTGGAGTTTCCTTGCAAGTGTAAAAACTCAAAAGAGTGCTGGTGTAATTTTACCAGACCATTCCCAATAGTTGCCGCCCATATGTTATTCTGCTCGTCACTCTGAATTGACCACACAGTACCTCCCACTAATCCAGCTTTGGCATTATATTGAGTAAAATTGGTTCCATCGAACTTGATAATTCCATCTCGGGTACCCATCCATAGATACCCTTGCTTGTCTTGATGAAAAGAGGTAACGTATTTGCTAGGAAATCCTTGATCGGTACTATACAAAACAAATCTTTTTCCATCATACTTTACCACCCCCACCTCGGCATAGCTAATCCAAACATTTCCTTCACGATCGGCAAAAATTGCCTTGACACTGGTACTGGGTAATCCTTGGTTTTGATTGTAATTGGTAAAGTTTTTTCCATCAAATTTGCTGATACCCGAAAACCTTGATCCTGTCCAAATATTCCCTGCTTGATCTACCGTAAGCGCCATAAGTCGGTTTTCCAGTAACCCCTCATTGGTGGTATACTTCGTAAAACGCCCCTCACTATAACGATAAAGTCCGGTAGTGGATCCCCACCATACATTGCCTTTTTGATCTTCCTGAAAACCAAAGTTAAAATACTCTGCTACCTCATTTCCAAACATAGTCAACGAATCTCCATCTAGCTTGGCTACTCCTAAAATACTGAAGCCTATCCAGACATTGCCCTGACTATCTTCTAATACTCCTTTGATGTTGTTACTTGGCAACCCTTGTTTTGTGGTATAATGCTCGAATGAATGCCCATCATAATAACTGAGTCCTCGGTAAGTAGCCAGCCACAAACCACCTCTTGCACTCTTGGATATTGCATATATGATATTGGTTTGCAAGCCATTTTTAATGTTCCAACTATGGATATCATATTTTGCATGAAGATAGTTCTCGGATAAAGCTGCGGCTACTCGAATGGGCGGCCCCAAAAGGCGCTTTCGTCCTTTCAACACCACGGATTTACTAGTAGGTAGTGTGTCATTCGACTCATTTACCCAAAAAAAAGGTTTTGGTTTTGGAAAATTTACCAAATTTGCGGGGGGTACCAATACCTGTGGGTGGCCTGATTTGAATACCTTGTCTTTTGGGATAATTTTAGTACTTACTTTAGTATTCAGTCGTTTGCCTTCAAACTGTTCTGATGGCAAGGTATCTGCTTTCAACAACAGCGCCTTGCCTGTGGGTATGGTATCTTTTTCTGCATCGAGTAAAGCAGGAATGCGTTCCTTGGTGATGACGTTCCGGGCATACCCTTTTTCCAAGTTAATTTTGGCCTCCTTCGGTTTTGCATAAAAAGTAGGTAAGGAATGTTCTACTTGAGAGCTCTCTCTATTACAACCAAATAACAACGTGGCGCTAATGAAAATCAGTATCCTTTTCATCTAGATATATATTATTTAAGTCAACCAATCAGTTTTTCTAATCAAGTAAAATATCATTTATAGTTTGACTAAATACCTATTTGTATATTATGATGTGAGCGCCTGTTTGATTTTTCGTTGTTGGTATTTTTTTGGATCCTGCCGTAATAGATCCTCAAACGATCGGTTTTAAGAATGACAATAATCGATGAATAAACCTAGTAGCCCTGCCAAGGCAAGCTATTGCTAAAATCAGGATTCAAAAAGTGAATTTGTTATCCAGAGAATGAGCTATTTATCTTAAGGAATGGTATGATAAAGCATACTCGAATTTATTGTACTTGTTTTAAACTTGCACCAACTTATTCTACAATTTACAAAATATTTTACAGCTAACCCAATTACAAAAGATAACTTGGTAATAATGCCCTCAAATAGGGATTTCTTCGTGTTAACACCCATTTTTTTATTTGTAGAGACTCAAGCGAAGACGACCGCACCAAAAGCAGGGATATAAGGAGGGGATAACGAAAAACAGAAATTCACTAGATAGTCAAACAATTTTGGGATTGGATCTAGGGGGTAAATTTGCAAATTGATCATCGAAAAGTTGGGTTGCGACGCCTTTTTTGGATGGATAATTGGCACAAGAAAGCTGGCTCCAAACTATAAAAACTACTCAAAGTTCGGTAACATTAGAATGATGCTCAACAGACTTTAAATAGTTTTGAAATAACTTTTAAAGGCTAACCAAGGATGCTAGACAAAATAGAACAGCTTCACTTTCGCTTGATTTTAAAAAGCATATTTGTACCAAAGAAAGGGCGGTTTGCTCTTTTTGAGAAACAAAAAGAACGAAAAATAAAATACCCAGAAGCCTACTGTTGACCTCTGGGTACTTGAGTGAATTGATTGTTTGCTCAATTATTTTTTAATAAATCTCAGCATTTTACCATTTACCGAAAGAAGATACATCCCGGGCTTTAAGTGAGTGACATCTATTGTTTCAGTAGTACTGTGAACGGTCATTTTCAAAGCAGTACGTAGTTGCACATCACGTATGATAATATCATCCCCGGTTTTTAGTCCTTGAACAGTAATTGACCCAGTAGTAGGGTTGGGATATAATGCCAATGTTACTGGCGCTTCTTCCAAAGTAGTTTTGACAGATACTTGGGTTTTGGTAGTCCTACCACTACAGTTCCAAAGACCTCCATAACCAGTCTTTTTGCACATCTCTATACTCCAAAAGTTTTGCCCGAAAACATACCAACGCTGTGAGTACCAGGTACTAATCTCGGGATTCTTCCTGTCACTTCCATTTTTGGTAACCTTGGCTATTTCCGAAGAATTACCCCAAGCAGTATACTGAATATTGTCTTTACCATTATTGAAAGTTCTGGTAGTAACTCGGATATTTTTATTATTATTTTTCCGATAAAAAATACATTTCCTAATCGTTACATTATTGGCATGTTGCCAAAATGCAGACCAGATATCGTTGGATTTCATCCCACTCACTGGCTCATTTTCAAAGAAAGTACAATTCTCTATCAGACCGCTATTGTTTGTGTTGTTGATAGCAACCGCTGATCTCAATTTTGGTTCTACTTTTGATAATCCTTGGCCTAAAAAACTGGTTTTAACGAATTTACAATTACGAAGCTCAAAATAATGCATCAAGGTGAGATTGGCTTGCCCTACTTCATTTTCTTCAAAAACGGTATTTCTCATATCAAGTTTGCCCACAGAAGAGAATATGGTCTCCCCAGAATGCACTAACATAGGACCATTGAAAAACTTTCGGTTGGCATTGTGTGTTCCACCATAACCGAGGTGTTTGTTGCCTTTGAAACGACAATTGTCCATGTAGACTGCAGTACCTCCAGGATAATTACCACCTCCTACATCTCGAAGAAATATCTCTACTGCCGATACCTTGGTTCTACCTTTGTTGTTGATAAATGCCGAACCATAAATTTCGATTGCTTCAGCTGTTCGATCTATTCTAATTGCTCCTGCTCCTTCTACTACATTCTGACGGCCAGCATCATTTGATACGTAACCATTGGCTTTGTTGTCATTAAATACACTGTTCAAAACGGTCAACTTTTTGATGGAGGTTCCCCCAATAGCCCCTCCACTCACTGCCCGGTTATTTTTAAACAGGCAATCAAATACTTCACAGGTACTTTTATTGTGTAGGCGAATGGCGGCTCCATTTTGGTTTTCGCCAATGCCCCAAAAATGTGCTACTTCGTTATTGAGAAATTGGCAGTTTCTTACCCGTAGCGACGCTCCCCTACTATCCATCTGCCGTACCTCGATGGCACCTCCCCCGGTACGTTGGATGCTGTTAAGATTATCTTTCGACACTCCCTTCAATTTGGCTTTTTTGAAGATGGCATCCTGAAAAATCACTCTCACATTTCCTCTTATTATAAAAAGGCTAGAATTATTGTTACCATCAAAAGTAATCTTATTATTACATTGTATGGTGATTGTTTTCGTGGTATGTCGACTGGGCCAATCCTCTCGAATTGTGATGGGTTCATTAAAATAAATGGTTTTGTTACTGCCACCATGGTCGAATCTCAAAATGCCCCCATTCCCTGCAACAAGCTCATTGAGCTTAGTTTGTAATTCGTTACGATTGGTGGCAGACCATTTGACATCTACATTATGTAGCGAATTAGGTACCGCAGGGGGCACAGTTTGGGTGTAAACTCGATCATAATCTGTCCACATTTTATTGGCAGCATTGATGCGATCGGTTTGGCCAAATGATAGTGTAGCACTGCAAGCTAACAAAATCAATAATATTGTTACTTTCTTCATTTTGTTTGTGTTAAATTATAAATAAATGTGTGTTTCGTTGAGATGGAGGTTTCTACTGAGTGTTAAGCAATGCTTTACTCAATATTCCTCCGTGAAACTGTTGACACAAATGTCTCATTTAATCACAAATGAATAGCCAGCAAAAAAAGCACTTTAGGGGTTCACAAATACACTTTAGGGGTCTAAGAATAAAAAAACCAGGGGTACATGAAACAACTAAAGTGCTTATAATCAGGCTATTGAAAGGTAACAATACATAGGTAAGGCTAAAACAACTACTTGCAGTATTAAAAAATAATGATTCCGGAATTATCTGCCACCATCATTAGAACGCTCAGATTTTTTAAGATCCTTGAAACGATCTATCATTTGAAAATCAGGTAACTTGAAAGCACCTTTAGGAATCTTGGTAGTAATTTCTTTGGCCCATACAGTGATTTCGGCGTTCCCGGTTGGGTGAGGAAAGTTCAACCCAAGTAATACTTTGTTGTCTAGATCCGAAGTACTGGCATCTAGCATCAAAGTTTTTTTGAAACGGTAAGGATGGTTTTCCAGGTTCCAACGATATGTTTCGCTCACCCATACTTCAGCCCGCTTTTTCTCTTTACGCCACACCTCATATTTGCGTGCGGTCAACCCAGCTACAGTTTTTACTTCTTCCGTCTTTTTGAAGATAGGTGGACGCGATCTTTTTCTTCGCTTGCGAAATTTTTCTTTGGTAATGGTTTCATCTTTGGCACTAATCAAGTAATAAAACTCATTACCCGCTTCAAATAGTATTTCTTTGGTTACAAAACCGCCTTCATCTAATATCCGGAAATTTTTACCATCAGTTACAATTTCTTCTAGTTCTGGCATAAATCCCTTGGCTTGATTCACCAATTTTTCGTCTCCCGTAAAGGTAGTTTTGTAAGTGATTTTTCCTTTGAAAATCTGTTGAGCTTGAGCAGACCAACTCGTCAATAATAAGCCAAATATCCAAAGTTTAATGATTTGTTTTTTCATAATGTGTAAGTTTGTTTTAAGTGATGAAGTCAAGACAACTTCAACGTTTTAAGTTAACGTAAGAAAAAAGAAATTCGCTGAAAAGCGGTGATCAGTTTTTAAATTTATAGTTTAGAAAATGGATGATATAGAAAGTTTGTGGACCCAAGAGCAAAATCAAATGGCCCACCAGGTAACCATTCCTCAAGCAGGGGCTGGATACCAACCACAAGCAGGCGACATATTATTGGGACTAGACATTCAATACGAAGGAGATCTGGCCTACATTGCAGGAGATCTTCAATACTACCAGAGAG
>ERZ1740067.2774-NODE-2774-length-10369-cov-5.628951_pt1 | contig 10369 bp, 7 predicted proteins | sample MGYA00581736_ERZ1740067 | MGnify/ENA primary metagenome ERZ1740067 (study PRJEB43018, sample SAMN04849236) | marine metagenome | isolation source: floating plastic debris | place: Pacific Ocean | collected 2008-08-27 | study: EMG produced TPA metagenomics... | reverse complement strand
TCTGGATGGCTGCCGAACAGTCGGGCGGAGCGAGCAGCATTTATGCGGCTCAGCAAACGGATCGTGATATGATGGGGTTTGAGATCCCAGCGACCTGGTTCCAATCACTCAATCCGTTCTTTGTAGTGCTCTTTACACCGTTGGCGATGATCATCTGGACGTCAGCCGGACGGCATATCAATCAGGCGCAGAAATTCGGTATCGGTTTTATCTTTACGGCCATTGGTTTTTTGATGATGGTTGGCGCTTTTTGGGAGGCATCGGTTGCCAGCGATGGAAAGAGTGCAGCCCTCTGGTTGGTGGCAGCCTATCTTTTCATGACCTTTGGGGAGCTATGCATTAACTCCGTAGGCCTTAATTTAGTGAACACCTACGCCCCTGTTCGGATGTTGGGATCGGTTCTGGCTCTTTGGTTCTTATGTACGGCCCTGGGGAATTTCCTAAGCGGTATCGTCGGCTCCCTCACCGCCTCTTACGCCGATGGCATTGTTTTTGGTGGTATCGCGGCGGGGTGCTTGGGGGCGGCTATTCTGCTCTTCACAGGTTCACGGTGGTGGTCGCGATTTGTCCATGACCATGAGGGCCGTGATGGTTAAGTTACCTTCGCCAGTATTATCGTGGAAGGTGCTTGGTGAGTGATAAAGCGAAATGAAATAGGAAATCAATCCTTATACAGAGGAAAATGGATCGTTCCATCCTCATCAATACTTGCCATTTGTCGATAGGGGTTCTGGGATGGAGGGCCCGACGCCATAAGGAGGGACGATCCCCCATTCTCCACGACATAGATCAGAGAGGCATATGTGTAATTGATTGCGCCTTCAAAGCCTTCAAGCTCTGCCCTTTCCCGAGATACGGGTTGATCTGGGTCATCGCGGGAGGATAGAGCCTCTCTGGTCCGTTCAAGCACTTCTTCGTAAGACTCGGCTTGTGTTTCGAACCGCCGCTCTAGCGCCGCTAGTCGTTCGTGCGTTGTCGGCGATGCCGGCGAGGTTACAACAGGTGCTGACGAATACCAAATTGGGTGGTTGGTGTGCAGACATGTCGCCGGACTGTTTGGTGCGGCGGGCATCGGTTCTGCACTCGTGCTGCAGCATTCAAAACTGATAAGCTTATCGCGATCAACCATGGTGTAACACTGGCCCGAGGCATGGTTGATGTTGGAAAGAAAGGTTTTCGCTTCATCCAAGGATGCGGATTCCAAAAGGCGGCGAGCAATGAAGGCGACCGGCAACCCATCCGGATTGTATGGTAAGTCCACAAGGGCGTTGCATGTAAGGCCAATTCCTCGAGCGTTTAGGCCGCAAAGTCCTATATAGCCTGGAAATGTGAGGACAATTGCATCTGAGGCCTCACCCTCACCACGGGTGTGGGTGAGGGTTTGGCTCCCCTCGCTCCACGGACTAACATCCATATTCTGTGCTAGGATGGATGCGCCGTGGCGTCCGCGCGACAGCCCCACAACGCTACACCGTTCGGGGTCGGACACCGGTCCCTCTTTTTGGCGAATGAGATTCCATTCCTCATCAAGAAGCTGCGCGGCGAACAGGATGTCGAACGCAATGTCAGCCCCATCTGCCATACCCCGTACTTCCTCCACCAAATGGGGAGTGTAGTGGTTTGCTGCCGCTAGATGTCCAGTTTCTTCTACCAGGCTGCGGGCAAATTCCTCGGAGGGACCGAGGGAGGATGGATGGCACATCAGCCAGGTGCGAACAAAGTTGCGAATCTGTTCCATCTGTTGTTTGCCGAGCGCCACTCCCCGCTCGTAGGGGGTAGGGCCGTTCATTGTCACGCAATGGGGAAGGGGATCACTCATCAAACTGTTCCGCAAAAGGGGGCTAAAACCAGTGTTTAGCTTAGCGTTTTCCGGTCCGCGATAAAAGGGAAAGGTTGGCGTAATGTACGTTTTATTCTTTGGTTGATATTGGGTTCTATCTCGACCATCGCCGTCGAAGCGGTAAGAAAGTTGCTGATCAGGCCGGCCTATCGGCGGGGTATCGATCCTAGGCGGACGATAACGTGGTTAGGGAATGGCGATGGTCCGAAACTATTCGATTTGCCGAAAAAGATTTGTACAGAAACCTATTACTTCGAATCTCCATTTCCGATCTGGTCTAGCGTCGACCGTATCACCTGATACTTTTCTTATGACGCAAGGATCGGGTCTTGTTGGGTTGGAGAGTAGTCTAGGACTGCCCCATAACATCAATGCTGAGTAGAGGGATTGCGTGAGGGGGGTGTACACTGTAAACATTCATATCCGGTCGATCGATGAAAACCTGCATCGTGGTACCACAGAGCGTTAGATAGATCGGTGTCTCCCCATTTGTGACGGGGGGCCGTTAACTTCGAAGTTGGGAGTCTGTTGTGAAAATCGCTGTCGGAGGGCTTCTCCAGGAAACCAACTCCTTTGCCGCCTTAAATACAACGCTTGAGGACTTTGAGGTGGGGGTGCCTTCGCCACCGGTTTATCGGGGTCAGGAGCTTCTTGAGAAAATTGGTGAGGTCAACCTGGCGATCAGTGGTGCCCTTAAGGTGCTAAGACGTACGGAGGCCACAATACTGCCTCTCCTATGGGGGGAGGGCGGGGCGGCAGGTCCGGTCACCGATGAGGCTTTCGAAAATCTTGTTGGGGATCTCACCACCCGGCTGAAGGCGGCGATGCCCGTTGATGGCGTCTTTCTTGACCTTCATGGGGCGATGATCGCCGATACCCATATCGATGCCGATGGTGAAATATTAAAGCGTGTACGCAATGTTGTGGGGCCGAATGTACCGATTGTAGCGGCCCTCGACCTTCATGCCAATGTCAGCGATGACATGGTCACCTATTCTGATATGCTTCATTCCTGCCGTAAATATCCCCATACTGATTTCTATGATACAGGGGAGCAAGGGGCGGAAGAGTTGATCAAGATGATTGAGACCAACAGCCGTCCTGCAAAGGCATTTCGGCAGATCGGTTGTATCATTCCCAGCCCAATGCAATCAACAAGCCTGCCCGCGGCGGGGAACCTCTATGCGGGGATGGAGCAGGCTGAGGCGGATCATGGCGTGGTTGCCTCTTTTTGCATGGGCTTCCCGTTGGCGGATGCTTATGAGACCGGTCCGGCTGCTCTTGCTTATGGTGTTGATGAGGCGAGCGCGAACGCTGCATTGGAAGCCATCCTCGACGCTTTTGAAACGCAACGGCCGGGCTTCGCAATTGATGCCCTTGATGCGCCCGCGGCGGTGCGGCGAGGGATGGCTGTGGCAAAGACCACGGGCCGCACAGCGGTTATCGCCGATACGCAAGACAACTCCGGGGGCGGGGCAAGTTCTGATTCCACCGGCTTTATCCGTGCGCTGGTCAGCGAAGGGGCTCAAAATGCCTTATGCGGCCTTATCTGGGATGCGGAGGCAGCCGCCCTTGCCCATAACGCGGGGGTCGGTGCCTCAATTCAGACGGGTATTGGGGGGAAGCGGGGGCTCCCAACGGACACGCCGTTCGAAGGGGCGTTCACGGTAGAGGCGCTCGCCGATGGCGAGTTTATCTGTACGGGCCCCTTTTTTAAAGGACTGAATCCACGACTGGGGCCAATGGCGTTATTGCGGGTTGAGGCGCCAGAATGCGATGTGCACCTTCTGATCACAACGATGCGATGCCAACTAGCGGATCAAGAAATGATCCGTTGTATGGGGGTGGAGCCCGGAAGTTTCGACATTATCGTCGTTAAATCGTCTGCTCATTTCCGTGCGGACTTTGATGCGATTGCTGGCGAAACCATTATTGGTATCGCTGATGGTGAAGTTTTGTCGGATCCTGCAAGCACACCCTATCGCCGGTTGCGATCGGGGGTCGAGTTGGGGATTAATGGTCCGCTATCTGGAGAATAGAAATGGCAGAAACCCTTATTGGGGCGGACCAAACCGTCTTTTTGCTAGCGATTATCGCGGTAGTCACCTTTACGCTATTTTTAGTCGATGATCGGTTCAATCACCCGGTGTTTAGCGGGTCGGTTCTCTTATTCGTCATTCCGCCGCTTCTCTCTAACCTATCTATTATTCCGTTCACGGCTCCCGCATATGACATGCTGTGGGAATATGGGCTGCCTCTTGCGCTGCCCATGGTGCTATTGTCCGCGAACCTCAAGAAGATTTTTACAGAGACGGGGCCAGTGCTCATCGCGTTTGCTGTGGCTACGGTCGTGGCTATGGTGGGCGCGCGTTTGGGGGCACTGGTGTTGAGCGGGAACGAGTATGGGGACGCCATCGCGGGGACCCTGACAGCCTCCTATGTGGGTGGTACTATGAACTTTGCCGCAACATCGAAGGCCCTTGAGCTTGATGACCCCACGATGTTGGCGGCAACTCTCGCGGCCGATAGTATGTATGCCCCTGTCTTGATTAGCCTTGTGAGCGGCTTGGCGGGTTTCGGTCTTATTAAACGGTTTTTTCGTCCAGAAGGGGAGGAAGGTGTAGGGCCCGTCGCGGACCGCGCAAACGATCATCAGCCCAGTGAAACAATGCCGAGGGTGAGTGTGCTCGATCTGGCGGGGCTTTTGGCTTTGTCTTTTGGCATTTTTACGGTGAGTAAAGTCGCAGAGCAATATATTGATCTTCCCGCTATCTCTGTGTTGGTCATCACCGTTTTATCTATTGCGGCGGGACAGGTACTTCCCCGGTTTGCCGAGCGATGCGCCATTTCCTTCGATATTGGCATGGTTATCCTCTACTTCGTGTTCGTCGGGGCGTTCGCGGGTGGCAATGTATCCGTTGCCCTATCCAGCGGGCTTATTCTCATCGTGTACGTTGGTATCCTTATCGCCGTACAGATGCTGATCTGCCTTTCCCTATCGGCGATGTTCAAGTTGCGATATTCAGAGGCAGCCATTGGCCTCATGGCGGCGGCCACTGGTCCCACCGTCGCGGCGGCGGTTGCGACGTCAAAAAAATGGCGCGACCTCGTTACGCCCGCTATTCTCGCAGGCTTATTGGGGTACGTGATTGGCAATTTCAGTGGCTTGTTCGTGGGTGGCTTACTGCGGGGGGTAGGTGGTTAGCTCCTAGAGTGCGTTACGGCTAACGTGGATCAGTGAAAATCGGCTCACGCACTCAAAAGCAAAAACTTAGAGCTGTTGCAGCCTGAATCATTCAGGCTGCAACAGGCTCTAAAGAGAGGCTTTTCCGCAGACGGTGCTTTGGGGCGCATGGGCGCAAAAAGGTGGCCATGCGGTTTTGTCCCAATAAGCAGTTAAGCCCAAATTCTCCGTAATGGCTTGAAATCGGGGGTCGTCCCATAATGCGCGGGCGGAGGGGGTGAATAGCGCCTGGTAGTTTCGAACGGCTCCTGCTGTGACCGCAATTTCGGCGGCGGACAGGGCTTCATCGCTAAGGCCCAGGCGGGCATAGGCCTCATATCGCCAATAGTAGGGTACAGGCATCGCATTATCGAGGGCGGCAAAGATCTGCCGCAGCCCATCAATATTCTCGCCCGTCGGAACTTCGAGGGCAGTAATAAACTGTTCGTGTAGCGCCTTAATACCCTCCGGCATAGGGAGTTCTGCGATGAGTTGCCGGGCGCGGGGGTAATCACCCTTATCAAGCGCGAGACTATAAAGCCCCTCCCACACATAGGGCACCTTCAACCCAAAACGGGTCCACGCCTCGTCAAACTCCCGGGCTGCACCGTCAATATCGGCAGAAAAATATAGAGCCCATCCGAGGCCAGCACTCGTATAGGCCGCAAGGGGGTCAATCGCCTTGGCCCGCAACAGGTGCGTCCGCGCCTCCTCAATACGCCCAACGCTTAAGAGAAACTCCCCGTACCAATAAAGGGCCGAGATGTTGCTGGGCTCCAGATCCAATGCCCGTCGGAAAGCGCCCTCGGCGCCGGGCCAGTCCCCTTGGCGTCTTTTTTGGGCGCCGAGCACCGCCAGGGCGGAGGCGTTGTCGGGGTGGAGTGCAAGGGCGCGGTTTGCCGCGGCAATCGCCCTTTCCGCTACTGTTTCTTCGGCCATACCCGTGTAGGCGGGCTGAACGTGCAGAGCGGTGGCGAGAGACGCCCAGCCATCACTGAAATCTTCTGCTTGCTGCGTCACCGTTTCAAAAATTGCGACAGCTTGGGGGAGGGCAGCGCCCCGCTGGCTTAAGAGATAGCGTCCTCTGAGGTAAAGGTCGTATACGTCTCGCGGGATTGCGACGTCTTCCTCGGTACCGTTGTCGGACAGGCGGGCTTTCAACGCCATGGCAATGTCATCAGCGATGGCCTCTTGAATCAGAAACACATCATCAAGGTGGCGATCATAACTGTCGGACCACAGATGGACGCCGTTGGTGGTGTCAACGAGCTTGGCTGAGACCCGCACCCTGTCTCCCTCGCGGCGGACTGACCCTTCAAGAAGGTGAGAGGCACCGAGGCGGTTGCCGATTTCTGCTGAAGACGTCTCACCATCCCGAAACTGAAAAGACGAGCTGCGCCCAATGACCGTTACATCCTCAAGCCGGACGAGGGCCGATAAGATCTCTTCGGTCACGCCATCGGAGAAGAACTGGTTGGCGCTATCCTCGCTCATGTTGGTGAAGGGAAGAACGGCGATGGTGCGTTCACTGATGGCTACTGAAGTTGGCTGACGCCCCAATGCCCATAATAGTCCGGCACCGAGAGCGAGGGCACTAAGACCAGCGGCTATGAGGCGGAGGCGAAAGGCCTTTTTCTTAATCGGGGTTTGGCCAACGCCCATGATGCGGTGAACGGCGGGGGCACGGGCTTCGGGTTTTCCTCCCTGAACGGATAAGGCGCGGTATATGCCAACGGGAGCGTTGATATTTTTCAGCTTTTCGTAGCCAGCGTCTTCAAACAATTCTTCGACGGTGCCGCGAACCTGTTCAAAAACGGCATGGGAAATGAGGGTTTCGCCGGGCTCCGCAAGGGCCTCCAGTCGGGAGGCAATGTTCACGCCGTGTCCCGCTAAATCGCCATCGGGTTTGGTAACGACGTCGCCCAAATTGACGCCGATTCTCACGCACAGGGGTTCGCGGTCCGGGTGAAGCGCGTTCAGATCTTGGAGTTCCCGCTGGATTTGAAAGGCGGCGCGAACGCCCTCCACGGCGCTTGGGGTTTCCGCCATGACTCCGTCGCCAGCATGATTGAAAATGCGGCCCCCGTGGCGGTCGATGACGGAGGCGATGAGGGCGCGGCATTCATCTACCGCGGCGATGGCACGGTCTTCATTTTCCTCGACAAGGCGCGCATAGCCACACACATCAACCGCAATGATGGTGGCCAGCTTGCGGGTGAACCGCGTTTCACTCATCCTGATCCCTCACAGTCCCCAGGAATCATCAATAGCCTATGCCCGCCGTAGACGCAAAAAAGGGGATAATCCTTGACTATCCCCCTTGTTGTCTAACGGCGAAATACCTTCGCGCTAAACTTCGTTCAGGTCCCAGTCATAATCGTAGGAATTGATTTTCGTTGCGGCGTTCAGCTTCTCCAGCTTCTCACCGGTGGCATACTGACGAATATGGTCGAGGACTTCCCCGTCATTGCGGCCAAAATCCTTTTTGAACCACTTATAGATGCTGGACGCTTGTACGCGACCGCGGTCGTCAATGTTCACCCCTCGGGGGTGGGCAATATAAGCGCGGGCGGCGGCGTCAAAGTCTTCTTCCAGGGTTTCTGCTTCCCAGGCGCGGATCATCAGGTTCGGACAGCCGATGGAGGCGCAGTTAAATGCGTAGTGTACCCGAGGTTCGTCGAAGTCTGCGCGGACAATGTCGTGCTCGACATTATTGAGGCTTAGCTCTTTGCCCTCAATCGTCAGCACCTTCTCGTTCCACGGGCCAGGCTGCACGAGGTTCCCGCCAATCTTGCGAATGGATGTGACCGGATAGTTATCGAGGATGATCTCAATCGTCTTCGCGTTATAGATATTGGCATAGTAGGCGAGCTTTTCTTCCCGGCTCATGGTGCTGGGGGTTAAGGCTTCAAGCGCTTTGACGTAGGCGGATAAAGAGGCGCGATCCTCAGCTGTCACCCCAGCATAGTCGACAAGGTGGATGCCGTCCTGCTCGGTGATGTATTTGGCGAGGAACGCATTATAGGGCGCGTTGATATTGGTTTCCGCCTCTTGCGTGATGTTTGTCGTTGAGGTCATTGCCGCAGCGGGGGTGAGGTGAGCCGCCCCAAGGCTCAGCAATGCCACACTGGCGAGAAGGGCAGGGCGCGAAAAAGTCATGGTGTCCATCCTTGTTATGCTCTCCTAACACGTCTCACTGACGAGTGTGACGCGCTGTCGAACCTATAGTTCGCGCTCTGCGACAAGACTGTTACGTGCGTCACTGGAAAAGCAGTTTTGCGGGGCGGGGCCCCTGCCGATGGTCACAGACCCCGCATGCGCGGGGATGGGCGGGTCAGCAAGGTTTTACTCTTTGTTCTCGTCCCCTGATCCGAAGTTTGCGAAGATCTTGTCGATATCGGCACTGCCAGCGCTCTCTTCCTCAGCCGTCTCGGTCTCAGCGGCAGGGGCCAAGGTGGCGCCTTCCGTGATCTCGCCAGCGGCCTCCATCGCGGCGCGTTTCTCCGCGGCTTTTGAGACCACTGTGTCGAGGTCAAACTGGCTGCACAGTCCTAAAGCCACGGGATCCTGCGGTTCTAAGTTCGCGGAATTCCAATGGGTTTTGTTGCGGATGGCCTGGATGGTTGTTTTGGTCGTGCCCAACAGCTTCGCGATATGGGCATCCGGCACCTCAGGGTGGTTCCGCACGATCCATGCAATGGCATTCGGCCGTTCCTGACGCCGTGACAAAGGCGTGTAGCGCGGCGCCTTTTTCTTTTGCTCCGGCACAATGGTTTTGGGCCGGGACAGCTTCATTTTGTAATCGGGATCCGCTTCTGCCTTTTCAATCTCGTCGCGGGTCAACTGATGTTGGCCAATGGGGTCGATGCCCCGCACGCCAGCGGCGACGTCCCCATCGGCAATCCCTTTCACTTCAAGAGTATGCAGACCACAAAAAGCGGCAATCTGGTCAAACGTCAGGGCCGTATTGTCGATCAGCCAAACTGCGGTGGCTTTTGGCATCAGGGGACGATCGGACATTATTATTCTCCTTAGTGGACCCTAAAAATTGAGCCCTCGCGTTGGTATCAGACCCCTAAATGACGGACCAAAGGGAAGGGTCTCATCGTCCTAGGGGAACGATGCGGCATCCTTCGGGATGTCGGGGGAGGCCGAAGCCAGTGGCTCTTATATAAAGATCGGCCCCAGATCACAAGTGATCATAAGGCCAGGACAATTTTGCCCAGATGGTCCCCGGCCTCTAACCGTTGATGGGCTTTGGCAGCTTCATCCAAGGCAAAGGTTTGGTCGATCACGGGTTTCAAAGCGCCAGTCGCAAGGTCTTTGCCGAACGCGTTCATGATTGCATTGGCCAGGCGCGCCTTTTCATCGGCCGAGCGGGCCCGCAGCGTTGAACCGGTCAGGGTGAGCCGTTTTTGCATAACTGACAGGATATTCACTGTGCCCTTGATGCCGCCAAGAAAGGCGATGGAGCTATGCCGTCCGCCAGGCTTTAAGAAGGAGAGGTTTTTCTCCACATAGTCTCCCCCCACCATATCGAGGATGACATCCGCCCCGCCCAGCGTGCTCATTTCCGCGGCCCAATCGCTGGTCTTATAGTTAAAGCACTGAGTAAATCCTATACCTTCGGCAGCGCGACATTTCTCATCTGTCCCCGCTGTCCCATAGGTCTTCGCGCCGACCAGCCCCGCAAGGGTTGCGGCCATGGTGCCAATTCCGGAGGTTGCGCCATGGACAAAGAGTGTTTCTCCGCCAGTCAGGCGCGCGTCCTCGAAAACGTTGGCCCAAACCGTGAAGAGCGTTTCAGGTAGCGCTGCGGCCTCCACATCCGTGAGCGCATCGGGCACGGCCAGGGCGTGACGCGCGTCAACCGCAGCATATTCTGCGTAACCCCCGCCAGGCAGGAGGGCCATGACCCGGTCACCGATCTTCCAAGGGCTATCGTCCGGCGCTTGGGCAACGGTGCCAGCAACCTCCAAACCAGGCAGGTCGCTTGCGCCATCGGGCGGTGGATACATCCCTCGACGCTGTAGCGCATCCGGCCGGTTCACCCCGGCGGCCCTTACCTTGATCAGGATCTCCCCTGGACCAGGGGTTGGTTGAGGGCGGTCGGCAGAGATGAGGACCTCTGGGCCGCCGGGTTCTTTAATCTCAATACATTTCATGTTTTTTCTTTATGAAAACAGCGACACTTTTTGGAGCATGCTCGACATCCTTAACGGAAAAATGACGACTTTCTTTGTATAGAGGTAGTCGGAGGTGGGGAACAACGGAACGTGACTTTATGAGCCGCGCATCGGAACGCC
>ERZ1740067.2770-NODE-2770-length-10378-cov-11.016662_pt1 | contig 10378 bp, 6 predicted proteins | sample MGYA00581736_ERZ1740067 | MGnify/ENA primary metagenome ERZ1740067 (study PRJEB43018, sample SAMN04849236) | marine metagenome | isolation source: floating plastic debris | place: Pacific Ocean | collected 2008-08-27 | study: EMG produced TPA metagenomics... | reverse complement strand
ACGATCAGGTTGAAGCGATGACCATGGCGGATCGGATTGTGATCATGAAAGACGGTCATATCCAACAGGTTGGTACGCCGGCTGAGGTGTATCACAAACCCGCCAATACGTTTGTTGCACGCTTTATCGGCGCACCCTCAATGAACATGCTGTCGGCGCATGTCTCAGACGGGAAGGTGCATCTGGGCGCGGGTGATGCGTTGGACCTTGGGTTTGATTTACCAAACGGAAAAGACATTACATTGGGTGTCAGACCCGAGGATTTGCACCCCGGTGCTGGGCCTGCTTTGGTGCGGGGCGCGGTAACGGTTCAGGAACCTTTGGGACATGAAACGCTGATATATGTCGGGGTTGAAGGTCAAGAGATCATCGCCAAGGCGGACGGCCGCACACCGCCTGCGGTTGGCGCAGACGTGTCGCTGACAGCAGAGCTCGAAAACCTGCATGTCTTCGACGCCACGACTGGCGAGTCCTTGCGTTGAGCGCAGTCGAAAGGAACCACAGGCATGATTGACCTTTATACATGGACCACGCCGAACGGGCGCAAGGTGTCGATCCTGCTGGAAGAACTCGGCGTGCCTTACACCGTACATTCCATCGATATTGGCAAAGATGACCAATTCGCGCCGGACTTCCTCAAGATCTCACCCAACAACAAGATCCCCGCGATTGTCGATCAGGAAACGGGTCAGACCTTGATGGAGAGTGGGGCAATCATGCTTTACCTCGCGAACAAATACGGCAGGTTCAGCGCGTCTGGGCAAGAATATTGGCGCATGGTCGAATGGCTGATGTGGCAGATGGGCGGTCTTGGCCCGATGCTGGGGCAGGCGCATCACTTTGTGAAGTTCAACAAAGGCACATCGGAGTATGCGGAAAAGCGCTATGGCGGAGAGGCTAAGCGCCTTTACGGTGTGCTGAATACCCGGCTGGACGGCCGGGATTACATCGTTGGCGAGGGTCGGGGACAGTATACCATTGCCGATATGGCGATCTTTCCTTGGATCGCGCGGTTTGAATGGCAAGAGGTCGATCTGAACGCGTTTGGCAACGTCAGAGATTGGTATTTGCGGATTGCAGAACGCCCTGCGGTCCAAAAAGGCTATCAGGTGCCGAAACACATGGGTGACATTCCCATGCCGTAAGCGCCGCTATGGCAGACCCAAGGCGCGGACCTGTTTGATGAAGTCGTTCAGATGGTCCTCGTTTGTTGGCTGACCTGTGAAGCCCTCCAGATACGGACCGACACGTGACATGCGCAGCGCCATCGTCTCGCGCACGTCCAAGGCGTGATAGCCCAACTGCATGAAGTAAAGGATGCGTGCTCGGGCATCAGCATCGGCGCTTTCATAGCCGTGCTGACGATACATTTCGGTCGCCGCTGCGATGCGGGCGGCATCAGCGCTATCGATCCGGGCGCGCAGGGTTTCGTTTCGGCGCGCCCATTCGCGGATCGCGAAATCCAGCCCGGTGTCGAATTTCTGGGGGTCGATGAAGCACAAAAAGAAGTTGCACAATGCCTGAGTGATTGAGGCAGAGGGCAGGCGACACTGTTCGACAATGCGCGCAGTGTTGCGCGCCTCCCATTCCTGCAAGAGCGCAGTCAGCAAGTCGTCGCGGTTCTTGAAGTACCAGTAGAAGCTGGACCGGCTGACATCCATGCGGTCGGCGAGCGTCAGGATTTTGACCTTCTCGACCCCTTCGTTGACGAGAGTGTCGCGCGCCATGGCGAGCCAATCTTCGCGCGTGACCTTGACGTGACCCAAGAGCGGTTCGCGGTCCGGGTCGTCGCGGTGCAAGACGGGGGCATCCGTGGTCATCGCTTAGCTTTCCGGTGGTGCGCCGCCTTCGGCGATACGCTTGTCGATGAATGCGCTGAGTGCCGCCATGCGGTCTGATGGGGTGAAGGCTTGTTTTTCGTCAGACACGATGCCCTCCCAAACAGCAGTGGCCCGTTCTGACGCGCTCTGTGCGCCGCGTTCGGTCCAGGTTCCGAAGTTGGCGTAGTCGTGCACGACTGGTTCGTAAAACTCGCTGTTGTAGCGTTCCATGGTTTGGGGGGCTGCAAAGAAGTGGCCAGAGGGCATGACGTGGGACAGGGCGTTGGCAAAGCCTATCTCGTCCGTGCCCGCCTTGCGGCCTGCGCACAGTTCGGCGACCATGTTGAGGACTTCGACATCCGTGACGAGCTTTTCGTAAGACACCGTCAGCCCGCCTTCGAGCCAGCCTGCGGAGTGAATGATGACGGTCGCCCCGGCCAGCAGGCAGCCCCAGAGCCCAAGCTGGTTTTCATTGGCAGCCTGAACGTCATTGGTGTTGGCGGCTGACCCAGCGGCAGAGCGCCAGGGGAGGCCGATCATGCGCGCCATCTGACCGGCGGCAAGGGACGCCTGGAAATGCGTTGGGGTACCGAAAGCCGGTGCGCCGGATTTCATGTCGACGTTTGAGGTAAACGTTCCGTAGCAGACCGGCGCGCCGGGGTTCACCAATTGGGTGAGCGTGATGGCGGCGAGGCATTCCGCGTGGCTGAGTGTGATCGCCCCCGCCACCGTGATCGGGGCCATCGCGCCCATCAGCGTGAACGGCGTGACGATCGACAACTGCCCCCATCGCGCGAAGTCGATAAGACCCTGCGCCATGGGCACGTCAAGCGTGCGGGGCGAATTGGTGTTGATGATCGTATAGGCGTGAGGCGCGGCGCGGAATTCGTCTTCTGTCAACCCGCGCGCGATTTGCAGCATCTGAAAATTGTCGTGCGTCTGGGGTGTGCCGCGTGCAAAGAGGAACGGGAATTTGTCGGTGTAGTCGACCTGTGTTCGTGTCGTGAAATAGTGTCTAACGTTGGGGGAAACGTTCTGTGGTTCCACCGAAGGGGACATCATTTGAAAGACGTCAAACGCGTGGGCGATTTGGGTGTATTCCCGAAAGTCATCACCGGACCCCGGACGCCGCCCGCGTTTCAGATCCGTCGCATGGGGTGCACCAGCGCCGGGTTGGAAGTTGAGCGTTCCAAGCTCCAACACCGTGTCGCGGATCCGCGAACCGGCGCGGCACAGGATGGATTTGGGGGCTGTCGCCAGCGCTGCCTCGACCATATCGCGGCCGATATAAACCATCTCGTCATCGTCGACGCGCGCACCGCCGGCCGCATAGATCTGCCGTGCTTCGGGCAACAGCACCTTCATACCCAGTTCTTCGAGCATGGTCAGCGCAGTTTCGTGCATGTTGGCCGCTTCATCGTCGGAAAAGACCGACATGACCGGGAACGGATTGCGTAGCCGACGGTAATTCACGTCCCGCTTTGGGGTCGTGTCCGCCTCGGCCCGGCCACGCCGCCGCTTTGAACGGCGCGCCGATTGTGTCTCTATCTCCACGTTCAGGCCCGCATCGCGGTGCCTGAAGGGTCGTAAGGCGAGTCTGCGATGATGCGCGCTTTGCGGGCCTGGCCGACGACATGGATGTCAAACTCGTTACCTTCGGTTGCCAGGTCCGTGTCGATCATCGCCATAGCAAGCGACTTGCCGACGGTGTGGCCATAGCCGCCCGACGTGACAAAGCCGACGAGCTTGTCGTCTTTCCAGACCGGCTCAAAACCGCTTGCATCAGCATCGTCTGCTTCGACTTCCAGTGTGCGGATCACCTGCGCCGGACCATTGCCATCCCGTTCGGCAATTGCGGCGTCCCGCCCGACAAAGCCTTCCTTGTCCCACGCGATCCAGCGGTCCATGCCGGTCTGGCCTGCGGTGTAACCTTGGGTGAATTCCGCGTTCCAGATGCCAAAGCTTTTCTCAAGCCGGAGAGACAGGAGCGCATTGAATCCAATTTCGCGCATGCCCAGATCGGCCCCGGCTTCAAGCAGGGTCTTGCGCAGAGTGATGTGTTCGGCGGCAGAGCAGTGAACCTCGTATCCCAACTCGCCACAGACCGATAACCGCCCGACCTTGGCGCGGATGAGACCAATGTCAAAGCTGCCGCAGCCCATGAACATGAGGTCGCCGATTGGTCCATCGGTGAGTTTTTCGAGAACCTTGCGGCTGTTTGGACCAGAGAGCGAGAAGCCGACCGTTGCGTCCGAGATGTCTTTCACGGTGGTGTCTGCGCCCATGTGATCCTGGAACCAGCGCATGTGCCATTCGCGCAGGTAGTAGCTGCCCATGATCCACCAGGTGCCGTCGCCCCAGTTAAAGATGGTAAGATCGCCCTTGAGCCGCCCATCGGGGGCCAGCATCGGGGCCAGTTTTGCGCGGCCCGGTTTTGGCAGCGCCGAGGCCATAACCGTATCAAGCCACGCCTCTGCGCCCTCACCAGACACCTCGAACCGGGAGAAGCCAGAGATGTCGAGCAATCCAACGGCTTCGCGGACAGTTTTGCATTCTTCGGCCACGATCTCGAATGCGTTTGAGCGTTTGAGGGTGGGTGTTTCTTCGAAATTCGCGGTTGGTGCGAAGTAGAGCGGGACTTCCAGCCCCCAGCTTGCGCCCCATTGGCAGCCTGCAGCGGTCATGTCGCTATAGGCTGGAGCCATCTTGAGAGGACGGCCCGCAGGGAGCTGTTCGTTCGGGTAGGTCATCACAAAGCGCCGGGTGTAGAACTGGCCTGTGGTTTCTTTGATGAACTGCTTGTTTTCGGCAAACGGACCAAAGCGGGCGATGTCCATGCCGTAGACATCTGCTTCCGGCTCTCCATGGATCATCCATTCGGCCAGCGATTTGCCCACGCCGCCGCCTTGCAGGAAGCCTGCCATCACACCGCAGGCGCACCAATAGCCCGGTTTGCCGCGCACCGGACCAACCAGCGGGTTGCCGTCAGGCGCAAAGGTGAAGGCGCCGTTGACCCAGGTTTTCACACCAACCTCTTGCAGGGCAGGGTAGCGTTCAAAGCCCAGCGTCAGCTCGCGCTCGATGCGGTCGGGGTCTTCCTGCTGAAGCTCGAACCCATATTCCCAAGGCGCGCCGTCCATCATCCAGTGTTCGTGGTTGATCTCGTAGATGCCCAGCAGAATGCCCTTCTGGTCTTGCCGCATATAGGTGAACCCTTCGAGGTCGACCGTCATGGGCATCTCAAAATCCAGTTGCTCAAGCTCTGGGATTGTGTCCGAGATCAGGTAGTGGTGGTTGAGCGGTGACACGGGCAGCTCGATCCCCGCCATGCGCCCAACCTGCTTGGCCCAGAGACCCGCCGCGTTGACCACATGTTCGGTGCGGATCGTGCCTTTTTCGGTCACAACCTCCCAACCGTCCTTGATCTGGTTGAGTTCAAGCACGCGGTTGTGCTCGATCACTTCGGCACCGCGCTTTTTGGCGGCACCGGCATAGGCGTGGACGGTTCCTGTGGTGTCGACATAACCTTCGCGGTCGGCCCACATGCCGCCCAGAATGCCATCGGTGGACATGATCGGGCAAAGCTCTCCTGCCTCTTGGGCGGAGACAAGACGGCAGTCATCAATGCCGATGGATTGGAACACGCGGTAGGCCGATTGCAGCCATTCCCACCGGTCGGGTGTGCCTGCCAGGGTCAGGCCACCTGTCATGTGCAGGCCGATGGATTGGCCGGATTCTTTCTCGATCTCGGGCAAAAGGTCGATTGTGTAGGCCTGAAGTGCTGCGATGTTCGGGTCCGCGTTGAGGGCGTGAATGCCGCCTGCCGCATGCCAGCTCGATCCAGCGGTCAGGATATTGCGTTCGATGAGGCAGACATCTTTCCAGCCCATCTTGGCCAGATGGTACAGCACGGACGTCCCGACGACGCCGCCTCCAATCACAACAACCCGATATTGAGCTTTCATCCCGGCACCTCCCAATAGCGCGACTCATGTGCGTTGACGTGACGATGACCATCCTGTTCACACCTGTCCAGAATTATTTGGACAGAACTGTCCAGGATTCATTTCAATCGCGTCTTGCGATGTCCCAAGCGTACTGTCGTGTAAGAAGAATTATGTTTAAGAATAAAGATTGAGGGCATATAGATGACGCAATAAGCTGACCCTCATTGCCACTGCTTCGACACTATTGATGTGATAGGCGCGTGAGAGTGGTCGGGCGCATGTGGCCCTCGCTACCACTGCAAGCGGACACTTGTGGTCCAAAACACTCCGACAGCGTCGGAACCGCACGGGGAAGCGCGTATAACGCATCGCGATATATAAAGCGCACTACCTGAAAAAGGTTGTATTTGAAGTGCTTGTCACTTGCCTGATCGAATTTACGGCGTCATGCTCAAATTATGAGCAGTTTGAGAACACTTCTCTGTGGCCTCGTTTTCGCACTTACGGCTCAACAGGCGCAGGCCGAAGATCCGTTTCTGAACACCGTTGCGGGGTGTGTCGGGCGATTGTCTGCACAAATGGAACATCATTGGCTGTTTCACGACAAACCAACTGCGCAGATCGAAACGCAGCGGGCGCATATGTTGGACATTCTCGAAGCGCTGACGACGCATCAAAATGCGCGCTCGGTTCTGTCGACGCGCATCGCGGCTAAACTTGCGCATGCGTCTTTGTTGACGCGCGCGGCGTTCTCGCATGATCCAAAATCCATGGCCTGGGCGCGGGCGCAATCAGATCGGCAATTGGCGCTATGTTCGACGATCACTTTGGCAGCGCTCAGTGCTCCGCAAGAAAAACAAATGACGGTGAGTGACGCGTCAACCGAGCAAAAAAAGGTGAATCAGCGTGCAGTTCAGGTAAAGCAGTAGCGCAAAAACACGTTTTTATCGCCTGATTTGCGAGCATTAGCGCCAAAACAGCTTAAAAATTGTGCGGAAATGGGTGCTTCGGGTGACACACTTCTGCGAACTGTTCCGCGCGTGAATTTCTGACAGCTAGATACCCGCGGTCGGTGACACCACCGGCTTAAACGTGCGATGGTGCCGGCCGTTCAATTCCAGGCACCACCACACTCCGCAATTGATTTGCGTTTGCGATATCTGGGGGCTGACATTGCTTATAGCAACCATCGCAACGCAAAACGTACGAAGGACGTTTGCCTCATGTCGATGAAACTTCTTAGCTCGACGGCTGCCGCCGCGCTTGCTCTTTCCACGCTGCCCGCGTTCGCGCAGGACGCCAGCTGCCCCGTGAAAGTGGGTGTTTTGCACTCTCTGTCCGGCACCATGGCCATCTCTGAGACCACTCTCAAAGACACCATGGAAATGCTGATTGATATTCAGAACGAAAAAGGTGGTCTGTTGGGCTGTGAGATTGAGGCGGTTGTCGTTGACCCGGCCTCTGACTGGCCGCTCTTTGCAGAAAAAGCACGCGAGTTGCTGACTGTGCAGGAAGTTGACGTGATTTTTGGTTCGTGGACATCCGTGTCGCGCAAATCTGCGCTGCCAGTTCTCGAAGAACTCAATGGCCTGATGTTCTACCCGGTCCAGTATGAGGGCGAAGAAAGCTCCAAGAACGTGTTCTACACCGGTGCTGCCCCGAACCAGCAGGCGATCCCGGCAACGGACTATTTCCTCGACGAACTCGAAGTTGAAAAATTCGCGCTGCTCGGCACTGATTATGTCTACCCGCGCACCACGAACAATATCCTTGAAAGCTACCTCAAGGACAAAGGCATCGCCGAAGAAGACATCTTCGTGAACTACACGCCGTTTGGTCACTCTGACTGGTCCAAGATCGTGGCAGACGTTGTTGCGTTAGGTGCTGATGGTAAGAAAGTCGGCGTGATCTCCACCATCAACGGCGACGCAAACATCGGCTTCTACAAAGAGCTCGCCGCGGCAGGCATCTCGGCTGACGACATCCCAGTTGTTGCGTTCTCGGTGGGTGAAGAAGAACTCTCCGGTCTCGACACCACCAACCTTGTTGGTCACCTCGCCGCTTGGAACTACTTCCAATCCGCTGACACGGAAGCGAATGAAGAGTGGGTCACAGCCTGGAAAGCCCGCATGGGTGATGACCGCGTGACAAACGACCCGATGGAAGCCCACTACATCGGCTTCAACATGTGGGTGAACGCGGTGACCGAGGCTGGCACCACGGATGTGGATGCCGTGCGCACAGCGATGTACGGTCAGGAATTCCCGAACCTGACAGGTGGAACAGCGGTTATGCTGCCGAACCATCACCTGTCAAAGCCGGTTCTCATCGGCGAAATTCAAGAAGACGGCCAGTTTGACATCATCAGCGAAACCGACCCGGTTCCGGGTGATGCATGGACAGACTTCCTGCCGGAATCGGCGGTTCTGAAGTCGGACTGGGCCGAACTGGGTTGCGGTATGTACAACACCGAAACGTCGACCTGCGTTCAGATCAAGTCGAACTACTAAAACCAAGAGCGGTGCGTGGGAAACCACGCACCCTCCCCTGCTTTTAATGTAGGGTGTGTGCTTGCACGCACCATTGCCACGGATTGCCCGAATGCTGCGTGCCGCCGCACTCTTTCTTCTAAGCCTGTCAATGGCCCTGCCCGCCTCTGCCCAACAGGCGGACGCGCCCATCCAGCAGTTATTGCAGACGCATAGCGAGATCCTTCTCAAAAGCTCGCGCCGCACCATTGGCCCGGCTGTTGACGCGCTCGCAGGCTCTGGCCTGCCCGAAGCGCAGGTTGTGCTCGAACGCTGGCAGAACAAGGAAATGTGGGTCGACGAGGAAAGCGGCCTGTTCGTCTTCGCCGAGGAAGTTGATCGCGACACGCTGCGCATTTTTGATTTCGCTGATGGCACCGAGATTGCTGTTGTCCCCGACGACACATTCGATCAGCTCAAACCCAATTCCGGCATCCGCCGCATGATCGGCACCGCTTTGGTGCAGTTCCAACTGAGCGACCCCGATCCCGCCAACCGTGCCACAGCGCTCGATGCCATCGAACGCGGGGCCGAGGAAAGCCACCTCGCTGCCTTGCGCGCAAGCATCCCGAGCGAAGAAAATGCGGCTCTAAAACAGCGCAAAGAGCGGTTGGAGCGGTTGCTCACCATTCGCTTTGCCGAAGACACATCAGAGCGGATCGCGGCGATTGAACACTTTGACGGTGACCTTGGTGTCGACGTCCGCGCCGCGTTGAACCCGCTTCTGGCCGTGCGTGTCGAGGCGGCAGAAACCCTGCCCGCAGACCCGGATATCGGCCGCACGTTAGAACCGGGGTCCGAAGACCTGTCGCGCGATGACGCTTACGCGCTGTTGGTGTCCGCCGAACTTGCCCAGCCCCGGATCAGCCGCGCAGACAAACGCGCCGCCTTGATCGCCAATATCGACGGTGACGCGGTCGCAGGTATTCAAGTCGCCACGTTAGACACGGAAGCCGCGCGCGACATGGCTTATGCCGCACTGGCCGAACAAGGCACCGTGGAGGCCGTCGCAACCGAGGCCGAGGTGGATGAACGTCTCGCCAACCACGTCTTTTTTGAGCGTTTCGTTGGCGCGCCACCGGAGGTCGTGGTTGCTGCTCAACTCGCGCTTGCCGGGATTGAGAACAAGGTCGCGGTCAACCAGATGTTTGACCTGTCGCTTGATGCGCTGTCACTCGCCTCGATCTACTTCCTCGCCGCCATCGGCCTTGCCATCACCTTTGGCGTGATGGGCGTCATCAACATGGCCCATGGCGAGTTCATCATGATGGGCGCGTACACCGGCTATGTCGTGCAGCTCTTCATACCCGATTACACCTTGTCCATCATCGTCGCGATCCCGCTGGCCTTTATGGTGACCTTCGGTGCTGGTGTCGCGATGGAGCGGCTGGTGATCCGCTGGCTCTATCACCGCCCGTTAGAGACGCTTTTGGCCACCTTCGGCATCTCAATCGCGCTGCAGCAGATCGCCAAGAACATCTTTGGCACTCAGGCCCGCCCGCTGACCGCACCGGCGTGGCTGGATGGGAGCTGGGTGATAAATGACATCGTATCGATCAGCTACATCCGGATTGCGATTTTTGTGCTCGCGTTACTGTTCCTCGCTTTGTTCCTCTTCGTGATGAACCGCACACGCCTGGGGCTGGAGGTGCGCGCGGTGACCCAGAACCCGCGCATGGCCGCATCGATGGGGATCAACCCGGACAAGATCAACATGCTCACCTTTGGGTTCGGGTCGGGCATCGCGGGGATCGCAGGCGTAGCGATTGGTTTGTACGCGAAAGTGACCTCAGAGATGGGCAGCGATTATATCGTGCAGTCTTTTATGACCGTCGTTGTCGGCGGCGTGGGCAATATCTGGGGCACGCTATTGGGGGCGACGATGGTGGGCTTCCTTCAAAAAGGGATCGAGTGGTTCAATCCGTCGAACACGCTGGCGGCGCAGACCTACATGATCCTCTTCATCATCTTGTTCATTCAATTCCGGCCCAAGGGTATCATCGCCCTCAAAGGCCGCGCAGCGGAGGCGTGATCATGGTTTTGCGCTGCCTGCGGCATCGCCTCGGGTGGGGGCTCTGCCCCC
>ERZ1740067.2769-NODE-2769-length-10383-cov-4.521011_pt1 | contig 10383 bp, 10 predicted proteins | sample MGYA00581736_ERZ1740067 | MGnify/ENA primary metagenome ERZ1740067 (study PRJEB43018, sample SAMN04849236) | marine metagenome | isolation source: floating plastic debris | place: Pacific Ocean | collected 2008-08-27 | study: EMG produced TPA metagenomics... | reverse complement strand
TGAGGTGGACGAAGAGTATTACGAAGACTGGGATAAGTTTAAAACCTGGGATGTAAGTTCCAGCGTCGATGAAACAGTCGAACGTGCCTATTCGGTGGCCAACTACCCCGAGGAAAAGGGGATTGTCATGCTGAACGTACGCAGTGCGTCGCCGCCGCCAGGGTCTTATGGCATTCCTGCTGGCAAAGTGTCGTCGTATCTTTTCAACCATCAAAGATGGTGACGAAGTCACGATTTCGGGTCCGTTCGGCGAATTTTTTGCCCGCGAAACCAAAAAGGAAATGGTGTTCGTCGGTGGTGGTGCAGGTATGGCGCCTATGCGCTCTCATGTCTTTGACCACCTGCGACGCATCAAAACAGATCGGAAGATCACCTTTTGGTATGGAGCACGGTCCAAACGGGAAATGTTCTATGTCGAAGATTTCGACATGCTTGATCGCGAAAATGAGAACTTAACCTGGCACGTCGCCTTGTCAGACGCGCTGCCCGAAGACGAGCGGAGCGGCTACACCGGGTTCATCCATAACGTTCTTTTTGAAGAGTATTTTATAGAGCATCCGGCGCGCGAGGATTGCGAATACTATATGTGCGGCCCGCCAATCATGAACGCATCCGTCATAAATATGCTTGTTGAACTGGGCGTGGATCGTGAAGACATCATGCTGGATGATTTTGGCGGCTGATTCACGCGCAGTTTAGTCGACTTGCAGCTCTATGAGTGCACAATATTACAGATTTTAGGTATGCTCTGACGGCGCGTTAACTCATAATTTACGCCGCCACAGCATTGCTTTGCAGACTTTCTAAAATGGAGATCTGCAATGAGTTTGGAGTACATCCTCTATTACAGTCGTGCCTTGATCCCGGCTGAACCAGCCGCGCATAACGCGATCCTTGATACCTGCCGTGTTAACAATTCGGCGCGCGACGTGACCGGCTTCTTGCATCGTGAAGAAAATTTTTTCCTCCAATATCTCGAAGGCCCCAGCAGTGAGCTAGATGCGCTTCTGAACATCATCGGCAAAGATGATCGCCATTCCGATGTCCAAATCATTTTGCGCGAACCATTGCAGACGCGCCGTCTGCCAGATTGGCAAATGGGCTTTGTAAACGGCGATCAAATGGCCTTGGTCGACGTGATTGGTACAGACGATGGTGAACTCAGCATCAAAACGGCTCATCCGGATGATTTAATCGACTTCATCATAGAAAACGCAGATAGCCTGTCGGGCGAAGTATTAGCCGCTTAAAGTTTTTTGCTATAGCTTTCTCCATTCGAGCCCGGCGAGAGGCCGCGAAAAAGTGAGTCAGGTTTTACGCAAAACGCTCCAGGCAAGTGAGTCTGGCTAAGTTGTCTCACGAGGCCAGTATGGACTTTGGCCAAAACCGCACTTCCAAAGAAAAAGGGCCGCCCTGCGGTCAGGGGGCCCTAATAAGTTGGATAGAGGCGCAGCTTGTTTTGACTTCACACACACCGGCTTTCGCCAGCTCCTCCCGTGTGTGGGCGCGCCTTTTGGCTTTGTCATTGTCGAAGTGTTTCGGGATCAGCCACTGTTGATCAGCGGCTTGAACATCTTTTGGTTGATTGCCCCGTGGTAACTTCGCAGTTGAGTTGCACCCTAGCAGGGATTTGCGTTCGCGCAAGTGTACCAAATTGATCAGATGCTTACTTCAGGTAGAAAAAACAGCAAAAAAAATAAGCAATCCGTAATCTGATAAGAATTTCCTGCGATGTGTATCGGCCTTAGGCCATTTGGTCGGCACGAAATGACATCTGCGCAAATGCCTGATCAAAGCTCGTGCGTGCAACTTCCCAGTCTGCGCGTGTTGATGTGCGATAGTCCTGCTCATAAACGGATGCGGCTGCAGGGTGTAAGGAATTGATCGCAGAAACGTCATGAACCGGTGGCTGATTGATATGCGTTCCAAAGGTCGAGAGTGCTTTGGCCTTGGCAGTTGCGTGACAGGGATCCAATGGGTCAAAGCGGGTTGTGATAATCTGGATGTTTGAGAAACTGAGGGCCTCGCGAGTAAGTGCGTCAAGGCACTGGGACAAGTGCGCAAAGTCGCTGGCGGCTGGCCCGTTCACGATGTTGAGCTGTGTCGCTGCGGTCAGTCCGTTCCATGATACAATGCCCAAGTCGGACGCACAGTCCATTAGGACAAAATCGTAAGCTTGCATCGTCTGCTCACCAAGAAGCTGCACAACTGCATCTGTTGGATCCCAGTCTGGGTTCGACGTATATAAGCGCAGAAATTCGCGATCAGTCATAGGAGATTTTGGATCTGCGGCCACGATATCGATGTTTGGCCAATGCGTCGCCTGCACGATTTTCGATGCACCGAGTTCAGCACTCGGGTCAGTTTCGCGTGCGAAATCCCAGACCAACAGGTCATGCATGTTGCCAGTGGTGCCATGCATTTGGCTGAGTGTTGCGTTGGCCGTAAGGTCAATCAGCAACACGCGAAATCCCGCCAATGCCGTTGCATGGGCCATATGCTGAACAAGAGTTGTTGTTCCGATCTCACGCCTGGTGCCCAGAAACGCAATGTGCTGCGCGCGGCCAGCGGCGCGAATTGGCACGAGCTTGTGTTTGCGAAAACGCAGCCGGCGACGCAGTTCGTTCACTTCTGCCAATGTGAACCACCTTTGACGACCATCAGCCTGAATGAGTCCTTGCGGCAGGGATGGGTCTTCCAATAGTTTTTTACGCAGCGTATCGGCCGGCAAATGGAACATGAAGTTTGAGATTTCCCAGGTCGAAAATCGTCGAAGCATTTTTTGATCTGTTACTGTCTTAGTCGGCGCGCATGCGCGTGCCATTACGGCAAGAGACTGAAGGCTATTGGTGTAAGACACTATAAATCTCGCGTTTTCCCTAAATGGTGCTGGGATAACGGGATTATATCAGTCCATCAACCTGAGTGGCGTTACTTAGGAAGCCCCGTTTTTCCAGGACCCCAAGGGAATAGCTCGATTACTGGGCGAGATGGGCGTGAAACATGCGATTGAGTGCCCCAACGTTTATGCCAGGCAATGCGAAAAGACCAATGTGTGTTGCTTGTAAAATCAGCGCAAGGCTCACGCCAGGGCCAATCACGTCGTTAAATATAGCCAGTCGCGCTGCATCCGTCGCGGTGTCATGTTTGACTTGCACTATGGGAATTGCACCAAGCTGCGTCGCCACGACAGTCTTAAGGTCTGAAATGGTCGCGACGTCGCCAGCAGTTTTGACAACGCGGTTGCCATCAAGCCAGATTTGAGCGGTCGTGATATCCCGGGCATCAAGCGCGACCTTGTCCAGAAATGGCGCGTCGCAGGAACTTGTCTGGTCCAACCGATCAAGATCGACTTTCAGCGCTGCAACCGACAGGCTTTGGCCGCTTGGCGATAGCGCAGATTGATCAAGCAAAGGCCGAACCACCACCTGCAAGGCGCGTTTGGCTTGCGTAAATGCAACCAGCGTTTTGGCAATAGCAGTGCGAAACTCGACGTCATTATGCGCCAGCGGCATACCCACATGTGTTTGGGGAAAGGGCAAGTCAGCGGATGCTTCGGTTACTTGCACCAATCGTCGCCCAGACGTGCGCAGGGTTAAGTGCTGACCCGCAGAACGAAACTGCAGATCTGCCGGAAGCACCGTGCAATCCAGTTCATCCAGAACCGCGTTCGCAGAGGCGCTCGTGGCACAGATTACACGCGCATGTCCGACAAATGCAGGTACTTCACTGGCAAGTAGATCAAGCCGGTCGCGGATCACCTCGGTCATGGTCTCGCCTCGCTTGCAATTTCGGCACGTGCGTCGTCCAGAAATGCCGCAAGATCCAACGCTGTGCCGCATTGGAAAAGATAGGCCTCGCCCGGATTTTTCGGGTCACGGATAAAGACATTCATCTCGTCTTTTGAGGCGGCAAGTGCCTCGGTACACATGCTTACGCCGAGCGGCGGTGTGTGTGTCGATCCAAGATAAACGGCGGCTTCTGCGCATAACGTGTCTATCTGTTCGCGCGTACGTGCGGCGCTGTCAGGACTCACCAGAAGAACAATGCCTGTGTCAATATCCGCATAGGCTGCCGTCCGACATTCAGGGTGCCGGGATGTTAGGGCACTGAGATGGTCTGCTTGCAAACTCATTGCCCTGTCTCTCCAAAAACAACGTGATGATGGCGCGCGGCACGTGTGCCAAGTTTTTGAGGTTTCACGCCTGAAGATTTTGCTCGCACGCGTCGTGGCATGACAGCTGGTTGTGACGTAGGGGCTGGCGTTGCTGCGCGCGGTGCTTTTGAAATTTGTTCCGGCGCCGTCATACCATTCAGGTCAGCGATCAGTTGGGTCAGATGATTGGTGAAGTCTTCTGCGCCGCTTTCAACCCATGTCTCAAAATCATGCTGACCTTGTACGGCCTGTGTCAGTGAGATTGGGAAAACTTTGTTGAAGAGACCACGCGTTTCATGTGTCACGCGCGCCATAACGCGGCCCTTGTCGCGATCATTGGTCAGCTTATCGAAACGGGTTACAAGAAGGATGGATTTGTCCTGCACCTGTGTCGGGACGGTATCCCAAACGGCCATTTCAGATTGGCGCCAGGCTTGGGTGGCATGGGTAAGCCAGATAACCGCGTCAGCATCCACCAAAACACGTTCCCACACATCGCTGTCCATGTTTGGATCTGAAATACCGGGGAAGTCGATGAACTCGCAGAACTCAAGAATGTCAGCGTCAATATGCATGCGCACAACGCGGGTGTCATCAAAAGGGACCGCATGCAGCGCATGGCGATCAATCGGCTCTGTGGTACCGTCAATTTTAACGCGGTGATCTTCACCCGGGGCTTGGGCCATGCAGATCGGCGGCAGCCGCGTGGCGGTGACCTGTTCGGGCAGGGTGCGACCATGCATCAGCAAATTGCACAGCGTGCTTTTGCCTGCGCTGAATTCGCCCATCAAGGCAATTCGCGGCTTTCGCGGTAAAGATGTATCAGCGCCGGTCATGCTGCATCCTCGTCTACCGCGGCTTCGATCACGTCGAGTTCTTCACAAAGCAGATTGAACATATCTTCACGTTCCTGCTGTGTGGTCACCCCAAACAAGTCGTGCAATTCATCCAGACTGATTTCGCTTTTGGCGCGCAGATCATCCAGCATCACGCGTTGATCGGAAATGAAGTGTTCCAGTGTTTCCATCACCAATCGGTGGATTTCCGTTGCCATCTCATTTTGCAATGTGGTGATAAGCGGCTGTGTTTCTGACTCAATCAATGTGCGATATGTTTCGGCATAGGCCGCGACACCCTTGCGCTGTGTCCACCAGCTTTTCCACCATGTCTTTTTCACGTCGAGCACAATGGTCTGCGCCAAACCGACGGGCGGCGGCACATCTGGCATGTCTGGTGGTTGGATCGCAAAGTTGTCCCGCGCGATGCCGAAAATCGATGCGTATTGGTTGATCAATCCGTCAGCGGTCATCTTGAATACTTTTTGCGTCTCGGTTTTCATGTTGCGGCGCATGACCTGATGGGCGGTGCGCACAAGCATGCGCAGCCCATCCGGGCTATAGTTCCAGACGCTGTCTTCCCCGTTAGCCTCAATATGGTCTTGCAATGCACTGACAGCGCGGTTGAGGAACATCGCATGCGCTTGATTGGTCCGCGCATTGAACTGTGCCAGACCTTCGGCCAGCGTCTCTTCCATTTTCTGTCGCGCGGCGTTCTCAATCTTGTCGATGAGACAGATGGCTGCCGGGTCCAGTTTTACGGGTTCACCCGACGGCATAATCCTGTCACCGACAATCCCGATCGCTGCGCGCAAGGCGAGAACAATGTTGGCCGCACGTTTGCGAAAAACGGGAAGAGTTCGTGAGTGTGCCGTTTCTTCAACCCGCTCTGCCATTGCGGCATGCAGTTGCGGTAATCCTGATGCATGCCACGTGCGTGTGCGCAGATCTGAGATGTGCGCATGCTCTGCGCTGATCTGATCGAGAACGGCAAGGCTGTCTTCCGGCAGGTCGTCAATTGTGTCTTCAAGTGCAGCATTGGCCCAAAGCCCACTACCAAACAGAATGGTCGGCACGTTCAATCCAGCCTGTTGGGACAACGTCCGACTGAGGCTGGCACGAATTTCCGGTATCTCTGTCTCGGGGTTCGCAAGTTCATCAATGCGATTGACGAAGAGGACGATCTGGCGCTGTTTGAGGTTCGCGATCATCCGAATAAGCGCCATATCCATCGAGTTGAGCGCTTGATGTGCGGACAGAACCACGACGCTGAGGCGGGCATCCCGCACGGCGCGAATGGTAATCTGTTCGCGCATCAAAAACGTGTCATTTGTGCCGGGCGTGTCCCGCAAAACAGCGCCCATTGGCAGATGCGGCGCGTTCAGGTAGAGATCGGCAGCCTTTGTGATGTCGGCGTATTGGCCCTGACCGTTTGCGGCAGCTTTGTCATCAAATGCATCGCCAAGACAGACATATCGTTCGATCAAATCCTCATCAAATCCGGCATAAGCGTGTTCCTGCCCCATAAGCAGTTCAAAGCTGCGGCCCAGCCGCGCTTTGGTCTTTTCGTACATCTCCTGTACCTGCAATTGCAGCCGCTCGCGTTCGCGGTCAGCCCCCGTGCGTTCACTAAGTTCGCCAATTCGCCCGCCAGAACGGACAAGCATTGCCCATTCTGTGGAGTCAAAGAATCGAAATCTTGCTGTTGGGCTATCTTCTCTTAACGGTTGATTGAGAAACAAAGACGTCACAACAGATGTCCAGGGGTTTACATCCGCAGGCAGCAAGCCGGGTTGGCCAGCGAGTGCATTCACAAGCGTGGTCTTACCGGATTTGATTTGGCCGATAAACGTTATGGCTGGAGACAGCGCCTGAATTTCTGTCTGCATCGCACGCACTTTGCGGCCAACATCATCGGTCCCAAGCTCATATACATCCTGCAACGTGTCGCACAGTTCCTGACAACTCTCGCGCAGGCGATGCCATCCTTCTGTGCCGTGTGTGCGAAAATCCCCAGTTGGTGCGGTTAAGGGCGCTGTCTGCCTCGGTATGATCGGCGTTGTAGCAGGATCAAACATGGGGTCGTGATGGTCGTTCATGTCGTTTTGTTCCTGCCTTAGCCCGCAGCTGTTTGAAAGGCGCGTTTGAGTTGCAACAAAGTTGAAACAGCGTCTTCTGATCCACGTTTGTCGTTTTCCAGGCTCAGAAGTTGGATAAGGTCCTGTGCTTCTTGCAATTGAAAGGCCAAGGTTGATTGCGTGTGTGTGCCATCTGGTGGCAACAGCGTAACTTGTGTGAGTGCAGCGGAAACCTCGTCAAAACAGCGGGTGATAACTGTTGCAGGTGACAGGTCATCCATTTCTACAAGATCGGACCCAATCGCTTGGATCTGCGTGATCAAACGACGATACACTTGCTTTGCGGATTCCGCCTTTTCTGTTGACACGGGAGGTGCTTCGGCGCGTGTTGGTTCGGTAAGAACCTGCCCAAAATCAAATGCGTCGATAAAGTCCGGAAGTTCGGTAACTTCGCTGGGAACAAGTTCCTTGGGATGCTGTGTTGATCGCGGTTGAAGAGCCGGGATTTGCGCGGGTTCCTTGCGTCGATACTGTTGTCCGCGTCGCGTCGTTACCGAAAATGAGTAGCTGGCCTGTCCGATTGTCGGTTCAGTCTCTTTTTCGGGGTGGATAGATGCCGTCGCTGGTGTTGGCTCTGGTTCATCGGCAACGTTTATCTGGCCATCAATTGCGGCGCTGAGCGTCTCATCCACCTCGGCATCATTTGCGGCTGTGTCAGGTGTGAACCTGAATTTTCGCGCCTTGACCGTGCTGATCGCGGGCGTGAAATCGCGATAAATGTGCAGCAGCATTTCCGCGTGATCGATGGCAGATTGGCGACCGTTTTCGATTTGGCGTAAGATCGTTGAAATCAATGTGACCGCGCCGGATGCGCGAAGCCGCATCTTGTCAACGCCGCCTGCTGCAGCGCGCGCAGCATCCGCCTCTAAGGTTGAAACCGCAATAACATGGGCAAAACCGTCGGCTGCGCGACTGCGCAAAGCGTCGATTGCTTGAGCACGATGATCCCCAAGCGTCTCGGCGTTTGCGCGCAAAAGAACCGCATGATCCTTGATGCGGTCGGGCATGACATGCCACTGACTTTGTTCATCTTCATCAAAGCTGTTGGTGCACCACAGGGCAATGTCTGTCTGTTTGGCGGCCCATTTGCAGGCCCGCGCTTGTTCTTCGGATTTGCCAGATGTGACCACCTCAAGTAGTTAGATTTTCTTCAGTGCAGCAAGCGGGGCTTCGAGCTTGATAAATACAGGCGATTGCTCGGCTAGGTGCGTCCAGTTTGGCGCGCCGTCTGATGTTAATGTTGAGCCATCGCGCAGTGTAACAGTCACCTTTTCGCGTGCGCCCCAGATAAGTTGCACGGAACACAATCGGATGCCATCAGGGATTAGATTTTCGCCAGCAAGCAGATTCACGATGGCTGATTTGCCGGTGCCTGGATGACCTAAGAGGGTCACGCGGGTGGTTGTTTGAAGACGCGTCAAAAGCGCCTCAGCCGATGCCATAACACGGGCCGGAAACGCACCAGTTTCAATGGCGTGAAGCAGCGCGTCTTGGGTCTGTGTGTGCGTATCTTTCTGAGCAGCTTGTGACACGGTCACGCCCCCCCGGCCGCACGACTTGTGCGGAACATCGACGCGGGCGTTTCCGCATCGCTATTTTGACTGCCTACAGGCGGTTTCAAATGAACGACGCGTGTGCTTCCATCTGGCGCCGCAGGTATATGCCCCAGCGGTTTGGGCGCCAGTTTCCGGGTCACGGGATTCATGTGGTTCAGTTTGATCACTGAAAAGCTGACATTGTCCTGATCGGGATCGTCAAGTTCAGAAATGGCATCCAGCAGATGCCCTGCGATTTCAGATGACTTGCGGCGGCGATATCGATGCAGGACTTTCTGCAGCATGTCTTCACCGAGATACTGAAGCCCGTCTGAAGACAGCAAAACAATGTCACCCATTTGCAACTCAAATGGGGCGACAGGACAGTCCGATTTTGCAATTTTGCGGCCCATAATGACCGATGTCAGACAGTTACGATCTGGATGCTCACGCGCTTGGCGTTTGCTGATCAGACCTTGTTCCACCATAAAATCGATCTGAGGAGCAAGCGAATGATCTTCATTCAGTTGGGTCAACGTGCCATTGCGCAGCACGTAAAGGGGGCTGTCACCGACAGATAGCCAAAACATCCGGTTTTCGACCATAACCAAAGCAACAAGCGTGGCACCCATTCCCGCAGCACGCGGATTGGCAACGACATAGTCGCGGATTGCCTTGTTGGCATTGGTCGCCGCAGAAACGAACCCGTCCGTAATCTGATCTTCGGTATGCGCAAACTGAGCAGAGCGAAATTTCAGTTCGGTAAAGACTTGCGTGATCACGATCTTGGACGCGACATCGCCCGCTTCGTGACCGCCCATCCCATCAGCCAGCACAGCAACACCGCTGTCCATTCCAAAAGGGAAGTCGGTGACAATGGCATCTTCCTGATAGTCGCGCCCACCCTGAGACAGGCCCGATGCCACGTCATAGCGTGGTTCAGGCGATCGCCATATCATCATCGTCATCCTTGGATGGTGTATTGGAATCCCAGCTGAACTCAGGGCCGCATAGGGTCTTGAGTTGCAGCACTGTCTCGCCGATTGCGATTGTGTCGCCGTCGCCCAGCGTTTCGTTTGAAATGACGGGTTTTCCGTTAAGGCGAACGATGTTGGCCTTACCGCCATGGCCTAGAAGAAAGTCGTTTGACTCGGGATCGAACACAATAGCTGCATGATTGTTGCGCGATATTGCACTGTCCCCGAAATCAAGCTGGATCGCCTGGTCTTCGTCTCGTCCGATTTGTGCCATTCCCGCAGTCAGAGCAAAGCAATGACCGCGCCCGGGGCCGTCGACAACAAGGACCCAGCCAACTGGGAATTGTACTCTTTCCGTCGGTGCGGTTTTGTCCGCATCGCCGAACAGGTTCACAACGTCGCCGCTAGATGTATCAAAACCAATCAGGCGTGTGCGGTTGCGACGGGCTCGTGCGGCTGCCGCATTGGTTGCTGGAATTTCTGGTGCCGGTGCGGGCGGTGTTGCCACAGGCATAGCAACGCCCGACCGCGGCGGCGCAAGATCTTCTTCGGAATCTCCGTTTTCGTCGATATCCCAGATATTCACGTCGTTTGACGCACGCGGCTTCCCGAGAGAGTCGATAACGGTTTCAATGGTCGACAGATTCACGTCTTCCATGTCGTCGCTTTCATAGTCTTCGGAAGCAAACTCGCGTGGGCGTTTGGGTTGTGCATTTGGCACCTGCCGCAACGGTGTTTCGT
>ERZ1740067.2768-NODE-2768-length-10383-cov-5.663439_pt1 | contig 10383 bp, 8 predicted proteins | sample MGYA00581736_ERZ1740067 | MGnify/ENA primary metagenome ERZ1740067 (study PRJEB43018, sample SAMN04849236) | marine metagenome | isolation source: floating plastic debris | place: Pacific Ocean | collected 2008-08-27 | study: EMG produced TPA metagenomics... | reverse complement strand
GTAAAAATGTGTCCCGGTCGAGCTGTTGTAGAACCGGTAAACACCATCTTCGACCAAGTCTATCGTTGCAGTGCTGCCACTTGAGGTGGGATCAAACGTGCCACCGGACAGCGCCACATCGTTGTCGCGAATATAGTCGCGCAACCAATACTCATGGCCGGCAATATCAACAGCTGCGATGCCAGTGGAGACAATTCCGACCACATAGGGACCATCACCGTAGTCATAAAATATTGGTCCGCCCGAGTTGCCGCTGTTAACCTCAAGGTCTCCGTTATAGAGAAACGCGTAGTCGTTAAAAGGTGCGTTGCTGACGGAGCCGGTGTCATACATGGGCTGCCGGCCATAGATGCCCGGGTAGCCCAGAACACCCACGTTCCCGCCGTTGAACCCGTAGTCCATTCCCATCCAGCCATAGACGTCTCCGGCTGCCTCGCTGAGAGTGAACAGAGCGATATCAAGTTCGGTCTCTCCAAGAGTGCTGGAATTGAAATCGCCCCAATACAAGCGTCCATCGGCGTCTGGATCGAAATCTGGAAAATAGTGAACTGTCGACCATTCGACAGTGTCATTGAAAAAGTCGTCAGGATCGTAGGACGGGTAAAGCACAATATCGTCCGCAATACCCCAAATGGGGTCATAGACGACATGGGCTGCTGTCAGGATGGCGTTGCGTCCAACGAGAACACCGCTTCCGGTATACGTTCCGTACCCGTACCAGGTCGCTTCGATGTAGATGCCAGTCGTTGCCGGATATATGTCGTCATCAACTTCGTAGGTCATCCTGGCCTCGAATATTCTTTGATACAGCGATGAGTAATTTCGACTTTTCAAACCAGGCGGAGGCCGACCAACGGGGAGCCGACTGCCCGGTTCTTCGAGCACTGGTTAGGCAGTTTCCATCTCATCTGAGGTGAAATTTAGGCCGCTTGGATGCTGTGTTGTAAGCGTCTCTGTCAAACTGGAACTAAGGCAGTGTCGCAGGCTATTGTTTGCCTTGCTTTAATTGGCTTTTTCCCCGTCCCGCCTATGCCGCCCGGTCGTGTGGGATATGTTGCGGATGAATACTGCAGATTACCAGAGTAGAGGTCGAATAACTCAGCCACCAATCGTGTTAAAGCGCGAGAGAGACCTGTCCGAATGGATGCAGAATTGCCATCGAATTTTATGATTTGATCAAACCAGATAAATGGTGCTGCCGGAGAGATTTGAACTCTCGACCTCTCCCTTACCAAGGGGCGGTTCTAGTTCTGATTTGTGTAATTTTGTTAATTACTTGCTGTCGTGGCGTCGTTTGTATGTGTCAAAGACTTGCCGAAATCATCGAAGTTTGACACGACCGACCGGCGGAATTCTGGCACGTCGTGCGTGTATCCGATGACCGAGCGCGGGTCGAGCCAGCCGCCCTGTTCCATGGCGGCGCGGATGTCGCCGTCGCGCAGCATGCGGCTTGCCAGCATGTGGCGGAACCAGTGCTGCGTCATGGATTTCAAAAGAACCGCATCGGCTTGCGCCTCGTTCAGGATTGCCTTCTTGCGCGACGTGTCACCGAGCTTTGCCGCTGCCTCCTGGGCATCGTTCAAAACGGCTTCAGCGGCGCGGCGCTTGGCCGCGTTAAAACCGGTCTTGTTCTGGCCGCCCCATGCGCCGCCCGTGTCAGTGTAGGGCTTTCGCCGAAAGGTGAGAAACAGCGGCGCCTCGCGGTCGTGCAGGTTGCCGCGCCACTTGACATAGTCGCGCAGGATCGCGGCGGCGGTCGGATGCAGGGCCGCGTCAACCGGTTCGCCGTTCTTGGTGTCGTGAAAGGTGATCTGCTCGCGGCCTTCGGCTAGAATGAGGTCGCAGACTCGGCACCCATGCAGCACCGAAGAGACGCGGGCGCCCGCTGACCATTCTACCGCCATCTGAGCCCGGATGGTGATATGCGCGGACATCATCAGGCGGGCGATCAGATCTGGCCGCAACTCCTTGATGCGGCGGCGCGTGCGCCGGTTCGGGTTGCGGGCGCGTTTGTCCCGGTCAAATTCCGGAAGTTTTTCCAGGTTGTGTTTCTTTCCTTGGCAAAACGACAGGAACGCCAGCAGTGCGTTCAGATAGCGTTCTCGAGTAGCGGCGCTATTGCCTTTCTGACGCTGGTCCACATGGCGCTGCCACTCTTCTTCGGAAATCTCGTTCAGACGCCGCAGTCCGAACCGCTGGACAATTTCTTTGATGATGTCGATTGTGGTTTTGCCGATGGCTTTCTGGCGCGGGCGGGTCACGTAGTCGTTGGCGGCGCCCGAAACGTAAGAACCTTTCGTGCGCTCGCCGGCCGCTTCCGCAATGATTTCGGTTTCGATGCGCCGGCATTCCTCGATTGCAGCGTCCTCGGAGACGCGTGCGACTGAAAGGCCAAGACTTTTTCTAATGCGGATTGAGCGTCCGCGAGTCCGGACGGTGCCGTGAACGTGCCAGACGCCGTCACGGTCGACCGGGGCGAGCCCGCGAGCACGCCGCCCGGCTCGCTTTCCCGCGCGATTGCCTCGCAGAGATCCTGAAGGTTTTGCCGTGTCCAAAGTCTCGTCCTCCCATGGCGCCGGTGAAACTGAAACAGCTGTTCGCCCAGCCGGCGCCGGCCGTCTTCGGCCAGTATTCCGTTCAGCCAGCGCAAAGACTTGCGTATGTGCTTTGCCACTTCCGACACAGTGAAATACTGCGTCGCGGTAGGGTCAAGCGTTTGCTTACTGGACATGGGGTTCGCGTTCCTGATTTCGTCTGCCCGTCGCCCTTTGCGGTTCACGGGGTTGTGCTGTTAGGGCGGCACTACTGTGTGACCGGGTCGAGGCTCGGTTCCAAGCGCCACTGATCGAAGGCGTGCTCGTCTTCCGTTCGCTACACGCGTGCATCCGTGCAAAGCGTGTATCGGTTGAAGACCCCTCTACTGGTAAAATCTTGGGAGCTTTCCGCCCGTCGGCGGGCGTGCTTTGGATACGGTCCCTAGTGTCCTCGCCCTTCGTCTTGCCTGACATCGTCACGAGAACGCTTTGCCTGCGAGGCGCTTGATTTAGTGGCGCATGCGCACAAGCAAAACCATGTTGATGGTCAATTTCCAGGGTCGGCCCAATGCGACTTTGACCGTTTTTATAGGGATGATCCCATCTGACTTCGGCTTTTCGATCGGACACCGTGCGCTTCCCGCCCGCGCGAAACCGATACGCTCAACTCCCCAGATCGTCGACGGATGCGACAACGGGTGTTTTGCGGCCGAAGATGGCAACCTCGCCGCGAAAGGTTGCGGTCGCCTCCTCGTATCCGGTGATCTCGACATCGAACCCGGCAAACGGTCCTTTGATCAATTGCAGCGTCTTGCCGAGTTGGATAAATGACCCGTCAGGGATGCGCTCGCCTGTGTTCAGTCTATCGATTAGCGACACCATTTCATCGCGCCCGATCAGATAAGGCTTGCCGGATTTATTTAGAGAAACGATACCTTCGACGCCGTCGCAGTTTCGAACATGCGCAAAGTCTTGGCCCGCCTTCGGATCAATGCCTGCAAACAGGTAACGCGTGAAGATTGGCTTGCGCACGGTCACCTTTCGCTTTGAGCGGGCCTGCTTTCGCTCGAATTGCTCTTCCGGAAGATGGGCAGCGATCCCTGCCTCGGTGAGGCTCATGAACGCCCGCCGCTCGCAATTCGGGTTTGTGTAAACCACACACCAAAGCAGTCGATAACGCCTCACCAGGGTTTTGAGTAGTTCGATTTCAGGGTTCAGCTTTCTTTTTACGACACTCATTTCGCCGCTTGCCTTTCCGTGATTGTTGCGTGGTCTTGCCGGAAACAATCAACTGCCGCGCGCGGCTTCCAGCGGGTTTGGATAGGTTTTGAGAGCGTCCGACTGCACCGGCACGTGTGCTTAGGTGACGACACGCTATGACGAGGGGATGTTCACATGAGACGTCGGCGCCGGCGGTCTCTTCCGCCTCGCGTTAACGGGCATGAATTAGAACTTCTGCACCTGGCAGGGACGCTATTTCCAGCACCTTCTAAAGCGTAGGCACATCTGAGTTTGCGACGGCAGGAACGCCGTTCGTGGGTCTGTGCTCTAGGAGGTCACAAACGCCGGAGTTTTCAATCAGCGTCCGGCTCCGCAGATATTCGTCGCTGAGGACGAAATCCATGTCCGTTCGCAGTTCCTGAAAGATCATAGCCTAAGCAGATGCTCATAGCCGAGCGCAAGGAGATTGAGCGCATTGCCTGTAGCCAGGGAGACGGACCCGCCACTTCGGGTCGCTGATTATTTAGGTAAGTCAGCTCTTAGACGGGAACCCCAGTGACGGTGCGTTGAGCAAACCGATCTCCTCAAATTCTCAACCTTAGACGTTTAGCTCTCGAGTTTAAGTTTAGGCTTGGAATTTAGCGTCAGACTGACGAGATCCCGGGAGCTTTCCGCCCGTGGCGGGACGAGGTGGTTGTACGGTCCCTAAAACGGGTCATGGCCATCGCCAGTGACTGGTATCGTAGCAAAAAGGCCCGCTGACTTGCGAGCCGTTCATTTAGCGGTTGAATTTGGTCCATAGAAAACCGTCGCGCCAACTACGCCGCTCCGGCGTCTTTTGTTGGCTGGGTTCATCGCCTCGCGCACTCTGTTTGGAATAGCGGCAGCGGCACGCCCAGGTTCGAGGGATCCGACGAATCGTCCTGACCCAAGTAGATCTCAAAGCTTCCCTAGCTTGTCAACGTCGAGCGTCACTGTTGCTAACCGGGATCTTCATCAATTGGCTCACTCCGCCACCTGGCTTGCCGGGCACCGCAGCATCTCTTTCATGGCCGATTTGACACGCTCACGTTTGGCGTGAATGCCGATGATCATTCTTGAGATCATCTGATCGAGGGCACTGCCATTGGCAAGGGTGCAGTGTTCCTCAATCTTGGCGTCGGTGCGGGATGTCTGCGCCTTGCAATCGTCGATTTCCCTACCCGTCGGGACGCGCTTTTTGTCCTGGACGAACTCCAGGAGGCAGACGATCCAGTCGCCGTCGCAGGCCCGAAGCGCAACCTCCGGCACGTCGGCGGCCAGGATGCGCATCGCTGCCGGTTCGGGCAGTCGTGGTCCGTCCGCGGGTACAGGGATGTTGGGTCGCGGGTTTCGCTTTGCCCGAGCTGCCTCGCAGGCTCTTATGCAGTCGCGCAAAAGCGGCCAGGTTTGGTTTTCGGCATTGGTCGACAAGTGGTCGGCCGCCGCCAGGAGATCCTCTTGCTCAAAGCTGGAAAGCTTGTCTTTCAACAGCCGGAAATACGCGTTCTCATCGGCGCCCGGTGTACGCTTGAAGACACCCAGAAGCGGCTTGATGAAATGGGCTTGCGCCGGCGAAATCGTCATGCCTCATCCTCCCCAAAAACCTCGGCAATAGCCGCTTTGATCCTTGCGCTTTGCGCATCGTGCTCTGAAACGAACCGGTCCTTGCCGCCAGAACCGGTAGCAGCCCCGGTCTTGCCGTTTGCCGCATCGAGCCGGGCTTGCCGGTGTCTGGCGATGGCCTTGGTGAAATAGCTCAGCGATGCGGGCGGCTCGGCCCTGATGCGGCAAATCCCGGTGATGGTCGGGATCACATCCAGGTCAAAATCAAACCCGGCTGCGGCCCATTGCGTGATCAGCCAGACATCGCCCGTCCAGTGCGGGTCGTCCCAACCGATGCCCATCGCCTCGCAAACGCGCTTGCCGCGGTCGACGAGGTCGGTCTCGGGCAGTGTATCGGTTTTCTGTGAAACACCCTCCTCGCGGGCAAGCGCGCGCGCGACCACCCCACTTATTCGTTTATCTTGGGTCGTTAACATTGGTGCCCGTTCATAGGCGGGCAGGGGGTGCCCACTCATGGGTGGGCAGGGGGGGCCATCAGTGGGCAGGGGGTGCCCATATATGGGCAGGGGTGTTTCACGGAGTTCTGGCTCACTTTCAGGCGTGAGTTCGGCCGCGTTTTTGCTGTCGACTTCCAGCGAACAATCGTCTCCGTGGTCGGCCTCTTTCGGGTCGATCACCACGCGGTAGTCATGTGCCGCGGATGCCCCGGACGCGCGCTCATTGACCCTGAATTCCAAGTAGCCGGCCTCATAAAGACGATCAAGCGCGCGCTGCAGCGTGCTGCGTCCGCAATCCAGCTCTTTCGACATCTTCACCTGACTGCGGCAGCACCAGCCATTGTTGTCGGTATGCCGCCCCAAGAGGCACAGCACCTGCAGGTCACGCGGCTTCAGCCGGCGGTCGGTAACCGCCATGGCCGGGATGATCGAAAACCGTTGCCGCCCGAGGCTCATTCCGGCGCCTCCTTCAAAGTGTGGTCGGGAAAGTCAATCGCCAGTGCGATGGTGGTCAGTCCGTAACGCCCGCTATTGCTGACGGCATGGCGCCCACGCGCCTCCAGGCAACAAAAAAGGCCCGCATCAAAGCGAGCCGTGTGCATCGTCTTCTGGTTTTATTCCATATGAACCCATCGCACCAACTCCGCAGGTCCTGCGTCTTGTGTTGGCTGGGTCCGCCGCTTCAGTCGTCTATTAGCGTCTGGCCTTGCGCCAGCATCAGGTCCGAAGGATCCAACGAATCATCCTGATTGAATCAGATATGCCCAAATCGCCAGATCGTCAACGGGTGCGACAAGGAGCGTTTTGCGGCAGAAGGCGGCAACTTCGCCGCGAAATGTTTTGGCCTCGTCCTCGTAGCTTGTGATCTCAAGATTGAACCCGGCAAATAGTCCATTGATCAATTAAAGCGTCTTTCAGACCCAGACAAATGGCCCGCCCGGGCCTCGGTCGCCTGTGTTCCAACGTTCAATCGGTGACACCATTTTATCGTGCCCGATCAGATAAGACTAGCCAGTTTTATTAAGAGAAACAATATCTTCGACGCGATCGCGCCTACTAACATGCGCAAAGTCATGACCCGCTTTGGGATCAAATCAAAGCAAATAAACAGATAGCGCGTGAAAATCAGCTTGCTCGGAGCCGCTTTCCGTTTCAAGCGCACCTGCTGTCGCTCGTGTTGCTCTGCCGGATGATGCGCAACGATCCTCGCCTTGGTGAGGCTCATGAACGCTCGCCGCTCGCAGTTCGGGTTCGCGTAAACTGCACACCAAAGCGGTGGATAACCTCTCACCAGCGCCTCCAGCAGCTCTATTTCGGTGTTCAGTTTTTCCGTTCCACTTTCATTCCGATGCCTGCCTCTCGGTGACATGACTTTTCGTCCCAGGGCGGTCGTTTGTTCTGATCGCAGCCAATGCTCGAAATGGGCGGGGAACGGACATTCGCTGCGGTCAGAACGAATGACCGAGATGCGGACCTTGCAGCCATTCATAGATGCAACCCCAATGTCGGCTTCTCTAGTTTCAACAAGCTTTGTCGCTTGACGCAGGCCAACTATGCCACATGCCTATGCGCTCACTCTAGCAAGCGCTTTTCTAAGCGTCTGGTGCATCAACCCAACGGCCGCCACACTTCGAAACATGAATGATGCCGCCAAAGATACGCCAGCTTTCGACCTGTGCCTTGCTCCGCACGATGATCGGTAAAAGTGGCTACAACCTCGAAAACTGCTCTTTGCTGAGCCAGAAATACACATCAGGCTTCGGCAAGCTACCGTTCAGGAGCTTGAAGTAAGAAATCAATTGATTTGCATAGTTAACGGTCCGGAGCCTAACCAAAATAAGAAATATACCCAATTACTGCATATTAGTATTGCGCCCAATGCAATGGTAATTGTTTACCTGAATACCTAAATCACCGAGATCAAAGATCAGTCCAGAAAAGTCTGTGTGTTTTCAGCATTTTTTTGGACGGGTTCTTTGTTTCCTAAACGGGAATATATTCCTCGCTGACTTCATTTCATTGGAGGCGTCGTTATGTCGAACATCGTCGAAAGAGAGCACGCAATCAAACAAATCTCTGCTGCGCTTCAAGAGCTGCACAAGCACTTACTGCACTATCAAGCGGAGCAAATAGGGTTCGATGGAGGCCCCATGCAGTTGTTCGATCATGCGACCAAAAACCGTGCGTTCGCGTGGCTTCAACCGTTGAGAGACACAATCGTTGAAATAGACGAGAGGCGGGCAGACAAGATACCGATTTCCGTTGAGGAGGCAGATGCATTTTTATCTCGGGTTTCAATTATCATGGAACCCGATACCGGAGCCTTTCGCGCAAATCTGAATGCAGCCTTTCAAACAAAGCCAGAAGTGGTTTCTTCGTATGGTGATGTAAAGCGAACGTTGGCAGCTCTGCCCCGCGCATAGCTAGCTCGCCAGCTTGTAAACGGGTTTCCTCCCCGACTTTAAGTCGGCGACCTGGTCGAGGGATGCAGCAGCACATTCCTCGACCTTTTTTTGCGTCAAACTGAACTTTTCGCGTCCTCAAGACGACGTCCGCGACTCGACACTTTTTTCCCAGTAAGGGGGATGTCCGAAGTGTTCAATAAGGTGATCTACAAACACTCTTACTTTCTTGGAGGCCTTACGATTGGGGAGATAGACAGCGTGGATCGACGTATCTGTCTCACGATGTCCAGCGGTCCAATGTTCAAGAACTTGAACCAGGCGACCAGACTTCAAATCTTCCCCTACAAGCCAACTAGGCATTAGCAAGAGACCTGAGCCGCTGATTGCTGCCTGCCGAAGCATTTCGGAATTGTTGGCAACCATCATTCCATGCACCTTTATGGAGAGATTTTCCGTTTTGTTTTCGAAGCGCCATGTGCGATCGCCATCAGAAAACTCAAAACAAAGGCAATTGTGGTTTAACAGTTCTTGCGGATGGTTTGGAACACCATGCTCACCAAGGTAGTCGGGACTTGCACAGATAAGCCGACGATTTGGTGCTAGTTTCCTCGCTATTAAGCTTCCAGTTTCCAACAAACCAATTCTGACTGCGACATCAATCCGGTCGTCGACCAAGTTTACAAAGCCATCGCTTAGCTTGAATTCCAACTTTATTTCCGGGTATCGGCGCATAAACAGACCCACTGCGGGTGCAATGTGCATGGACGAAAAAACGACGGGCATCGAAACCCGAAGGTGTCCACGTGGTGTTCCACCGGCCTCGCTCACACTCCGGTTTGCTTCGGCCAATGCATCGAGGACCACAACAACCTGGTCGTAGTAACCAATTCCCGCGTCGGTCAGAGTGACGCTTCGTGTCGATCGGTTTAAAAGTTGAGTTCGAAGGTTGGCCTCGAGCGAATTAACTTGCCGAGTAAGGGAAGATGTCGCTTGCCCCATCCGGCGGGCCGCAGGCGCAAATCCGTCTTCTTCAACAACGGCGCGAAATGCTTTGAGTGCAGCGAATTGATCCATCCTGAGACTCCAGAGGTTGCCGGGATAGACTAACTCCTGCTGGAGACTGAGCAAAACAATTATTGCAGGCAGCGCAACGCTCATGCGCATTTTGGCCTAATTATTTAAAGAAAGCTCAAAGGTCATTTTTCACTCGAGCAATTTAAGCGGAGTGATCCAATGACCCAACCTAAAACTGTCGTAAAAATTTCAATTGTCTCAGATTTCATTTGTCCCTGGTGTAGAATAGGCGAGAAGCGCCTTGAAAATGCTATCGCGCAGTTGCCGGACAATATTGAAGTTGAGCTACGTTGGCTGCCTTACGAACTGAACCCGCAAATGCCGAAAGAAGGCATGAACCGAGATATCTATCGCGCCATTAAATTCGGTTCTTGGCAAAAGAGCCAAATGCTGGATGCGGGCACGATCGAGGCTGGAGCACCAGATGGCGTCAAGTTCGACTACGACAAAATCAGGTTTACCCCAAATACGTTTTCAGCACATAAACTGACCTACTGGGCCGATTTACAAGGCAAACAGTCTGATGTCGCTCATCGTATTTTAAAGGCCTATTTCTTGGACGGGAGAGATATTGGTGACACGACTGTCCTCGCAAAGATCGCAGAAGAGGCAGGCCTAGATGCAGAAAAGGCTAAACAATTTCTTGCGGATGTGGAAACCGATGCGATCGTCGAAGAACTGTTAAATCAGATTGTAATTGCCGGCGTTGCTGGTGTTCCACAGTTTGATATCGAAGGTACCATCGTACGGGGCGCACAGTCTGCCGAGACCTTGGCAGATGCTATTCTGACGGCGGCTAAAGACAAAAAGACAAGCGAGCTGAAAATCGCCTGATGTCGTCGCCGCATTTGGCATAAGCCGTTGATATGCTTTGCAAGACAAGTGCCATCACCTTTCCTAGCGAAACTTTGCCAATGACGTTTCTGAGATTGCCAATGGCACAGAAATGGCATTGGCAATCTCATGTCATACGACACGTCAGAAAAGGTGTCAGGAGACTGGGGAAGACGTTCTGCCTCATTTCCCGCACCTGAGACTGTTGCGTAAGACGCAATAGAGTTGCCAAAT
>ERZ1740067.2767-NODE-2767-length-10385-cov-25.417715_pt1 | contig 10385 bp, 4 predicted proteins | sample MGYA00581736_ERZ1740067 | MGnify/ENA primary metagenome ERZ1740067 (study PRJEB43018, sample SAMN04849236) | marine metagenome | isolation source: floating plastic debris | place: Pacific Ocean | collected 2008-08-27 | study: EMG produced TPA metagenomics... | reverse complement strand
ACAATTGTGACGGATGGATTTAAAGCAGACGGTACAATTACCATTACCCACGGTGGCCAGGCACCCTTTGACATTGGTGATGCCTCGGTCAATGGTACGGCGGGCTCCCTAACCACCGGTGAGACTACGTTGGCCGATGGCAACCCTAACGAACCATTTCTGGGCAGTTTTGATGCTGGTGATATTCAGATAGTTGTCGCTGAGCCACCGCCAGAACAGCCGCCATCAGAACAGCCGCTACCAGAAGAAATTCCCGATATTGATCCGTGTATTACCGACTGCCAGACAGCTGTGACACCGCCCCGTGCTGGGATTGACTCTGGGGATAGGGATAATACTACATTGCTAACACCTGAGGTGTTAATAAAGCGCTTTGAAGAGAAACTGACAACAGACGTCGCCGACTATTTAAAGCCTGGCCTAGCTGAGGGGGAACAGTTACCAACCTATAATGGCTTGCCTAATCAGGACATTACGGCTCAATCGTTGAATACTGCGGACCTACCCACGGCCCAGGCCAATTTGCTCAGGGTGCAAGATCAGACCGGCAAACGCCCAGCCCTTATCTATGCTGTGTTTGGGGCCAGTGATATTGCTTCAGGGTCTGATGATGTGTTGCAAACACCGATGCCGTCAGATTCTTTAGAGCTATTGCTAATTACCGCCGAGGGAGAGCCCCGATATATTCGCCTGGGGGCCACACGGGGTGAGGTGCTGCGACTGGCCCAACGTTTTCGCCGTCAGGTGGCTACCCCTAGCCGGGTCAACAGCCGTACGTATCTACAGCCAGCCCAGGCCCTATATCAAGTCCTCGTCGCGCCGTTGAAGGCTGAATTAGAGGCCCAAAACATTGACACCATTAGCTTTATTGCCGATGCAGGGCTGCGTTCTATTCCCTTGGCCGCGCTTCACGATGGGGAAAAATTTGTGATCGAGGACTATAACCTTGGGCTGATGCCGAGCCTCAGCCTCACAGACTTGACCTATCGGGAGCTGAGTAATGTGGGTGCCCTGGTTGCCGGTACCTCTGCCTTTGCCAACCAGGTGTCATTACCCGGTGTACCCGTTGAGTTAGATGCGATCGCATCTAAATGGAGAAGTACGGTGCTCCAGGGTAAAGCGTTTAGCCTAGACACACTCAAAGACGAACGGCAGCAAAGCCCCCATGGCATTATTCACCTAGCTACCCATGGTGAGTTCAATGTGGGAGATTTATCCAAGTCCTATCTGTACTTACACAATGAGAGGCTGAGGTTAGATCAGCTGCGTAGCATTGGCTTAAATCAACCCTCAGTTGAGCTATTAACCCTAAGTGCCTGTCAGACTGCCCTGGGTAATCGCTCTGCCGAGCTAGGGTTTGCCGGGTTTGCCGTCCTAGCAGGCGCCAAAACGTCGGTGGCCAGTTTATGGAGCGTTAGTGATGAAGCCTCTGCCGGGTTAATGATCGAGTTTTATCGGCAGCTCCAGGACAACCAACCCACTATCAAGGCAGAAGCCCTGCGTGAAGCACAGTTGGCCATGCTACGGGGCGATATTTTTGTTGAGGACGATCGGCTGCAGGGGTTAGCTGCGTCACGCCAACTGCCCGATGAACTGACTATTGAAGGCCAGGAGGACTTTAAGCACCCTTACTACTGGGCCGCCTTTAGTTTGGTAGGTAGCCCCTGGTAATTTCACCTAGTAGGGTGGTTCCTCGGTACAGGGAAATCTGTGGGAAACAGCCACTAAAAACGGCTGCACTGTGTGTCTGCACCGTATGCCTGAACTGTATTCCCCAACGCCCTAATCACACGCTCTGTCCTGAGAGAAAGACAACAGAGATTTTTCCCTCAGGACAGATAGTATTTATCCAAATATTTTTTACTTCATTTTTGTTAAATCCCGTTAGAGATTTATCAAATCAAGTTTCATTTTTTCCCGGACGCGCTATTAATGTAAAAACCGGCACCGATGCCGGGGAAGGATATGACTACGGCACATCAGCATGCCTCACTGCTGAATGGGTGGATTTTAAGTTGGTTTTATTTCATGTCATCAGCCTCATTTGCTTTACAGGATGCATTTATCTCCTATGGCAGAGCCGACAGCAAAGCCTTTGCCAGCAAGCTAAATGCCTGCCTTGTTGAGCAGAATCTTGACGTTTGGTTTGACTTTGATGACATTCCCCTGGGGGTGGACTATCAAAATCAGATTGACGATGGCATTGAACGTAGCGAGAACTTTCTGTTTGTCATCGCGCCCCACTCAGTCAATTCACCCTACTGTCGCTTAGAAGTTGAGCATGCCCTGCGGTTAGGGAAGCGTATTATTCCCCTGCTCCATGTGGAAAGCATTGATCGCGATACCTGGCAGGCGCGCAACCCTAACGGTACGGACTCGGACTGGCAAGACTACCAAGAAAAGGGTCTGCATTCCAGCTTTCCTAATATGCACCCCATTATCAGCAAGATCAACTGGGTGTACTTTCGAGAAGGAATTGATGATTTTCAAGCCTCGCTCCAGGGACTGCTGGATATCTTTGAGCGGCAGCAGGATTATGTCCACGAACACACAACCATTCTGGCTAAAGCGTTAGCCTGGCAGCGTCACCAAAATCAATCCCAGTATCTGTTGGTGGGGCAAAGTCGTCAGCAGGCCGAACGTTGGCTTGCCCGGAAATTTGACAGCTTGGACCAGGCTCCCTGTCAGCCCACCGAGCTTCAGTGCGAATTTATCTGCGAAAGCATCAAAAATGCTAGCGGTCTGATGACCGATGTGTTTCTGTCCTATTCCGAAAAGGACAGAGTGCTGATGGATCGGCTACGGCAGGCTCTGATGCGCGAAGGGCTGACCACCTGGATTAATCGCACCGATATTCAAGTAGGTGGTGATTTTGAGGCGTCGATCAATAAGGGGATTGAAGAATCTAGCCGGATGGTGTATTTGATTTCGCCGGATTCCCTCGCCTCAAAATATTGTCAGCAAGAACTGGACTATGCTCGACAGCTCAATAAGCAGATTATTCCATTATTAATGCGGCCCGTCGATTTGGACCAGGTGTCTGACGATTTGCGGGCGATTCAGTTTATCAACTTTGTCAATAAAGACGATGTAGATGGCAGCGCCTACCGTAAGGATGTGGCCAAGCTGGTTAAGCTTTTGCAGGAGGACAGTGACTACTATCATCAGCACAAGCAGTTGCTAGCAAAGGCGCTCAAGTGGCAACGCAACGAGCAAAACTCTAGTTTGTTATTACGTGGACACAATCTGCGTCGTTCTGAGGCTTGGCTGAAAGTAGCGCGTAAGCATGGCAAACAGGGGTCTCTGCCGCTGCAAGAAGAGTTTATTCAAGAAAGTCTGCGTCAGCCACCCGAGCAGTCTATTGATGTATTTATTTCTTATTCTAGGGCAGATGCTGATTTTGCCCGCCAGCTGAATGGCGAGCTTCAGGTACATGGTAAAACCACCTGGTTTGATCAAGAAAGTATTGTGGCTGGGGCTGCTAACTTTCAAGACGAGATTTTGAGCGGGATTGAGAGTGCCGATCACTTTCTCTTTGTGATCTCTCCCAATGCGATTCAGTCTCCCTACTGTGCTGAGGAAGTGGACTATGCCCATAGCCTCAACAAACGGATGCTGACGGTGATGTACCGCCCCGTTGACACAAAGGAGTTGCCCCCTGCCCTGGCATCGGTCCAGTGGATTGACTTTAATGGCGGCAAACAGAAGAATTTTAAGACGAGTCTCAGCACCCTACTGCGGGCTTTAGAGAATGATCCCGCCTATTTGCGATTCCATACGCGTCTGTTGGTGCAGGCCTTAGATTGGGAAAATCAGGATCGTGATGAAAGTCTCCTCATGCGGGGGAAAGCTCGTCGAGAGACAGAAACTTGGCTCTTAGAAGCTGAAGGGAAAACGCCTCAGCCGACAAGATTACAGCAGGATTTTGTCACGGCATCTGCATCTGAAGAAATTCGACGGCAGCGTTCTGCCATTCGCCTGCAGCAGTGGGGCATGGGGGCAATTAGTCTAGTGTCTCTTGTGGCTATTGGTCTAGGTATTTTTGCTAACCATGCAAGGTTAGAAGCTAAAAGGAGCAATAACATCGCCCAAGCTGAACGAGAGCGTGCTCAGCAACAACAACAAAAGGCTGAGTCCCAAACGGTGTTGGCCCAGACAGAGACATCTGCGGCACTGTTTGTCTCCCAACAACCCTTTGAAGCACTTTTAGAAGCGATGCGGGCAGGGATTGCCATTAAAAATAATCAACGGACCGATTCGGATAGCGCCCAGGTGGTGACCACCTTGCAACAGGCTATCTTCTGGGTCCAGGAGAAGAATCGGTTAGATGGCCACGATGGCATTATCTGGGATACTGCTGTTAGCAAAGATGGTCAAATGATTGCGTCTGCCAGTGCTGATGGTACAGCTCGCCTTTGGGGAATAGACGGCCGTCAGCTAGCGGAATTTAAGGTGGATGATACCCAGGTGCTCAGTGTGGCCTTTAGCCCCGATGGCAAGCGCTTGGCGATGGGACTAGAAAATAGCCAGATTCAAATTCGTCAGCTGGGAGATCAGCCGCGCTTACTGACAACCCTAGAAGGTCATACGGGGCCGATTACATCCCTGGCCTTTTCATCCCTAGATGGGCGCACAATAGCGTCTGCCAGTGAAGACAAGACTATCCGTCTGTGGAAACAGGATGGCACCCTACTCAAGCAGCTTACCCAGCATATTGCAGCGGTTCGTACGGTGGTCTTTAGCCCCGATGGCAAACTGCTCGCGTCGGGGGCCGATGACCGTACCATTCGCCTGTATACGACCGAGGGCCAGCTGCTTAAAACAATGGGGGGCCACAGGGCGGAGGTCAAAGGACTGGCCTTTAGCCCTGATAGTAAAACCCTGGCATCGGCCAGCTGGGATGAGACTATCCGTCTCTGGAGCACGGCGGGACAACCGATTCGAGAAATCAGAGGACACAATGCGCTGGTGTACGATGTCAGCTTTAGTCCAGACGGTCAATTTCTTGCTTCTGGTAGCTGGGATAAAACGGTGAGAACCTGGACATTGAGTGGGGAGCCGATTGCCACCGTCTTTGGCCACAGTGCTCAAATCCATAGTGTTCACTTTAACAAAGAAGGGTTGCTAATTTCAGGTGGTGGCGATCGCACCATTCGCCTTTGGAAATTGGACAGACCGCTGATCAATTCTCTGCGAGATCACCAGGCCAATGTGTACAGTGTTGTTTTTTCTCCTGATGACAAGGTGATTGCATCGTCCGGGGCAGACAACAACATTCGACTGTGGGATCGAGAGGGTAACGCCTTAAAAACACTATCAGGACACGATGCGGTGGTTTGGGAGTTGAGCTATAGCCCAGACGGTGAGACGCTTGCTTCGGTCAGCTCAGATCAAACCGTGAAACTGTGGGACCGCAAGGGAGCATTGTTGACTACCTTAGACGGGCACGAGGGGCCGGTCTATGCCGTTGCCTTTAGCGCGGATGGTCAATTCATTGCCACCGGGGCCGCCGATCGTACGGTACGCATTTGGCGCAAAGATGGCACATTGGTGACCAAGATTGTTGATTTTCCCAAGGATGTGTTGAGCCTTGCCTTTAGCCCCGATAATAAAACCCTGGCTACATCTGGTTGGGCCCACTTTGTGAGCCTGTGGGACATAGATGGAAAACTAGGTGAAAAAGCCCTACAGCAGCAGACCTACGAAATTATTTACGATCCTGATAACAAAATTACTGCGACAGATAGATTTGAAGGGCAAGTGCCCGCGCAATTAAACGGGCATAAGGGCTGGGTTCATGACGTCATCTACAGCCCCGATGGTCAAAAAATTGCCACCGCCAGTGCTGATGGTACGGCGAATCTGTGGAGCGCCGATGGGAAATTGCTCAATACCCTGGCAGGGCATCGGGATGGTGTCGTAGCGGTTCAATTTAGCCCTGATAACAGCGACCTGATTGCCACCGGTAGCTATGACCACACGGTGAAGCTCTGGTCGTCATCGACGGGAGATTTATTAACCACCCTGCGGGGGCATCAAGATCGAGTGACAAGCCTGAGCATGAGTCAAGATAAAAAGCTGCTCGCTACCGTTGGAGAAGATGATCGATTGTTACTGTGGGATTTGGATTTAGACATTAGCGGCGGTCAAACCCAGCTGCTGGATGGGTTACTAGGGCAAAGCTGTGATTGGCTAGGGAATTATTTGAAATATCACGCTGAGAATCTTGAAACTATCCAGGCTTACTGTGATGTGAACTCTGAATCTGGCAGTCTCAGTTAGTAAGGGATATTGATGTTCTAACGGTGCTGCGGTGGTTATCGCAGTGGCGATAGGCGGATGGGGATACTGCGCTTTAACTCCTGCATCAGGCGATGGGCCTGGTAGTCATAGAGTGCTAGTTGAAGGCTATTGGGAAGGGTTGCCATAAGTCGACGACATTCATCGAGGGGTACTGTTGTTAACCGTGCTAGGAGGTTGCCTGCTTCTGTCACCATGTTGGGATTGAGGGGAGCCTCTACCTCTAGGAGCCACTGTCGAGGTGGGGTCATTTCTCCTCGCTCGATCCGGCGTAGTCCATTAATAGATGAGAGCACATAAAGTTTGTCCCGCATCCGCACCCGCATATCATCGGAGGGCATGGGGTAGTCTTGATATTGTCGGTTAGGTTGGTTTTGGCGCAGCAAAATGGGAACAACCCCATAGCCATAGGCGATTTCTGCCAGGGGTTTGTCGTTGAGGGTGTCACCGTACTCAATGGTGTATTCCGTAATCAAAATTGTCTGGTGGTTGAGTCGAAATAGTCCCAGGATATTTTCGCCAAATGCAGCTCCGGCAAAGGCCTCTGCCGACAGGGCATAGACGGAGAACGAACGGGCCTGGGGCAAAAAAGATTTGATGTTATCGCTAAACAGCTGACTGAGGGTGCGGATGACGGGGGTAAAGGGGCGATCCTCACTCTCTAGGGCTTCTGCTGCTATGAGGGCCACTTCCAGATTGAGGACGGGGTCGTCGGTGACCGCGATGACGCTGCGGGCGGTGGAGAGATTGGCTTCCTGTAGCTGTTGTAGCATCGGCCCCTCTAGCAGGGGGATTTGGTTGCGGAGGGCAGGATTATCTAGATGATGGGTGATGGCCACCAGGGGCTGACGCAGGTCTTGCAAAATGCGAGTGACCCGTCTGCCGACTCGACCCAGACCCACCACAATCACGTGGTTTTCTTTTGGCACTTTGGGGCGACGCTGGAGAAACTCAAACCGGGAGCTGAGCAGCTGGTCGGCCAGTAATCCCAAAACGCCGATCACCATAAGCAAACTGGTGATGGCAATCATCAGACAGACAATCAGTACCCAGCCTGGGGCACCACTGTCTTCAAAACCACCAAAGACATCGCCATAGCCGCCGAGGATAAGAACGGCCCCCAGTGTAATAGCTTGGGTCCAGCTAACGTCAGTGATATTGAATTTAAGTAAGAAGGTGCCGGTGGTCCAGAGGACAAGGGCGGTGGTAAGTGCGATCGCAACCACCCGTCGCAGCGACTGCTGCTCCGAGCTGCGCCAAAAGGCTAACAATCGCCGTCGCCACTCCCCATCCAGCACGTCACCAATTCCCTGACGCAGCTTATTCCACGGACCGGTCTGTTTGGGGAGATTAACAATCTGACTGTGGCTGAGGGCTTTTACCTCCACATAGGCCACCTGATCTCCCGACTGTACCCGCACATGGGGCTGCCACCGATGAAACATCGACGAAGCCGTGGTGGCCCAGCCAATGGGCTGGTGAGGACTGCTAAAAGGTTTGAGATTAAGCAGGCGCACATGCTGTCGATGCAATACATGGACCGGCACGTTGCAATACTGGGGGTCCCGATTGCTGATCTGCCGTTCCACCACCCGAAACTGAAATGTATCGATATTAAATACGCTTAGGGTATTGTCCTCTAGACCCGCCAGGGCAAAGGTCATGGCCGGTAGTTCTGTCGCATCTAGGGCAACAAACTGACCCAGCTGACGACTGAGTAACCGATTTAACCCCTGACGTGATGAACGCACAATGATATGTACCTTTGGGTTTAACCGTCGGACGGCAATGGCCGTTTGCACATTGGTACTTTCGTCGCTAGTGACAATTAGGACCGCACGACATTTGGCAATTCCCGCCGTTTGCAACACATGATCGCGGCGACAGTCTCCAACAATTGGAGGCTGACTTAGCATATTAGACAGATTATCGACCTCCCACTCCGTCACCGGTTTGCGATCGATCCCGGCAATGTGGACCTCAAAGGAGTCAAAACTAAACTTTGTCAGGTTGACGATGATTTGCTGACCCAAGCTTCCCAAGCCACACACAATGAAATGATCCTGATGTACCGCCGTCGCCGGGGATAAATCGGGAATGTAGGTAATGGGGTTGAGCGTGCCGTCATCGCCTGTCATGGGCTGTCAAAGGGGGTAGATTCAGCCATTATGAACCATTCACGGGATACTGGTATGGTTCTGGTACTGCGAGTCTATCCCTATAGGCGCAAAGCCATCACTACGTGTTATTCCCCATGTCGTCATCCGAAGATCTGCCCCCAGACCTACAACGTGAGATCCGGGCGGAACGTAAGTTTAGCCTGGGGGAGGCCATTGGCCGAGAAGGCGGCTCCTTTCTCAAAGGAAGTCAGGCGATGGTTCCTCGCCCCTTGCGAGCATTGGCGGCCATCAATGGGTTTATTGACCAATACTTAAATGACAGGGACGGTGCGTTACAGCTCTGTCTTAAGCGTTGGGTTAAAACTGACGCGCAGGTTGGCAAATATTTAGACGAACCGCTGGTGGCGTTGCGAATGATTGTGCTGGCTATCATCGAGCAACCCCAGATTTTGTATGAATTTAGTCGTCAGGTCGCGGTGGAGTGGGGCCATATGACGGGTGAACGGCCTTATTTTCAGCAACCCCAGACAGAGGCCCATCCGGACGCGGCCTATTCCCACGAGCGAGTGCAGCAAATTTTAACTGAGCTGCTCCATCAGCTGTCTGCCGTCCAGCCTGATGCAACGCTGGAATAACGGCTATAGCAACTACCTATGGGCACAATGCCACCGTATCAATCAGCACTACAGATTCTCCATTAACCGCGATTGCCATTCGAAATATCAGTGGCTATAGTGTTCTTGACTTAGGAAGTTTAACGGAAATTCAAACACCGTTCACACTAACTTTATAAGCTAAGTTTTATCCCCGTGTTCTCTATTACTAGTCATTCAACTCCATTGGGAGAGTTTATTAGGGCGAAATATTTTTGATAGTTCTACTTTTATTGTTGCTGATGTTTGTTGCTGACATTCAGCAATACGAAATCCTGGCTGATGGTGCCCGGTCTATGCGGGCATCCACGAGGGAATGCCCGCATAGACAACAATAAAGTCTTATATCATTGCTGTTCTGTATTAAACAGCTTGATCTACACCGACAATCAGCAACAGCACTCTCATAAAATCAGGGCCATCACCGCAGTCCTTTAAGTGGTGAAGACCATGGAGCATGTTAAACAAACCATCCGTCGTTTATTACAGGAGACCCTAACCGTCGCTCAAAAGCTACCTGTGGCCAAGCGTCAGCGGTTTATTCGTCAAGGTCTAGAGAACATTCAAGACTACTGTGCCACCTTTGAGAAGACATTTATCTTTGTTGAGCTGCAGACGACTTGCGATCGCTACAATCTAGGTGGAAGCAAGCACCATAGGGCAACGCTGTTTCGCGGGCCAAGCAAATCGGCCTCGGTGGCCATTTGTATTAGTGAGCAGGGCTCTTTGCTTTATCGTAATGACAGTTCCTGGCAGATTTATTGCAATGCCGGGGATATTGCCCCTGTGGAACACGTGTCGTTAGAGCAGGGGGCGCTGCTACCAGTGGCGGTATAGATGCGCTATAGATAAAGGGGCGAGAGAGCTCGCCGAGAGAACTTACCGAGAGAACTCACCCCTTTGCTGGCTCAGTTATGCTGGCTCAGTCGATACTGTCGGCATATACCAAGCGCGTGGCCGCCCGCTGCTCAAACAGTAAATACTCTTCCATGACGCTCCAGAAAAAGGCCCTTAGGGTTTTACGCCGCGTGGCCGCTGGCAATTCATAGATAAAGGAAGAGTCACAGGGTTTGAGCTTAGCGAGGTGGTTTTCACAGCCACACCCATGCTCAATAAAGTAGCCGTGGCGGCTAGAGATGCTGTCGATGAGTCGTCGCAGCATGGACACATAGCCGCCGTGTAAAATGGCGTCAAACTGTCGGGCCACCCCTAGATCTTGCTCACTAAAGCGAAAAGAACGCAGCTCAAATAAATCGTCTCGCTGTAATGGATGTAAAAAGGTCCAATAAAATGTGGCTGGCACATCGTAGCC
>ERZ1740067.2766-NODE-2766-length-10386-cov-4.525699_pt1 | contig 10386 bp, 7 predicted proteins | sample MGYA00581736_ERZ1740067 | MGnify/ENA primary metagenome ERZ1740067 (study PRJEB43018, sample SAMN04849236) | marine metagenome | isolation source: floating plastic debris | place: Pacific Ocean | collected 2008-08-27 | study: EMG produced TPA metagenomics... | reverse complement strand
CAGACAGTTTCGCGCGCTCTATAATTTTTTGAAACGCTTGATGGGCGATGTCTTCCGGATCCGGCGGGCCATCCCCAAAATCTTTTCTCAGGGCGGCGATCAGGACTGGCGAATGTTGCTCATAAAGTGTTCTGATAGTCTTCGCACATACATCGCCGCTATGCTCTTCTGCTTCGTCAGAAGAGTTGCTAGAATCCAGCGTTGCAGCCGATATCGTCTCGCTTTTTTTCAACAATACATCCCATGAAAAACACACCTTTTCCGGTATTCGCTTAGTAACGGCGATATAGCTTTGCTTGCTAACTGCCAAAGATGCAATTGGTTTGCAATTGTAGTTGGCCAAGTAGGGGTCGTTTGCGGGAAAGGGCGAGATGTTACGCTGGGCGTCTGGTTAAGCCATTTAGGCCGTTCCTGTTGGCCAAAGATATTCGCCTGTGAGGTTTATCTGCTCCCATCCGAGTGGCGAGACGTGCTGCAGGTCAATATCGAGCAGCCACCGCAACATGAAGATGGACCGCTCAACCCGTCCAATCTAGCGCAACGCGGCACAAAGTTGAAGCCAAGCAACGCGCAGCAAGCAAAAACCTGGTCTGTAAAGCCGCCAGTGTCTGCGTAGGCTTCCCTTATTCGCAAGCCCGCGTTCGTCATCAACAGGCCATCTAAGATGTACGGCGCTTCTGATGTTGTGGCTGGTATGGTCTGCGGGCAGACTATTGAGGGATGCAAAGCTGTATGAGATCGGCGCTGGCACCTCGGAATCCGCCATATGCTCATTGGCCGGGAGCTTTTTGCCAAAATGTCATAGCGTATAAGCAGGCACGGTTTGCCGCCAATCTAAATCGGCAAAGTCGGCGTATCCTTCACCCTTTTAAGGACAAAGCTGGAGTTGATCGCAACAACGTGCGGAAGATTTGACAGCTTGTTTTTCAATATCCGCTCATAGTCCTCAATGTCTGCCGCAACGACGCGCAAGAGAAAATCCGCATCGCCGCTCATCGTAAAGCAAACGGTGATTTCTGGGTGACGCCGAGCGGCGCGTTCAAATGCCTCGAGCGCATCGGCTTTATGGCTTTCGATCCGAACATGGGCGATAACCGTTGCATTGAGCCCAATGGCTTTTTGATCCACTAAAACAGCGCGGCCGGAAATGACTCCATCACGCTCCAGCCGCTTCACACGTTTCCAACACGCACCGTGTGACATCCCAATTTTTTCGCCCAGATCAACCATGGAGAGATCGGGAAACTCCTGATGTGCCCTGAGCACCTTCCTATCAATTTCGTCCACGATATTTTGACCCTAAAGTTTAATTTATCTTTCTATCTTTCTCTATAAGTAGATGAAGTTTCGATATCGGGCAATGATTCAGCACATATAGATACCAAATTTCCCAGCACCTAAGACATACTTAGGCATAGATTGAAGGCCACAAGGAATCTCGATGTGACGTTACCACGTAACGCGCGTTTTCGTATCCCCGAGCCTGGCGGACGACCGGGCGACACTCCTCATTTTGGTGATATTGACATTCCAGCGGGTGGCGAGGTAGCGCGGCCGCATGCTTCTAGCGCGGAACAGGATATCCGCGACCTGCCCTTCACGCTTATTCGCACCCTTGGTGATGACGGCGCCGCTCATGGCCAGTGGGACCCGAAACTGAGACCAGACATCCTGCGCATAATGCTGCGTGATATGCAGCTCAATAGAATTTTCGACGACCGGATGTTCACCCTGCAGCGCCAGGGCAAAACAAGTTTCTATATGAAGTCGCGCGGCGAAGAAGCGCTTGGCGTCGTCCCAGCGCTAGTGCTGGGTCAGCAAGACATGTGTTTTCCCACCTATCGCCTCGTGGGTTGGTTGATAGCGCGAGGATATCCGCTGATCGATCTGGTCAATCAGATTTTTAGCAATAAACAAGATCCCTTGAAGGGCCGCCAACTCCCTGTCCTTTATTCTGCACGAGACTATGGTTTTTACTCCATATCTGGAAATCTAGGCAACCGCCTTGGGCACGCCGTAGGTTGGGCCATGGCGAAGGCGTATCGGGCAAAGGACGATATTGCGATCGGCTATATCGGCGAAGGCACGTCCGCTGAGGGAGACTTTCACGAAGCTTTGACCTTTGCGAGCGTCTACAAAGCGCCCGTCATACTGTGCGTGACTAACAACCAATGGGCGATTTCATCCTTTTCTGGCATTGCGGGCGCTCAGGAAACGACTTTTGCTGCTAAAGCTATTGGATATGGGCTGCCTGGATTGCGCGTCGATGGCAATGATGTCCTAGCCGTCTGGGCGGCGACCGAGTGGGCCGCGCAGCGCGCACGCGCAGGTCTAGGCGCAACGCTTATAGAGTTCTTCACATACCGCGCAGCGGGCCACTCTACCAGCGACGACCCTGGTAAATATCGGCCGTCTGATGAGGCGGACCATTGGCCATTAGGCGACCCGATTGAACGGCTGCAGAACCATCTCACCTTACTGGGTGAATGGGATGAAGCTCAACATGAAGCGATGCTGGAGGGTCTAACCAAAAGGGTGCGCAGTGCGATTAAGGAAGGCGAAGCTATCGGCACCCTGGGGGAATCAAAGCCAAGCGTCAAAGAGATGTTTGAACATGTTTTCGCAGAGCCCGATTGGCGCGTCTTAGAACAACGCAATGAGCTTGGAGTCTAGTCATGACAGTCATGACAATGATCCAAGCGCTAAACGACGCCCTTGACGTGATGCTCGAGCGTGACCCGGACGTTCTCATATTTGGCGAAGACGTGGGCTATTTCGGCGGAGTATTTCGCGTCACCGATAAGCTACAGGAAAAACATGGGATCGATCGCTGCTTTGATGCGCCCATCGCCGAAAGCGGCATCATCGCGACCGCCATCGGCATGGGTGCGGAAGGTTTGCGACCGGTTGTGGAAATTCAATTCGCTGACTATATTTTGCCTGCCTATGACCAACTGGTCTCCGAGGCAGCGCGGTTGCGCTATCGCTCCAATGGCGAGTTTAGCGCACCCATAACGGTGCGCGCGCCCTATGGCGGCGGCATTTTTGGCGGGCAAACCCACAGCCAATCACCCGAAGCCATCTTCGCACATATCACGGGGTTAAAAACCGTCATTCCGTCAAATCCTTATGATGCAAAGGGCTTGTTGATTGCGTCGATTGAGTGCCCCGACCCAGTCATTTTCCTTGAGCCCAAGCGCCTCTACAATGGGCCATTCGATGGACATCATGACCGAAAACTGCAGGGCTGGGCTGGACAGTCTGAGGCAGAGGTTCCGGACGGGCATTATACTGTGCCGCTCGGCAAAGCTGCGACAGTACGAGAGGGAAGCGCTGTTACGGTGCTTTGCTATGGCACCATGGTCCATGTGGCCGGCGTGGCAATAGACGAAGCTGGGGTTGATGCGGACCTCATTGACCTGCGCTGCATTGTTCCATTGGACATCGATACGATTGTCGCCTCCGTTCAGAAAACTGGACGCTGCGTCATCGTGCATGAGGCCTCGCGATATGGCGGCTTTGGCGGCGAACTGTCCGCTTTGGTAACGGAGCGTTGTTTTTATTATCTGAAAGCGCCAACGCAGCGCGTCGCAGGGTGGGACACGCCGTATCCGCATGCCTTTGAATGGGATTATTTCCCCGGTCCTGCGCGGGTTGTTGATGCCCTAAAACGCGTGATGGAGCACTGAGATATGTCTCTTAGACAAGTCAAGCTGCCCGATGTAGGCGAAGGCGTCACTGAAGCTGAGATTGTCGCCTGGCATGTGTCCGTTGGCGACGCTGTGAGCGAAGATCAGAACCTCCTTGACGTGATGACTGATAAGGCAACCGTTGAAATGCCCTCACCGGTCGATGGAAGCATTAAGGCCATCCACGGCAGTGTTGGCGACGTTATCGCCGTCGGCTCGGTTCTAATCGAAATCCAGATAGACGGCGAAACGGCGTCAGTCGAAGTTGACAACCTAGAACCAGAAGTCGCATCAGAACCGGCTAAAGCCGAACAACAAGACGCAGGCTACTCTGCGCCAAAGCCTAGCCACCCTAAGGTATCGCAGTCGGTCGACGCTGCTGATTCTGCAGCGCGCGCATATGCAACACGTCAAGAAGGTATGCCGCCATTAGCGGCCCCAGCCACGCGCCGCCGGTCGCATGAACTTGGCATTCCGCTGCAATATGTGCCAGGCACCGGACGTGCTGGGCGCATTACGCCAGCAGACCTTGAAGCCTTTATTGCGCGCAGTGAAGGCGCCCCTTCGCTAAGCTCAAACGCGGTCAAGCGCACAGGTGTTCAGGAAGTACCCGTCATCGGCCTACGCCGCAAAATCGCCGAGCGGATGCAAGATGCAAAATCCCGAATCCCGCACTTTTCCTATATCGAAGAATTTGACTTAACCGCGTTGGAAGAGCTCCGGGCCGAACTTAATCAAGACCGCAAGGACGCACAGCCTAAGCTCACGCTGTTGCCATTTTTTATGCGCGCCATGGCCCTACTGCAGCCTGAATTTCCAGACATTAATGCCCATTATGACGACGTTACTAATGTGCTGCACCGCCATGACGGTGTCCATATCGGCATTGCGACGCAAACGCCGGGCGGGCTGATGGTGCCCGTGGTGCGCCACACTGAAGCGCTGTCGATCTGGGACTGCGCGCGCGAATTAGGCCGGGTCACGAAGGCAGCGCGTGATGGCAGCGCAAAGCGCGAAGAACTCACGGGCTCAACAGTAACACTCACCAGCCTCGGCGCTCTGGGCGGAATTGCCGCCACACCCGTCATTAATTCGCCGGAAGTTGGCATCATCGGCCCGAATAAGCTTGTTGAACGCCCAGTGGTGCGTCGCGGCACAGTTATGGTGCGAACGATGATGAACCTTTCCACCTCTTTCGACCACCGCATTGTCGACGGCTATGTCGCGGCCTGATATGTGCAGCGCCTAAAGCGCCTCATCGAACGCCCTGCCCTATTTTTTGTGGAACCAATATGAGCCTAGAATTAAGTCCGAAGGTACTAGTTATCGGCGGCGGGCCGGGCGGATATGTTGCGGCGATCCGCTGTGGCCAATTGGGGCTCGAAACCGTACTGGTTGAAGCCGATAGGCTCGGCGGCACATGCCTGATCCGTGGCTGCATCCCCTCTAAAGCGCTTATCCATGCCGCTGGGAAATTTGCGCATATGGCTCAAGCTGCGCAGAACCCAATGGATGGCATTCGCCTCACCGCACCACCGCAAGTTGATTTTAAAAACACGCTCGCTTGGAAAGACGGCATAGTTGATACCCTCCATGGCGGCGTCTCCGGTCTCCTCAAACGCGCTAAGGTCAAGGTCATCCACGGTTGGGGCCACTTTTCTGATGCTAAAACCTGCCATGTTGAAGCTGAGGACGGCGAAGTCGTCATCCAGCCGGAGCATGTCATTTTAGCGGCAGGATCAACGCCTGCGGCGCTGCCCAACCTACCGTTTGACGGTCGGGTAATATCGTCAAATGAGGCGCTGTCTTTGGAAGAGGTGCCTGAAAAGCTGACCATCGTTGGCGCTGGCTATATAGGCATTGAGCTTGGCAGTGCATTTGCCAAGCTCGGTGCGGAGGTGCATGTGGTGGAAGCGGCAAGCCGTATCCTGCCGCAATATGATCCGAAGCTTGCTGCGCCGGTGAAACGCGCCATGGAGGCCAACGGCGTGGTCTTCCATCTTCAAACGCAAGCGCTCGAAATGCGCGAAGAGGGCCTCGCCATATCTGGGCCTAACACAGACATTATACCGGCCGAGAAAGTCCTCGTCACCGTAGGCCGCAAACCGCGCACAGCTGGGTGGGGCCTCGAATCCATGGCGCTAAAAATGGATGGGGTTTTTGTCCGCGTCGATGATCAGTGTGCCACTTCATCACATAATGTGTGGGCGATTGGGGATTTGGTTGGTGAGCCGATGCTGGCGCATAAAGCCAGCGCGCAAGGTGAAATGGTCGCTGAGATAATCGCAGGCAGACGCAGACGCTTTGACCCCGCCGCCATCCCAGCAGTATGCTTTTCTGACCCTGAGATCCTGAGCGTCGGCGCAGGACCAGACGCGCCGGATATAATAGCCGGCACCTTCCCGCTCGCCGCCAACGGACGCGCGCTCACCATGGGCGACGGCGCTCATGGCGGTTTTGTACGGGTCATCGCCGATAAAGACACACACAGAGTTGTCGGCGTTCAGGCTGTGGGCGCGCATATCTCTGAGCTGAGTGCTGCCTTCACCCAAGCAATCGAAATGAACGCCGTCTTGGAAGACGTTGCCGGCATTATCCACGCCCATCCTACTTTGGGCGAGGGATTTCATGAGGCATGCCTAGATGCCCTGGGGCACGCCATTCATATATGATGAGACGGTTCAATGTGTGACACTGAACCAATACTGGGTGTTACAGCCATGCCAAAAGACACCAACTACTGCGCTGATATTCGTCCTCTCCCCAAGTTTGTTCCACCCAGGAGTTAGCATTTGAGTGCATGTGACGTGCTCATGCTGCAGTGTCCATTCTATTTGGGGCATGCTGCAAACAGAATACGGTAAATTCATTGGGTGCGCCAACCCAGGGCTGACTGTGGGCGCTCCTGATTGTAAGCTCGGCGCGATGCTTCAACGATCTCCCGCGCCTCTCTCAGCGAGGAGAACAGGGTCTCATTCAAGCATTCATTGCGCAGCTGGGGGTTGAAAGATTGGCAAAACCTGTTCTAGTTCGGCCTGCCTGGTTGGATGAATTATAGGTCCACGCCGCTGCGTGAAGTCCAAGTCTCAACCCCACCAAAACGGGATGATTACCATAAGGGCTATTGAGTGATATGGAGTTGTTGGGCAAAAACTGCGGCCTCTCTGCGACCATCAATTTGCAGCTTTGAATATATATTCTTCAGATGATATTTTACCGTATTTGGACTGATTGAATATTCCTGGGCGATCCGTTTATTGGTAAAGCCTTGAGCAACGCATTTAAGAACTGCGATTTCGCGTTCGCTGAGCAAGAACTCAGCAGAGTGCGGCGCGCCCAGCGTGTTGTCTAAACTTGTCACAAATTCGCGCACCTTAGGCGGCAAATCAGGATTGATTTCATTAATGTGCTTGTTAATGAATTCTAGCCACTGCGCCAGTGGACTTCGAAGCCTAAGCCTGCAAGCCAAGCTAAGTGCTGCATTAAAACTCTGCCTAAATTCTTCAGGTTTTTTCAGCTTCTCCAACAAATACGCTTTCCACATGAGAAACTCAGCCAATGAACACAGTCTGCCATCATGTTCGGCGTCGTTTTGGTGATGTTGGGCGGCCTCTAACGCCTGATGGTATTGTCCTCGCGCGTTATGCATCGATATATCAACAACTGCGCGCATGTGGCGCTCTCTCCAGAACACGCGAGCCGGCGGATTTGAGGCATCATTGCTCGAATTGAATGTAAGGTTTTCGAGAATCGCCTGCGCCTTTTCTATGTCTCCTGCCTTACAAAGATAGAGCGCTCTTAGTGTGCGTATATAATTTTGAACATGGCCAATATTTTGCTTTATGAACTCATCTTCAGCTTCGTCGAGAAGGTTCTCAACCAGCGAAATTCCGCCCTTATGCCATGCGCACAAAGTGCCAATATAATAGGCTGATGCAAATGGTTCGAACCATCCTTCAGACTGTAGCAGGTCAAACACAGCTGCATTTAATGCTCCCATATCCAAGGAATGTGGTTTTGAATGAAACTTGGCTTCGAAAAAACCGATTTTAGCGGCCGCGCGAAGCCCTTTGTCAGAAGGATATTGACTGCTGCTAAGCTTTTGAACGCTGCTAAACGCACTTGCTGCCTGTTTGTGCAGGCCGCGCGCCAGGAGGATATGCGCTGCATGTAGGTTTAGATAGAGAAGTTGATAATCAGTGCCCAGCCGCTCAAAAAGAATATTAGATTTTTGAAATTCCAGTTCAGCTTTTTGCAAATTTCCAAGCTGATGCTCTATGATGCCAGAACATGTTCGTAGCCAGCCGGCCAGGATGGGGTCTGAGATGAAAGCGCTCGGGCTCTCTTTTTCGACTTTGTCAATCCAGTCTGCATCAAAATGAGCACTTAAATTCATACGTGCAAAGAAAATTTCTATAGCCAGGGGAGATGATGGGTGCGACAGATCAGCTGGCGCTGCATCTTTTAGACATGTCTCAACCATTTGCCGGGATTCTTTTAAATACCCGCGCTTTGAGTACATAACAGCGATCAGCAGCTGTATTCTTGGAGAGTGCTCCAAGACATCCGCAGGAAGCTGTTCAAACAGATCCAGTAGTGGCGTAACGCCATAAGTCAGTAATAGGCGCAACGGGCCAAAACTTTCTGCAAAAGCAACAGCGCTTTGCGGCGATCCCGCAAGCATAGCCAAATTCAGTGCCTCTAAAATTTGATTGGATCTTCGAAAACAAGACGCTGCTTGAAGCGCAAGATGAGAGCGAGTGTCGTTATTCAATTCGGCAAAGCGCCTTTTGAAAAGCTGATTGACGATCCCAATAGGGGTATAGATGACAGCGTCATTGCCTGCCCTCCTTGCTATTGGAAGCCGTTCGCACATCAGGTCTGCAACACGCCTTGCATTTGGGTCATCACATATTTCATGGAGCTGTTTTGAGGTAACCTGTTTACTGATTCCCATGATCTCAGCAACGTGCGGTCCGCCTTGCCAGTGGTGTTCAATCAGCAGTTCATGTACAACTTCATATTTGCCCGAGTTCTGACAATAGGCTTTAAAATCAATTTTTGAAGCTGACGCATGAGATGCAAATTTTTTGAATAGCCGTATTGCCAGCGGCCACCCCGAGCATTCTTGCAATAATTGCGCGCCGCCTTTCGGGGCAGGGCCAATTAGAAGTGACTGCTCGGATGGTGTAAAGGAGAGCCTTTCCTGGCCAAGGATTTGCACGTCACCATTTCTTATTAAGCTTCCGACCGGCAAGCGCCCAGCACTGTAACCGCCGATGGCGATGTGCAGATTTGGTAGCGATGCTTCAATTAATTTAAGGATGATTGTTTCACTGCCCGATGAGACGATTTCATCATATCTGTCAAGAAAGAGCATCGCTGGTCTGGCATGGGATGATATATGGCCGATTAATTCTTCAATTGAACCAGCTGATGCGTGATCGACGTTAAGTGCTTTAGAAAGCGTCTGTAAAAAATCACTCGGTGCACAGTCTTCTTCAGACAATGTGACCCAGCCAACGGATTTGCCGTCCTCTTGGGCGTCCTTAGCCCAGTGGCTGAGCAATATCGTTTTTCCATAACCAATCGGTGCGCGTAATAAAAACACTCGATAAGAAGAAAAGTCGAGTGCACTTAAGCGTAATCGGCGGCGCTGAATAATATCCTGAGTATACGAAGCAGGGGAGAACTTTCGATTATTTGAAAACTGATCTTGCATACAAAAGTCCGGGTTAAATCTCGCCCAATGTCACGAACGGGTAGGTGTCGGGGCTATCCCTTTTTTTTCATTGACTATCCAATTCATCCTCTAGGCCACATTCAAAGTTCTAAGCACTCTAAGCGATAAATTCAATTAGAGCCCCACTTTAGCCCAGGTCGGTGGAGTCTCTTTCAGGGGGGTGTCTGGACAGTCATGACAACGAAACCAATCCGACTTGGTATTGATGTTGGTGGAACCAATACCGATGCGGTTCTTATGAGCGGAACGCAGCTCCTGGCAAGTCATAAGTCGTTCACGAGCGAGGATGTGCGCAGCGGTGTTATCACCTGCGTGCGCGAGTTGTTGGCGCAGAGTTCCATCACGGCAAGCCAAATCAAGGCAATCATGATTGGGACCACGCAGTTAGTGATCGCATTTGTCCTTCGAATTCTCCTTGAGCGTGTCTGTGTTATCCGCGCGGCGGCGCCAAAGACAGATGGGATTCCTCCATTGGCGGGATGGCCGGCGGATCTACGCGACTGGCTTGCCGAAGGCCACATTGTTAGCGGCGGGTCATTCTATGACGGCAATGAGTATGCAGAGCTTGACGTTGAAGATATCGCCAGAATTGCAAAACAACAAAGTATGGACGGCATTCGTAGCTTTGCAATCAGCGCCAGCTTTGCGCCGGTAAGACCCGATATGGAAAAGCGCGCCGGCGATGCGGTGAAAAGCGTTGTGCCCGATGCAAAAATCACCTTGTCGTCTGAGGTCGGCGATATCGGTTTATTGGACCGGGAAAACGCTGCGATCATCAATGCGAGTCTGGCAAATTTATCGCAAGGTGTCGTCGCCTCGCTTCAAGATGCGTTCGCTGCAATGTCGATTGATGCGCCGGTTCTGTTCAGTCAGTATGAAGGCTAGCTATATACAGCCGACGTCGCTCTGCTTTTCACCGTAAAGATCTGTTCGGCAGGACGCACAATCATCTTG
>ERZ1740067.2765-NODE-2765-length-10387-cov-5.591076_pt1 | contig 10387 bp, 9 predicted proteins | sample MGYA00581736_ERZ1740067 | MGnify/ENA primary metagenome ERZ1740067 (study PRJEB43018, sample SAMN04849236) | marine metagenome | isolation source: floating plastic debris | place: Pacific Ocean | collected 2008-08-27 | study: EMG produced TPA metagenomics... | reverse complement strand
CCGACCCCAAAGCGCCCGTTCTCGAGGTGGAAAACCTCACGGTTACAGCCAGCCGCGGCGTCGAAGTAGTGAAGGATGTTTCTTTCAAGGTGCATGAAGGCGAAATTGTCGGCATCGCAGGCGTGTCCGGTAACGGGCAGTCAGAACTTCTCGAAACTCTTTCCGGCATCCGCCGCGCCACCCGGGGTACCTTGAAAATCAACGGTGAGACGATTGATCTGGCCAACCGGGCACCGGACGCTGCCGATATGCGCGCAAAGAGCATGGGCCATGTGCCGGAAGACCGGCACCGTATGGGGCTGATCAACAGCTTCGCCGAGTATGAGAACTCCATTCTCGGGTATCACCGGGATCCAGCCTATTCAAAAGGCCTTCTGCTCGACCTGCCAGCGATCAAGAAAAATGCGGTCGATGAAATCGAGAAATACGATATCCGGCCGCCAAATCCGATGCTCAAGACCGCGAACTTCTCAGGAGGCAACCAGCAGAAGGTTGTTCTGGCTCGGGAAATCGAACGGGACCCAAACATCCTTTTGGTTGGCCAGCCGACCCGTGGTGTGGACATCGGTGCAATCGAATTTATTCACAAGCGGCTCATTGAATTACGGGATGCGGGAAAAGGTATCCTTTTGGTTTCCGTGGAGCTCGATGAAATCCGTGGCCTGTCTGACCGGGTGCTTGTGATGTTCGACGGCAAGGTTGTGGGCGAACGCGGCGCGGATGCTGAGGAAAGCGATCTTGGCCTGCTTATGGCCGGGATTGAGGACAAAAAGATCGCCGTTGAAGGAGACGTCCAATGAGTGGCGGCCAGCTACCCCGGTGGGTCGATTACGGCCTGATCCCCTTCCTGAATCTTGCGGCCGCATTTCTGGTCTCCGGTCTTGTGGTGATCCTGATCGGTGAAAACCCGATCGATGCTGTGAAAGTCCTGATCTGGGGCTCTCTCGGTTACACGGAAGGCTTCGGATACACACTCTTTTATGCGACCAACTTCATCTTCACAGGGCTCGCGGTGGCAGTCGCCTTTCACGCAGGCCTCTTCAACATTGGCGGTGAAGGCCAGGCGTACCTGGGCGGTCTAGGAGTGGCCATAGCGTGTTTGGCGCTGGACCATTATGTGCCGTGGTACGTCACATTGCCGTTCGCTATTCTTGGATCCGCCTTGATGGGTGCGGCATGGGCCTTCATCCCGGCCTGGCTTCAGGAAACGCGCGTCTGCCACGTGGTTATCACCACCATCATGTTCAACTTCATAGCCGCCTCCTTGATGGTTTATCTGCTCAACGGCTTTCTGAAAAAGCCGGGTTCCATGCAGAACGAGACCCGGACCTTTGAAGATGGCGGGCGCTTGCCGTTCCTGAACGACATCTTCCCGTCTTTCGGCTTCGGTTTTGCGCCGGTCAATCTGGCGCTGTTTGTTGCTTTGGCAGCCTGCGTGCTGGTTTGGCTGTTGATTTGGCGGACCAAACTCGGGTTTGAAATCCGCTCCTTTGGCGCCAACGCGACAGCGGCAGTCTATGCAGGCATTTCACCGGTCCGCATCACAGTGGTGACCATGCTGATTTCCGGCGGTCTTGCAGGCATGATGGCGATCAACGAGATCATGGGGTCCCAGCATCGCTTGCTGATCGATTTCGTGACCGGGTATGGCTTTGTCGGCATCGCTGTTGCGCTTATGGGCCGGGCTCATCCGGTCGGAATTCTGCTGGCGTCAATCCTGTTCGGGATGCTGTATCAGGGGGGCGCAGAGCTCTCTTTTGAGATGCCCAACATCACACGTGACATGATCATCGTGATCCAGGGCCTGGTGATCCTGTTTGCAGGCGCACTTGAGCACATGTTCCGGCCTGCCATTGCCCAGTTTTTCTTGCCCGCTCGGCCCTAATCGGCGCAGGAGGCTTGATCATGTTTGAGACGGTGATCCTGACACTTGATTCCACGGTCCGCCTGTCAACGCCGCTCCTGCTTGCCTGTCTGGCAGGGCTTTACTCCGAACGTTCGGGGATCGTCGACATTGGCCTGGAAGGCAAAATGCTTGGCGCTGCCTTTGGAGCCGGTGCGGTCGCCTATATAACTGGCAACGCCTGGATTGGGCTCATGGCGGGCATTGCCGTTTCGATCGGGCTGGCGCTCATCCACGGGTTTGCGTCCATCACCAACCGCGGTAACCAGATTGTCTCCGGCGTTGCCATCAACTTCCTGGCAGCCGGTCTGACGGCCCTGCTCGGACAAACTTGCTGCAGCCAGGGGGGACGGACTCCGTCGCTTCAAGGGGATGGCCGCTTCCGCGACATCGTCTTGCCGGGCGCTGAGCAAGTGCGCGATGTGCCGATTATCGGCCCGATCTATGCCGAGCTTTTGTCCGGTCATAATATCTTGGTCTATGCCGCCTTTGTGGCCGTGCCGGTCACTTGGTGGGTGCTGTTCCGCACACGCTTCGGTTTGCGTCTTCGCGCGGTGGGTGAAAACCCGGCCGCCGTGGACACGGCAGGTATTTCTGTGACCTGGCTTCGCTATCGGGCCGTGATAGCATGCGGTATTCTCTGCGGGCTTGCGGGCAGCTATCTGTCGATCGCTCAGTCTGCCGGGTTCATCAAGGACATGACCGCAGGTAAGGGCTTTATTGCGCTTGCAGCGCTGATCTTCGCCAAGTGGCGGCCTGCAAGCGCGATGTTTGCTTGTCTGCTCTTTGGGTTCCTTGATGCAACGGCGATCCGCATGCAAGGACAAGAAGTTCCTGGCATTGGCGAAATCCCGGTCCAGTTCTTCCAGGCGCTTCCATACATCCTGACGTTGATCCTGCTAGCTGGCTTCATCGGGAATGCTATCCCGCCGAAAGCTGCTGGTATTCCGTATCTTAAGGAGCGGTCATGAGCGATCTGGATAAGCTGTTCGAGGCCGCCAAAGCGGTGCGCGAAAAGGCGTATGCCCCTTATTCCAACTTCCTGGTTGGGGCAGCATTCCGCACTCCGGATGGGACAATTTTCACCGGCTGCAATGTGGAGAATGCATCCTATCCTGTCAGCGTTTGCGCGGAGGGCGGAGCAGCCAGTGCGATGATTGCGGCCGGTTACCGGGAAATCGAAGAAGCGGTCGTGATTGGCGATGCGGCCCTGTGCACCCCGTGCGGCATGTGCCGTCAGCGGTTTGCGGAATTCGGAACTGAAAATCTTGTGGTCCATGTTGCGGACCTCAACGGCATTCGCCGCAGCTTCACACTTGATGACTTGCTGCCGGCGGCATTTGAACTAGAAGACAAGAAGGACTGACCCACGATGAGTGGTTATGGCCGTGAGTGCGCGGATATTGTGCGCGCCGCCCGAGAGGGCTCCTACAAAATTGGCATGATCCTGGGATCAGGGCTCGGAACCCTGGCCGAAGAGGTCGAGGATGCAGTCCGCATTCCTTATGCCCATCTGACCGAGTTTCCGGTGTCCACGGTAACATCGCATTCCAGCGAGCTCGTTGCCGGCACACTTGCCGGTGTTCCTGTGGTCATCCTGTCTGGCCGCGCGCACTATTATGAAGGCGGCGATCCGACTGTCATGCGCACGCCGGTGGAAACCTTGAAGGAGCTCGGCTGCGAAATCCTTCTTGCGACCAATGCTGCCGGGTCCTTGCGCGAAGACGTCGCTCCCGGCAGTCCGATGGTCATTTCGGATCATATCAATTGGTCCGGCAAAAACCCGCTGATCGGCGAAGAAGATGAGAAGCGATTCCTCGATATGAGCGCGGCTTATGATCAGGACCTTCGTGCGGCAATGAAGAAAGTTGCCGAGGAAACCGGCGACCCTGTCGCAGAAGGCGTCTACATGTGGTTCTCTGGCCCGTCATTTGAGACACCTGCCGAAATCCGCATGGCCAAAATGCTGGGCGCAGATGCGGTCGGCATGTCGACTGTCCCGGAAGTTATAATGGCCCGGTTCCTGGGCATGCGCGTCGCAGCGATGTCCATCATCACCAACTACGGTGCTGGCATGCAAACTCATGCCTTGTCGCACGACGAAACCAAGTCCGTTGCGCTTACTGGCATGGAACGGATGAAGCAGCTCGTCCGCGCATTTGTAAAAGAGGTCGGCCAATGACCGATATGATTGAGACCGCCAAGCGTGCCCTGGGCCTGGTGGATTTAACCAACCTGAATGACGATTGTACCGAAGCGGATATCACGGCTTTGACCGGTCGCACTGTAACCCCGCATGGCGCTGTAGCTGCCGTATGCGTGTGGCCCCGTTTCGTGGTGCAGGCTGTGAAGGAATTAACCGGAACCGGGGTCAAGGTTGCGACAGTCGTTAATTTCCCGGCTGGCGGTGAAGACACGCAAGCCGTGGTAGCTGAAACTCGCCAGGCGATTGCCGATGGCGCGGATGAGATTGATCTCGTCATGCCTTACCGGACCTTTGTTGAGGGCCGTAAAGGGTTCGCAGAAGAGCAGATCATTCAGGTCAAGGCCGCGATCCCAGAACCCGCCATCCTGAAGGTTATTCTCGAGACAGGCGAGATCAAGGATCCGCTCCTGATCCATGCTGCGTCCAATGTTGCGATCGCAGCCGGTGCGGACTTCATCAAGACCTCGACCGGCAAGGTTGCTGTCAACGCCACGTTGGAAGCTGCTGAAATCATGCTGACGGCCATCGAAGAAGCGCGGCGTGACAACGCTGAGCGCGTCATCGGTTTTAAACCGGCAGGCGGGATCAAAACCGCTTCCGATGCGGCTGCTTACCTCGCGCTTGCAGACAAGATCATGGGACACAACTGGGTGTCCGCCTCAACCTTCCGTTTTGGCGCGAGCGGGTTGCTCGACGCTCTCACGGCAACGATAGACGGCAAGGACGCCGCAGTGGGTGAAGGATACTAAAATGCTGCCACAAGAGCTCATCCGGAAAAAACGGGATGGCGGGGCGCTGTCCTCTGAAGAGATCGCGTTCTTCGTAAAGGGCCTCGCCGACGGTTCTGTCACCGAAGGTCAGGTTTCCGCCCTTGCCATGGCGGTCTTTTTCAAGGGTCTCACCATTGATGAGCGTGTCGCTCTGACGCTCGCCATGCGCGACAGCGGCGATGTTCTGGACTGGTCCGACATCGAAGCTCCGGTCCTTGATAAACACTCCACTGGGGGGGTGGGTGACAATGTTTCGCTTATGCTGGCTCCGGCACTTGCGGCTTGCGGCGCAGCGGTCCCAATGATCTCCGGCCGTGGTCTTGGCCATACCGGTGGTACACTCGACAAGTTCGACAGCATTCCGGGCTACAAGACCCAGCCGGACAATGCGCTTTTCAAGAAGGTCGTAAAGGAAGTCGGCTGTGCCGTGATCGGTCAGACCGGAAATCTTGCTCCGGCTGACAAGCGCTTTTATGGCATCCGGGATGTGACCGCGACGGTCGAGAGCATTGACCTGATCACCGCGTCCATTTTGTCCAAGAAACTGGCAGCGGGTCTTCAAGGGCTTGTGCTGGATGTGAAGTGGGGCAGTGGCGCGTTCATGGCAACGCTTGAAGAAGCGCGCGCGCTTGCCGAGAGCCTTGTCTTGGTCGCGAACGGCGCAGGCCTCAAAACTACCGCTCTGCTCACCGACATGAATGAGCCGTTGGCATCTGCTGCGGGCAATGCGATCGAGATGCAGAACGCTGTCGATTTCCTTAAAGGGACTGCCATCGACAACCGGTTGTGGGATGTCACCGTCGCCCAAGGTGGTGAACTGCTTGCAAGCGGTGGCCTCGCGCCTGATGCCGACGCTGGGTGTGATATGATGCGGACAGCTTTTGAGAGTGGCAAGGCGGCAGAGAAGTTCGCCGAGATGGTGAGCGCGCTTGGTGGGCCTGCCGACTTCATGGAGAAGCCGGAACTCTATCTTGCGACAGCGAATTTCGAGGCACCGGTCTATCCGTTTGAGGACGGCGTCGTTACAGAAATCGACGCGCGCGGCGTGGGTGTTGCCGTTGTTGCGCTAGGCGGCGGACGTAAAGCTGCTGCTGACGTGATCGACCCATCTGTTGGATTTACAAGCCTTGCAGGCGTGGGCAATTCGGTTGACGCAGATAGCCCGCTTGCGATCGTGCATGCCCGCAATGAAGAAGAAGCAGAAGCAGCTGCGATCGCATTGCGTGCTGCCTACACCGTCGGTTCAGCAAAGGACGTCATGGATCGTCCGAGTGTTGTAGAGCGCATCGCGCCGTAACCGCGGCCGGGCCGGGCGTAAAATCCGGCCCTCTCCGGCATAACATGTCGGCAACAATAATGAGGAGATGCTCATGCCCCGTGCGATCTTGTGCGTACTGGACAGTTTCGGGATTGGCGGCGCGGCGGATGCGGACGCCTTTGGCGATGTGGGGTCGGATACCCTTGGCCACATTGCGCAGCATTGCGCGGCAGGAAAGGGCGACAGGGATGGCCTTCGCTCTGGTCCCCTGTCTGTCCCGAATATGGACCGGCTCGGACTTGGTGCGGCCGGCCGTCTGTCCACTGGTAAGGACGTCCCGGATCTGACTTATTCCGGGGATCCAGAAGGACTTTGGGGCTATGCAGCCGAAGTCTCGAACGGCAAGGATACCCCGTCCGGGCACTGGGAAATCGCGGGCGTGCCAGTCCGGTTCGACTGGGGCTATTTCCCGGAAACGATCCCGACATTTCCAAAAGAGCTGATTTCCAAGATCAGCGAAAAAGCGGGATTGAATGGAATTCTGGGCGACAAACATGCGTCCGGGACCGAAATCATTGCAGAACTCGGTGAGGAGCATATCAAGACCGGGGAGCCGATCTTCTACACCTCGGCTGACTCGGTCATCCAGATCGCCGCCCACGAAGAGCATTACGGTCTGGAGAGGCTCTATGACCTTTGCGAAATCACGCGCGAATTCGCGGACCAGTACAACATCGGGCGCGTGATTGCGCGACCCTTTCTCGGCAACAGCGCTGCTACGTTCGAGCGCACGGCCAACCGCCGCGATTATTCAGTTTTGCCACCTGAGCCAACTTTGCTTGACCGGCTGACGGCTGACGGACGGACTGTCTTTGGCATTGGAAAAATCTCCGACATCTTTGCTCATCAGGGGGTGGCCAAGGTTTTGAAGGGGGCTGGCAATGATCAGCTTTTTGACAAGACTCTTGAAGCCATGGATCTGGCGCAAAATGGTGACATGATTTTCGCGAACTTCATTGACTTCGATTCCCTTTATGGACATCGCCGCGATGTTCCGGGATATGCAGCGGCACTGGAGCACTTTGACGGACGTCTTCCGGAAATGATTGCCAAAATGCGGGAGGGTGACCTCCTAATCCTGACAGCTGATCACGGATGCGACCCGACCTGGCGCGGGACGGATCATACCCGTGAGCATGTTCCCGTGATTGCCACGGGACCGGGTATTGCTGGCAAGGGTATTGGCGGGCGCAAGACCTATGCCGATATTGGGGAGAGCGTTGCGGATCATCTTGGCATCGACCAAGGCCCGCACGGAACCAGTTTCCTGTAAGAGAAGGACAGCGGACGACTGTGGCCCCAAAAGGTAAGGACGAGATTCTCGCGGTTCCCAAGGTCGAACTTCACTGCCACATTGAAGGGGCCGCTCCTCCGCGTCTCGTCCGTCAGCTCGCTGATCAGCATGGTGTCGATGTCTCAGAGGTGATTGACGGCAAGGGGCAGTACGTCTGGTCCGATTTTACCTCTTTTCTAAAAGCCTATGACACGGCCAGTGCCGTCTTCAAGACCCCGGCTGACTACGCGCTTCTGGCCGAGACTTATTTCCGGATGCTTGCAGCGGAAGGGGCGATCTACGGCGAGATTTTCATTTCGCCCGATCATGCTCAAGCCGCCGGTCTTTCCTACCGGTCCTACGTGGAGGGCCTCGCTGCCGGGATCGAACGGGCAAAAATCGACACGGCCATAGACGGCCGCATGATAGCAATCGGTGTGCGCCACTTCGGCACGGCTTCGGTCGAGCGCGTCGTCAAGGAAGTGATTGGCAATCCACATCCCCTGGTCACCGGATTTGGCCTGGCAGGGGATGAACGCTCCGGACATCCCGCAAACTTTGCCAAGGCGTTCCGTATGGCAGCCGATGCTGGGTTGGGAACGACAGCCCATGCCGGGGAGTTTGGCGGACCGGAAAGCATCACCGCAGCTCTAGAGTTCTTGCGGGTTAAACGTCTTGGCCATGGTGTCCGAGCCATTGAAGATCGGGATCTTGTGAAACGGCTCGTCGAGGAAGACGTTGTCTTGGAAGTGTGTCCGGGATCGAACATCGCGCTCGGCGTTTATTCCGTCTTGCGTTTTCACCCGGTGAACATGCTTCGAAAAGAAGGCGTCAAGATCACCCTGAATTCCGATGACCCACCCTTCTTTGGCACCACACTCGGCAAAGAGTACTCGTCTGTTGCGGCGACATTCGGCTGGACCAGAGACGATCAAATGGAGATCAGCCGGACGGCCATCATGGCCGCGTTTTGTGACGACAGCACCCGCAACCGGTTGCTGACCCGGCTCGACAGCGCAAAGATTGGCAGCTAAGTACGCCGACCATGACCACCAAAGCCCAAAACGACAACAGCCTGTTGGAAACCTTCAAGGCCGAACGGGTTCGCTTAGTCGCAAACAACCTTCTGGATCGCGCGCTCGCTGATAAATTGGATCATGTGAGCGTGGACATCAGCAAACTGGATCAAGTCTTGATCCAGGTTCTTGAAATCACCAAGCAGACCTATCCTGATTTCCAGATCCCGCCCTACGGCGTCTGGCGTTTGTTTGAAGCAGGGGGCGTTGATCGGTGGAGCGCCCTTGCCTCAGCGCGAAATTTTCAGTCGGCAGATGAGCTTCTTGCAGCGGCATCGGACTTGGCAATTCTCGCGGCCTACATGGATGTGCACACACCTCAGGGCTGGTCCTACGAAGACACGATGGCTGGAACCGAAGTCAAAGGCCGTGAGGCCGCGGCATTGGCGGTCATCAACATGTTCGCCGCAGGCTCGTTTTCCTCTGATCCTGTGGATCCGTTCCGAGTTGATGCAGACGCGTTGATCCGTCTTGAAATCGAAGAACTGGCCAACGGACTTCAGCTTAGCACCGAGAAGGAAGGTGGTTTCTTAAAACACCTCCAGCGCCACTTGAAGCGGTTTGGCGAAGCGCTTGCCTTGCGGCCTGATCTCTTCGGCGAAGGTCAATCCACGCGTCCGGGAAACCTCGTTGTAAAGGTTGGCAGCGAAGGCTGGGGGTCGGTTGACGCCGCTGTTTTGCTAGATCGTTTGCTGCAAAGCCTTGCTCCGCTTTGGGAGGGCGGTGCCGCCGAGGGCGACGTTTCGTTTGGAGACAGTTTTGCGCATCCCGTGAAGGCCAATCACGCAAAACAGGAGATTGTGCCCTTTCATCTGACCGCGCAGAGAATGGTCTATTCCCTTGTTGAGCCACTGGCCTGGGCCGGATACGAGGTGGATGACCTTGATACGCTGACAGGACCCGGCGATGCAGCGCATGCCGGTTTGTTCAGGAACACCGGTGTTCTCGGTTTCAAATCCGAAACTGCGGAGCTGTCTGATGATCAGCTGCGAGACTGCCATACTGAAGTGCGCGCTGTCACGATTGCGTTGACGGATAGGCTTGCGACCATGCTGCGCAAGGAGCTGGACGTTGAACAAGAGCAGTTGCCGTTATCCTGCATCCTGGAAGGGGGAACCAGCCGGGCTGGAGCCGCGATAATCTCCGAAAACCGGGAATTGCGGGAAAAACTGGAAAAAATCATGAACCCGGGCTCTATTTTTTGGTTGCCGTTCGGGGCATAGGTCCACAACATCAAATAAACGGAAGACCGCCCGCGATCGGATGCGGCCCACACAAAGAGAGGCAGATATGTCCGGAGCAAATGTCATCAGCCATCCGCTGGTCCAGCACAAACTCACCATTATGCGTGACAAGGGCACGTCAACTCAGGGGTTCCGGCGTCTTTTGCGCGAGATTTCGACGCTACTGTGTTACGAAGTGACCCGCGATCTTCCGCTGGTTCGCCAGACCATTGAAACGCCGCTTGCCGAAATGCAGGCACCGTCACTGGCGGGCAAGAAGCTTGTATTTGCATCCGTCCTGCGCGCCGGTAATGGTCTTTTGGAAGGTATGCTTGATCTCGTGCCGTCTGCACGCGTCGCCCACGTCGGCCTTTATCGTGATCCGGAAACCCTCGAGCCGGTTGAATACTATTTCAAGGCTCCGGAAGATCTGAACGAACGTCTCGTGATTGTTGTCGACCCGATGCTGGCAACCGGTAACTCGGCCATTGCAGCAGTTGATAAACTGAAAGAACGCGGCGCAAATAACATTCGGTTCCTGTGTCTGCTGGCATCTCCTGAAGGTGAGGCGAAAATTAACGAGAAACAGACGGACGAGCCGATCTATACGGCTTCCAT
>ERZ1740067.2759-NODE-2759-length-10399-cov-4.762278_pt1 | contig 10399 bp, 8 predicted proteins | sample MGYA00581736_ERZ1740067 | MGnify/ENA primary metagenome ERZ1740067 (study PRJEB43018, sample SAMN04849236) | marine metagenome | isolation source: floating plastic debris | place: Pacific Ocean | collected 2008-08-27 | study: EMG produced TPA metagenomics... | reverse complement strand
GGCGTAGCTGGGGCAGCCTGAAGCGCTGGGCAAGCCGGTGCGCAGACGGGTGGTGCATCCGAACAGAGTGCCCCTGCTGGTGCTGGCGCTGCTTCATCAAGTGAAGAGCAAGGCAGTGCAGGTGATAATGCCTCAGCTGGTCAGGGTGATGTGTCTGCTGGCGGCGGCACCCCTGATACAGTTGACCCTGAGACAGCCTCCACAGGGGGAGCAGGGGAAGGCGCGCAAGCAGGCAGTGAGAGCGCCAGCGGTGCACCCAAAACGTCGCAGGCAACCACCCAATCAGAACCATCGCAGACCGCGCCGCAACCAAGCGGCCAACCTGTGCCTTCCGAACCGACAGACGTAGCATCCGCGCCGCCGCAAAATACCCCGTCTGGCATCCCTTCCGGCGGTGAGGCAAGCCCGCCGCCAACGGCGCCTAGGCCCATTCCATCCGCTGCGGAGATTGCGGCGGAAATGCTCGCAAAACTGTTTGAGGAGGACGAGGAACAGAGCGATTTTAGTTCTGCCCCGTTTGAAGATTGGAGCAATCCAGACCCAGCGCCTGGCGAAGACAATGAAGCGCTCGCTGAAGCGGCAGAAACTGCCTTAAAGGCCCCTGCCGGCGAAGAGAGCTTGCCGTCCAGCGACCAAGCTGCTTTATCGCGCCAGATTGAAAAGCAAGAGATGCAGGTCGCTGCCGCCACCGCCCGCGGCGAAGATACCGCTGATGGAGCGCAGCGGCTAGACGGTTTGCGGGGCGCCCAATCGGATGATGCCGCGCCCGCTACGCCGTCAGCAACGGCGGCGCGGCGCATTGCTGTGATGGATCTGCCGTAAGCCATGGCGCGGCTGCTTTTGGCCCTGCTGCTTCTCAGAGTGCAGCCTGTTGCTGCACAGGAGGAGACGCTGTGGCAGCCATTTGCAGCGATGGCGCTGAACAATGGATATCGGCTCACCGTCGTCCAGGAGGCGGACCAGCTGCGCTTTTCTTGGCGCCCATATGACGCCGATGTCGAGGCTAGCGACTTAATCCTGACCAGCGAGAAAGGCCCGCTGTCACCCGTGCCCGGCTCTGCCCAAGCACTGCTTGAGGAAACGGCGACGGTGTTTGTCGTCCTAGACCCCTCTGAGCCAAAGGGTCTGCTTGACCAACTCATCGCATTGCGCGCTGCATTTGCCCATGCCCGTTTTGAGCGCCAGCGGTGGGAAGTTTTCCTGCCGCAAGATTTGACCAATCCGCTGGCCGTAGTGGCGGATGAGGCTGACCTAGAAAGCCAGTGGCCCAAGTTACGCGCGCTGCTTTCGACGGATGCCGGTAGCAGTCCGCCCAGTCTCAGCCGACTTATGGCAAATCTGGCTGCGCGCAAAGGGGACCGCAAAGGTCTTATCGTTCCGCAGACGCTTATGCCGCTGCTTGCGCCGGGGCTAAACGATGAAGGGATTGCCGCGCTGCAAGCCTTTGGCATTTCACTCTATCCTCTCACCTACAAGCTCAGCCCAGATGCGGCGCTTGCCTTTGATACGCTCGCCAGTCCCACCGGCGGCCAAGTGCTCCCCTGGCTCGATATTCCGCCCTCTGCTGAGGCGGCGAGCAGTGCCTTTCTGCCGCTTAGTCTTGGCGGGACGGCGCAATTTGCGCTGCCAAAGCCGCCTTGGGCCCCGTGGGAAACACCAGCGCCTTTGGTCGCCACGCTGGCTGGGCCGCAACGGGCCTATCTCTCCCTCATCATTCCCCGCCAAGGCGCGGCTTGGAGCGGCCTGCCTTGGCCTATCATCGCCGGCGTTGCCATCGGCCTTTTGCTTGCAGCGACCGCAGGCCTTTTCCTCCTCAGCCGGGTGTTCGCCGCGCCACCTCAGACGGTGCTGGTTGATATGGCCTCCCAGCGGCGCTATCCAGTGACGCGGTGGCCTGCCGTTGTGGGCCGCAGCGCGGAGGCTGATATCACCATCGCCAATGCCAATCTGCGGCCGCAGCACTTCAAGCTGAAAGCCGTGGCCAGTGCCGTAGAACTTTCCCTGGTCGACGCCAAGGCGGCAGACCTCAGCATCGCTGGCCAAGCCAAGACCGACCAAGTGCTTGGCACATCAACCGAATTCACCGCTGGCGGCGTTGCCTTCAAGCTCGAACTGTCACCCTGAGCGGTCATAGAAAGAGCAAGACCGCCACTGCCAGTCCTACGAACGGCACCACGACAGTCAGCGCGCCCAGCGGCCCATAGGCATCTTTATGCGTCTCCCCACAAATGGCGCGGATGGTCGTGACCACATAGCCATTGTGCGGTAGGCTATCGAGCGCTCCCGACGATATGGCGACCACCCGGTGGAACTCATTGGGGTTCACGCCCGCGTCCAGATAGCCAGGCGCAATGAGCGGCAAGGCAATGGTCTGCCCGCCACTGGCAGAGCCGGTGAGTGCAGCAATCACTGTCACCGCAATGGCCGCCCCAATCAGCGGGTCTCCGGGCAAACCTTGCAGGGCCTCAAGTGCTGTCAGAAAGGCGGGTGATAACTTCGCAATGCTCCCAAATCCAACGACCGCGCAGGTGTTCACAATAGCGACCACCGCGCTGATGGCGCCGGCGGAAAAGGCATCCGGTACAGCCTCAAAACGGCGTCGTCCGATTGCGATGGCAGCTAAAACGCCAGCGCCTAGCGCGACGACCAGGCCCCATTTGCCAAGCCCATTATCCGGCAAGCCATCCCCCAAGCCAAACATCAGGCTGGGATATTGCGTTATGAGAAACACCGCGAGGACTGCAATGAGCGGCACGATGCTGGCCAGCGGGCTCGGCGCCGTCTCCAGAGCGATGCTCTCGCGGTCATCCGACCGCGCTACAAAAGCCTCACCAACCGTCACCGCCCGCCGCATCATCCGCATCAGCCAAAAATACCCGCTGACCGCCATGAGCACGGCAACCACAAGGCTGACTTCCCAGGCTGCCGTCGCCTTGGTGCCCAGATATTGCATGGGGATGAGGTTCTGGATTTCCGGGCTGCCCGCTGAGGTCATTGTGAAGGTGACCGAGCCAAAGGCCATGGCGCCTGGAATAAATCGGCGCGGCAAGTCCGCGGCCTTAAACAGGCTCACGGCCATGGGATAGACCGAGAAGGCCACTATAAACACGCTCACCCCGCCATAGGTCAGCACCGCGCAGGCCGCGACCACGGCAAGGGCGGCGTGTTTGATGCCAAAGGTATCAATAATCCAATGCGCCACGGCATCGGCTGCGCCCGTGCGCCCCATGACTTCGCCAAAAATAGCGCCCAGCAGAAACATGAGGAACCAATCGGCAAAGAAGCTGGTGAAGCCCGCCATATAGCTGGTGGCAAAGTCCGGCGCGCCCTGTGCAGCGAGCGGCGGCAGCCACGCGAGGCCGCTGGTCAGCGCCACCAGGGCCGCGCAAATCGGCGCCGCGATAAGGATGTTCACCCCGCGCACCGTCAACACAATCAGCAGCGCCAGCCTGCCAACCAATCCAACCGCACTTAGCATGCTTGTCTCCCAAACCCGTCTTGCCGCCATAGCATGCTGAATGGGCCTGTCATGAAGCTGTCAAAAGTCACAAAAGTCACACCACTCTATCTAAAGCGCTGCCGGTATTTTCCTTAGGCGGCGCCTGGCTTTTTCATCTCCAAGACCATAAGCGATATGCAGCTCTGTAGGACAGCGCCAACCCACTCGTCTTGGCTGTTTTTTTCCGCTAGACATGTCAAAGGTGGTTCAGGTTAGCAATGTGCCCGATGAGGTCCACCATGTCCTCAAATCGCGCGCGGCTTTGGCGGGGCAGTCTCTGTCTGATTATCTCGTCAAGCAGCTAGAGCGTATTGCCAAAGAGGAGCTTATCATTCTTGATGAAAATCCAGCAGAGATTACGCGGCAAGAACGCGACGCCCGCCTAGGCAAAGCGGTCGCCGACCGCTGCGACGTCCAGGTTTTCTAGCCAGTGCCAAGTCCACATTCCATGTTCGGTGCCTTCAATCTCAAAGAGAGCGCGGACATCACGACCTTCCAAACCGCCTTCGATGCCTTCTGCGAAGACCTGCAAGAGGCGGGCTTTGTCACCCATTGGCGCCTTTGGCAGCGCGCCTACCATGATGGCTATGACGCCGACTTCCCAGACCTCGCCATCTTGGTCGAAGTCTGCTTTAAAAGCCGCGCCGCCGCCGAAGACAGCTGGGCCTATATTGAGGCCGCCCAAGGCCCAATCCAGGGCCTCCACATGGGTGTGAATGCCCAGCTCACCCAATCCATGTTCGTCCTCTTCGAGGCCATCCCATGACCACCGGTTTCTGAACGGACGTCGAGGTTCACGAGATAGATCCCACAGTCCCCTGACCGCCTGGCCCAAGTTGCCAAAGCCCGTCTATGAAGATCGATGCGCCCGCATCGCTACCTGAGAATCCAACGCGGCGAGGAGCTGACCAACACTTATCTGAGGACGCGTTGGACTCGGCGTTTTTTCTACTGCTGTATGAGGCCGTATGGGATGGATGATGGGTATTGGGAAGAGGGTTGATTTGGTATTCTGGCGCTGGTGGCTTTGGTACGGAGCTTTTTTCCCTCCCCCGCTCTTGGGAGGCTTAGGAAGGGGGTAAAGTACTTAAAGTGCCTTTACTTTAGCTTCAGACTTTTGCGCCAATCCCCTCCTCAATCCTCCCCCAGAACGGGGGAGGAAGACGCCCGATATCCAAGCGAAATTCTCATTTGCAAACAGCAGTCGGTCTATATGGGTTCAGATTGCTTTAAACTCGTAAGCAAAACCATCTCACCCTTCCATCCAAGGCAAATCCGTTGATCCGACATCCTGGCCGGCTTGGTTGAGGAGGGTGGTGACTTGGCCGCGGTGGTGGGTTTGGTGATTAAACATGTGGCTGACGAGGAGCCAGCGCGGGCGGATGCGCTCTTGGCCGTCTAGGCCAGAGGTCCAGGCCATGTCTTCGGCTAGCCAGGCTTCGGTGAGGCCGCTTGTAAAGGCGGTGATGTCACGCTCCATCTCTTGCCGAGCTGTGTTGAGGGCGCCAAAGTCATCAAACAAGTCTTCACCCATGGGGGCGAGCGGATAGGCCGTGCCGGTGAAGCGTTTCATCCAGGCGCGGTCTCCAAACAAGATGTGGTTGAGCGTGCTGTGGATGGAGCCGAAAAAGGCGCCTCGGTCTGTCTTGCGCGCGGGGTCGGTTAAGCGGCTGGCAGCGGCATAGACTTTATCGCTCATCCAGACGTTATAGGCGGCAAAGCTTTGATATAGGTCAGGTTTCATGGGCTTTGGCTCTACTTTAATGGGTCCTTTTGTGGGTGCTGCGCAGAGACCATCTTGACTCTTTTGACCAACAGCGCAAACTAGAACAAAATAGGAACAAGTGAGTCGGACTAATGAGTCGGGCTGACGATAGGGACGCTTGTCTGTAGGCGCGTCTAAAGAAAGGAGACTGGGGACATGCGGGCGGTGCAGGCTTTACTGCAGGATGAGCTTTCGGACCGGCCAAAGGACGGGCGTGCCGCGCTTTCCTTAGTGCCCGCCAGCACGCTTAGCCCTCGTAAAGCACGGCAGAGGCAGCTGCCGGCCTTGAAGGCCTCTCAGGGGCTGACCGAGGTGCTGGTGGACGGTGCCCGCGATGGGGCGGCGAGTGCTTTTGCTGTAGCGGCGGCGCTTGGCGCTCTGGCGTCTCGCAAGGGTGCTGCAGTGACGCACGCCTCGCTCATCTGCTGGGTGCAAGACCCCATGAGCCGCCTCGAAGCAGGCCAGCCTTATCCGCATGGTCTGTTTGGGCCCGATATATCTGCGCAGCTGGCGCTGGTGCGCGCGGGCAGCCCGGCGGATATGCTGTGGGCCATGGAAGAAGCGCTGCTGTCTGGCGCGGTAGGGGCTGTGATTGGCGAGGTGTGGGGTGTGCCCAAAGCGCTCAGCTTTACCGCCACAAAGCGGCTGCAGCGGGCCGCGCAAATCGGCAAGACGCCTGCCATTTTGCTGCGCTATGGCCCTGCCCAAGAAGGCACGCGCCCGGCCTCTGGCGCGCATGAGCGTTGGGTGCTGAAAAGCCAGCCAAGTGGGCCGCACTGCTATGACCCTGCAGCGCCAGGTCCGCCGGGCTGGCATCTTGATCGTTTTAAAACCCGCTTGGCCGCCCCCAGCCATTGGACTGCCCATTATGACCCAGAGACCAACACGCTCTTTGCCCCAAATGACCAAAGTTCATCTGACCCGCCACATTCTGTCCCTATGGCTTCCTCACTGGCCCATGGAGCGCTTCTTAAAGCATCATAAGGATGCGCCCGAAGGCCCTATTGTCCTTGCAACCCCTGCCCAGCATGGCCCCATCATTCATGACCTTAATCCCGCTGCTGTGGCTGAGGGGCTCTCACGCGGCCAGCGCATGGTGGATGCACGGGCGCTGTGCCCTCAGGTTGCCGTGTTTGATGCGGCCCCGCGTGCGGATAGGGCGGCTCTCAAACGCTTGGCCAGCTGGGCGCGCCGTTGGTCCCCCTGGGCGACGGTGGATGGCGACGATGGCGTGTTGCTCGACATTACAGGCTGCGCGCATCTGTTTGGCGGGGAGGCGGCGTTGCTGAATGAGATCACCCAGCGCTTTCAAAGCCTAGCCATCAGCGCCCGTACCGCTATCGCGCCCACCAGAGGGGCCGCGTGGGCGCTCGCTCGCTTTGCGCGGCAGGACATGATTGTAACGCCAGAAACTCTGGCCGATGCTCTCAGCCCATTGCCCGTTGCAGGTCTGCGCATTTCAGCACCTGATGAGCTGCTTTTGCGCCGCGTGGGCCTGAAAACCATTGGCCAGCTCATGACTGTACCGCGCGCCGCATTGGCCAAACGGTTCACAACAAAAGCTGAGGCGGTGCACCCGCTTGTCCGCCTGGATGAAGTCCTTGGTAAGCGGCCCGCGCCGCTCTCGCCGCTGCCGCACCGGCCACGCCTTCGAGTGCTGCAACCGCTTTTAGAACCCATTGCCGATGTGCCAGCTGTGGAGGCAGTGCTGCACCCTTTGATTAACCGTTTGGCCAAGCTGCTTGAAGCGGAAGGCAAGGGCACGCGGGCACTGAAGTTCGAAGGTTTTCGCACCGATGGCACGCGCGCTGTGCTGCACGTGGCAACCTCTCGCCCCAGCCGTGCACCCAAGCATCTGGCGCGTCTGTTTAAGGACCGGCTGGAGACGCTGGACGCGGGCTTTGGCTTTGATGCTGTCGCGCTGGAAGCAGTCCGCGCTGAGGTCCTCGAAGCAGCGCCAGCGGACTTAACGGGCGTGGCGAATTTGGAAGGCGATGAAGCGGCCCTCATGGACCGGCTGTCGGCCCGTCTAGGGGAGAGGGCGGTGCTGCGGACCGTGCTGCAGGAAAGCCATATCCCAGAACGCGCGCTCAGCTGGGTGCCAGCACTGCACTATCGCCCGCCAGCGCGGCCTATTAGCACTCGGGCGATCCTGCCCCAGCGCCCGCACCGGCTGTTTGACCCGCCAGAGGAAATCCAAGTCACTTACGGCGTGCCGGAAGACCCGCCGCGCGCCTTCACCTGGCGGCGCAAGACCCACAAAGTCGCCAAGGTAGAAGGCCCAGAGCGCCTCGCCCCTGAATGGTGGCGCGAGGCCAAGGGGGCCCGGCTGCGCGATTATTACCGCGTCGAAGATGATGTGGGGCGCCGCTATTGGCTATTCCGCTACGGCCGCTTTGGTGATGGCCGTGGGCTCTACGAAGACGCGCCGCCGCAGTGGTTTTTGCATGGGCTGTTTGCGTGATGTGCACTGCAAATCCCAACTTTTCCTATGGATTACAGCTGTCATGGCCCGACTTGATCGGGCCATCCATGGTAGGCATCAGGTCCTACGCTCAAAAATGGATTCGCCGATCAAGTCGGCGAATGACGGGTGGTGTGGGTGGCCGATACAACTTTCTTTATTTAAGAGTTGGGTGCACTTATGAGCGCTGACTTTGTAGAGCTGGGCGTCACGAGCAATTTCTCCTTCCTGCGCGGGGCAAGCCATGGCAGCGAACTGGTGCTGACTGCGCTGACGCAGGGCTATGGTGCCATGGGCGTGGCGGACCGGAACACGCTGGCGGGTGTGGTGCGGGTGCATGCGCCCGCGCAGAAGCATGGGCTGCGGCCTTTGATTGGCTGCCGGCTGGATCTGCGCGATGCGCCCGCCATGCTCGCCTATCCGCAAAACCGCGCTGGCTATGGGCGCCTGTGTGAGCTGCTTTCGCGGGGCAAATTGCGTGCTGAAAAAGGCGGTTGCCACATCGACCTGGCTGATGTGGCCGCGTTCCAAGAGAGCCTTATTCTTATCGCGTTGCCGCAAAGGAATTTAGCTGAGCATCTCCCGCATATGGTGGCGCGCCTCCCAAGCCTCAGCCATATCGCAGCCAGCATGACCTATCACGGGGATGATGTGGCGCAGGTCACCCGGCTTGACCGGCTGGCCCGCAATCATGACCTGGGCCTTTTGGCGACGAATAATGTGCTCTATCACATGCCTGCGCGCCGCCCGCTGCAGGATGTGATGACGGCCATCCGTGAGAAGGTGACCTTGGCGGAGGCGGGCTACCTCCTAGAGGCCAATGCTGAGCGGCATTTAAAATCGCCTGAGGAGATGGCGCGCTTGTTTGCGCGCTGGCCCCATGCCGTGCGCGCCAGTGTGGAGATTGCCGAGGCGATTGATTTCTCGCTCGATGAGCTGTGCTATGAATACCCCAGCGAAGTCGTGCCGGCTGGCAAAACACCCATGCAGCATTTGCGGGATTTAACGCAGGCAGGCGCTGCGCGGCGCTATCCTACGGGAGTTCCGACCAAGGTCCAGGCGCTCCTTGAGAAGGAGCTGGGGCTCATCGAGAAGATGGAGATCCCGCAGTATTTTCTCACGGTGCACGACATCGTCGCCTATGCGCGTGGCCTGGAAAATCCCATCCTGTGCCAGGGTCGAGGCTCTGCTGCCAATTCTGCGGTCTGCTATTGCCTGGGCGTCACTGCCGTCGACCCTGATACCTCATCCCTCCTGTTCGAGCGCTTCATTTCCGAAAGCCGCAAAGAGCCGCCGGATATTGATGTGGATTTTGAACATGAGCGGCGCGAGGAGGTCATCCAGCATATCTATGACCGCTATGGCCGCGAACGGGCTGGGCTGGCGGCGACCGTCATCCATTACCGTCCGCGCATGGCCATCCGTGAAGTGGGTAAAGTCATGGGGCTGTCTGAAGATGTGACTGCTGAAATCGCCAAGACGGCCTGGGGCAGTTGGGGCTCTGCGCTGCATCTTGAGCAGGCCAAGGAAGCGGGGCTGGATTTAAATGACCCGCATCTCAAGCGCGTTATGACATTGGCCAATGAGCTCATTGGCATGCCGCGCCATTTAAGCCAGCATGTGGGCGGCTTTGTGCTCACCGAAGACCGGCTGACCTCGACCGTCCCCATCGGCAATGCGGCCATGGACGACCGCACCTTCATTGAGTGGGATAAGGACGATATCGAAGCGCTCGGTATCTTGAAGGTGGATGTGCTGGCGCTTGGCATGCTGACTTGCATTGCCAAGGCCTTTGACATGCTCGCGCGGGATTATGGTGAGCACTATGAACTGGCCACCATCCCCCAAGATGACCAGGCCGTTTATGACATGCTGTGTAAGGGCGACAGCCTGGGCGTTTTCCAAGTGGAAAGCCGAGCGCAGATGGCCATGCTGCCGCGTATGAAGCCGCGCTGTCTGTATGATTTGGTGATTCAGGTGGCGATTGTGCGGCCTGGCCCCATCCAAGGCGATATGGTGCATCCTTATCTGCGCCGCCGCGAAGGCTTGGAGGAAATTCGCTATCCATCGCCTACAGACGGTTCTCCCGATGAATTGAAAACAATCTTAGACCGGACCCTGGGCGTTCCCATTTTCCAAGAACAAGCCATGCAAATCGCCATTGATGCGGCCAAATTTACCGGTGATGAAGCCAATCAGCTGCGCAAGGCCATGGCCACATTCCGCGCGCCTGGGACCATCCATACGCTGGAAGAGAAAATGGTCAGCCGCATGATTGCCCGTGGCTATGACCCGGAGTTTGCAAAGCGTTGTTTCGACCAGATAAAAGGCTTTGGGGAATATGGCTTCCCCGAAAGCCATGCGGCCAGCTTTGCGCACCTCGTCTATGTGTCGAGCTGGATTAAGTGCCACTATCCTGATGTGTTTGCAGCCAGCCTTCTTAATTCCCAGCCCATGGGCTTTTATGCGCCTGCGCAGATTGTCCGCGATGCCCGTGAGCATGGGGTGGAGGTGTTGCCGGTTGATGTGAATATTTCTGGATGGGACAATTTTTTAGAGCCTGTGGTTGCTGTGTGCCCCACCCCCACCCCCACCCCCGACCCCAACCCCGAAAGACGGGGGAGGAGGAAAGAAAAAAACCCAAACCAACAAAGAAGAGGGAGGGGTGGGG